>Ga0075434_100002900_pt1 | contig 15218 bp, 27 predicted proteins | sample RhiMethybrSRZTD3_FD_75298 | JGI IMG/M metagenome (GOLD analysis project Ga0075434, IMG submission 75298) | Populus rhizosphere microbial communities from Tennessee, USA - Rhizosphere MetaG P. TD hybrid SRZTD3 | ecosystem: Host-associated > Plants > Roots > Rhizosphere > Soil | place: USA... | reverse complement strand
GGTTGAATCGTGGGGATCGTGTAGCCGTCTATTACCAATAGCCTGTAATTCATCTGATTTTGGTATATAATGCCTGTGGCGCGTTTACCGATGCGCCAGAAAGGATACCAATTGAAGAAACGTCTACTGCTTCTTCTCATCGTGATCGCGGCTTCCGGCGTTGTCAGCCTGTCGTCGTATGATGGTATGCCGTGGCCGAAGTGTTTCCCGTGCCCCGAACAGGGCGCTTGTCCCGACCAGAGCTGCTACGGCTGCCATGTGACTTGCCCCCAGGGCGGAGTCAACGCCAGAACAAAGTTGCCCATGGTCGCCCGCCATAAGTAACGCGGCTTTCGTTTTCGGGTAGTGGAAGGAGGGGGGAGGGGCGCTTGTTTTCTGCTTCTCCCCTGGTCACAATGAAATCACAGCGTCTTTCAACCGAATGTCGTCAAGTCGGCGGCCCCGAATTTCATCCCCGTTGTCGTAGCTTGTATTGCCCCTGCCCCTGCCACGATCCGGCGCAAAGGGAGCTGGACCGCGCCATCTGGCTTTTACTAGCCCCCTTCCGAGTCAAGGCAGCAAAGAGACGCCACGGTCGAAAACCGACGTGCGCGTGTAGACATTGCCGCCTGTGTAAACGGCGTTACCAGAAGAGGGCGCTGCGTCGGCGTTGGCGTGACGAGCTGGCCCAGGCGCGGACTGTTAGCGACATTCGGATGGATCGAATGGCGTTAGCCGATCCCACGATTCGGCAGGGTCGATAACGGAAAAGGGCGCGTCAACAAAGGTTGTCAGCGCGCCCCATCCGATTCTGTTTTCCAAACCATCACACGCTAGGCTGGCTAATCATATTCCCCTATTGGAGAAATCTCCTTTCTTTTAGAATACGATCTAGTATACTGGGGAACGAAATGGCTGGCAACCCCCTTAATGAGACGCATTGCGCCGGATGTGGGGCTTATCTCGCCGGGAGCTGGACGCAACATAAAGAGGCTTGCCCCATCATGGAGGGAATGCCCCAGGTTCAGGCCCCGGTGCCCCCCGAAATTGCAAAGCATTTGCGGGCGTTGGCAATCGATAGCATGGATGAGAATTTGGAGCGTTTGGAAGAGCTGCGTTGCACACCCACGGGGCCGCGCCGATGTATCACGGTGACCGTTAAGATAGGTGGTCAAGTTTTACGGCAGTGGCGACTCACCAAGCTAGCCGAACGGATGGAGGACAACAGTCGTACGCCACTGGCGCGACAGAAGGCCGTAGTCGCGTGGCATCGGGCGTTGGCTACGGCTGGGGTCTTGGCAACCGAGTGTATGAATCCGGGGCTCTACAACAAGGTTGAGCTAGTCTGGGAAGTCGAGTATGGAACTGAAGAACCTACCCCTGGAAGTTTGTGATTTTTGTCAGGCCCCAAATCCAACGTGGGAATTCCCTTGTGGGAACTTCGTGACAACCACAGGACAACGGTTCAATTTGCAGAGCGATGACGCATGGGCCGCATGTGAGAAGTGTAAGGCGGATGTGGAGAGTGGCCTTGCTTTGCCCGCGTTGGTGATACGCATCGCCAAGCGGATGGGCAATGTTCGTTTTGCACAGGGGCTTAATTATGTAGAGATTGATGGGACCGGCTTGGCGGAAGCCCTCAGCCTCTTCGTGGCGAAACGGTGCGGGCCGCCCGTTCCCTTGCTTGGCCGCAAGCCGCAATAACGGACTGTGACCAAACTGTGACCAACCCGCGTTGATCTGGGACTTTTGGGACTTTTGGGACAAGCCAAGATCAGTAACTTACAGAGCCTCAATCGCCAAAGACTAACTATCAGATAGCTGATAGGTAGGCGTGGCACTGCTTCGCGCCTGTGTTTTCATATAGTTCCGCCTAAGGTAAAAGAACTGTTCCCAAAGTGTGACCAAGCTGCTATGATTGGGCACATATGGACCTTCAAATACGCCGACGTCATAAAGAGAAGTGCCCCATCGCTGATTGCGCCGATCTCAACCACTGCTCTTGCCCCCTGTATGTGGAGGGGCGAACGGAGGGCGGGGCGCGCATTCGCCGGGGATTGGGGACGCGCAGTCTCGCGGTCGCGGGGACAAAGATAGCGAAGTGGAACCACAGCGCTGATACCGCCATCGCAGACATGAACACGGACGTAACCATTGCGCACGCAATCGATGAGTTCGTGATTGAGCGAAGCCGCGCAGTGCTGGCGGAAAACACGCGGGTTGTTCAGACATACGTCTATACTACCCTGCGCACGTTCATGGAGCGCCGGGGCATCGTTCGTCTGCAAGCGATCACGCGGGAGGATATTAATCTGCTTCTGAACAGTCTCCGCAACCGCGAAGATACCGGCCCCGCGAAGCCCGCAACGGTATGCTGCTTCTATCGGTACATCAATCTGTGGCTGACGTGGGCCACCGAGGAAAAACAATGGCTGAAGGAAAATCCTTGCAGCCGCATTCGCAAGCCCAAGCTGCCCAAGTATCACGCGGCTCCATATGACCCAGAGGAGGTAAAGCAGCTCGTCACGGCTGCAAGGGGCGATGCTTATCTGTGCGCCCTGGTGAATACGTTCCTCTATACCGGCTTGCGAAACTCGGACATAGTGCGGTTGGAGTGGCGCGACGTCGATCTTGACACTGGACGGCTGCGGGGCTTCATCATGCAAAAGACTCAGGAGCCGGTATTCCTGACGTTGCCCCAGGCCGGGCGGGTCCCCCTCCTCGCATGGCAGGAAGTTGCCCCGGATCGCAAGCGAATCTTTGTGGATGACAATGCCCGCCTTCGCCCCGCGACTTGTATTCTGGGGCGTCATCTGAGAGCCCTGGGACAGACCGCAAAGGTAACAGGTGTGCGACCCCACCGATTCCGCGATACCTTCGCGTGTACGCTTCTCGATCAGGGGACCGATATTCGAGTCGTGCAAAAGCTGTTGGGGCATAACTCGGTGACGACCACGGAGAATCACTACGCCGCGTGGCGTCGGGATCAGCAACTCATCGCGGATAATGCAATGGCCAATCTAAACTTCTCAGGCGACACTCCGCAATCGCCAAACCCGCGCGGCAACCGACGCCGGAATACGAAGTCCAACGTAATCCCGCTTCGCCGCCGCGCGTCCTAGCCGCTTGATACCGGGGGGCCGCGACGTCATTCGCAGTACGTCAGGCTCCCCACCAAACCAACGGTAAATAGTCTGCCGTGAAACCCCCCACAGCTCGGCCAGCTCGGCGGGCGAATAGTGCTTCTCGAATGCCGTCATGCGACTTGCTGTACTTGCGCCCTCAAATCCTGTAGCCCTCGGTGTTTTAGATTGCGGTAGGCAGTTCGCGATAGTCCTAGCTTCTCCTGAATGGCATCCCCCGATTGCTCCCCAAAATAGAAGAGCCGAAGCACGGTCAGCCGGATTTCGGGTCCAGCCAGGGCTACCATGAGGATGGCGATTTGCTGATCGCGCAGAATCTTGTCATCGTAGGGCGGCCTGAACGGGCTAGGGTTGAAATACCATTCGAACGCTCGCTCCTGAACAGTTTTGCTGTGCCGCTTCCGCTGCTTCGTGTGTCTGTAATACAGCATCACGCGAGACGCATACGTGTATGCATGCGCCTCCTCGCGTATGATGCCGTCGCGCATGTGCTGAAGGACTGTTACGTAGGCGTCATGAATAATGTCCTCTGCCTCAGGCTGTAGCCGGGGCCACAGAGAGGAGCGGAGGAACACGCCTAAGTCTACCCGCATGATCCGGTACAGCTCGTCCTCAGCCGTCCGGTTTCCCCCTCGAATCTCCCGGTAGATGCGCCGGAAGGCGTCGATTCGTGATTCCATGGCGGCCCCCAGTCACGTCTTGCAACACTCGCAACGCGCCCTGGTGCAACTTCGCTTGCATTGGGCCGCCATGCCTTCCCGTCTCGCCCCGTCCTCGTCCAGCACGACAGGGCACCGCTCGACCGTCGTACGCAGACATTCCATCCGCGTCTTGCGTTCGAGAAGTTGCCCACAGCGGGCCATCTGTTCATCCTGGATCTTCAGCCGCGCCTTCATGCATTCGCAGGGAGCGCTGCGCTTGCTATGCGGGTTGCCGCATGCGACTTCGCCGGGCGGGAGCGTGTCGGGGTTGTAGGAGTCTATTTTGGTTTTGGAATCGTCGCCCCAGCCGCCGCCCCAAAGATAGGAATAGCTGCCGACCGCTGCGAAGACTGCCAATATGACAATTAGCAGCCACACAAAATCCTTCATGATTGCTTTCATGTTGTTCCTCACTCTTAAAAAATGATGGGCCGCCCACTTCCGCGTGAACGGCCCCAAGTATGGTTTGCATGGCGGGAGTCGAACCCGCGACCTACTGATTAGAAGTCAGCAGCTCTACCCTGACTGAGCTACATGCACGTCGAATGTGTCTCCCTCTTAGAAAACGCCGTGCCCCACCGCCAACTTTGAACTTGAATCCCGGTGCTCTACCGCTAAGCTACGCCCCGAATGTTTTGGGCGGGGCGGTCGGATTCGAACCGACGACGCCGGGTTCGTTTGGCAATGTGCCGGGCTCCCTGTAGGAGACGGCTTTAGCTTCTCGGGTACTAGCTTGAGTCTCTTTGCGGCTTGGAGGCCGCATTTTGCTTGCTCTTCCCCTTGAGCTTGGATCGCCCTTGCGGGCCACCCGAGATTAGCCTGTAGGGAGTAGCCTGCTCTGCTACTAGGACTAGCCCCATCGTTGCCTCCGGGGTCCCTACAAGATGTTGGTTAGCCGGTCGCGGCGCGTACGTCCAAGGTGCCCATGTCCACGAGCGTACCCAGAGCCTCCACATCGAAGTGTGGCCCGAACACGGCACGCCCCCGATAGGTGAAGTTCTCGCGGGCTTCGTGTTCTTCCGCCATAAGCACGGCGGCCATGGCGGTTTGCACCAGCTCGCTTTTGGTCATGTGCGCTGAGATGCGCCACTTTCGGCCTTGTTGATAGGCCGTGACCCCTGTTTTGACGTTACGCGTCCAGAAGCAGACCTGAAGATATGCATGGCCCGCCTCTTCGGTGACGTCGATAGTCCAATTCTTGTACCCGACGTCGGCGATTATGTTTCGAATTTCCTGAAAGGTCATAGGCTCAGCGCGTACTTGAGTACGGTCTCTCCGATCCTCAACGCCTTGACGTCGATGTCGATGTCCTTGGCCCGCGAGAGAGACTGCTTAACGGCCCGTTGTAGCTCTTCGACACGGCTGATGATGTTGGCCTTCTCAGCCGGGGTAATGAGCCCAGACCACATGGTTTGCCGAATCTCGCCGATCCGTTCGTCCTCTATCACCGCTTGAACCTGGGCCGGATGCTTGTCGGTGTGGTTGTACAGCACCAGCGGCTTGGTGACCTTCTTGGTGCGAACCTTCAGGACGTCGCGCGCCTTGTAGACTTGCCCCAGTGTGTTGTCACTTCGATCCGGGTCGAGTACGTAGCCCTTCACCGGATCAAGCGTCGGGATGGAGAAGGCGAACCCGTGTAGCTCCTCCAGGCGGTTTTCCAATTCCAGGAGCGCCGTCGCCGGGATGTCCTTCAGCAGCGTGAGGCCGCTTGGTAGGACGAGATCGGCCCGCGCCGTGAGATTGCCAACCGCAATCTGGTATTGTACGTCGATGCAGTTGCGGGCGAAGTCACTTAGCCAGCCCAGTTCTTTGCGCACCGAGGTTTGAAGCGTGCATTGCGTTTCAGTGATAGCCGGTTGAGTCTCATCATCCGGTGTGAAAACTTGGATGATCTCATCGAACAGATGCACCTTCTTGGTGAACGTGTTCATCAGATCGCCGCGAGTGCGGTCCCATTGGCCCTTGGTAGAGCCGTTGACTGCAACGAGTTCGTGTAGCTTAGCCAACTAGTGCCTCCTCCGGGTTTGTGGCGGGCTTTGTGGTGGGTGCAGCGAACGGTGCCTCAAACAGCACGCCAAGCTGTGTCACTTGTTTCGGTAGGGGCCTTGGGATGATTCCAGCCGCGTCTTCGACGGCTTCAATGTTTCCCGTGCCGTCCGGTAGTTGCGCATCGAAGAGTTCGATGAGATCAGCAATCCGAGAGAAGGTCAGCCCATAGTAATCGTTGAAGTTCGCGAGACACCACGGGTTTTTTACCGTAAGCCCCGCCCATTTCTGAACTTCCACCGGCAGATAGTGGGGCTCGCTCAGATATGCCAGGATGCGAGGCCGCGCGGGCTCCTCCTTGGATAGAGGAGCATCCTCCCACTCTGGTCCGCCTGTTGCTTGCCGGTGGAGTTCGCAGAGTACGCCTAGACAGCACATCGTCCCATCGTGCTTTCGGAGTAATGCGCCAGTGCCTTGCGCAATGCGCCCGCTGCGCAACTCCGCTGTCCACATAGCTTGTACTTGTGCGTTCACGCAGCCACTCTCCTTTCGCTCATATCGACGAATCTCTTCAGTAGCGCCGCCGTTTCATCGAACTGGCAGTCGCAGCCCCCAATCTGCAACGGAAGGGAGCATGTCGCCCCATGACGGGCGCAATCCATGTATTGAATCAGCGCAAGCGTCAGGGTTAGCTCATCGGCGCGGTCATGCTGCCCGGCGCTGTTGGCTAGCGCTAAGCGCTGCTCAAGTTGCCGCATGACGCGCGTCGTAATTCGCATATCGCACATCGTCCTCGTTCTCCTCGTTCAAAAGTCTGCGGTAGTGTTGGAGCTGGGCTAGGTAGTCCGCAACATCCGCAATTTCCGTGGTCAGAAACTCAAGGGCGGCAGCCCTCGTTATTGATCGAACGCCCGCCTCCGTCACAATCTGGAGGTAACCCCGCTCGTTTATCCGTAGCTCGGTCACGTGGGTTGTCCCCATGTGCCGTATTCTCATCGTTTTGGCCATCTACATCCGCTCCCTGCCAAGTCTTGAGCAAGTACGTTTCACACCGAGAGATCCAATCACGCAAGGCCGCAATGCATTCGTTCTTGTTCGCGTGCTTTTTGAGGCCGCGCAATCGTAGCCCGCAAGAGGGGCACTGTATCCAATCGGATGTTTCGTCTACGTCCAAGGACCGGATGAGCCGAAAAAGCTCCTGGGTCCTACTAGCCACAGGGAAATTATTTGCCTTCAGGCAAATCGTAGTCCGCCGTGATCAGGTGTTCCGGTAGCATGAACAACGGGTTTGGCTTGGCCACGCCGTCCACGATGGTGAAGTCTCCTGTAGTGCCCTGGTGATTGCGCAAGCCGTTGGAGTACAGCACCACATTGACTGCCCCAGTTGGGAGTGGCCAGCCCCCTTTTGCCCCGTCATAGGTCAGGAGCGCATCGTACACGCGCACCTTGCCGGGCGGTAACAATACGTCAAGCTGATTGTTTCTGATCAGCAACGAAGGACCAAGCTGAGGCCACGTGTATCGGTTGGTCCCGCTGTCCCAGACCGGAACCACGAGCCCCGTAGCGAACCCCGCAAGCGCGGGTACGATAATGGCAAGCGCGAGGGCCGCCAAGCTAAGCCGCAACAAAATCTTTCGGTCCATAGTTCTCCTCCCATTTCGCGCGTTCGGCTCGAATAGCGTCCCGCCGTTCGTACAGTTTCTTGACGTCCACGCTCATGGATTGAACTTCGTCCACCCAAAAGCGCAAGGCAGCCACGGTCATCGGGTCGAAGATGCACACAGTTAGCCCCGAGCGCAGCCTGATCCCGCATTGTGGTGGTTCACCCCAGAATGATAGGCTCTCAATCTCGTGCAGATTGATCAGCCCCGTCGAAGTCTGGAGAAACAATAGACTGTCCATTTCATAACCTTTCGTTTGCTAGAACCCGCCACCCCTTAAACGTCCTCCCCCGAGGCCGTGTAACGCGGCGGGTCCGGGCATGCATTACCACAGTCGTTGCTAAATCTCTTTTCTCGGCTTTCCCCCACTAAAGCTAAAAGGATTTGCCAGTGCAACCACTGACGCAGGAAAGTTCATGGACAACGCCATGCCCTCCAGTCAACGCATCCCGCAAAAGACGATAGGAAAAGACAGCCCCCGATTCGAGGAGGGAATCACTCGTGGAGGATGAATTATCGTCGTTGCTTGGAATGCGTTGACAAGAGGGGCGAAGTGTGGGGCCGCTCCCAAAACCCCGCAATTCGCAGCTCCTCCTGTTCCCGATCCCTACCGCGCGTCTTCGGTAGGGGAAGGGGATGACCTACTGAAGCCCGATTGGTCCAGGTTGCAACATCGGCGCGGAGGGTGCTCCTTCGTGCTGTTGCGCGTACAACAGGCTAGCGGGCGTGTCGATCAGATCGATTACCCCCACCTTCCCATAGTCCGGGTCCATTTCGCCGTCATCCCGGATGGCGACTTCCATGAGCCCCACGCGATCCTTCATCTGATCCAGGTGATTGGCGATGGCTTCATGGATGCGGAGTTTCTTCTCCGCTTCCGGTGTGGCGTCGTCCAAACCGATAATAAAGTGAACGTCCCAGGCGCAATGTACGAGCATAAAACGGTCTACCTTTGTCTGCTGCCTCAGTTAGCAGGTACGGAAGCTGGTCACAGGTCGGCAAGAAAGCCCCGCACTCGTGGCAAAGCCATCCTGATTCATGGATGCGCTCAACCGCGCCGTCTGGGCTAAGTACGCCGGTAGCAGTACTCGCTTGGACCCACGAAATTCCCGAGGCCCCGCAATTTCCGCATGCCCTAACCAGCTCGTCCTTACCGTTGCTTTGTGACTTGATCATAGGATAATCTGGTGCCTTTTGCAAGGAAATCGTAAGTGTTTTTCCTAAGTTTTTTGGTGCCCCCAAATGCGGGTATTGTCTGGTGGCAAATCGATTGCTAAGGAGTGCATCAGCTCCGCTTGTTCCTCTTGCCGAAGCGCGAAGTACGCCCATTCCACCTCGTTCAGCACTTGGGAGATATGGACGCCAGATCGCGCGCAACACGCGGCCAAACGCCCCAATTCGTCTAAGAGATTGCGCATAGTACCTTAGTGCCATGAGGCGTAGAACGTTCTCACGGTTTTTTGTTGACGCCGCTACGTGAGTTTGCTTATACTGGTACGCGTAACCATAAATGGCGTCCAAGGCTCGCACTACCAAACCACAACCGATCCCTCCGCTTCCCCCCGCCACCTTCACCACCTACGACCCAGAGGAAGTACTCCCACCCGATGCCCGCCTCCAATTGCGGGCCTTTGATCCGCCAGTCGATAGTATTCTGAACTCCTATAAAACAATCCATCAGCAATTACAGCCTATTATTGTTCGCCCCACGCCGAAGGGTCCTCAATGCGTTGCCGGGTGGCGTCGGACCAGGGCGGCCCGCCAGTACAACTCCGAGATGCGTCGGATAGGCGGCCCGTTGTGGTGGATCGAAGCCAAGGTCATGGAGATGACCGACGATCAGGCGGCGGCCTATAATCTGCACGAGAACCTTGCGGATGAATCGTTGACTGCGATGGACGTTGCCGTGGCGATTCGAAAACTGGGCCAGCTCGGGTGGTCACAGAATCGCATCCGAGAGCACCTGGGGCAAGCCGATGGGGGCCGTGTGAAAACCCAGGCGTGGATTTCACAACAGCTCGATTTACTGCGCGCGTCACCGGAAGTAAGGAAGCTGATCGCGGAAGGGGCTATCAAGCCGTATGCGGCTATGGAGCTGGTGAAGAAACCAGAGCCCTTTCAAAATAAGCTTGTCGCTCGGGTGACCAAGCCCACCGGGGAGTTTGATCCCAAGGCGTTTCGTGAGGAAATGCGCAAGCTCCGAGGCCCCAAGCCGGGCACGTCAGAGCCAGCCCCGAAAGCGCCCCCATTGAATCTGGATAATGAGGGGCGCACGATGGGCGAATGGAAAGCGTGGCTTCGATCCCGGTTGGATCAGCGGCTACCAACATCGCTTCGCCATCTTCATCAACAGGAATTAGCTTTTGTGGAAGGCAAAGCCACCGAGCAAGAGCTAACGCATGCGTACCGAATTTTAGTGGACAGTGGCGCTCGTTCAAAGGGCGCAGCATAAGGATACTTATCAGTTCGTGAGGAGAATATGACATTGAATCTTACTCCAAAGCAGTTCGCTCTACTCCAGGCGGTTGCCGCTGGTGAGGTGAGGGGCGGGCTTCAAATGTTGCAGCAGCTCAACGCAACTACGTTGGGCTCCCTTTCACAAAGAGCGTGGATCGAATATACTACCTCGGGGCTGCGGCTCACCCGAGACGGTATGCTGGGGTTGGAAGCGTATAAGAATGGGGAAGTCCCCAGGCGGAAATACCCCCGCGAAGTGACCGAACGAGTCGCGACACTACTCCATATAGCAGCGAGGAGACTAGCGAAACATGCGCAAACCAGACGTAATTTCGGTATTGCAAGAGGAGCTAAAGCAGCGTAAAGCTTGGCTGCCTCAGTTGGTTGAGCAAATCAACCTGATACAGATGGTGATCTCTCGTCTTGGCGGCGGCCCCCGCAGAGGACGACCACCATCCAACCCCAACTCAATGCTGGGCATGATGATACCCGGTGTCAGCGCCGCAAGCCCAGCTCCCGTAAAAAAGCGCTTCAGTGATGCGGCGCGAATGCGGATGGCGGCGGCCCAAAAGAAGCGCTGGCGTTTGCTGAAGAAGGCCCAGGCAGCTCCTAAACAGATCGCGGCTCCCGCTAAGCCCGCTAAGAGCAAGAAGGTATCCAGTAAGGTACGCAGCGGTAAGCGCTACGCCATCTCACTCGACGCCATTCGCGATTGGGCGATAAAGCAGGATAGCTTCACTACACTGGACGCCCGCGCAGCATTGCGGCCCCAGTTTCCGAAGGTTCCCGACGTCTTTTGGGCCAAAGGCGCGTTTCGCGCTCGTCTGGGGACGTTGGTAGAGCGGGGCGATCTCAGCTTTGAGGATGGCACCTTCAGGCCGACTGCCAGGTAGCTAGTCCCTTTCCTGGGGGCGCGTCGTGCTGTAGGTAAATTATTTCATTGACGCGCCTCTTGAAATCCCTTATAGTTGATCCTGTCAGGCAAACCTACCCCCGCAGGGATTAGGAAAGGAATAGCGAATGCCGAATTACATCGCAACGAATGTGATAATCCGGCCTGAACTCCGCACGAGGAAGTTTCAGCCCCCGGTAACTCAAGAGGATATCAACTCGATTTTGAATGACGGCCAAGCGGTCGCCGGAATCGTTCGCCCCGGTGATGACAAGGATCATCCGATTTTGCTGGACGGTGAACAACGGCTGCGTTGGATCATCGAAGCCAACAAGCAACGCCCCCGTGACCAACAGATTCCTTTCCGCGCCGATGTGTGGAAGGGCGGCGACGTGGAAGCGGTCGAACGGGGTATCAAGGTCAACGCGCACCGCAAGGATACCTCCCTCATTGACCGCGCCCACAACATTCAATTGTTGTACGCCCAGGGCCGCACCTTCGATCAGATTGGGGCTATCTGGGGCAAAACGGGCAAGTGGGCCAGTGACCAATTGGACCTTCTGAAGTATGACGAAGAGACCCAGCGGGCCATCCATGACCGTCTCATGACGCCCAAAGAGGCCGACGTGTTGGCAGAATATCCGCTCGAAGCCCATCGAGAAATCATCGAGAAGGCGGAAGAGGTGCGACAGGAGCAAGCGGCGGCCCCCCCGAGTGTTCCTCCGTCTCGCCAGTCCAAGAAGGCTGCCAAGGCTGCGAAGGCAGCGAAACCGGAACCCAAGAAGCGCGGAGCGACAACGAAAAAGCGCACCGCTGAGCACATCAAAGAGGCCGCCCGTCGTCTCGGCGTCCAGCGTAAAGAGAAGGCGGCGGCGGCAAAGGGCAAGAAGGCTGCTAGCCCCGCGAAACCAAAGGCCGCGCCGCACGAGGTTATGAGCGTATCGGCGTTCAAGCGCCGGTGCCATGAGGCTGTGCTGGAAGAGAAGGAAGGACCCTTGCAGGACGCTCTGAAGGCCATTGCCGGGCCGTTGGAGGGCGTGAATTCGTTCGAAGTCATGGTCAAGCGGCTGCGCACTCTGGAGATGTTCGTTCCCGAGGAAAAGCGCCAGATGATCCTTCAGGAAGGGAAGGGCAAAAAGAAGTAGGCAGTGGCGCATCCAACATAGGGGGCTGACTCGGAGTGCCGGGCGGCCCCCATTTTGTTGTACGCTTCGGGGCTTTTTATGCTGTTCCTCCTGATGGCCTACTTCACCATGAGTCTACTTGGCGTAATCGGCGTAGTGCTCTCGCTCCTCGCGATGGCGCAGGATCGGCTTCCCAGTAGTGGCCCCTTTGAAGCAGCTTGCATTCTGCTTCTCGGGGCGATTGTTTTGTTTCCGCTCGTGCGAAACGAGCTAAGGTAATTTTAGTCCTTCCCATCTGGGGTATAAGTTTCTTATAATTGCAATATGGCACATCAACACAAAGCAATTCCCGGCAAAGACCGCGAGGTTAGCGTGGACCTACTGCGTTACTCCCCAGGACTGCGCCGCTCGGCGTGAACGCGAAGCAGCACACGGTAATATTATGCGGATTGACGTATGCTCATGTGGCGCAACCCGTCATAGTGAGATCAACATCACGCGTCGAAACTATGGCCCCTGGGTTGAGAAGTCATGACCGCTCAAGACTTGCGAAAACAATACCTGGGATATCGCCCGAATCAATTAGCATCTGTTCGGGAAGATAAGTCCCTGTTGTACGAATTCATCTCATGGCCGTGGGAGGATGACGGCAAGGTTTTCATCAACGCGAGACCAATCGATGAGCCCACGGGAATGAAAACATTTGAGGCTCGTAAGCAGATTTCGCCAATACGTTGGGGCCATCTTCGGCAACGGGCGTATCGTGAGGGCTTCAACGCAGGGAAGCGCTATTGTGTGCGCGAAGTTCAATTGACTCGAAAGGCATAACCAAATGGCTAGCACAGTTTGGAAAGGTCACATTACATTCGGCTTGCTCTCCATTCCGATCAAACTGACGGCAGCCGCGCGATCACAGCCTATCGAGTTCCATCAGCTTCGCCGGTCGGATCAGTCCCGTTTGGGGCAAAAGCTCTGTGCCAAGGCCGATGGCTGCGAGGTGGACTCTAGCCAAATCGTCAAGGGCTATGAGTACGAAAAAGGACGCTATGTCCAGGTAACCGATGAGGAACTGAGACAGGCGGCCCCCAAAACCAGTACCACGGTGAGTTTGCTTGGTTCCATAGCGCTCTCGGAGATTGATCCCATTTACTACGAATCCTCGTATTACGTGGCCCCCGAAGATGCGGGTGTGAAGGCGTATAGCCTCCTCTACTTTGCGCTCAGCGAGGCGAAGCTATGTGTGATTGGGAAGATCGCTATGCACAAACGTGAGCACGTGGTGGTGATACGCGCGGGCTCAGCGGGGCTCATCATGCATACGCTATTCTACCAGGACGAGGTACGCTCTCACCCCAATGGGAATCGCGTGGAGCCCCAGCTTGACCCCAGAGAAGCCCCATTAGCGCTTGATCTGGTGAACGCTATTCGGACTAGTTTTAATCCGCATCAATTCCGCGATGAATACCGGGCGAATATCCTAACGCTCATTGAGAGTAAAAAGAGTGGGGCCGCGCCGGGCGCAATTCAGCCCAAAGTCCAGGCACCGATGGACTTGACCGATGCGATAACCGCGACAATTGCCATGGTAAAACAACAAACGCGCAAAGCTGCGGCAAAAGTTCCCGGAAAATCACGGCAAGTACTAGCCCCCGCTAACTGAATTTACCTGATATACTGCCAAAATGATAGACAAACGTGCGTTATTGGTTATACTCGTGATTCTACTTCTCTCTACCGTTGGAGTACTCACCGGGTTCTTGCCTCCGGTGACCCCCATACCAGGACGGTAGGGAAATTCTTTTCCTGCATTTTTGTGCTTGACGTCTCATAAGGAAACTTATAAGATACTCGTATGTCGCACAACACACCGAAACCGACTCGGGTAAAAGTCGGTGATCGCTTTCCAATCGAGATTGCTTTCAGCGAAGTCTGTATGCATATGCAGGTTGCTGGCCAGATTCTCGACGTCGAATTGCTTCCGTCCGAAGGCCATGGCGCAATCGCTCAACTATACAAGAATGGGCAAGAGTTCAGCGCACCGATTCTCACTGGTGAGGCAGGCGTTTACCAGGATGCGGATGGCTATTACGCCTACGTGATCGAGGAGGATGAAGCCACAGGGGGCACGGAATGAAGCCCCCATTGCTGTCAGCGTATCTGGAACGCCTAGAGGAAGCCGAGAGTATGCCATGGTGCGATGAATGCCAGTGCTATCACAGTTCTGCCGCATTGCACTGCTATGACGTGAGAGAAAGGACATGGAAACTGCAATGTATACGTTAACTGTCGGTCTTGAACACCTGATGCATGGCGCGGAATTTGACGCTATTGGCAATCTGTCATTCTGGAAGGACGGTCCATCGACGTTCATCGTATCCTCGTTCCAGCCGTTTTCCGTGTACTGGACTCAGACGCGCGACGATCAGGACCCCGTGAGGACAAAGCGTACGCGGATGGACGCTATTCAATCGCCCTATGAGATACCGCATCCCAGTTTGCATAGCGAGATACGCTTTACCTGTGAGCACCTGAACCAGGGGGCCACAATGAACGGTACCGCGATCATCGCGGAAACTAAGGACGCCGTATACGTGCGAATTCCGCCAGCGTTTCAGGTGAAGGCTGGTGATGGGAAATGTAGCTGCCCCCACTGTGAGCAATCGGGTAGCGTGGCGATGTGGGATACATTGGTCGTCCCAAAGGTCCCCAAATCGCACGGGGATTTTGCGCACACGGTGCATATGCCTGACCCCGAAGCCTTCAAAGCTCAGCTTGCCAAGGTGGCCACGTGCCAGCATGAATACAACCGAAGTGGTACAGCCTGTCGGAATTGCGGTACTCGGTTGCCGATGGAAACTCTGTAGTCGCATAAGGTTTCTTATTGCATTTGGGGCCAAATCGTTATAAGATAAAAGTGACCCCACTGGGGTCTATCACAACGTTTAGGAGATTCCAAAATGTCGCACAACATTAAGCAGTACATCGGTCGGCAGTCGGCTTGGCATAAGCTGGGTGTGGTTACCGGCGAGTACATGACGTGGTTACAGATTCTGGCAATCGGGGGCTTGGACTTCGCAGTATTCAAGTCCCAATTGCACGATGGGCTTGGCCGCAAGGTGGACGCGTGGGGCACGTTTCGCTGGGACTTCGCCGACAAGAAAGCAGACAATCGGGAAGCGGCCCGGTTTTTAGGCGCAGTCGGCAAGGACTACACCGTAATTCACCACAGCAAGGGCTTCGAAATGGTGGACGCGTTGGTAGCTTCTCAGGATGGC
>Ga0075434_100002899_pt1 | contig 15223 bp, 15 predicted proteins | sample RhiMethybrSRZTD3_FD_75298 | JGI IMG/M metagenome (GOLD analysis project Ga0075434, IMG submission 75298) | Populus rhizosphere microbial communities from Tennessee, USA - Rhizosphere MetaG P. TD hybrid SRZTD3 | ecosystem: Host-associated > Plants > Roots > Rhizosphere > Soil | place: USA... | reverse complement strand
AGCGAGTCGAGCAAGTCGGAGTTGGTCACGTACACCTCAGGATGCTCAGATTGCGGTCGCGCATCAGCTCACGAACCCGAACAGTATGGCGAAGGGAGGAAGCAGGAAGCCAACCGTGAGCACCCCGGCCACCACGTACGCAGCAACGTTCAGACGTCGGCGTGCGAGGCGCGAGGTGTTGGCTCCGAGTGTTGTCAGTGCGCTCCAGGTTCCATGCCTAACATGAAAACTGACCGCGATGATCGCGATCGTGTACGCCAGCACCACGGACCAGATCTGGAAGCCATTCACAACACGCTGGTACGGCTCTGCGGCGGCGCCACCCGGATGGACGACGTTCCAGGTCAGGTGCAGCAAGTGATAGATGACGAACAGCAGGATGACGACGCCGCCCCAGCGCAGTGTGAACGAGGCGTAGGTCCGTTGCACACCCGTTCGGGACTTCGTGCTGTAGTACCGCCTTACCCCGCCACGTGCCGTATGTGCGCGCGACCACAGGCTGAAGGCGGCGTACATGTGGAGCAGAACGCTCACGAGAAGAACCACCCGAATGATCCACAGTGCACCGCCGTAAGGAAGGATCGGCTCACCTATGGTTCGCAAATGGTGGGCATAGGTGTTGAATGCCACCGGCCCGGCGAAGATCTTGAGGTTGCCGTACATGTGGGCCAGCAGAAAGCCGATCAAGATAATGCCGGTGACCGCCATCAGAGCTTTGAGAGCAACGGTTGACCTACTGGCCTGCTGAGCAGGGGTCAACGAAACTGTTGCCACGCAGCCACACTAGAACTCCGCGTGCCGTAACAGCGAGCCAAGGCCACTTAGGTCACTGGTGTTTTTCGCCACGTTGTTTTTTAGGCCTGGGTGTCACTCACGTTTGCCGTCTCGAAACAGCAAACGCGTGTCGTGAGGCCGAGTTGCACCCTCGCGGGCCGTCTTGTGATGGCTAGGGTGCTGCCATGGTCAGGTAAGGAGGCGGGGCGACAGGCGAATAGCCTAGGGATTCACTCGCGGAAGAAATGGGTCTTTGGGCGCGGCAACAACCGACCCTCAAGGAATATGTCGACTCGCTCGTTGTAAAACGCGAGAAGCCCGCTGATGGGGAGGAGTTGCCGGGTCGGGAAGGCATACATCCAGGCCAGGTCTTTGTGTACGGTGTCCGACCCGGTAGCCGGATCGGGGATTCGTACCGACCAATAACCACCTGTTGTGCCCTTATAGGGACACGCCGTCACCGTGCTGGTCGGAACGAGGTGCCCAAAACTGACGTCGGTCGGGTCGATGTAATAACGAGTGGGCAGTCCGGTCTCGAAGACCATCACGGGTGACTCGGAATCAGCAAGCAGCACGCCGCTCAGCTCGATCCGAACCGATCTCGTCGAGCGCAGCGCATCTACCCTCGTATACGGATTGCGCGGATGGACATAGACCTGCTCATCCTCTTCAAACCACGCATCGAGGGTCGCCCACCGAAACCAAACCGTGTCGACCAGCTCGGGGAGGGCATCGGCGCCGTAGACCTTAGCAGCTGCCGGGCGAGTGATGTCGCCCACTTGAAGCGAATGGCGCCGAGCAGTGCCGCGGCTACTCTGCTGCGGCTGGTCCTCATCGACGAGCGCGCTGCGGTCCACATCGGCCGTTGGAATGTAGTACTGGGGATACTTCGGCGATTCCCAGACGTAGCGCGCCGACATTGTGTCGAAGAGCATCTGACCACCCAGGTAGCCGCGGATCCGGCGCGGCACTGGCTCGATGTGGTTGACGGGCGTGATCATCTGCGGATAGTCACGCGGAGCAGGCTGATCGGACATGCTTCCTCCAGATGGTGTTGCCTCCCGACAGGGCTGCCTCGAGACAGCGTTGCCTTCGAAACGGGGCCCCGTCTGTGGATATGTGCGACCGTGCCCGCCTAGCGTGACAACCGGCTAGAGCCAGCGTGCGGCAGCCTGCTGGGCCCGGTCGGACCACCAGGCTAATTCATCAGCTTCTCCGACCGCCTTCTCCCAGCCGATGGTCGCTGCCATGGCCAGGAGGCAGAGATCAAGTTGGCGGTCCCACCAAGTATTGGTCGCTACGCCGGCAGCTTCGAGTGCCTGCCGGTAACGGGCGATGGTGTCAGTCTTGCTCTCCGGTATCCGTGCGCGATTGAGGGCCAGGTACCAAGCGAGCTCCCACGCCGGCGGCGCTTCTCCCGGATACGCCCAGTCCAGCAGCACGGTCTCGCCTGTCGGGCGGGAACCGAGGTTGCCCATCTTCCAGTCGCCCGCGATGAACGTTTGAGGAGTCTCGGCCAGCAGCCCTGCCAAGGTCGCCGGATCCCGGTGCACGGCGCTCACCAGCTCGTACAGTGCAGGATCTCGCGCAGGGAGTAAAGCCCAGCCGCGCTCCGCGACCTGGAGCGTGGGCGGTACGTCGTCGCGAGCGAGCTCAGGGGCAATCGTGGCTGGTGCAAAGAACAAGGTACGACGCTCCAGCGGATACAGATCAAGATCATCGTGCCAGCCCAGGTTGGCCGCATGCATCAGGGCCAAGTGCCGTGTGAAAGCTGTGTGCTGGGAGGCGGGAATGGGGTCGTCCCCAGGTGGCACGAGGTCTACGGAGCGATCATGCATCAACATCGCGAGCCGCGGTACACGGCCCGAGTCATCGAGCGCCATGCCGATCATCGCGTGATCAATGACCGGCGGCACGCGTTGGTAGAGGCCGGCCTGCCACACTCTGAACTCCCAATGCGTATTGCCGGTGACTCGCATGATCCAGTCGTCTTCGGCGGAAACAGTCTTGAGAAAACAAGGCCGTCCATCAATGATCAACTTTTCGAACGACGCGCCGGACTTCGCATCGCTCGAGTGCACGAAATAGCGTCCGGTGTAGCCGTTGATCAGGCTATCCAGCGACGGCGCTATCCAAGGCATGTTCATGATCACGGGAGCAGGTCAGGGCGTCGCGCCTTGGTCCGCTGCAAGGCTTGTTCTCGACGCCATGCGGCAATCATCTCGTGATTGCCACTGAGCAGCACCTCCGGTGCATCGAGCCCGCGCCAGCTGGGCGGCTTGGTATAGAGCGGTCCCTCAAGCAGCCCTTCGTGCTCCGCGCCATACGACTCCTCGATCAACGACTCTGGGTTGCCGATCACCCCAGGCAGCAGGCGGACCACAGCCTCGATCACGACCATGGCAGCCACTTCTCCACCGCTCAGCACGTAATCGCCGATACTCAGCTCCTCGACTCGCATGCGTCGCGAGGCGTCCTGGACGACTCTGGCGTCGATCCCCTCATAACGGCCGCAGGCGAAGATCAGATGCCGTTCCGCTGCCAGCTCATGGGCGAGAGGTTGGTTGAAGGTCCGGCCGGACGGCGAGAGAACCAACAGTCGCGGATCCGCCTCTCCTGCGGTAAGCGTATCGAGCGCCAGTCCCCAGGGTTCGGGGCGCATCACCATACCGGCACCTCCCCCGTACGGCGTATCGTCGACGGTTCGATGCCGATCCGAGGTCCAGTCGCGAAGATCATGAACACGAAGATCGACTATGCCGTTCTCGATCGCCTTGCCAACCAAGGAGAGACGTAGCGGTTGGAAGTACTCGACGAAGATCGAAATAATGTCAATCTTCATTCGCATCCTTGCCATCGTCGAGCAGGCCGGCGACATCGACGACAGTCAGGCAACCAGCCTCAAGATCGATCTCGGGGACCAGCGCCTCCACGAAGGGCACCAGCCGAATACCGCCAGCCGTCTCGATCTCCAAAACGTCCTGTGCCGGAAGATGCAGCACGGAGCCGACCGTTCCGACCTCGGTCCCGTCGGGTGTCCTTGCTCGCATGCCAATCAGCTGTCGATCATAGAACGCGCCAGGCTCGCTGGACCTTTCGTCCGGTTCGACGGCGGCAACCAGGACGGTTCCGCGTACGGCCGCCGCCGCCGCCCGGTCACTCAGCTCTGCGAACTTGACGAGCAGCCGGCCCGGCACGTCTCGAACCGACGTCACGGTGAATAGGCGTGCGCCGCCATCCTCGTAAAGCCGTTGGCCGGGGGCGAAACGGCGCTCCGGCTCATCGGTTCGAACCTCGACGGCAACCTCGCCGCGTACGCCGTGGGGTCGTCCAATGACGCCAACTACGACCGTGTTCAATTGCTCGCTGTTCAATTGCTCGCTCAGCCCTGGCGGACCTGCTGTCAGCGGCGGCGGCCACCGGTGCCGCGGCGAGTGCCCTTGTCAACGTCGACGAAGTCGATGCGAACGTCTTGGCTGCCCGCCAGAGCGCCGACGACGGTACGCAGGGCCGTCGCGGTGCGCCCCAAGCGGCCGATGACCTTGCCGACGTCGTCCGGATTGACTCGAACCTCGAGCATCCGCCCGCGACGCAGTTCCTTGTCCTTGACGGTGACATCGTCAGGATGCGAGACGATCCCTCGGATCAGATGTTCCAGCGCGTCGGCGAGCATTAAGACCCGCCGGACTCCGCGTCGGCGACCCCGGCCTCGGCAGCCTGCTGGGCTTCCTCCGGCGTCCCCTCGACCGAAGTCTCCTCAGCTTTGCTGCTGGCACGCTTGGACGCGGACTTTTTTGCTGTTCCAGCCGCAGCCGCCCTCGGCTCCTGACCCGCGTCGGCGAGTGCGGCGTTGAACGCGTCGGTCTTGTTTTGCTTCTCCGGTTGCGGCGTGACTCCAGACGGCGAGGCGTCGCCTGAGTACTTCTGCCAGTCACCGGTGCGCTTGAACAGTGCGATGACAGCCTCGGTTGGCTGAGCGCCTACCGACAGCCAGTACTGGGCGCGGTCCGAATCGACCTCGATGAGTGATGGGTCGTTCTTGGGGTGGTACTTGCCGATCTCTTCGATGGCGCGGCCATCCCGCTTTGTACGCGAGTCGGCAACAACAATGCGGTAGTGCGGCGATCGGATCTTGCCAAATCGCTTCAAACGAATCTTGACGGCCACGTGTGTGGTTACTCCTGTGGTGGTATTGCGACCGGATTTTCGGCCGGCCGCAGTCGGGGGTGATCCCATCTCAGGCGGTGGGGCGCGCAGGCGATGATCTCAGTGGATCCGCGTCGTGCGGAGTTAGAGGGCACCGCACGACAAACGAATGCGGCAAGCATTCTGCCAGAAGCGCCCACCAAATCAAGAATTCTCTGGCTTGTGATGACTCACCAGGCCGACCGTATTGCCCTCCGAATCCTTCACGAACGCCATCCATTCGTCCATGCCCGCCGGTCCCAAGCTGTCGTCGGTGTGGCTGAAGATGAGTTCCGGCTCTGCCACGATCTCCACCCCATCGGCGCGCAAGGATTCCAGCGTCGCCCGCACGTCATCGACCTTGAAGTAGATGAGTGCACTCGTCGCGCCTTGCTCCAGCAGGAGACGTACCGACCCCGCTCGGAAGAACAGCAGACCCGGCGGATCGAAAATGCCGGCGGGTGGTGTCTGGAGCAAGCGCTCGTAGAAGGCTCGTGCGCGAGGAAGGTCATCGGCGTGCTGTGCGACCTGGAGGACGTCCATCGGGCGAGTTTTGCATGGAGCAAGGAGTTCGTTGCAGCCAGTCGCTAGCGTGGCGTCATGGACACCAGGGCGGTCGACATCGTCGTTGACGAGCGCACCGTGGTGACAGCGCGCCCAGTTGCCTCTCGGCCCTGGCCAGGCGTGGTGATGCTGCATGAGGGATGGGGCATTGACGACGTGCTGCGCCGCCACGCGGATCGGTTGGCCTCAGCGGGATATCTCGTGTACGCCCCGGATCTGCTTGGTGAGGGCTCATGGCTTCGATGCATCAGACGCACGTTCAACGCGTTCCAAGCGCGAGCGGGCAAGCCCTTCGAGCTCATCGAGTCCTGCCGCGCAGCGCTGCGGGCTGACCCTGATTGCACCGGCAAGGTCGGCGTTATCGGCTTCTGCATGGGCGGCGGCTTCGCCTTGCTGCTGTCGGCCGAGGGCTATGACGCTGCATCGGTCAATTACGGCATCGTGCCGTCAGACATCGACGAGCTCGCGCCACGCTGTGGTCCCATCGTGGCCAGCTACGGCGGCAAGGACTGGACCACCAATCGCGTACCTGCGCTTCGTGAGGCTCTGCGCGCTCACCACGTACCTCACGACGTGGAGGTCTATCCGGCGGCCGGTCACTCCTTCCTCAATCACAAGCCGAACGGGCCGCTACTGTTTCGCCCCGTGGCCAAGCTGGCCCATGCGGGACCAGAGCCGGCTGCTGCAGCCGATGCCTGGCGACGAATCGAGGCCTTTTTCGCCGCGCACCTCGGCGATTGATCTCCGGCTTGGTATGGAATCGGCGTCCACCGACCATTCCTGCCCATCAAGGCGTCCTCGCTTCAACAGGACGATCGTCGGCCATGATGCGTTCGAGGGTGCGCCGGCCTATTCGACTCATGGTCGGGTGGCTGTCGGCGTAGTACCAGACCAGCCCCATCGCCTGTTCGAAGGCCCAGGCTTTGCCACGATCCCATTCGAGGTCGTCGCGCTCGAGGTCCTCGCGGAGCGCCGTCCGCGGTCCGGCCTCAAGCAGATGCCAGGCACCCACCAGGTCCAGAGCCGGGTCAGCCGGTGCCAGGCCGCCGACGTCGAGGATTCCGGTGAGGCGCCCATCGCTTACCAGCACGTTGCCGGGAATGAGATCGCCGTGAGTCATCGCGTCGCTTGAGCGGCGCGGCAGGCACCGCATGGCAGCCCACGCGTGGCGAAGGCGCGACACGTCCAGGAGCTGTTCGCTGTGCCGGAAGCAGGTTTCCATCCACGCATCGTGGGACCGCAAGTCACCTCCTCGGCCGGGCCTGCTGAAGGTCCGTCCCCGTGTGTCGATCCCTTGCAGGTCGGTGATGAACTCGGCGAGGTCGTGTGCAAATGCCACAGACTCGCCCGGATCCTCGTGCTCGGCTGTGGCGCCGGGCAGCCATGTCTGCACCGACCACGGCCGCGGGTAGCCCGGCCCTGGCTCGCCGATGGCGATCGGCGTGGGCGTGGGGAACCGCGTGCTCTTTGCGAGCTCCCGGGCCGCCTCGGCTTCAGACTCGAGCCAACGCCGTGTCGCGTCGACGTCGCGAGGTTCTAGGGGAAACCGGGCTGCGAGCTTGTCGCCGATGCGGAAGATGGCGTTGACCGTCCCAGGCGAAGCAATGGCCCTGACGGGCAAGCTCCGCCACCGCGGGAATTGCTCATCCACCAATTGGCGCACCGTCTCGGGTGACACGCTCAGCTGGTTGGCATGCATGCGCATCCCGCAAGGGTTGCGCACCTCGATTTGTGGTTGCAATGTGTTTGCTCCGCCCGGCAGCTCACGCACGGGCCGGGGAATTGCCCGTGGGGAGTCGCTCAGCTCGTGATGTCCTTGCGGAGGAAATACCAAAACGCGAACCAGACCGCGATGATCGCGTAACCGACTGACCACAATGCACCGGTGATCATGTCCGAGTAATTGATCGTTGGGGCGAGCGCATCGCGCCAGGCATACGCGTAGTGACCGGGCAGACCATCACGGATGCTGCCCAGCGCCGTGATCGAGTCGAGAATCGCGCACAAGATCATCAACAACACGGCGCCGCCGACCGCAGCGAGGGGAGCGTCCGTGAGAACTCCAAGCATGAAAGCGAATGCACCAACAACGGAAAGATCCAGTAGCAGGTAGCCGATGATGATCAACAGCCGCCACGCGAATTCCGGCCAGCCGATCTGGATCCCGGTCGGGCCGACATAGGCACCCCAGCCGTACGCAATTCCGCCGACCACTAGAGTCCAGCCAGGCAGGAACACGAGGGCAACCATCGAGGACATACCCGCGACGATGAGCTTCTGCCGGAGCAACCGCTCGCGACGCACCGGAGCAGCCAGTAGATAGCGGAGACTGGCCCAGCTCGCCTCCGACGGGACCGTATCGCCGGCGAACAAGGCGACGATCACGATCAGCAAGAAGCTGGTCGAGGCAAAGAGTGTGAAGATCACCAGATTGGCACCACTCTCCTGAGCGAGATCAACGAAACCGCGCTCCCCTGAGTCGCTGCCGTCGTTGCCGAGCCAGAACGCGAGGAGCAACACCAGGGGCAGGACGGTGAGCACAGTGAAGATTCCGACGGTGCGTCGCCGACGGACTTGGCGACCGATCTCGGCCGATAGCGGAAGCGCCGAGCCGGCAACGGTCGTGGTGCTCATCGCGCACCTTCCTCGCTGTCTTCAGGACCCTGGCCATCCGTGCCCACCAGGCTCATGAAGACGTCCTCGAGCTGCCGATGCCCGTCGACCGACTCAACCCCATACCCGGCCGCGACAAGCTCAGCCACGATCGCCTGACGCGGCAGTTCGCCGGTGACGCGAAGTAGCTTGCCGTCAGGTTCAGCGCTTAGGCCTCGAGCCTGCAAGGTCCGGCCGGCAGCCCCGACGTCGTCGTCATTGGTGAGCCCGATCACGGTGACCGTGTCACTGGCGGTTAGCTCCTCAACTGCTCCAGTGAGTATCACCTTGCCTTTATCCATGACTACGACGTGGCTGCAGGTGTGCTCGACCTCCGACAGTAGGTGGGAGGAGAGGACGACCGTACGCCCTGCGGCAGCGTAGTCAGCCAGCACTGCACGCATTGCCCTGATCTGCTGTGGGTCCAGACCATTGGTTGGCTCATCGAGCACCAGCAGGGGTGGTAGCCCGAGCATCGCCTGTGCAATGCCGAGCCGCTGGCGCATTCCGTGGCTATAGCCGCGCACCTTGCGATCGATCGCTGCCCCAAGCCCGGCGATCTCCAAGGCTTCGTCCAGGTGAGCCTCCTCCAACGGGCGCCCAGTCGCATGCCAATACCCCATCAGGTTCGCCCGGCCCGTCAGGTGCGGGAGAAAGCCCGGTCCTTCGACGAACGCGCCAACTGAGCTGAGGACATCTGCTCCGGCATGCACCGGCTGGCCGTGGATGTAGATCGAGCCTGAGTCTGGTCTGATCAGACCGAGCAACATCCGGATCGCGGTCGTCTTCCCGGCACCGTTCGGCCCGAGCAACCCCACAACCTGGCTGGTGTCTGCTCGAAAGGACACGCCGTCCACCGCCCGGAATCCGTCGCCGTAGGTCTTCGCCACCTCGCTCACGACCAGCGGGACACCGGCTAATTCCGGCACGTTGTGGACTCCCCGTCGGCGTCGCCAGAGGAGAATCGCGGCGATCAGCGAAGCGACGACTAGCGCAGCGACGGCGATGATCAAGGGACTGGGCACATCCAGGGTGTTGGCATTCAGGGCAGTCGCCGCGAACACGGGAATCGCCGCAGCTCCGTCACCGGCCAGGCTGACGTGGTAGCTGGCCGCCTGAACAGCATTCGCGTACGCCTGGTCGGTAGTGGAGACGACCAGCTGAAGGCGGTGGTCGACCGGAACCTTGTGGGAGACCGGCGGCAGCGCGACAGTCACGCGCTGCGGTTTGTTGGGATCCAGTCCGGCAAGTTTCAGCGGCGCGACCGCGAGTTGCGGGAGGCTCGCCGTGCTAGGGCCGACACTGGTGCGACCGTTCTCGCTGCGTTCGATATCGGGTCCGAGATCCCACAACGAGGCATACAGCGTTGCCTTCGCTGTCGTGCCGGTCACTTCGAGCTCGACTCGGCTGCTGCCAACCAGTGTCAGCGGTGCAGTCAGTGGCTCGCTGGTAAAGCGAGTCGATTGATTCGACAGCACACCAAGGGCATAGCCGCCCAGGCTGGAGGCTTGGCCGAACGCACCGCCGGTTCCTGGAAGACTGGTCAGCGCCGCTGGGGAACCGCCGGGCGGCGCCACGATGGTTTGCCGCGGACCGCTTAGCGCAATCCGTCGCTGCGCGAGATCCGAGCCGCGCCCAGGGTAGGACTGGGCCACGAGAGTCTCCGGGTCGCGTGTACCTCGATCCTCACCAAGCAGCGAGGTCTCTGGTACCAGCACTGAGAACGAGGTGTCGGCCGCGCTGCCGTCCTGCTTCAGGTACCGGCCGAACCACTCTTCAAGATCATCGATCAGCGGGTTGACTGAGACATTGCCATCATGACCGCCGGCGACCCACTCCATCTTCGCTGGGGTCGTAGCGGGCAGGCCCCGGAGGTTCGCATCGGCCTGATCGAGGGGGAACAACGTGTCATCCTCGCCCTGGATGATCAGAGTCGGCGCTTGGATTTTCGGCAAGATCTTCTCCAGACCAGACTCGTCAAGCAGAGCGTTCAGTTTGGCGTTCGACTCGCCGGTTTCAGCAGCGGTCAGATAGCCCTGACACAAGGCGGGATCGAACCGCCCACACAACCCGGACTGCGCCTGGGACTGCTGATCGGACAGATTCGGTGGTCCGGTCGCATTGGAGAACAACAAGGATGCCCAACGCTGCTTGAAGACACCCTGTCGGTTCGCGGGCCTGACATCGGCCGGCGACTTGGCCTCGCCGACCACCTGATATTGGGGGAAAAGCGCCTGCCGAAGACTGTGCCAGGTGAACGCCGGAACGATCGCATCGACGCGCGGATCCAGCCCGGCGGCAAGGAAGGAGAGCGCGCCGCCGTAGGACGCGCCTGCGAAGCCGAGCACCGGATCGTTGCCGTCCTTGGCAACCTCGGGACGACTGGCTGCGAAGTCCACCAGCTTGACCGCGTCCGCTCCCTCGTACGCGGGATTGTCCAGGTGGATTCGGCCGCCGGATGCCCCAAACCCCCGAGCGGTGTAGATGATCACGGTATAGCCGGCGAGCGCGAGCGTGCGTGCGGTCGGCTCGCTGTCGTCCTTGGTGCCGCCGAAGCCGTGGGCCAGCACTATGGCCGGCCGGGGAGTGGGTGGGGCAGTCGTCAGGATCGTCGCATCGAGTTCGACCGGCTTGCCGTCAGCCTCTGGTGTGGCCGGCACCTTGAGCGCGGTCTCGATCACCTGATCCTTGGCGTAAGCCGGCGCAGGAATCCCACACAATAGCGCGACGATCATCAGCAATGCTGCTGCTCGAGCGCCTCGCATGCGCCCATCTTGCTCGACTGCGGCAAGTTTCTCTGGGCATGCTGCTTGTGCGCTTTCGGCGCGGCGGCGAAGACGACACGTGGACTCGAAGCCATCGTCTCGGCCACGCCTAGTCAGCGTACGGCCACCTTGGTGATCAACGTCGACAGCCGATCATGTGCCCTGGGCTTGTCGAACGGTACGCGGCCTCACGCAGGCACGCCTCGCAGAATTACATGTCGAGGCGCGTCTAGCACACTGAGATCACCTCGCGGGTCGGCGTCGAACACAACTAGATCGGCTGGCGCGCCGTCACTAAGTGTCGCTGGGTGGCCGAGCCACTCGCGGGCTCGCCACGAGCCAGCTCCCAAGGCGTACTCCACTGAGCTGAACTGGGCCAGTGCGGCGATCTCCTTGCCGACCAGCCCATGTGGAAGAAAACCACCGGCGTCGGTGCCGGCGTAGATAGGGACGCCAGCATCCAACGCTTTCCCGAATCGCTCCAGGCGGCCGGCATATAGGGCCCTCATGTGCTTGGCGTACGCCGGGTACTTGTCCTCACCGGATCGGGCATACGACTCGAAATTGTCCAGCTGAATCATGGTCGGGACCAGCGCGACCTGCCGCTCAGCCATGGTCGCGATGGTGGCATCGTCCATTCCCGTTCCGTGCTCGATGCCGTCGATGCCAGCGGCAACCAGTTCCTTGACTGCCTGCTCGCCGAAAACGTGGGCGGTGACCCGGCATCCCAATTCGTGCGCCCGGTCGATAGCGGCTGCTGCCACCTCAACCGGCCACAGCGGTGTCAGATCGCCAACATACCGATCGATCCAGTCCCCCACGAGTTTCACCCAACCGTCACCACGGCCAGCCTGCCGCTCCACCTCGGCGATCAACTCGTCCGGCTCGACTTCCTCCCCATAGTTGCGGAGGTACCGCTTGGGCCGAGCGATGTGCCGACCGGCGCGGATGATCTTCGGCAAGTCGGCACGGCTGTCCATCCACCGGGTGTCGGCCGGGCTTCCGGCGTCCCGGAGGAGCAACGCCCCCGCGTCGCGGTCGGCGATGGCGTGCTGCTCCGCCCGCTCGTCGGAGACGGCTCCGTGCCTCTCCAGCCCGACGTGGCAATGCGCATCAACAAGGCCGGGCATCAGCCAGACCCCACTGGCGAAGGTCTGCGCGTCGCGGACCGGCTCAAGGCGGATCACGCCGTCGACCACCCAAACATCGCGATGCTCGCCCTCGGGCAGCACCACCCCAGCGAGGTGAAGGCGATCGTGCCCTCCGACCGGCCCCGGGCGCATAGCTCTTACTGGCCGAAGCGGCTGCGCAGTTCGGGTGGCAGCTGGAAGTCGGCCATCGCCTTCTCAAGCGCAGCCTGGTCGAGTTCTCCATTGCCAAAAGCGGCGGCCGGGTCGATGGGTGCGGCTGGCTGCTGGCCGGCGTTGCGCTTGGCAGGGTTTCCCGAGACCCCGCGGCCGCCCTTTTTCTTCTGCGAGCGTGCTGCTTGCCGGCGCGGCCCGGGGATTCCCGGCATGCCAGGCATCGCACCGGTCGCCAGCGACGTCATCATCTTGCGGGCCTCGAAGAAGCGGTTGATCAAGGTATTGACCTCGGATACTTCGACTCCGGCTCCCTTTGCGATACGCGCACGCCGTGATCCATCGATGATCTTGGGGTTATCACGTTCGCTTGGGGTCATGGACTGAATGATCGCTTCGATGCGATCGACATCCCGCTCGTCGATCCCGGCAATCCGATCCTTGAGCTCGCCCATGCCAGGCAGCATTCCGAAGACCTTCGACAGCGGGCCCATCTTGCGCACCATCTGCATCTGCTGAAGAAAGTCAGCTAGCCCGAACTCTCCGCCGTGTCCTGCCAGCTTGGCTGCCGCCTTGGCCGACTGCTCGGCGTCGAAAGTCTTCTCGGCTTGCTCGATCAGGGTCAGCATGTCGCCCATGCCCAAGATCCGGCTGGCCATCCGGTCGGGGTGGAAGACGTCGAAGTCCTTGAGCGCCTCACCGTTGGAGGCAAACATGATCGGCTTACCAGTAACGCGCGCGATCGAGAGGGCTGCGCCCCCGCGGGCGTCACCGTCTAGCTTGGTCAGCACGACGCCGTCGAAGCCCACTCCCTCGGCGAACGCATTTGCCGTGTTGACCGCATCCTGCCCAATCATGGCGTCGACGATGAACAGCACCTCGTCGGGATGGACGGCATCGCGGATGTCGACCGCCTGCTGCATCATCTCGGCGTCGATGCCCAGTCGACCAGCGGTATCAACAATGACAACGTCATAGAGCCGATGCTCGGCCTCGGTGATCGATGATCGGGCTACTGCCACCGGATCGCCACTCGGTCGATCGATGTCGCTCCGCGACGAGGCGTTGCCGGGCTCGGGTGCAAAGACGTGAACGCCGGCTCGCTCACCGACCACCTGCAGCTGGTTCACCGCGTTGGGTCGTTGCAGGTCGGCTGCGACCAGCAATGGAGAGTGGCCCTGCTCCCTGAGCCATAACCCGAGCTTCGCGGCCAGTGTCGTCTTTCCTGAACCCTGCAGACCGGCGAGCATGATCACGGTCGGCGGCCGCTTGGCGAAACGCAGCACTCGGGTTTCGCCGCCCAGCACCGTGATCAGCTCTTCATTGACGATCTTGATCACTTGTTGGGCCGGATTCAGGGCACCAGAGAGCTCGGCCCCGCGCGCCCGCTCCTTGATCGCAGCAATGAAATCCTTGACCACCGCGAGATTTACGTCGGCCTCGAGGAGCGCAATACGGATTTCGCGAGCGGTAGCGTCGATATCGGCTTCGGAGAGCCGGCCCTTGCCGCGCAGATTCTTGAAAGTCGCCGCGAGGCGGTCTTGCAGGGTGTCGAACACGAGCGTCCTTACGTCGGGTGTGCTGGACTGGCCCAGCCTACTCAACCTGCCGCGGCACTTGGCTTGCTCGTTCCGCTCGCTGCCTCAGGGCGTAGGCGGCCGGTGACCGCTGCCTACGCTGGGCAGGTGCGCGAGGAGTTGCGGCTGCGGCAAGTGCCGTACGAGCACCCCGATGTTACGGCGCTGACGGCGGCGGCGAATGAGTTCTACACGGAGATCTACGGCGGGCCTGACGAGACTCCGTTCACGACAGCTGAATTCAGTCCTCCCCATGGAACATTCCTCGTCGGCTACCTGGATGGGGAGGCGGTCGCCATGGGCGGTTGGCGATTCCGGCCTCCGGGTGTCCCGCGGATGGCACGACGGCCCGCCGAGATCAAGCGCATGTTCGTTCAGGAACGCGTGCGAGGTCGCGGGTTCGCTCGGATCGTGCTTGCAGCCCTGGAGGCAAGTGCCGCTGCGGCTGGTGCTGATTGGATGCTCCTGGAGACCGGTCGACCGCAGGTTGCAGCCGTCAGTCTCTACCGCTCAAGCGGATATGTCGACGTCGAACCTTTTGGGCACTATGCGGGCTCAGAGAGCGCATTGAACCTGGGCCGGCAACTGACTTCCGGAGCAGCGTGAGCCCCGCACCGGCCTACGGTTCGAGCGATCGCGACTGTGTCCGGAGGAGCTACGCGACCTGGAATGATCTCTTCGCCAGACCCATCTGGAAGTCGTCGATTACCACTGTCGGCGGCGCCGAGGGATCGGTCGCCGCTCCGAATGTGACGAAGATCGGCGTGTAGTGCTCAACCGTCGGGTGCGCATACGGCATGCCCGGTGCACGCCGGAAGTCAGCCAGTAGGTCGATCCGTCCTGCCGCCAGGGCCTCTGCCGCCCAGGCATCGAAGTCGCGCGACCAGCCAGGGATGACGTTGTGTTCCCAGCTGTCTCGTCCGAGGAATGGCAGACCATGTGTCATGTAGCCCGACCCGATGATCAGTACGCCCTGCTCGCGCAATGGCCGAAGCTGCTGCCCGATGCGGACGAGCCGATCGGGATCATGGGTCGGCATGCTGAGTTGCAGGACCGGCACGTCCGCGTACGGATACATCACCCTGAGCGGTACCCAGGCACCATGATCAAGACCGCGACTGGGATGCTCGTGCACCGGCTCGAGATCCGACATCAACGCCATGACCTGTCTCGCGAATGCTGATGCATCCGGGGTCTGGTATGTCATGTCGAAGTACCGCCGACCGAATCCGCTGAAGTCATAGACCAGTCGGGTACTGGCGGCTGGTGAGGAGAGGGCGAGCGGGGCCGCTTCCCAGTGGGCACTCACGATCAAGATTGCCGTTGGCTTCGGCAAGGATCGTGACCAGGTGAACAGCTGGTCCATCCAGTGCGCGTCATTGAAGACCGGTGGAGCACCGTGGCT
>Ga0075434_100002898_pt1 | contig 15225 bp, 15 predicted proteins | sample RhiMethybrSRZTD3_FD_75298 | JGI IMG/M metagenome (GOLD analysis project Ga0075434, IMG submission 75298) | Populus rhizosphere microbial communities from Tennessee, USA - Rhizosphere MetaG P. TD hybrid SRZTD3 | ecosystem: Host-associated > Plants > Roots > Rhizosphere > Soil | place: USA... | reverse complement strand
TTCATCGATGACACGTTCGCCGAGGCGTTCCCGATGCGCGCGGCGCGCATCGTGGTGACGGCCGTGAACGAGCGATGGGCTCGTGAGGCCGCACTCAAGCTCACAGGCTTCGCGACCTCGGTCATCGCGTGCAAATGCGAGGCGGCGATCGAGCGCGAGCTCGAACCCCGCGAGACGCCCGATGCCCGGCCTGGCGTGAGCGTTCTGCTGTTCGCGATGGACACCGAGAGCCTCGGCAAACGGCTCGTGGAGCGCATTGGACAAACGGTCCTCACGTGTCCGACGACGAGCTGCTTCGATGGGCTGCCTGACGCCGACCGGCGCCTGACGTCGGGTCGCGCGTTACGAGTCTTCGGTGACGGATTTCAGGGGAGCAAGGTCGTGGGCGGCGACCGATTCTGGCGCATCCCGGTCATGGATGGCGAGTGCCTGCTGCAGGAGAGCTTCGGCGTCGCGAAGGGCATTGGTGGAGGAAACTTCATCATCCTTGGTGCGGACACGCGACGCACGCTGGCGGCCGCCGAAGCGTCGGTTGCGGCGATCGCGAACATGCCGGGGATCATTCTTCCCTTCCCTGGCGGTGTCGCCCGAAGCGGCAGCAAGGTCGGGTCCCGCCGGTACAAGTCGCTGGCCGCATCGACCAATGATGCGTACTGTCCCACGCTGCGTCCGCTGACGTCTTCGTCGCTGCCTGACGACGTGCACTCGGTGCTCGAGCTCGTGCTCGATGGCCTCGACGAGCAGAGCATTCAGCGGGCAATGCGAGCCGGTATCTCGGCGGCGTGCCTGCCGGGCGTACGTGCCATCACAGCCGGAAACTACGGCGGCAAGCTCGGACCTCACCACTTTCCGCTGCGTTCCATCGTGGGCGCGCACGCAGACGGCGGAGCGCGAGCATGAGCGATCACGTCACGCTGACGCTCCGAGCACCACTGGAGGCGTCGATCGAAGCCGATAGTATCGTACCGAACGCGTTCGCATCGCTCGGCGAGCCTGAAATCGGAGCGCTGCCCGTCTGGGCAGGTCGCACGCGATGTGCGCTCGCCGACTTCTTCGACATCAGCGGTGGGCGGTCGAGCAACGTACGCGTCGTCGGCGACGTTAGGCATGCGCACGGTATCGCCACGGGGATGGCTGGGGGCAGCCTGGTCGTGGATGGAGATGCAGGATCGCGCCTCGCGGGCGGAATAACCGGGGGCGTGGTGGAAGTGCTCGGGGACGCTGGTGATGACGCGGGCGCCGCGATGTCGGGAGGCTCGCTTCGTATTCGGCGCAACGCCGGCGACCGTGTGGGGGCCGGGCTGCCTGGTGCGTCGCGCGGCATGACCGGCGGCGAGATCGTCGTCGGCGGCTCCGTGGGAGCGGACGCCGGCGCTCGCATGCGACGCGGCCTGCTGTTCGTGGGCGGCGATGCCGGACGGCTCGCGGCGCGCGCGATCATTGCGGGCACCGTCATCGTGATCGGACGGGTCGGCCCCGAACCGGCATTCGCGAGCAAGCGCGGGAGCCTGGTCGTCGCCGGCGGCGTGAATGTGCCGCCGACGTATCGTCATGCCTGCGACTACGAGCCGCCGCACGTGCGCCTCGCGCTCACCTACCTCGCACGGCAGTACGAGCTGTCGTTAGGTCGTGAGCTCGTGGAGGGACGGTATCGACGGTACTGCGGTGACGCGAGCACGGTGGGCAAGGGAGAGATTCTGACATGGATTCAGGAATGAGCCGCGGACTCAACGCCCGGGCCGCCGAGATCGCCGATCAGCTCATTGCCGACCCTTCGGCGTACGGCGTGAACGTCCGCGTGATGGCAGGTAGCGCGCGTGTCATCGACGCGGGAATCGAAGCACCGGGCGGGTTCGCGGCCGGACAAGCCATGGCGCACGCGTGCATGGGCGGCCTCGGCCAGCTGTCCTTCGTTCCGTTGGCCATTGGCGGAGATACCTACCAGGGCGTGCAGGTGTGGACCGACCATCCCTCGACCGCGTGCATGGCGTCGCAGTACGCCGGCTGGGCCCTTCAGGTCGACGAGTACTTCGCGATGGCCTCGGGCCCACTGCGAGCCGTGGCTCGCGTCGAGCATGAGCTATTCGGTAAACTTGGTTACGCCGAGCAGGCCGATCGCGGCGTGCTGGTGCTCGAGGGGCGAACGCTTCCCACCGACACGGTCGTCGGCTCGGTCGCCGAGCGCGCCAAGCTCCCGCCCGGGGCAGTGACGTTCATCATTGCCCCAACGGCGAGCGTCGCCGGGGGCGTTCAGATCAGCGCGCGGGTCCTCGAGACCGGCCTTCACAAGATGGACGCGCTCGGATTCGACGTTAGGCTCGTGACGCACGCGATCGGCAGCGCACCAATGCCCCCGGTGGCGAAGAACGACCTGCGCGCGATCGGCCGCACGAACGACTGCATCCTCTACGGTGGTCAGGCGCGCTATACAGTCCGCGCCGACGACAGCACGCTCGAGGACCTGGCGGCCCGGATTCCCGCGTCCTCATCGAGCGACTACGGCACGCCATTCTACGAGATCTTCGAGCGATACGACCGCGACTTCTACAAGATCGACAAGCTGCTGTTCAGCCCTGGCGAGGTCTGGCTCACGAGCGCAACCACGGGCCGGACGTTTCACGGCGGACAGCTCGATGCGACGGTCCTGCGCAGGTCGCTCTTTGGGTAGACATAGATCCCGATGAACGAAGCGAATCTCACGGTACCGGACGCCATCTGGACCGAGCGTCTCATCCTTCGCCGTTGGCGTGACGAAGACCTTGAGCCATTCGCCGAGCTGAATTCGGACCCGGACGTGATGGCGTACATGCCGGCGCTGCTCGACCGTCGCGACAGCGACGCACTCGCCACGCGGATACGCGACCAGTTCGAGCAGCGCGGCTTCGGGCTCTGGGCGGTCGAAGTCCCTGGAGAGACACCGTTCATCGGATACGTTGGCCTGTCGATTCCGCGATTCAGCGCCCACTTCACCCCGTGTGTTGAGATCGGGTGGCGCCTCGCTCGCCCACACTGGGGTCGCGGCTATGCCTCGGAGGCTGCCCGCGCCTCACTGGCGTTCGGTTTCGAGCGCGTTCGGCTCCAGGAGATCGTGTCGTTCACCGTACCGTCGAACGTCCGATCGATCGCGGTCATGCAGCGAATCGGGATGACCCACGATCCCGCCGATGACTTCGACCATCCGTCGCTGCCGGTGGGCCATCCCCTCCGGCGTCACGTCCTCTATCGCCTCGCGTGCACGTCCCGATCCTGAGCGCCCGTACTGGCTGGCACACCGATGAGCTCCTGCGTGCGCTCGCGGCTCGCGGTCACACCGGCGCCGTGGTGCCATACGAATCGCTCGTGGCCCGCGTAGGCCCGCAGCGCACGACTGCAACGCTGTCGGCGGAATCGCAGCAGCTGCTCGCCGCGCCTGCGGTCCTGGCGCGGATCATTCCCAACGGCTCACTCGAGCAGATCATCTATCGAGTAGATGCGTTGCACTGGCTCGAGGATCGCGGCGTGAGGGTCATGAACGCACCACGGGCCATCGAGCGTTGCGTCGACAAGTTCTACACGTCCGCGTTGCTGCGCGAAGCAGGGCTCGACACACCCGAAACCGTCGTGTGCGAGCGGATCGACGACGCCATGGCGGCCGTTCGCGAGATGGGCGACGTGATCGTGAAGCCGCTCTTCGGTTCGATGGGCCATGGCATGGTGCGAGTAAGCGACCCGGAGACGGCCTTCCGTGTCTTTCGCGCGCTCGAGCTGGCGCGCGCCGTCTTCTACGTGCAACGCGTCATCGACCACGTTGGATGCGACGTTCGCGCGTTCGTCGTCGGCGATCGCGTCGTTGCCGCGATCGAACGGCGGGCCCGCGATGGCGGCTGGCGCACCAACATCTCGCTCGGCGGCGAAGGCCGGTCGCTCGACCTGCCGCCGGCCTGGTCGGCGATGGCGCTCACCGCCGCGCGTGCCGTCGGCGCCGACTACGCGGGGGTGGACCTGCTGCCGGCCACGGACGGCACCGTCCATGTTCTCGAAGTGAACGGCATCCCTGGCTGGTCCGGCGCGCAGAAGACAACGTCGGTGGATATCGCCGGCGCGATCGTCGATCACCTCATCGCGAGCGCCCGCGGATGAACACGAGGCCAGGCGTGACCATCGGCGCCGCCGCACAGCTCGCCTGTCTCCTGGAGGCGAGTGCGCCAAAGCCCGGGAACGTGTCGCCAGGTGTCGATTTCGGCGATACGACCTATGCGGATTTCCTCGCCAGCGCGTCCGCCATTGGCCACTCGTTAGGCTCGGCCGGACGTCCGCTCGGCGAAACCATCCTGATGGCCGTCCGGGACACTCGACGGTGGGTCGACGCCAACACCAATCTGGGGATCATCCTTCTCCTGGCCCCTCTGGCGCGCGCGGCTGCCCTATGCGGGCCGAACGACGACGCGGCTGTCGATCCCGATTCACTCCGCCGCTCGCTCGCCAGGGTATTGGCCGAATCGACCGTGGACGACGCGCGCGCGGCATACGAGGCCATCCGGCTCGCCTCGCCCGGCGGGCTGGGTTCCGTCGACACGCAGGACGTGGCTGACGAACCGACGGTGACGCTCACTGATGCCATGCGGCTTGCCGCCGATCGGGACCGCGTGGCGAGCGAGTACGCAACCAACTTTCGCGCTACTTTTGAGGTGGGCGCCGTGGCGCTGCGCGCCGCACGTCGTGCGGGACTCGACTGGAACGACGCGATCGTGGAGACCTATCTGACACTCCTTGCGGCCTACCCGGATACGCACATCGCTCGCCGAGCGGGCCATGCCCGAGCCGACGCCGTGACACGCGCGGCCCGTGCCGCGCTGGACCTCGGCGGCGTTAGGTCCGAGGAAGGGCGTTCCGCGATCGCACGCCTGCACGCCGACCTGTCCGACGCACGCAACCTCTCCAACCCCGGGACTACCGCGGACGTCACCACGGCAGCGATCTTCGTCTCGTTGCTCGCGGGTGGTTGGCAGTCGAGACACGGAGGAATCGATGCAGCACCGCGGTGACTATCGCGTCTCGGTAGAGAAGGATTACCTGGTCTTCGCCTCCGCGCACTTCATCACGTTTGCCGGTCATCGCTGCGAGACGCTGCACGGACACAACTACCGCGCGAGCGTGGTGGTCGAGGGGGCGCTCGATCCCGAAAGCTGGTACGTCTTCGACTTCGTGGTGCTCAAGCGCATCATGCGCAAGCTCTGCGACGAGATCGACCACAGGGTGCTGCTCGCGACCGAGAACCCACACCTGCTGATCGCCGAGCAGGGCGACTCGGTAACCGTGGCGTACGACGGGGTGCCACGCTACGTCTTCCCGAAACGGGACTGCGCGCTGCTGCCGGTGCCCAACACGACGGTGGAGATGCTTGCGGAGCTCTTGACGGACCGGCTCCAGGTGGAGCTCGCGAACGAGGGCGCGGCTGGCATCCGGGCGATCGAGATGGAGGTCGAGGAGAACTTCGGTCAGTCGGCGAGGTATCGTATCACGTTAGGCGAAGCGCACCGCTGAGCAGGGCGGTCGCTACGAGCGCGCCGTCGCACGCGACGCGGGCCAGAAGATCCAGATCCCCTTCGCTCCGCACGCCCCCGCCAGCGAAGAGCGTCACCTCCGGCACCGCTCGCCGCACCTCTGCCATCAGCGCGACGTCGACTCCCGTCCCCGACCCGACCCGCGCCAGATCGAGCACGATGATGGTCCTGGCGCCTGCGTCGGCTGCGCCCCGCGCGATCTGCGAGACCGACCACCGGGAATGCTCGACGTCGGGCATCGTGATCGGCAGACGGTTGCGGAGGTCGACACTGAACGCAACCGGCGCTTCGGCGACTGTCCGCGCAATGATAGCGAGCGCATCGAGGCTCGTCAGTGTTTCCAGCCCGACGACCACGACCGAGGCTCCTGCCTCCAACACCGCGCTGGCGGCCGCCGGCGTCGTGACACCCGCGTCCACCCAGACGGGAACACCTAACGCGGCTATCGCGCCCAGGAGCCCGGTATGCAAGGTCGCGCCGGCGATTGCGTCGAGGTCCGCGACGTAGAGCTCCGGAACGCCAATCTGCTCGACATACACTCGCGCCAGCGCCACCGCGTCACCGTCCACACGCTCACCCGCCGCGAGGCGGATCGGCGCGTAATCGTCACGCCGCCCACCACGCGCGTGAACGGCTTTCCCGCCGTGGATGTCGATTACGCCGACTATGCGCATGCCTGCGTTCGTTTGGGAGGCTAGTGGCCGTCAGATTTCGAGCTCGCATCCAATGCCGTACAAAACTGATAACCCAGTACCAAGGACCCATCACCAGCTACTCACAACTCGCGGTGCGTCAAGCGGAGTCTGGCGGGTCATTGGTAGTTGGTGATAGGTCATAGGTAACGCGAGATTCCCCTAAATGAACCACCACGGAGTGATCGGCTGGGACATCGGCGGAGTCAACACGAAGGTTGCCCGCGTTCAAAGCGGTACCGTGCTGCACGCTCGCTCACACCCATTCGAGATCCAGCGCGACCCGCGCGCACTGACCCCCCTGCTCCGCTCACTGGCCAACGCCGTCGCCGCCGCCAGCGACGACCGGCACGCGGTGACCATGACCGCGGAGCTCTCGCAGATGTTCCGCACCAAGCGCGAGGGCGTTGCATTCGTCCTCGACGCCCTCGTCACCGCATTCCCGTCCGCAGACGTCCACGTCTACGCTGTCGACGGACGCTTCCTCTCACCAACGCAGGCGGCGAACGAGCCGCTCGCCGTCGCCGCATCCAACTGGGCTGCCACGGCGAACATCGTCGCCGTCGAACACCCGGATGCGATCCTCATCGACATCGGCACGACCACAACCGACATCATCCCCATCGTCGGCGGAGGGGTTGCGGCGCTCGGCACTACCGACCCCGCGCGCCTCGCGAGCGGTGAGCTCGTTTACACCGGTGCTCTCCGCACGCCAGTCGAAGCCATCACACAGAGGGTCCCACTGGGCACATCGCGCGCCGGCGTGTCGGCCGAATCGTTCGCGCTCATCGGCGACATCCACGTGTGGCGCGGCGACCTGGCCCCTGAGGACTATTCCGTAACGGCGCCCGATGACCGACCCGCCTCACGCGAATTCGTCGGCGAGCGCATCGCGCGCGTGGTCTGCGCCGACCGCGAGATGCTCGACGAGCGCGCGATCTCCGCGATCGCGGACGCAGTCGCAGACGCCCAGGTAGACCTCATCTGCGACGCGATCGCCAAGGTCCGCGAGCGACACCACACTCTGCACACCGCCATCGTCACCGGACTCGGTTCTTTCATTGCCACGCGGGCCGCTCGCCAGGCCGGCCTGTCGGTCATCCGGCTCGCCGACGCCCTTGGCCTGGATGTGTCGCGGTGCGCACCGGCAGCCGCCGTTGCGCTGCTGGTCGAGCGACAGCAGTCGGGCCTAACGCCGACTCGGTCCGAGGCAGCGCCTAACGATTCGATGATCAGGCACACCGGTCGGATCGATACGGTCTTCAAAGTCGGCGGCAGCCTGCTCGCCTACCCCGAGCTGCTCGAGTCGACACTTGCCGCCATCGTCGACGAATCCACGCGCGCCCGTGTTGCGATCGTGGCTGGCGGCGGCCCGTTCGCCGACACGGTTCGCGATGCCGACCGTCACTTTCGTCTCGCCGATGAGACTGCTCACTGGATGGCCGTGCTCGCGATGGACCAGTACGCCCACCTACTCGCCGGTATGCGAGCCGAGCTCGCGCTCGCGGCATCCGAGCGCGACGTCGAATCGACCATTGCGTCAGGTAGGGTCCCGGTCATCGCGCCATATCGCTGGCTCCGCGAGGCGGATCCGCTTCCTCACTCATGGGATGTCACGAGCGACAGCATCAGCGCCTGGTTTGCATCGGAGCTCGGTGCGAATCAGCTCGCGCTGGTGAAGCCGCCCGGCGCTGCAGCTGACGACGCCGTCGACGCGTACTTCTCTCGCGCTCTCGCGCCCGGCCTCAGTTGGTCGATCGTTCCAGCGCCACTCTTGCCGCGAGGGCGCGAACTCGTTCCGAGCTGACGCGCCCAACGCGTCCGCCAACACAGGCTGCTCCCCGCACCCCGGCGACGTCAGCCCCCGTTTCAGCGACGGCAGCCAGATCATCCAGCCGGAGCTTGCCCGCAACCGCCGCCGTCAACCCACTTGAGTGGGCCTCGGAAACCCACGCCTCGAGCGCCGCGATACTCCAAAGGTCGAGCAACCCCGGACCACACTTATCGGCGGTGTCGACCAGCACGCCCCGCGCTCCGGAACCGGCCGCGATCGAAAGCAGCCGGCGGCAGTCGATGCCTTGGCCGGCCAGGGCATCCGCGTACGTGACTGCGATCACACCGCTCGCGCTGTTCACCGAAGCGCATGCGCGAGCCATCCGTGCCACGATTTCGCCGACCCGCTTGGGATCGACGAGACCAGCAAATCCGACCTTCACAAGCCGTGCGCCGCGCGCCACCAGCTCGCGGGCCAATTGCTCCATGCCCTCGTGCGAGGTCTCGAGGGCCTTCGGGGATCCCGCGGTGATCTCTGCGTCGCCCAGCGCGGCGGTCACGAGACGACTCGAGTCCACCGCGCGCCGGATGCGGGACATCACCTCGGGCCGCACAGCACCGAGGGCACCCACCAACGGATCCTTGGCATCGATGATATCGGCACCACCTTGAACGGCCGCTCGTGCCTCGGCCGCGTTCGACACACTCACGAGAAGCTGCATCCGTCGACGCCCGGCACGAAAGTCTTGTGTCAATGAGAAGGCCAAAAAACCTGACGCGGATGAACCACGATCACGACGATTGCGCGGATTTGTTTCGAGGACACCTGAACATCTCGGCTCCGAACACCTTTTTGGTTTTTGGCAACGCAAACGACCGTCTGCCGGGCGGACGGGAGCGTCAGTGGCTGCGGAGCCAATCCGCGTCATCGTCGTGATCGTGGTTCATCCGTGTCAGGTCTTGCCGTTCTTGTTTTTGCCGCCGTCGTTTCTCAGCTCATCGTGAGTTGCATCCCAAACCCGGTGCGGCGACGCCACGACACGCTTGAACTGGACAGAGCTTCCGAAGTTGATGACGAGGCCCACTTCGAGTCCCGAGGCCCGCAGATAGTTCGACACCTGCGCCCGATGCATTGGGTCGATGGCTTTAGCCACCTTTGTTTCGACGATCACCTTCTGGTCCACGACCAAGTCCGCGACATACCGTCCAACCCGGAAACCGCGATAGACGATCTCGAACGCAACATTCCGATCGACCACCAGGCCGCGGTGCCGGAGCTCGACGGTCAGTGCGTTGGCGTATACTGCTTCGAGGAAGCCTGCTCCCAGCACGTTGTGGACCTCGAACCCCGCGCCAATGATCTGGTTCGTGAGGTTCCCGTGAGGCAAATGCCCCCAATCCGGGCCGCCGCGACGAGGCACCGCTGCTGCCCCCGGCTCGCTGGCCGTCTCATCATGAGTGTGCATGACCTCAAGATACGCCACCCGTCCAATCGAGTATCATCGATCCATCTCGTGGTGATACCAATTCACAAAGCGCGTCGTTGATTGCTGGCGCCGCTCGTGCGTGACAGTTTCCCCGGCACCACACTTCGGAGCCTTCGTTGGCGACGCCAAGCAGCGCTGCACCTTCGCTCGCCGGAATGCGCGTGTTCGTCACTGGAGGATCCAGCGGCATAGGCCGAGCGATCGCCGTGGCGTCCGCACGTGCAGGCGCTGACGTCGCACTGTCGTACAGGTCCAACGAGCGCGGCGCCCGCGACGTCGCCCGCGAGATCGAAACGCTCGGCCGACGCGTGGGCGTGGTCCGACTCGATCTCGCCGATGCCAACTCGATCGGCGCACTCGTCCCCGCCCTGCGCACGATCTTCGGGGGTGTCGATGTCTGGGTGAACAACGCCGGCGCGGACGTGCTGACGGGTCCCGCCGCATCGCTCCCTGCGGCCGAGAAGCTCGACCTCCTCATGCGCGTCGATCTTCGCGGGACGGTGCTGGCATCCTGGCAAGCCGCCGAGCTCATGACGGGACAGGAGACGGGTGGCGTTATCATCAACATGAGCTGGGACCACGTGCTCACCGGAATGCCCGGCATGGAAGCACAGCTGTTCTCGGCCGTGAAGGGCGGCGTGCTGGCGTTCAGCAAGTCGCTCGCGCGAACCGTGGCACCTCGCGTGCGCGTGAACGTGCTCGCGCCCGGGTGGATCGAGACCGCGTACGGCAACGAAGTCGACGAGACGATTCGACGACAGGTCGTGGCGTCGACGCCGCTCGAGCGGTGGGGCACGCCCGAAGACGTCGCGGGGGCCGCCGTCTTTCTCGCGTCCCGCTCCGCCGCATTCGTCACCGGGCAGACGATGCTCGTTGGCGGCGGCGTCGTGATGTGAGACACTCTCGGAGGAAACCCACGTGGCTAAGGAAAAGGAACCGACCTACGACGACGCCCAGGTTGCCCAGAAGCTCGAGGCGCTCCCCGGCTGGTACCTGGAGGATGGCTGGATTCGTCGCTACTACCAGACGGACGGCTGGCCTACGACGCTGATGCTCGTGAACGCCATCGGCTACATCGCCGAGGCGGCGTATCACCACCCGGACCTGTCCGTCACGTGGGCGCGCGTGGGGGTCAAGCTCAAGACCCACAGCGCCGGCGGCATCACTGACAAGGACTTCGCGCTCGCGCGCCAGATCGAGGACGCTGTCCTGTGGCGCCCGGCCGCCGGAGGCGGGCTCACCGGCACGCCTAACAAATTCGTGCGGAGCGGCGAGCGTCGGTGACAGAACGTTCCGGTCCGGCAGGCGACGGCGGCGAGCGGGCGGGCTCGCCGCAACGCGTGCTGTTCGTGACCGGCAAGCTCGCCGAGCCCGCGCTGCGTCGCGTGCTGGCCGACATGGCGCCGCCGTTCGCGCACGACGTTGCCGTGTTAGGCATCACCGTGGCGGCGCTCATGACGACGACGTGGATCGCGCGGCATCTCGAGGCGCCGGCGGAGAACACCGACCTCGTGCTCATCCCGGGCCTGTGCGAGGGCGACGCCGAAGTCGTTCGCGAGAAAGTTGGCGTTCACGTCGAAAAGGGCCCGAAGGACCTCCGCGAGATTCCTGCCTACTTCGGGCGCCACGTTCCTCGCGACTACGGCGCGTGGGACATCGAGATCGTCGCCGAGATCAACAACGTGCCGCGGCTGACGCGTGAAGAAACGCGGCGGGCAGCCGAGTACTTCCGCGAGTCCGGCGCGGACGTGATCGACTTGGGCTGCACGCCGGGAATGCCGTTCCCTGCCCTGGGTGACATCGTTCGAGAGCTCGTATCGGCCGGCATGCGTGTGAGCGTAGATAGCTTCGATGTCGACGAGATCCGCACCGCCGTGGCAGCGGGCGCGGAGCTGGTGTTGAGCGTGAACGGATCGAACATCGATGTTATCCCCGATCTCGCGGCGGCAGGCTCTCGGGCCGTGGTGGTCCCTGACCCCGGCGCGTCGCTCGAGAGCCTCGATCGCACGCTCGCCGCGCTCGACTCCGCCGGCGTCCGCTTTCTGATCGACCCAGTGATCGAGCCCATCGGCTTCGGGTTCATGGCGTCCCTCGAGCGGTACGCCGAGGTGCGCCGCCGCTATCCAGACGCCGAGATGATGATGGGCATCGGGAACATCACCGAGCTGACCTCGGCGGACTCCACGGGCGTGAATGCGCTGCTCATCGCCATCTGCCAGGAGCTCGGGATCCGTACCGTGCTCACGACGGAAGTGATTCCGTGGGCGCGCGGCGCCGTGCATGAAGTCGGCATCGCTCGCCAGCTCATGCACCATGCGGTGAGCGGACGTACGGTCCCGAAGCACATCGATGACCGGCTCGTCACGGTGAAGGACCCGGAGATCCTCGCGTACTCGGAAGAAGAGCTTCGCGACCTGCAGCGTCGCATCACGGACTCGAATTTCCGCATCTTCACCGATCGCGACGTCATCACGGTGCTCAACCGCGACCGATTCGTCCGCGGCACCGACATTCAGGAGATCTTCGGTCAGCTCGGTGTCACGGAAGCGACACACGCGTTCTACCTCGGGAAGGAGCTCGCGAAAGCGAAGCTCGCCATCACGTTAGGCAAGACGTATCGGCAGGAGGGGTCGCTGTCCTGGGGCTATCTGACGCCTCCGGATGACGTGAAGTCCGAACACGTCCGCCTCACGCAGCGGTCCGAACGCGCCGGCCGGTCGCCCTCGTGATCATCGAGACCATCGTCACGACGCTGGACGCGAGCGGCGCGGTGAACATCGCGCCGATGGGCGTCGAGTGGACCGGGGGCGACGAGCCTCCAGTGCTCAAACCGTTTCTCGAGACCTCGACGTACCGGAACGTCGTCGCGACGCGAGTGGCGGTCGTGAATCTGATCGACGACGTGCGCATCTTCGCTCGCGCGGCGATCTCGAACCCGTCCTACCCGACGATCCCGGCGAGCGTCGTCCGCGGTGTGGTGCTCGAGGCCGCGTGCTCGTGGCGCGAGCTCCGGATCACGTCGATCGACAGCACGCCGCCGCGCTCACGCATGGACACCGAGATCGTGCACCGGGGGGTTCACCGCGAGTTCATCGGATTCAACCGTGCACGACACGCCGTGCTCGAAACGGCGATCTACGCCACGCGGGTGCACATGCTCGCCCGCGACTTTCTGCAGTCGGAGCTCGATCGCCTCCAGGTGATCGTGGATAAGACTGCCGGTCCCGCGGAACAGGAGGCGATGGCGCTGCTGGCCGATTACATCCGCTCGGGGCCGGTGCCCGGCGCGACGTGAGACTCGTTAGGTGACGGACATCGTCGTGGTCGAGACGCCTGCCCGCCTGCACTTTGGCCTGCTCGATCTCCGCGGCGGGTTGGGACGGCGATTCGGGGGCCTCGGTGCCCCAGCGCCCGGCGTGTCCGCGCGGGTGTCGGCCTCGAAGGCCCCCAAGGTCGTCGCCGAGGGAGCCGAGGCGGAACGCGCCGCGGAGTTCGCTCGCCGTTTCCTCGCCTACTATCGACTGCCGGGCGGCGCGCGCATTGTCGTCGAGCGATCGATTCCACCGCACGCCGGCCTCGGCTCCGGAACGCAGCTCGCGCTGTCGGTCGCACGCGCGCTGGCCGAGCTGCACGCCGTCGCCGCGAGCCCGCCGGAGCTCGCGCAGGCGGTTGGTCGTGCGAAACGATCGGCGGTAGGAACGTGGACGTTCGCGTGCGGGGGCCTCGTCGTGGAGGGAGGCCGGCGCGTCGGCGTGGACGACGACGTCGGCCCCTTGCTCGCGCGTCATCCGTTCCCACACGCGTGGCGCTGCGTGCTCGCGATCCCGGACGCCGCCCCCGGCGTGAGCGGCGCTGCAGAAGCCGAGGCGTTCGCGGGGCTGCCGACGCCCGATGGGCGGGACAGCGAGCGCGTATCGCATCTCGTTCTGATGGCGATGTTGCCAGCCATAACCCAGGGTGATCTCGCGGCCTTTGGCGCAGCGCTCAACGAAGTGCAGGAGATCAACGGCCGCTGGTTCTTCCGCGCGCAGGGCGGAACGTTCGCGCCTGGTCCGTCCACAGAGATCATTCGCCTGATGCGCGCGAGCGGCGCGCCCGGTGTCGGCCAGAGCTCGTGGGGACCATCGGTGTACGCCATCGTCGACGGCGACGTCGCAGCTCGAGCGCTCGCCGTGCAGATCCGCGATCGATACGGCGGTCGCGTGGCCGTGCACACTGGGCCATTCCCGTCTGCGGGCGCGTCAGTCTCGCGAACGAGCCGATAGCTCGGACGCCGATCGAGCGAAAATCGGGGTCAGACGCCATCAGTCGTATTGTCCTGCTGGCGGTCATAACGTCTGCGTGCGCGGCTGACACTTCGCCGGTGGGGCTCGTCACCGCGTAGAAACGAGAAACGCGCGACCGTGAGTACGACGCTCGGGTCGACAGCATAACGCTGCCTGACCCTGCCCGTGTCTCCACTGGGCCTAACGCGGAACTCACGGTAGGAACGACAATGATCGCCAACCCTTCATCTCCGTCGCGGCGTCGTGCGCGCGAGTCTACGGATCGCCGCGCCGTTCACGTCCCGCTGGTCGCTTGTCTGGCGGTCGTGATGGTAGGCTGCGACTCTGACGACCTCACGGCTCCCCGCTCGGGCGCCGTGCCTCCGGGCGCCGTTCACGCTTCCATGGGGGTGACGCCCGACTACACGACGTTCGACACGCGTGCGGAGTTCAACGGCGCTGGTGCGGTGAGCTACCTCAGCAGCTTCGATGAGTTCAACATCGATGGGTCGTTCAACCCGCAGTCCTCACCGTGGACGACGAACGGCGTCACATACACCTCGGCGGACAATCTCGTTCTCGGGCGGGTACCGGAGCTTGGAGTTCAGAGCGCGGCACTCACGACCGACTTTGGCGCGCCCATCTCCGCCACGTTTGCGGACACGGACGCGACGACCCGGTTTGGCGCGAGCCTCATGCTCATTGGAACCAGGGTCCCCGTAGGACTCGTGCTGCGAACGAACGTTGGCAGTTACGCGTTCAACCTCGACGTGCCGCTAGCCTCTGAAGGTCAGCGATTCTTCGGGATATCGCTTTCGAAGCCCGGAGAGCACGTGACCGGCCTTCAGTTCTCCGTCGGCGGACCGGGCACGGCCCTGCTGCTGGATGACGTCGCGGTTGGTCAGGTCAGTGCAGCCAACACCAGCGCCAACGCCGACCCGGTGGCGGCGGCGGATGGCCCGTACGTTGGTTCGGAAGGTGCACCCGTCGCGCTGGCACTGAGTGCCACCGATGCCGACGGTGACGCCCTGACGTTCTCCTGGGATCTCGGTGACGGAACGACGGGGACTGGTTCTGCACCGCCCACGGATCACGTGTACGCCGACAACGGCACCTACGAGATCATGCTCGCGGCCAGCGACGGCCGCGGTGGTGTCGATACTGCCCGCACCACGGCAACGATTTCGAACGTGTCGCCGTCGCTGGAGGCGTTCTCGCTCCCGGAGACGCCACTCGCCCTAACGCCGGTAGGTGTGTCGGTTCCTGTCACCGCGCAGTTCGCGGACCCGGGCGCGCTCGACACACACACCGCCACGCTCGATTGCGGTGGCGTCATGGCGGCGGCGTCCGATGCATCGAATGGAACGGCGAGCGGTGTTTGCTCGTTCTCCCATCCTGGTGTCTACCCCGTCGCGCTCACGGTTAGCGACGACGATGGCGGCAGCGCCACGAGGGTCGCGAGCGG
>Ga0075434_100002897_pt1 | contig 15228 bp, 12 predicted proteins | sample RhiMethybrSRZTD3_FD_75298 | JGI IMG/M metagenome (GOLD analysis project Ga0075434, IMG submission 75298) | Populus rhizosphere microbial communities from Tennessee, USA - Rhizosphere MetaG P. TD hybrid SRZTD3 | ecosystem: Host-associated > Plants > Roots > Rhizosphere > Soil | place: USA... | reverse complement strand
ACGGTTTGGACAAGGCGAAGGCGTATCCCGCCTACCTCGACGATTGGCTGCGCCGCTGGCAGGACGAGGCCTGGCCCGCGCCGATCCTGAGCTTCGACCACTACGTGTTCGAGCCGTTGCTGTTCGTGTGGAACGACTACCTGCTGAGCCTCAAGGCGGCGCGCGACCGCGCGGCGAAGTGGAGCCGGCCGGGGCAGCGCATCCCGCTCTGGGTGTTCGTCCAGCTCTCGGGCAACCGCGGGCGGAGGATGGTGCCCACGCCGGCCCAGATCCGCCTGCAGGTGTACACGGCGCTCGCATACGGCGCGCAGGGGATCATGTACTGGACGCTGTGCCCGAGCCACGCCGTGCCGGGCTACGCGCCCGCACTGCTCGGCGATCGCGGCGAACCAACCGACCGCTACGACGCCGTCGCCCGGCTCGATGCCGAGATCCACGCGCTCGGTCCCACGCTGATGCGGCTCGAGCCGGTCTCGGTGGGATTCACCGCGCTGGGCGGGCAGATCGGGATCGAGGGCGACCTGTTCACCAGCGCGCAACGCGCCGATGATTTCGTGCGGGGCGAGGCGCACGCCGACCCGGCTTGCATGGTGTCCCACTTCACGGACGCGGACGACGGAGCCGACTACCTGCTGGTGGTGAATCGCGACCTCAAGCGCAAGCCGACGTTCCATGTGCGGCTCCGCGCGCGCGCCGACTCGGTGGAGATCGTGCGCCGCACCGACGGCTCCCGCACCCCAATCGGTGTCGGGCTCGACACCATCGAGATCCGCGACCTGCCGCCCGGAACCGGCGAGCTCTTCCGCGTCCTGCTCGGTACCGAGGGCAAGCCTTCTTCACGGGTGCGTCCCCGCTGACGGATGTGCGGCATCGCGGGGGTGTACCGATTCGGCGCGCACAGCCCGACCGCGCCCGAGCGCGAAGCCGACCGCCGTCTGGTGGCCACCATGATGCAGGCCATCGAGTACCGCGGCCCCGACGACTCCGGGCTCGAGTCGATCGGGCGCGCCACGCTCGGAGTACGGCGGTTGTCGATCCTCGACGTGGGCGGCGGGCACCAGCCGCTCGCGGACGCTTCAGGGCGGGTGTGGGCGATCCAAAACGGCGAGATCTACAACTTCCCGGCGCTGCGCGCAGAGCTCGCCGCGCGCCACCCGTTGCGCACACACACCGACACCGAGCTGCTGCCCTATCTGTGGCTCGAAGGACGCGAGCGCGGCATCGAGCGGCTCGATGGAATGTTCGCGTGCGCGATCGTCGACGCCGCCGACGACACGCTGCTGCTCGCGCGTGACCCGCTGGGAGTCAAGCCGCTCTACCTCGCGCGCGTCGGCGACCGGCTCTTGTTCGCATCCGAGCTGAAGGCGCTGCTGTGCGACCCCGAGCTGCCGCGCGAGCTCGATCTGGACGCCGTGGGGTCGTACCTCGCACTGGGTTTCATTCCCGGCGAGGCCACTCCGTTCCGCGCGGTGCGCAAGCTGCGGCCCGGCTGCCGGGTGATCGCAACGCCCTTCGCCATGCGCACCGAGCGCTACTGGCAGTGGCCGCATTTCTTCACCGGCCCTAAGGGCCGCACGCTGGAGGCGTGCGCGGACGAAGTCGGCGAGCGGCTCGGCGCCGCGACCCGGTCGATGCTGCTGTCGGACCGGCCGGTCGGCGTGCTGCTCTCGGGCGGCCTCGACTCGAGCCTGATGACCGCGCTCCTGCCCGAAGAGGTGCGGCGCGAGACGCGCACCTTCGCCATCGGCTTCGAGGGCGGCGGGCACCACGACGAGCGCGCCCACGCCCGGCGCGTGGCCGCGCACCTCGGCACCAGGCACCGCGAGTTCGTCGTCGCGCTCGAGGTGGCGGCGGAGCTGGAGCGGGTGGTGCGCTTCCTCGACGAGCCGTGCGCCGACCCGGCCGCTGTGCCCGCCTTCCTGGTTGCGCGTGCCGCTTCGGCCGATGTGACGGTGCTGCTCTCGGGCACGGGTGGCGACGAGGTGTTCGGTGGATACCGGCGCTATCGCCTGCCCGCGCTGCTGCGGCGCACCGCTGCGATCCCGCGGGGCGCGGCCCGTGCGCTTGCACGCCTGCTCGCAGAGCAGGATCTGAACCGCTCCACTTCCGCAGCAGAGCAGATGGTGATGACCCGGAAGCTGCTCGAAGCACGCGGACGCCCGGGGTTCATGGCGGCCTACCTGTCGGCGTTCGAGCCGGCCCCGCCCTGGCGCTGGCGCGAGGCCCTGGCCGTGCCGGCCTCGCCGGAGTCCGCGGTCGCGGCCCTGAGCGCAGCGCTCACCCGCGAGCTGGGCGCGCCGCCGGCCCGCGGCGAGGAGGCGGCCTTCGCGTTCGATCACCTCTACTACCTGCCGGACGATCTGCTGCTCAAGGAGGACCGCACCACCATGGGAGCATCGGTCGAGGGACGAGTGCCGTTCCTCGATCCCGCGCTGGTGCGGATCGGGGCCGGCCTGCCGCTCGAAACGCGCTTTGGAAGGTCCGGCGGCAAGCAGGTGCTGCGCACGCTCGGCCGGCGCCACCTGCCCGAGGACATCGTCGAGCGTCCCAAGCACGGCTTCTCGGTTCCGATCGAGGATTGGCTGCGCGGCCCGCTCGCGCCGCTGGCGCGCGACGTGTTCGGCTCTGCGGGGAGCGGCGTTTTCCGGCGCGAGGTGCTCCTCCGCTGGCTCGACGAGCACCAGGCACGGCGCGATCGTTCGGGTCCGCTGTGGGCCGCGCTGTGTTTCGAGCTGTGGTGGAGCACGATCGGCTCGGCCCGTCCGGAAGCGCTGGCGGACGCCGGGCGGCCGCTCGAACCGGCGCGATGAGCCACGCTCCGGAGGAAGGCGCTCCCGGTTGACCCCCGGAGCCGCCAGACCCTACCTTCTCCCGCTCGTAACTCCTGACCCGCTCGCGATCTTGCTCGCGAGCCGCCGCGCCTCGAACGCAGACGCGAAAGGACCCCCGGCTTGTACAAGATCACGCTGGTAGGGACCGGCTACGTGGGCCTGGTCACCGGGGCTTGCCTGGCCGACTTCGGCAACGAGGTGGTGTGCGTGGACCGCGACGCCGCGCGGATCGAGCGCACCCGGAACCTCGAGCTTCCGTTCTTCGAGCCCGGCCTGCCCGACCTGGTGAAGCGCAACGTCAGCGAAGGGAGACTCTCCTTCACGGCCGACATCGCAGCGGCGCTCAAGGGCGCCAGGGTGGTGTTCATCACGGTGGGGACGCCGCCGCGCCGCGACGGGAGCGCCGACACCCGCGCGATCTTCGAGGTCGCGAAGACGGTGGCGCAGCATCTCGACGACTACCAGCTCGTGGTGCAGAAGAGCACGGCGCCGGTGGGGACGGCGCGCGCCCTGCTCAAGGTGCTGCGCACCCACGCGCCGCGCGGCGCCGAGTTCGACGTGGCGTCGAACCCGGAGTTCCTGCGCGAGGGCGCGGCGATCGAGACCTTCATGCGCCCGGACCGCGTGGTGATCGGGGTCGAATCCAAGCGCGCCGCCGAGATCCTGACCAAGGTCTACTCCCCGCTGTTCCTGATCGAGACCCCGATGGTGGTCACGACGCTCGAGACCGCGGAGCTGATCAAGTACACCGCGAACTGCTTCCTCGCCACCAAGATCTCGTTCATCAACGAGATCGCGAACCTGTGCGAGGGCCTGGGGGCCGACGTGCGGGTGGTGGCGAAGGGCGTCGGGATGGACCGCCGGATCGGCAGCAAGTTCCTCCACGCCGGCCCGGGCTACGGCGGCTCGTGCTTCCCCAAGGACACCTATGCGCTGGTCTCGATGGCGAAGGATACGGGCGAGCACGCCGGGATCGTGGCCGCTGCGATCGCGGCGAACGAGCGCCAGGCGGATCGAATGGTGGAGAAGATCATGAAGGCGGTGGGCGCGCGGCGCGGCGCCCGCGTCGCCCTCCTGGGGCTCGCGTTCAAGCCCAATACCGACGACATGCGCGAGGCGCCGGCGCTCCGGATCATCAAGGGCCTGAAGCGCCGCGGCGTGAGCGTCACCGCGTTCGACCCGGTGGCGGCCCATGTCGCATCGAAGCTGCCCGAGATGAAGGATGTGGCGATTGCTGCCGATCCATACGACGCCGCGCGGGAGGCCGACGCGCTCGCGATCGTCACGGAGTGGAACGAGTTCCGGAATCTGAACCTGGCCCACCTCAAGCAGGTGATGAGGAAGCCGGTGCTGTGCGACCTGCGAAACATCTACGATCCCGACGAGGTGGAGGCCGCCGGCCTGGCGTACGTGGGCGTGGGGCGCGGCCGGATCGTGCGCGAGCCCGAGCGCAGGCGGAAGCAGCGCAGGCGTGTCGAGCGGCGCAGGAAGAAGACATGATCGAAGGCGTCAAGATCAAGCGGCTCAAGGTCATCCCCGACGAGCGCGGTTTCCTGATGGAAATGATGCGCGACGACGACGAGTTCTTCCGCAAGTTCGGCCAGGTCTATCTGTCGGTGGTGAATCCCGGCGTGGTGAAAGGCTGGCACTACCACAAGAAGCAGACCGATCACTTCGTGTTCGTGAAGGGGATGGCCAAGGTCGTCCTCTACGACAACCGTGAAGGGAGCCCGACGCGCGGCGAGGTCAACGAGTTCTTCATGGGCGAGCAGAACCCCATCCTGCTCGTGATCCCGCCGTTCGTGCTCCACGGGATGAAGGGAATCGGCATCGAGCCCGCATACCTGGTGAACACGCCGAGCGAGCACTACATCTACGACGCGCCCGACGAGTTCCGCATGCCGCCCCACAGCCCCGAGATCCCGTACGACTGGAGCCGAAAGGATGGCTGAGACCGCGGATGGGAGCTGTCCCCACCGAACGCTCGACTCGTGAGATGAGCGCCAAGGAGTTGACGAGGCGCGCGCTGCTTGCTTTGGGCCTCAACGTTCATTGGATTCGGAGGTCCATGCGCCCTGACCCCAAACGCCTTCCGGACCACGACCTGTACGCTCCGGTTTTTGAGCCCTGGCGCGCGCCCGGCGAATTCAAGGAGATCTACGAGAACGTGAAACCTCTCGCCCTAGCGGGGCCGGATCGGGCCCACGTCCTCTACTCTCTCGCTCGGCAAGCACTGGTCGTAGACGGTGAGTTCTGGGAATGCGGCGTCTACCGCGGCGGAACCGCTCTCCTCCTCGCCGAGATGCTGCGCCGCAACGCCGGGAGCGTCCCGCGCCCGCTGCGGCTTTTCGACACTTTTACCGGCATGCCGGAAGTGGACCCACGGCGCGACTTGCACCACGGCAGTGATTTCGCCGACACCAGTGTGGAATCGCTGCGGTCGCGCTTTTCCAGCTACGAGTTCGCGTCCATCCACGCTGGGCTGATACCGGCCAGCTTCGAAGGGCTCGAGCACAGTCGCATCGCCTTCGCCCATGCCGACGTCGATCTCTATCGCTCAACGATGGACAGTTGCGCGTTCATCTATCCGCGCCTGGTTCCGGGAGGATTTCTGGTCTTCGATGACTACGGCTTTGCAAGCTGCCCAGGAGCGCGGCAGGCTGTGGATGACTTCTTTCAGGAGAAGCCCGAGATACCCCTCGTCCTATCCACCGGTCAGGCCGTCGTGTTTCGCGCTCCGCAGGCGGCAAAACGTGAGCCGTCGGGCGGTCGCGAGGAAAGAACATGACGGGGCCACGAGAAGCCGCCGGCAGCCGCGTGCTCGTCACCGGCGGCGCGGGCTTCATCGGCTCGAACTTCGTGCGCCACTTCCTGGCACGCTTCCCGGACAGCCACGTCGTGGTGCTGGACGCGCTCACCTATGCGGGGCGGCGCGAGAACCTCGAAGGGCTCCCGGAGCGCTCGCTCACCTTCGTGCGCGGCGACATCCGCGATCCGCAGGACGTGGCGCGCGCGATGGCAGGCTGCGACTACGTGCTGAACTTCGCCGCCGAGTCGCACGTGGACCGCTCGATCGAGACCCCGGGTGACTTCATCCAGACCGATGTCTACGGCGTGTTCGTGCTGTGCGAGGAGGCGCGCCGCCGCAAGGTCAAACGCTTCCTCCAGGTCTCGACCGACGAGGTCTACGGCGAGGTGATGGAAGGGCACGCCACCGAGGAGTGGCCGCTCAAGCCGCGCAGCCCCTACGCCGCGAGCAAGGCGGGCGGCGACCGGCTGGCGTACGCCTACTACGCCACCTACGGGCTGCCGGTCGTGGTCACGCGCTGCTCGAACAACTACGGACCGCGCCAGTACCCGGAGAAGTTGATCCCGCTGTTCGTGACGAACGCGATCGAGGGCGAGCCGCTCCCGGTCTACGGCACTGGCCTCAACAAGCGCGACTGGATCCACGTGGAGGACCACTGCGCGGCGCTCGCCGCGCTGCTGCGCCACCCGGGGATCGAGGGCGAGACGTTCAACGTCGGCGCCGGCCACGAGCTCGACGTGCTCACCATCACCGACACCATCCTCGGGCTCCTCGGGCGGCCCGGGACGCTGATCCGGCACGTCGAGGATCGCCCCGGTCACGACCGGCGCTATGCGCTCGATGTGTCGAAGCTCGAGCGCCTTGCCGGATGGAAGCCGCAGATTTCGTTCGCGGATGGCATCCGCCGCACCGTCGAGTGGTACCGGGAGAACGAGGCATGGTGGAAGCCGATCAAACAGGGCGAGTTCCGCACCTACTACGAGCGCATGTACGGGCAGCGCAAGGTGCTGAAGGAGGTGCGCTCGTGAGGCGCGCGCTGCCGCTGCTGGCGCTGGTCTCGGGGCTCGCGCTCGCGCCGGTGCCGGCGGCCTGGGCGCAGTCCGCCGCGGGCGCCACGCCGTCTGCGGGGGGCCGCGGCACGGGCTCCGCCACCGATCTCACCGGGACACAATCCGGCTCGCAGGCCTCCGGCGACACCGAGCTCCCGGGGGGCGACTTCGCCCTTCGCAAGAGCGCGATGGTGATCGGCCAGGCCGGCCCGGTGGATCCCTCGGCCTACATCCTCGGTCCGGGCGACGTGCTGCAGCTCGAGCTGTGGGGAAAGCTGACCCGCACCGTGCTCTTCGAGGTGAGCCCCGAGGGCAAGATCTTCCTCACCGGCGCCGGGCCCCTCGAGGTCGCGGGCCACACGCTCACGTGGGCCCAGCAGCGCGCGGCGAGCGTGGTCGCGGAGACGTTCCGTGGGGTGCACGCCGATCTGAGGCTGGTCCGCCTCCGCACGTTCCGCGTCTATGTCGCAGGCCTCGTGAACCGGCAGGGCGCGTTCGATGTCACTCCGGTAACGCGCGCCAGCGAGGTCGTCTCGATGGCGGGGCTCGCGACCGGGGCCGCGCGCCGCAGCATCGAGGTCCGGCGGCGCGACGGCGCGCGGCTCCGGGTCGATCTCGACCTCTTCGACCTGCTCGGCCGGCAGGACATGGATCCCCTGCTCATCGACGGCGACGTTCTGATGGTCCCGCGCGCCGTGGAGTTCGCCATCATGGACGGCGCGTTCAAGAACCCGCGCAAGTTCGATCTCGTCCGCGGGGACAGCCTGAGCACGCTGTTCCGCCTGGCCGGCGGCAGTCTGCCGTCGACGTCGCGCGAGCGGGCCATGTTCGTCCGCTTCCGGGGGGCGACGGAGCGCGAGTCGACGTGGCTCGACGTCGCGGGGATCGAATCCGGCGCCATCAACCCCGTGTTGCGCGACGGCGACGCGCTCTATGCGTTCTTCGTCTCGGGCTACCACGACATTTCCACAGTGGGAGTCTACGGCGAGGTCGTCCATCCCGGGACCTATCCGATCGAGCTCGGGAAGGACCGGCTGAGCGACCTGCTCCGCTGGACCGGTGGATTCAGGCCAATGGCCAATCGTTCCTCGATCTACCTGGTGCGGACCAGCGAAGGCGTGGGTCCCGACGTCGAGTTCGACCGATTGCTGCGGCTGTCGCGCAGCGAGATGACGGAGTCCGAGCACACGGCGTTCCGCACCCGGCTCGCGGAGCGCAAGAACGTCTTCCGGATCGACTACGAACAGGTCCTGAAGCCCAAGAGCGACGTGGACCCGCTGCTTCGCAATGGCGACGTCGTGCGCGTGGAGCCGATGCTGCTCTCGGTGCGCGTAGATGGAGAAGTGAAGCGTCCCGGCCTCGTGGAGTACGAGCCGAAGCGGAAATGGATGCAGTATATCGAGCTGGTGGGCGGGTTCACGGACCGGGCCGCGATCGGGGCGGCGCGCGTGTCACGCTCGGGGACCGGCCAGGTGATCAAGGCCGCGACCGCCCGGGAGATCCAGCCCGGCGACTTCATCTGGGTGCCGGAGCGCCACGACCTCGATGCCTGGGCGCTCTTCAAGGACATCGTGACGATCGCCGCCCAGCTCTCCGTGATCGTGCTCGCGGTGAGACCCCGGTGACGACGGATCAACCCCTGGAGCTGGGTGCGCTCTGGGACCGAGTGAAAGCGCAGCGCCGAGTCATCTTCTGGATCGTGGCGATCTCGACCGTGGTCATCGGGACCCTCGTCTGGTTCCTCCCTCCCTGGTATCGCGCCGAGGCGTCGCTCCTGCCTCCCAGCGAGGAGGCCAGCTTCGGCCTGGGCAACCTGCTCAAGGGCATCGGGGTCCCGGGGGTCAAGGTTCCCACCCAGGCCGCGCCAGCCGACGTGTTCCTCGCGATCCTCGAGAGTCGAACGATCAACGAGGAGATCGTGAACCACTTCGATCTGAGGCGGCGCTATCGCAAGAAGCTGATGGTGGACGCCATCAAGGAGCTGAAGCGACACGCTAACTTCCAGGTCGACGACGTAGGCATCATCAAGATCGCAGTGGAGGATCGCGATCCCCAGCGCGCCGCCGACATGGCCAACGCCTACTTCGAGACGCTCGACCGCTTCAACCGCGAGGTGCGGATGACGAAGGGAAAGCGCACGCGCGAGTTCATCGGCAAGCGCCTGCTCGACACCGAGAACGAGCTGGCGACAGCGGAGCAGAAGCTGGCGGACTACGAGGCCACCCACAAGGCGGTGGCGCTCACTCCCGAGATGTCGAGCGCGATCGAGACCGCGTCCCGCTACTACGCCGAGCGGTCCGCACTCCAGATCCGGCTGGGTGTAATCCGCAGCTACTCGCGAGGCACCACGGACGAGGAGCGCCAGGTTCTGCAGCAGCTCGAGCAGGTCGATCATCAGCTTGCGGCCCTGCCGGGAACCGGCCTCACGCTGGCGCGCCTGATCCGCGACGTCAAGACCCAGGAGGAGCTCTACATCCTGCTGACCGCCCAGTACGAGGACGCCCGCATCACCGAGGCGCGCGATGTCTCCACGGTCGAGCAGCTCGACGCGGCGACGCCGCCCGAGAAGAAATCGCGGCCACGGCGGGGTGTCATCACCGTCGGAGCGTTCTTCTTCAGTCTCGTGGCCGGGATGACGTACGCGCTCTTCCGAAGGGTAGACGGCCCGGAGGCCGACAGGGCGCCGTGAGTCGCCGGCACGCGCTCGTGGTGACACCCCGTCTTCCCCTGCCTCTCGACGATGGCGGAAGAATCGGGTTGTGGCAGGCGGTGCGGTCGGTCGCCCAGGAATACCGGACCACGCTGGTCTCCCTCGTTTCGCCGGCCCATGCGAGCAGGCCGCCCGCGCCGGAGTTCGCCGCGATTGGAGTGAGCCTGGTGGCGGTGCCGCATCGCCCGCCGTGGACGCCGGTCGCCGCGGTCCGCGGAGCTCTGGGGCGATGGCCTTACATGCTGGCCCGCTACCGGAATCGAGCGCTGGATGCGACCCTGCGCCGCATCGTGGCCGAAGACACTCCCGCCTTCGCATACGTGCATCATCTGCACATGGCGACCTATCTCGATGCCCTGATGGGCACCCCGGTCGTCCTGCGCGAGCACAACCTCGACCACCTCTGGCTCGATCGCTTCGCGCGCAGCCAGCGCAATCCCTTCGTGCGTGCGTACGCGCTCCATCAGGTCCAGCGGATGAAGGACGCGGAGGTCGAGTTGTGCTCGCGCTGCCGGCTGGTGCTCGCGATCCGCGAGGAAGAGGCCGAGGCGCTGCGGCGAACGGTGCCGCGGGCGCGGGTCGAAGTGGTTCCGATCGGCATCGAGATGGACCGCTACCTGCCGCGCGCGCCCGAGCAGCAACCGATCGTGCTGCTGGCGGGCTCGTGGGACTGGCCGCCCAATCCCGACGGAGGCCGGCGCTTCATCGACCGGGGGTGGCCGCGGGTGCGCGCACGAGTGCCCCAGGCGCGGCTGCGTGTCGTCGGGAAAGCCATGCCGGAATCGCTCACAGAGGCCGCGCGGGACGCGGGCGCCGAGCCGGTGGGCTACGTGGAGAGCATGGCGCCCGAGTTCGCGCGCGCCGCGGTTCTGGTCGTGCCGCTCTGGATCGGCGCGGGCGCACGGGTCAAGATCGTTGAAGCCATGGCGGCGCGGCTCCCGGTCGTGACGACGACGCTGGGGGCGGAGGGCCTGGGTCTCGAGCCGGGAAGGCACGCCGCGTTTGCCGACACCCCCGAGGCGCTCGGCGACGCGATTGCGGACCTCCTGCAGGAGCCCGGCCAGGCCGGTGCGATGGCGGAAGCGGCTTACGGTTTCGCCCGCGAGCACTTCGCTCTCGACGTGGTGTCCCGGCGGACGCTCGATCTGTGCGCCTCCGTCATCGCGGAGCACGAGGGGGCGGTCCGATGACCCCCCGGGCCGCCATGCGGGAAGTGCTGCTCCGTCTCGGGCTCCTCGGCCTGGCGCGACGCGTGCAGTCGCGGTTTGCGCCGATCCTGAGTCCGTACGCGATGGAGTTTCCTCCGTTCGGACATGAGATCCAGGGGGCGGCGTTCGCGAGCGGAGACTACGCGCGCTACGCCAGTCTGGCGCTCGCCATCCGCCGGATCGAAGAGGAGGGGATCCCGGGAGCCTTTGCCGAGGTCGGAGTGTATCGCGGAGCGACGAGTCGCTTTCTGATCCGGTGTGCGCCGGGGCGCGAGCTCTACCTGTTCGACACATTCGAGGGGTTCCCGCGGGCCGACCGGGAACCGGTGAACCCGGGCGACGAGCGGTTTCAGGACACGAGCGAGGAGCGGGTGCGCCGTGCACTGGGGGATGCGGCCAACGTCGTCATTCGTAAGGGCCGCTTTCCCGAGACCGCCGCCGGACTGGAGAACGTCCGCTTCGGGTTCGTGCTCCTCGATCTCGACTTGTACCAGCCCACGCTCGCCGGGCTGCGATTCTTCTACCCGCGCATGTCCCCCGGCGGCTACCTGTTCGTGCACGATTTCAACAGCCCCGAGTCGGACAAGGCCTGCCGGCGGGCGGTGAGCGAATTCATGACGGACAAGCCCGAGAAATTCGTGGAGCTGCCGGACGTGTGGGGCTCCGTGGTGATGCGGAGGATCGGGTAGAATTGTCAGGCGGCCGCGCTCGAACCCGGTTGGAGCTTCCGAGTGATCCGTCAGCTGTACTCGCGTCTTCCGCCCTCCCTCAAGCACGGGCTGAAATCCCTCCTGTCGACTGCGGGGCACGGGTCGAGCTGGCTCGATTCCGTGAAGGCGCGGGACCATGCCGGGTCGAAGAAGCGATGCGACCAGGTCGCGGTCCGTGCTGCGGAGATGCTGCGATTGGCCGGAGTCGCGTCGCTGGACGGCAAGGACTGTCTGGAGTTCGGCGCCGGGTACGCGCCCTCGGAGCTGTTGATCTACCACCTGCTCGGCGCCAAGGAGCTGTGGGCGCTCGACAACAGTCCCATCGCCCGGTTCGGGGTGCTGCGACTCGCACTGCACGCCAGCGGTCCGCAGGCCGTCTCGGCCGCCCTCTCCGGACTCGCGGACCGCGACACGATCGAGCGCCGCTTCGACGAGCTGCGCAGACTTTCGGAATCCGAGTTCGGGGAGTTCCTGAGTGGGCGGATCACGTATCTTGCGCCGTTCGACGTCAGATCCTCCGCCATTCCGCGTCCGTTCGACTTCATCGGCTCGACCAGCGTGCTCGAGCACATTCCACCGCTGGATCTGCCGGGAGTCGTCCGCGCGCTGGCCGCGGCGCTCGCCCCGAGCGGCATGATGATTCACTCGATCGACCTCAAGGATCACTGGGACATGTTCAGCAATCCGCTCCGGTATCTGGCGGCCGACGAGCGGTTCGATCCCCGGCGTGACGCGGACACGCGCGGCAACGGGCTCAGGAGATCCGACTACCTCGCATGCTTCTCGGACGTGGCGGAGCTCGACACCCGCGTCATCTACGAGCGCTTGGTGGAGCCGAGATTCCTCCCCCGGAACCTCTCCGCCGGTTATCGTTCCTACTCGAACAGCGACCTGCTCGGCGGCGAGGTCGTGCTGGCGTCAACGTGGACTTCGTGAGAGAGAGTCGCTCGTGAGGATCATCCAGCTCTACAAGGACTACTATCCCCCGACCGTCGGCGGCATCGAGCAAACCGTTGCTCGCATGTCCACGTGGCTGGCGAAGCAGGGCGCGGAAGTCACCGTACTGACGTCGAACCCGGGCTCGCGGCAGACCGTCACCGAGACCGTGGACGGCGTTCGGGTGATTCGTTGCGGAGAGTGGATGCGGGCGCTCTCCGCCCCGCTGTGTCCGGCCATGCCGGCCACGCTCGGCCGGCTTCGCGCCGACATCTGCCACCTGCACTATCCGAGCCCTCCGGGAGAAGTAAGCTGGTTCATGGCGCGCCCCCGGGGCGCGATGGTGATCACGTGGCATTGCGACATCGTCCGCCAGAAGGCCGTGCTCCCCGTCTACGGTCATTTCATTCGATCGGTTTTGAGCCATACGAGCGTGGTCATGCCGACGTACGAGGGTCAGGCGGAGCAGTCCCCATTCCTGCGGCACATACCGGAGAAGATCCGCGTTCTGCCGCTGGGGATCGAGCTTCCGGCGGCCGACTCCCCATCCGACGGGGATCCGTTCCGGCGGAAAGCCCGGTGGGGCGACAGGCCGGTAATCCTGTTCGTCGGTCGCCTGGTGGCCTACAAGGGCCTGGAAGTGCTGCTCCAGGCGATGCGATCGGTCGACGCGACCTGCGTGATCGTGGGCTCGGGCCCCGAATCCGAGCGGCTCAAGTCGCTGAGCGGGGAATGGGGCCTTTCGGGCAAAGTGAACTTCGTGGGGCGCATCGAGCCCCGGAGCGTGCCGGAGTACATCGCGGCTGCGGACGTCGGAGTCCTGTCGTCGATCGCGCGGCAGGAGACCTATGGTCTCGCCATGGCGGAGATGATGTCGCGGGGGGTTCCGATGGTGAGCACCGAGCTTGGGACGGGGACATCGTTCGTGAACCTGCACGGAGTGACTGGCCTAGTCGTGCCGCCCCACGATCCGGCGGCGCTGGCGGCCGCGCTGAACCGCATTCTCGAGGATACGGCGCTTCGCGTGCAATTCTCGCATGCCGCACGCGATCGGGCACGCGCCCTCTTCTCCGCGGACGCGATGATGCAGGGCCTGCTGAGCATCTATCAGGCGGTCCTCGACGGAAAGCTCATGCCTCTGGAGCGGGCCGGGAGCGGTGCCGCGCGCGAGTGGGAAAGCGCCCGGTCCACCTAGCCTTTCACCCGGGCCGCGGGTTCGCTATCGTCCGGAACCATCATGTTCTCCCGCCAGCGCCAGCTGCTCGCGACCGGCGCCTTCTTCTTCGACGGCGCGCTGTTCTTCGGCGCGTGGATGCTGGCCTACGAGCTGCGCTTCCGCTGGCTCTCATGGCCGGCGCCACTCGGCGTTCCGCCGCTGTCGCTCTACCTGTGGTTCGGCGTGGTGGCGACACTGGTGGCGCTGCTCGTCCTGCGCACCTTCCACATCTATCGCTCTGCGCGCACCGCGCGACTCGGCCCCGAGCTCTACGCCGTGACGAAAGGCGTGGTGGTGACAGCGGCCGTCGCGGCGCTGGCGTCGTTCTTCGCCCGCGGCGAGCTGGCGCGCTCGGTGCTCCTGCTCTTCGCCGTGCTGGCGTGGCTCGGCTTGTGCGCGAGCCGGATCGCGATCCGCGTGGTGCTGCGCGAGCTGCGCCGGCGCGGGCGCAACCTGCGGCACGTGGTGGTGGTGGGCTCGGGCGAGCTGGCCGCGGCGTTGCTGCGGAAAATTGCCGCGCACCGCGATTTCGGATTCGCGGTCGAGGGTCTGGTCGCGGCCGACCCTTCAGACGTGGGGAAGGTCGTCGAGGGCGTGCCGGTGGTGGGCACGGCATACGAGCTCAAGTCGATCGTCGAGGAGAAGCGTGCGGAGCTGGTGTACTTGGCGCTCGGCCGCTCCGAGTACCGCGCCGAGGAGGAGGCGCTGCACCAGCTCGCCGACTCGACCGCAGCGGTGCGCATGGTGCCGGACCTGGCGCGCGCGTTCACGCTCAACGCCAGCGTCGAGGACTTCGACGGCCTGCCGGTGGTGCTGGTCACCGAGAGCCCCGATCTGGGATGGAACGCAGTGATGAAGCGTGCATTCGACCTGGTGTGTTCGGGCCTGGGGCTGGTGGTGCTCTCGCCGCTGATGCTCGCGGTCGCGCTCTGGGTGCGGATCGACTCGGAAGGTCCGGTGCTCTACGCGCAGGAGCGCGTCGGGCTCTCCGGCCGGCGCTTCCGCATGCTCAAGTTCCGCACCATGCGCCTCGACGCGGAGTCGGAGGACTCACCGGGCTGGACCACGCCCGGCGATCCGCGCCGCACGGGCGCGGGCGCCGTGCTGCGGCGGCTCTCGCTCGACGAGCTGCCCCAGCTCTGGAACGTGCTGCTCGGCCAGATGAGCCTGGTGGGCCCGCGTCCCGAGCGGCCGGTCTACGTCGAGCAGTTTCGCGCATCGATCCCCCGCTACATGCTGCGCCACCACGTGAAGGCCGGGATCACCGGCTGGGCGCAGGTGAACGGCCTGCGCGGCGACACGCCGCTCGACCGGCGCATCGAGTACGACCTCTACTACATCCGCAACTGGTCGCTGCTGTTCGACGTGCGCATCATCCTGCTCACGCTGCTCCGCGTGTTCCGCGACGCCAGCGCGCACTGAGCGAAGCGCCGCCTAACGCGCCGGCAGGCGCCGCGCGCGCACCCATCCCCAGAGCCATGCGCGCACCATCACCCACGGAACCAGCACCACCACCGGGAGCTTGAGCGGGGCGAACCGCCACTTGCTCCACACCAGCAGGAGCGCGGCCAGCGCGGCGAGCACCAGAACCAGGGCGGCGCCCGGCGAGCCCGCGAGCAGTGCTGCGGCCGCGGCCACGAGCGCGATCACGTGGAAGAAGCAGGCGCGCACCACCGGGCGCCGGATCTTGAACGGTCCGAGCTGGTGGACCTCGATGCGCTCGCGGAACCGGTCCGGATAGCGCAGGGCGAGCAGCGCG
>Ga0075434_100002896_pt1 | contig 15231 bp, 13 predicted proteins | sample RhiMethybrSRZTD3_FD_75298 | JGI IMG/M metagenome (GOLD analysis project Ga0075434, IMG submission 75298) | Populus rhizosphere microbial communities from Tennessee, USA - Rhizosphere MetaG P. TD hybrid SRZTD3 | ecosystem: Host-associated > Plants > Roots > Rhizosphere > Soil | place: USA... | reverse complement strand
CCGCCGGTCACGCGCACGACTTCGACGACACGAACTTCGCGCTGATGGGCCACCCGAGCGTGCCGCTGCTGGCGGCGGCGCTGGCGGCAGCCGAGGCGGAGACGGCGAGCGGGCGCGACGTCGTCGTCGCCTACCTGGTCGGCTTCGAGATCTCCGCCGCGCTCGGCATCGCGCTCAACCCGGATCACTACACGCGCGGCTGGCACGCGACCTCGTCCATCGGCACGCTCGGCTGCGCGGCGGCCGCGGCGAAGCTTCTCGGCCTCGACGCCGACCAGACGCGCCATGCGCTCGGCGTGGCCGCCTCGCTGGCCTCGGGCCTCAAGGAAAACTTCGGCTCGATGACCAAGCCGTTCCATGCCGGCCACGCCGCGCGCAACGGCGTGTTCGCCGCCATGCTGGCGCGCGAGGGCTTCACCGCCTCCGACACCGCGCTCGACGGCACCCAGGGCTATGCCGCCGCCTTCAGCCAGACCAAGCTCGGCGCCGGCGCCTTCGATGCGCTCGGCCACGAGTGGCAGATCCTGGCCTCCGGCATCGCGGTGAAGCCGTATCCCTCGTGCGCGCTCACGCACTCGGCCATCGACGCGCTGCTGGCGCTGCGCGCCGAGCACGCGCTGGGCGCCGACCAGGTGGAGGACATCGAGGTCGGCGTCAATCACGTGGTGCCCGAGGTGCTGCGCCACCACCAGCCGGCCACGGGGCTCGAGAAGAAGTTCTCGATGCAGTTCTGCGCGGCCGAGGCGCTGGCCACCGGCCGCGTCGAGATCGCCTCGTTCGAGGAGGGCGCGACGGCCGCCGGGACGCGCAGCCTGATGGACCGCGTGCGCATGGTCGTGGACCCGACACTGCCCGACGGGCTCGAGCAGCACGCGTGGAGCCGGGTCACCGTGCGCCTGCGCGACGGCCGCACGCTGGCCTCGCCGCCGCGCGGCGCCTCCGGCCACCCCGATCAGCCGCTGACGGACGCGCAGCTGCGGGCGAAGTTCCTCGGCTGCGCAGCGCCGGTGCTCGGCGCCGGCGAGGCCGAGGGTGTGGCCGAGCAGCTGGCGCACCTCGAGGACGTGCCCGACATCCGCGCGCTGACGTCGCGCCTCGCCGCGACGCGAGAGTAACTGCGTGGCCGATGCCTGGGTGGCCACGGTCGGCCAGGGGCTGTGGCAGAGCGATGACTTCAATCGCTGGCGCCAGGTCCCCGGCGTGCCGCCCGACGTCCACCTCTATGCGCTCGCGGCCGGCGTGGCCGGTGGCGACGGCACGGTCTGGCTTCAGGAACGCGAGCGGTGGCAGGCCCGCGCGCTGCCGGATCCCGACGCCCAGGTGTGGTCACTGGCGCTCGATCCACACGCGCCCGGGACGATCTATGCGGGCTGCCGGCCGCTGGCGCTGTGGCGCTCGCCGGATCACGGCGAGACGTGGGAGCCGCTGCTGCTGACGTTGCCGCCGGAGGCGCCGCGCCCGCACACGCCGCGTGTGACCACGATACTCGTCGAGGACGGTGTGCTCTGGTGCGGCATCGAGGTCGGCGGCGTCTTTCGCAGCGAGGACGGCGGCAAGTACTGGACCGCGGAGAACGACGGGCTGCCGTCGCTCGACGTCCACGCGCTGCTGCGCGCCCGCGACGGCGCGCTGCTGGCCGCCCTGCCCACCGGCCTGGCCCGCCACGCGGGCGGCTGGGCGCCGGCGACGCTGCGCGCGCCGTGGGCGTACTGCCGCGCGCTCGCCGAGGCGGATGGTGATCTGCTCTGTGGATTCGGCGACGGCCCGCCCGGACGGCGCGGCGCGGTCGCCGTGTCCGAGGACGCCGGCCGCACGTGGCACTCGACGCTCTTTCCGGGCGTCGCCGAGAGCACGGTGTGGTCCGTGAGCGTCGCCGGGGACGAGGCGCTCGCCGGCGCCATCGGCGGCGAGCTGTTCGTCAGCGACGACGGCGGCCGCGCGTGGCGGCGGCTGGGCCAGCGCTTCGAAGAGATCCGAGCCGTGCGGGTGAACTGAAAGGGAGAATGCACATGGGAGTGCTCGACGGGATCAAGGTGCTGGAGCTCGCGCGGGTGCCGCCGGCGGAGATGCCCGGCATGATCATGGCCGACATGGGCGCCGACGTGCTGAAGATCGAGACGCCGGAGCCCGACCGCACGCACGACGAGCGCTGGGTGCGCCAGACGATCCACGCCTTCGTCAACCGCAACAAGCGCTCGATGGCGCTCAACATGAAGGCGCCCGAGGGCCAGGCCATCTTCCAGAAGCTCGCGAAGAACGCGGACGTGATCGTCGAGGGCTTCCGGCCCGGCGTCATGGACCGGCTCGGCGCGGGCTACGAAGCGCTCCGCAAGAACAATCCGCGGCTGATCTACTGCTCGCTGTCGGGCTTCGGCCAGGACGGCCCCTACAAGAACTATCCCGCGCACGACATGAACTACCTGTCGCTGGCCGGCGTGCTGAACCTGATCGGCGAGGCCGGCAGCAAGAAGCCGGTCATCCCATTGAACCTGGTCGCGGACTATGCGGGCGCCAGCCTGCACGGCGCGCTCGGCATCGTGCTGGCGCTCTATGCACGCGAGCGCACCGGCCGCGGCCAGCACGTGGACATCTCCTACCTCGACACCACGCTGTCGCTGCTGGCCGCCACGCCCAACATGCGCTTCTTCTTCTCCGACGGCGTGGCGCCGCGGCGGGGCGAGGGCTTCCTGGGCGGCTCGTATCCCTACTACGCGATCTACGAGACGCGCGACGGCAAGCTGCTGACGATCGGCTGCACCGAGCCCTGGCTCTGGGAGAACTTCTGCAAGGCCATCGGGCACCCGGAGTTCAGGCGCTTCGCGCGCCAGCCCGACCAGTTCGTGCGCGCGGCCAACGCCGAGGAGTCGGCGGCCCGCGATGCGATCGAGGCCATCATCCGCACGCGCGATCGCGACGACTGGTACGACTTCCTCGTCAAGCACGACGTGTGCGTCGGCAAGGTCTACGACGTCGAGGAGATGGTGGCGGACCCCCAGATCAACCACCGCCAGATGATCGTGGACGTGGAACACCCCACCCACGGCCGCGTGCGCCAGTTCGGGATCGCCATCAAGCTGTCGGAGACGCCGGGCACGATCCGCACGGCGGCGCCGCTGAGCGGCGAGCACACCGAGGCGATCCTGAAGGACCTCGGGCTGGGGACCGACGACATCGCGGGTCTGCGCCAGCGGAAGGTCATCGAGTAGCGCGCCGTTGCCCGAGCGCTGGCGGCAGCTGGCCGTCCTCTCCCTCGGCGAGCTGCTGGCGCTCTCGCTCTGGTTCTCCGTGTCGGCCGTGCTGCCGGCCCTCCGGCGCGAGTGGGCGCTCGGGGACGCCGGCAGCGCCGCACTCACGGTGGCCGTCCAGCTCGGCTTCATCACCGGCACGCTGGGTGCCGCGCTCGCGAACTTGCCCGACGTCTGGCCCGCGCGCCGGGTGATGGTCGCCGGCACCCTGCTCGGGGCCGCCGCCAACGCGTGGCTCGCGCTGGCCGTGGACAGCCTGGCCGCTGCGCTCGCCCTGCGCTTCGTCACCGGCGTGGCGATGGCCGGGGCGTATCCGCCCGCCATGAAGATCATGGCCACGTGGTTCCGCGAGGGGCGCGGCCTCGCCATCGGGATCCTCATCGGCGCGCTGACCGTGGGCTCGGCCATGCCGCACCTGATTCGCGGCCTCACCGACCTGCCGTGGCGGCAAACGCTCCTGGTGGCCTCGGCGCTGGCCCTTGCCGGCGCCGTGCTCACGCGCCTGTGCGTCCGCGAGGGGCCGCACGCCTTCCCGCCCGCGCGGTTCGACCTGCGCATGGCCGGCGCGATCTTCCGCGAGCGCGCCCCCCGCCTGGCCTGTTACGGATACCTCGGCCACATGTGGGAGCTCTACGCGATGTGGGCGTGGATCGGCGTATTCCTCGCCGAGAGCCTGCACGCACGCGGCGGCGGCGACTACCTGGGGCTCAACGCCAGCGCAGCGACCTTCGCGGTGATCGCGCTCGGCGCGCTCGGCTGTTGGCTGGGCGGCGTCGTCTCCGATCGCTGGGGCCGTACGACGCTGACCATGGCGGCCATGGCGGCCAGCGGCGCCTGCGCCCTCCTCATCGGCGCCACCTTCGGCGCGCTGCCGGCCGCCACGCTGCTGGTCGCCGTGGTGTGGGGCGTGACGGTGATCGCCGACTCGGCGCAGTTCTCGACGGCCGTCACCGAGCTGTCACCGCCCGCCTACGTGGGGACCGCGCTCACCACGCAGACGTGCGTGGGCTTCGCGCTCACCACGCTCAGCATCTGGCTGATCCCGCCGATCGCCGCCGTCGTGGGCTGGCGCTGGGCCTTCGCGCCGCTGGCGGTGGGTCCGTTCCTCGGCGTGGCCGCCATGGCGCGACTGCGCGGCCTGCCGGAGGCGCGGCGACTGGCGGGCGGACGCCGGTGATCGCTTGCCACGGCCCCGCCGCCGTCATAGGGTAGCCCGGTCATGGACCACTACGATCTGATCGTCATCGGCGCCGGCCCGGCCGGCGAGAAAGGCGCGGCCCAGGCCGCGTATTTCGGCAAGCGCGTCGCCCTCATCGAGCGCGCGCCGCATCCGGGCGGGGCCGGCATCAACACCGGCACCGTGCCGTCGAAGACGCTGCGCGAGACGGCGCTCTACTTCTCCGGCCTCGGCCAGCACGGCCTCTACGGGGTGGACTTCCAGGTGAAGTCGAACCTCACGGTGAAGGACTTCATGTACCGCGAGCAGGAAGTCGTGCGCTCGCTGCGGCAGGTCGTCACCGAGAACATCGTGCGCCACAAGATCCAGCTGTTCCGCGGCCACGCCAGCTTCGAGGATCCGCACACGATCCGCGTGACCCGCGAGGAGGCGGCCGATCGCCTGCTGACCGGCGACGTCGTCCTGGTGGCGACCGGCTCCGTGCCCACCCGCCACAAGGACATCCCGTTCACCGACACGCGCGTCCACGACAGCGACGAGATCCTCGAGATGGTGAACCTGCCGCGCACGATGGCGGTCGTCGGTGCAGGGGTCATCGGGTGCGAGTACACGACGATCTTCGCCGCGCTCGGCATCAAGACCTCGCTCATCGACGGGCGCGACCGGCTGCTGGGCTTCCTCGACGCCGAGGTGGCGGAGCAGCTCAAGACCCAGATGGGCCTGCTCGGCGTGGACCTGCGGCTCAAGGAGAGCGTCGCCCGCTACATCCCCGAGGCGGACGGCGTGCGGCTCGAGCTCAAGAGCGGCGCGAGCCTGCTGGTCGACCAGGTGCTGGTGGCCGCCGGGCGCGTCGCCAACGTGCGCACGCTCGGGATCGATCGCGCGGGACTCACCGTCAACGAGCGCGGTCTCATCACGGTCAACGCGTCGTACCAGACCTCGGTGCCGCACATCTATGCGGCCGGCGACGTCATCGGCTTCCCGGCCCTGGCCTCCACGTCGATGGAGCAGGCGCGGGTAGCGATGGTCCAGGCCTTCGACCTGCCGAAGTACAAGACGCGCGTGGCGCCCATCTTCCCGCTGGCGGTCTACACGATCCCCGAGATCTCGATGGCGGGCGAGACCGAGGAGACGTGCAAGCAGAAGAACATCGAGTACTGCATCGGGCGCGCGTTCTACCGCACCAACGCGCGGGGCCAGATCAGCGGCGACCTGGGCGGGGAGATCAAGCTGGTCTTCCGCTATCCCGACAAGCTGCTCCTGGGCGTGCACATCATCGGCGTGGCCGCCGCGGAGCTGGTACACATCGGCCTCATCGCGCTGCAAACCGAGTGCACGATCGACATGTTCGTGAACACGGTCTTCAACTACCCGTCACTCAGCGACGTCTACAAGTACGCGGCGTATGACGGCCTCGGCGCCGTCCAGCGCCGCGCCGCGGCGGAAGCGGCCGGGTGAGTTAACCGAGGGCGGTGCGGGCGATCGGCTTGGCGGCGGGCACGGGGCTCTCGGCCATGCTGCGCACGAGCGAGGCGCCCTGCTCGTCCAGCCACAGCTTGGTCGAGGCGTAACCGAACCGCAGCGCCGCGCGGCTGGCCTCGAAGCCCATCGACGGCCCGAAGAGCAGCTCGGTGTTCTGGGGCGGCTGCAGCAGGTGGAACGTCGTCCGCGGGTACTTCACGGCCAGCGCGGCCAGGCCCAGATGCAGCAGGTTCTGGCTGTAGATCCGGCTGGCCTGCTCCATGATCGTGTACACGCCGCGCAGGCGCATCGAGCTCGTGCCTTCCGCCGCGCGATTCGGCACCAGCGGATTGATCACGAAGACCACGTCGGCGCCGGTCTCGGCCGCCAGGTCGGCGTGGCCCGAGAAGCCCACCCCGCCGTCCACGTAGTCACGCCCGTTGATGGTGTACGGATCGAAGAACCCCGGGATCGCCGAGGAGGCGGCCACCGCGTCGCTGATCGGCACCGAGGCCAGATCCCCCGCCCCGAACACGACGCGCTCGGCGGTGTTGAGGTCGATGGCGGGGATCAGCAGCGGCTTCGGCAGATCGCTGAAGGCGTTGCCGTGACCGCGCGAGGCCAGGCCGAGGCGGATGAAGCGCTCCAGCGCCGACAGGGTGAAGAAGCCGGCCGGCAGCTCGCGCTCGGCGCGGGCCAGCACGTCGGGCAGGCAGCGGCTGCCGCGCAGGACGTGCTTGCTGACGGCCCAGACGAACCGGCCGAAGCGCGTGCACGCCAGGCGGAAGGCGCCGTCGGCGAAGAGGACGCCGCGCCGCATGTTGAGCGGGTCGTCGAGGTCCTCTTCGAGCACGTGGTAGATCTCGCTGGCTCGCACCCCGCTGGCGAGCAGGGCCGCCACCACCGAGCCGGCGCTGCAGCCCACGTAGACGTCGAACCCGCGGCCGCTGCCGTTCAGGCGCTCCTCGAGGGCGGTCATGGCCCCGACCTCGTACATCCCGCCGATGACCCCGCCCCCCGCCAGAGCGAGGGCGTACCGGGGCCGGGCCGGGCGGCGCTTCCAGAGCCCCATGGCGCGATGCACGATTTGCATTAACCCCTCGTTAAAGCAAGAGGGCTGCCACGGTCTCGCGCCCTGTAAACCCATAGAATCGCCTGTCAGAAGCCTCTTCCTGGTCCTGAAACGGGCGAACAGCCTGTCCAGTTTCTGCCCGGTTCTTCCGTTCTTGGGACGCGGTTGAGGCGTCGAACGACGCGCTGGGCGAAGGGGCCCAGGCCCTGGAATCTGGTCGAGCGTGCGAGCAGTCTAACCTGGTATGGGCATACGCGTACGCCGAGCCGACGAGCGGGGTCACGGGGATCATGGCTGGCTCGACACCTGGCATACGTTCTCGTTCGCGGATTACCACGACCCGCAGTTCATGGGCTTCCGCGTGCTCCGGGTCATCAACGAGGATACGGTGGCGCCCGGCAAGGGCTTCCCGACGCACGGCCACCGCGACATGGAGATCATCTCCTACGTGCTGGACGGAGCCCTCGAGCACCGCGACAGTCTCGGCACCGGCTCGGTGATCCGTCCCGGCGACGTGCAGCGCATGAGCGCGGGCACGGGTGTGCGCCACAGCGAGTTCAACGGCTCCCCTGCCGAGCCCGTGCACTTCCTGCAGATCTGGATCGAGCCGGCCAACGCAGGCATCGCGCCGGGCTACGAGCAGAAGACCTTCACGGAGGCGGACAAGCGCGGCCGCCTGCGCCTGGTCGCCTCGCCCGACGGCGCCGACGACTCGGTGACCATCCACCAGGACGCGCGCGTGTACGCCACGCGGCTCGGCGCAGGCGAGGAAGTCGAGCACAAGCTCGCCCCCGGCCGCCACGCCTGGGTGCAGGTCACCCGCGGCGCGCTCACCGCCGGGGGCCAGCGGCTGGCCCACGGCGACGGCGCGGCGATCAGCGGCGAGCCGGTGGTGAAGCTGGCCGGCGTGCAGGACGCCGAGGCGCTGCTCTTCGATTTACCGTGACGCGCCTAGCGGCGGCCGCTCAGGCGAAGAAAATCAAAGTCGCAGCCGAGGTCGGCCTGCAGCACGTGCTCCGCGTATAACCGGCGATAGCCACGCGACGGCGTGGGCGTCGCCACGCTCTGCGCGGCCCGCCGCGCCAGCTCCGAGGGCTCCACCAGCACGTCCAGGCGGCGCTCCTTCACCGAGAGACGAATGCGATCGCCGCTGCGCACAGCCCCGAGCGGACCACCCACCGCGGCCTCCGGCGTGACGTGCAGGACGATGGTGCCGAACGCGGTCCCGCTCATACGCGCGTCCGAGATCCGCACCATGTCGGTCACGCCGGCCCGCGAGAGCTTCGTCGGAATCGGCAGGTAGCCGGCCTCCGGCATGCCGGGTGCGCCCTTCGGTCCCGCGTTCTTGAGCACGAGGAGATCGGCCGGCGTCACATCGAGCGCGGGATCGTCGATGCGCGCGGCCAGGTCCTCGAGTGAATCGAACACCACCGCGCGCCCTTCGGTCTCGAACAGCCGTGCGTCGGCGGCCGAGCGCTTGAGGATGGCGCCGCCCGGCGCCAGGGTGCCGAACAGCGCGACGAGCCCGCCGACGGGCTGGAACGGCTCCCGCGCGCTGCGAATGACCGCGCGATCCACCCAGGCATCGTCACCGTCGAGCCGCGCCCCGAGCGTCTCGCCCGTCACCGTCAGGCAGTCGAGATGCAGCCGGTCGCGCAGCTCACGCAGGACCGCGCCCAGCCCGCCGGCCGCGAAGAAGTCTTCCATGTAGTGCTGCCCCGAGGGCTTGAGGTCGACCAGCACCGGCGTCTCGTCGCTGAGGCGGTTGACGGTGGCGAGGTCGATCGGGACGCCCATGCGGCCGGCCACCGCCGTGAGATGGATGATCGCGTTCGTCGAGCCGCCGATGGCGAGCAGCACGCGCAGCGCGTTCTCGAACGCGGCCGGCGTCAGGATACGATCGGGCGTGAGCCGCGAGCGCGCCAGCGCGACCGCGATCTCGCCTGTGGCCTCCGCCGCCCGCAGACGATCCGCGTGGACGGCGGGGATGGCCGCGGTGCCGGGCAGCGCCAGGCCGAGCGTCTCGGCCAGGCACGCCATCGTGCTGGCCGTGCCCATCACCGCACAGGTGCCCGCCGTGGTGGCCAGATTGCCCTCGATGCCGTCGATCTCGTCCTTGCTGATCTGCCCGGCGCGGAACTTTGCCCAGAAGCGGCGGCAGTCCGTGCACGCGCCGAGTCGCTCGCCGTGGTGCCGCCCGGCCATCATCGGCCCGGCGATCAGTTGTACGGCCGGCACGCCGGCCGAGGCCGCGCCCATGAGCTGCGCCGGCACCGTCTTGTCGCAGCCCCCCACGAGCACGACCGCGTCCATGGGCTGGGCGCGGATCATCTCCTCGACGTCCATCGACATGAGGTTGCGGTAGAGCATGCTCGTCGGTTCGAGAAACACCTCGCCGAGCGAGATCGTGGGGAAGTCGATCGGCAGCCCGCCGGCCGCATGCACGCCGCGGCGCACGGCGTCGAGCAGCTCGGGAAAGTGACGGTGACAGTTGTTGAAGCCGCTGCCCGAGTCGGCCAGGCCGATGATGGGCCGGCTCAGCGCGGCGCTCGAGTAGCCCATGGAGCGCGCGAACGAGCGCCGCAGGTAGAGCGCGAAGTCCCGATCGCCGTAGTTGGTGAGTCCGCGGGAGAGTCCGTGCGACATGGCGGGCACCCTACTATCGGCGCCCCGGGCGGTCAACCGATCGCGGGCTAGGAGCCGGAGGTCTCCAGGTAGTTGCCGGGCTTCACGATCCAGCTCGAGCCGAGCAGGTTGATCGTGGAGTTGCGGACGTTCGTGCAGTTGAAGTTCATGTGCACGTTGCCGCTGAAATCCGTGTCGATGTTCGTGGACGATGTGTCGCGACGGTTCTCGGAGATCACCGCGCCGTTGACGGTGACGGTGCCGCTGATACTGAGGTCGTTCAGCGAGTAAACCAGGCCGTTGATCGTGGTGTTGCCGGCCACGTTGACCGAGCCCGCCACGAAGACGGCGCCGTTGAACGTGTTGTTCCCAGACAGGCTGAGGCTGCCGTCGTTGCCGGTTGGCGTGCTGTTGGAGAAGGTGCTGCCGTCCGTCGTGTCGATGAAGACGACGTGCGGGCCGGCGCCGGTCGGCAGGCTGGTCACGGCGCCCCGGTAGTACGTGCCCTTGGCCTGCGCGTAGGCCTTGAACTGGGCCAGGGCGTCGGCGGTGTACTTGAACTGACTGGTATTGGTCGTCGTGTTCAGCGCGGCGGCACCGCTCGTCCCGTACCCGGTGAAGTTCGGATGGGCGTTGTACTGCACCGCCTGCACACTCTGGATGGCGAACGGGGGCGGCGTGCTGCCCGGGCAGCCATTCGTATTGGCGACGAAGTCCGCGGAGCTGCCATTGACCTGCATCTCACCGGCGACGCAGACCACGCACGGCGGGTCGAGCGGCGGCACCACGCCCTTCTGCAGGACCGCCTGGATCTTGCGGTGCGAGTTCTGGGCGTTGCCGTTCGACGGCGTCCAGCCGACCGCGGTCACCGTGCGCTCCCACGTCCCGTTGGTGGGGTTCTGCCACTGCACCAGGACCGTGAATCCGCCGGTGGTGCCGAGCGACACGTAGTGCGCGCCGTCGTAGTTGCCGCCGGCGCTGGCGCCGCCGTAGGTCATGGTCGTGTAGTCGATGCCGTTGGCGTTGGCTGAGTTGTTCAGCGCCCAGATCGCGCGCTGCACCCCGGAGTCCGCCAGGCGCAGTGCCTGCGCGGTCGCCATCTGGTTGCTCGCGATCATCGGCTCGCTGCGGGCGAGCACCGCGAACGACACCATCAACCCCGTCATGACGACGAGCATGATCATGGCGAGCGGCATGGCAACGCCGCGCTCGTCAGCCAGCGACTTCACGGTGGGGCGGATCATCGAGTTGAGCACGACGAGGCTATGAGCAAGGCGAGGGCCAAAGGGGTGCGGCAGTTAAGTGGCTGAAATCACGACCTCTAGTACGTCATCGTCGCTGGGCAGGACGTAGTCGCCCAACGCTGGGGCGATCAGAGACTAGCCAGTCGCGTCAAATCTCCAGGAGGTCCTCGGCGACGGCCACAGGGCCGCGATACTGCTTTTCGGCCGCCGCCTTCAGCTCGGCGGGGTCGGAGCCCGGCATGAGGTGGTTGATGACCAGGCGGCCGGGGCGCGCGCCCTCGGCCACGCGCCCGATGTCGTCGGGCTGCGTGTGATACGAGGCGAGATCGCGGATCTTCTCCTCGATCGTGGCCCAGCCGCAGCCCGGCGCCCACGACGTCTTGGCCATCTCGCAGCACTCGTGCACGAGCACGTCCACGCCGCGGCTCCAGCGCATGAGGTTGTCGCACGGGCGCGTGTCGCCGGACACGACCAGGCTGCGTCCCTCGGCGTCGAAGCGGTAGCCGAAGGCGGGCTTCACCGGATCGTGCTCGACCAGGAACGCCGAGACACGCAGGCCGTCGCGCTCGAGGATGCGGCCCTCCTCGATCTCCGTCACCTGCACCGCCGGCGGCCGGCGATCGTGCATGTGCTCGCGACGGATCTCGATGTCCCAGTGCAGATAGTCGAGCAGCTTGTCGACCTGGCGCTGCGTGCCGGCGGGGCCGTACACGGCCAGCGGCGCGTTCTGACCGACGATCCAGCGCGTGATCAGCAGGTGCCCGAGGTCGATCACGTGATCGGAGTGGTGGTGCGTGATGAAGACCGGCGGCCAGTCGTACGGCCGCAGGCCGGCCTGGACGAGCTGCACGCCGACGCCGGAGCCGGCGTCGACCAGGAAGCGCTCGGTGTCGCCGACCGTGACGAGTGTGGCCGGCCCGCGGCGCGTCGGGTTCGGCGGCGGCGACCCGGTGCCGAGCAGTGTGGCGCGCATGGCGCGGGATACTACCAGCCGGCCGGATGGCGGTAAAGTAGCGGCATGGCGCGCACCCGCTCGGCAGTCCTGCTGGCGGCGGTCCTGGCCGCGCTGCTGCTCGCCGGCGGCGCCGCCGCCCAGCGCGATCCCGACATCGACGAGGCCGGGCGTATCGTCCTGCAGCAGCTGGAGGCGTTCCGCCGCAACGATTTCGAGACCGCCTTCGGCTTCGCCTCGCGGACCATCCACGACATGTTCGACGCCACGCGCTTCGAGGCCATGGTGCGCGGCAGCTATCCGGAGATCGCACGCTCCGTGCGCGCCAACGTCGACGGCAGCAAGCGGGGCGACGCCGGCGAGCTCTACCTCTTCCTCCACGTCCAGGGCGAGAACGGCCGCGCCGTCGAGGCCGTCTACGAGATGATCAGGGAAGGCGGCGCCTGGCGCATCAACGGCGTCGTCACCCGCCCCGACTCGAGCGAAAAAGCCTAGCCGCTCGTCGAGCGCCCCTTCAGCCGCTCGATCTCCGCGCGGAGCTCACCGAGCTCCCGGCGCATCGCCGCGGCGTCACCGGCACCGGCGGCGCCGTGCCCGCCCCCCAGGCACATGAAGCCGCGGCCGGTGCTGAGCGCGCGCGCCACCACGACGAGAAACGTCAGGCACAGCAACATGCCGACCAGCGGGAAGATCCACCAGAAGCCCCACATCGGCATCCACGGTCCAGGTCCCCACATGGCTCAGACCTCCTTGCCGCTCGTATTGACGGACGCCGGCGGCCCCGGGATACGCCCTGCCGGCGACATCGGCTCGCACACCAGCTCGTCGTCACCATCGCGGGACAGCCGGCAGGCGTCGCCGAGCGCCTTCCGCAGCCGGGCGCGCGCGCGATGCAGGCGGATCTTCGCCGCGCCCAGGCTGATGCCGAGCGCGCCGGCGATCTGACGGTTGTCGAGCCCCTCGTCGTGCAGCAGGAGCGCCGAGCGGTAGGCCGGCGGCAGCGCGGCGACGTGGCCGCGAATGCACGCGCTCATCTCCCGCCGCTCGAGCGCCTCCTCGACGCCGAGCAAGCGCTCCGCGGCCGGCTGGCCGATCCGGAGCAGCGTGTCGCCGGCGCGACGGGACGCCACTCGGCGCAGACGGTCGAACGCCGCATGCGTGGCGATCCGGTAGACCCAGGTGGCGACCGTGGAGTCTCCCCTGAAGTCAGCGAGCGCCTGGCTGACCCGCGTGAAGACTTCCTGCGTGACGTCCTCGGCTTCCGCCGCCCCCACGAGGCGGCGCAGATACCGCGCGATCTTCGGCCGGAGCTCGGCGTGGATCGTGTCGAAGTCGAGCGCCGTCGCCATGGCCTGGGTGATGCGGCAAGGACAGTGCCAGAAGCGTGGTGAGCGACGACGGGGACTTCGGCGGCGCGGATTCGTCGATGGGCGGGGCGCCGGCGCCCCAGCCGTTCAGAAGAGTCCCACCACGTTGCCGTCGGCGTCCACGTCCATCGTCTCGGCGCCCGGCGTCTTCGGCAGACCGGGCATCGTGAGGATGTCGCCCGCATAGGCCACGACGAAGCCGGCGCCGGCGGCGAGCTTCGCGTCGCGGACGGTCACCGTGAAGCCGCGGGGCCGCCCGAGCTTCCTGGCGTCGTCGGACAGCGAGTTCTGCGTCTTGGCCATGCACACCGGCAACCCGCCGTAGCCCAGCTTCTGCCAGCGCGCAAGCTTCGCCGCCGCCGCCGGCGCGATGCTCACGCCCTCACCGCCGTAGATCCGGGTCACGATCGTCTCGATCTTCTTCTCGAGCGGCATCTCCAGCGGATAGACCTGCCGGAACCCGCCCGGCTTGGCCGCGGCCATGGCCTCGAGCACGGCCGTGGCCAGCTCGGTCATGCCCGCCCCGCCCAGCTCCCACCCGCGGGCGACGGCGGCGCGGACGTCCCAGCCGCGGCAGACTTCCAGCACGGCGGCCACCTCGGCGTCGGTGTCACCGCTGAAGTGGTTGAGCGCCACCACCGGCGCGAGCCCGAACGCGCGCACGTTCTCGACGTGCTTGGCGAGGTTCTCGGTCCCGCGCCGGACGGCCTCGACGTTCTCGCGCCCCAGCTCGGCCGGCGCCACGCCGCCGTGCAGCTTCAGCGCGCGCACGGTGGCCACCACCACGGCGGCCGACGGCGTCAGTTCGCCGGTACGCGCCTTGATGTCCACGAACTTCTCGGCGCCGAGATCGCTGGCGAACCCGGCCTCCGTCACCACGATGTCGCCCAGCTTCAGGGCCAGGCGGGTAGCGATGAGGCTGTTGCAGCCGTGCGCGATGTTGCCGAACGGCCCGCCGTGCACGAAGGCCGGCGTCCCCTCCAGCGTCTGCACGAGGTTCGGCTTGATGGCGTCCTTCATCAGCACGGCCATCGCGCCCGCCGCCTTCAGCGCGCGCGCCTCGACCAGCTCCCCGGACGGCGTCTCGGCCACGATGATGCGCTCCACCCGCGCCTTGAAGTCGGCGAGATCGCGGGCCAGGCAGAGGATGGCCATGACCTCGGAGGCCACCGTGATCTCGAAGCCGCCCTCGCGCGGCACGCCGTGCGCGGTGCCGCCCAGTCCCAGCACGATGTTGCGCAGCGCGCGGTCGTTCATGTCGATCACGCGCTTCCAGAGAATCCGACGCGGGTCGAGGCCCAGCGCGTTGCCCTGCGCGAGGTGGTTGTCGAGCATCGCCGCCAGCAAGTTGTGGGCGGCGCCGATGGCGTGCATGTCACCGGTGAAATGGAGGTTGATGTCCTCCATCGGCGCCAGCTGCGCGTGACCGCCGCCGGCGGCACCGCCCTTGACGCCGAACACGGGCCCGAGCGACGGCTCGCGCAGCGCGACGATCGCGCGGCGGCCCAGCTTGCGCAGGCCGTCGGCCAGGCCCACGGTGGTCGTCGACTTGCCCTCCCCGGCCGGCGTCGGCGTCATGGCCGTGACCAGTACCAGCGCGCCGTCGGGCCGGCCGGCGGCGCGGGCGATCGCCTCGGCGCCGACCTTGGCCTTCACGCGTCCGTAGAGCTCCAGGTCGTCGAGGCCCAGACCGATGGACTCGCCGATCTCCTGGATGGGACGAAGCTTGACGGCCCGGGCGATCTCGAGGTCGCGGACTCCCATGGTTCAGACCTTCCTCGCGCGGCCGGCCCAGAACCGGTCGCGCAGCTCGCGCTTGAGCACCTTGCCATACGCATTCTTGGGCAGCGCGTCCAGGAACTCCACCGACTGCGGCTTCTTGTACGAGGCCATGTGCTTGCGGCAGTGCTCGACGATCTCCGCCTCGCTGAGGCGCGCGCCCTCGCGTGCGACGACCAGCGCCTTGGTCGCCTCGCCCCAGTGCGCGTCGGGAATGCCGATCACCGCCACCTCGAACACCCCGGGATGCCGGCAGATGACTTCCTCGATCTCGCGCGGGTAGATGTTGGAGCCGCCGCTGATGATCAT
>Ga0075434_100002895_pt1 | contig 15232 bp, 13 predicted proteins | sample RhiMethybrSRZTD3_FD_75298 | JGI IMG/M metagenome (GOLD analysis project Ga0075434, IMG submission 75298) | Populus rhizosphere microbial communities from Tennessee, USA - Rhizosphere MetaG P. TD hybrid SRZTD3 | ecosystem: Host-associated > Plants > Roots > Rhizosphere > Soil | place: USA... | reverse complement strand
ATCGTCGACGGGCCGTTTAGCGAGTCCAAGGAGCTGATCGCCGGCTATTGGATCATCAATGTGAAGTCGCGGGAAGAGGCTCTGGAATGGGCCAAGAAGGTTCCGTCGCCCGTCGAAAAGGGAGAGGGCGAAATCGAAGTCCGGCAGTTCTTTGAGCTGGAAGATTTCGCGCCTAGCCCTGCGATCGAACAACATCGCGAAATTGCCAGGAAACTAGCTGCGAAAAAATAATTGGCGCCCGTGTCGATTTCTGTGGTTCTCATTCGACGTACCAATGAGCGCGAGTTCACCAGCTCGCAGTTCTGCAATACCTATTAGCTACACTGAACAGGAGAGAAGACTATGCGATTTCTGAGCATCTATAAGTCACCGGAACGGAACACTCCCCCATCGCAGGAAGAGATGGAAACGATGGGAAAATTGATCGAAGAAGGAATGAAGAAAGGCTGGCTGCTCGGCACAGAAGGGTGTTTACCTAGCGCCCTCGGCGCGCGCGTGCGGCTTTCCAACGGCAACTTTACCGTGACCGACGGTCCGTTCACCGAATCGAAAGAGCTGGTTGGCGGGTTTGCGATTCTGCAAGCAAACTCCAAGGAAGAAGCCATCCAGCTGGCGCGCGACTTCCTGCGCGTCGTTGGTCAGGGTGAATGCGAGCTGCGGCAGCTCTACGAAGCGCCGGCAGCGCAAAAGCAAAGCGCCTGATCCTGAGAGAACATATGTAGCGCGACGGGCGAAAGCCGTGCCGTTCGCCACGACGCAACGCTTTGCGGGTGAACGGTTCCGCGTGACAATGTTCACGTGGCTTCACCCGAGACCCAACGCAATCCCGACATTCACCGCACCATTGACGCGGTCTGGCGGATCGAGTCAGCGAAGATTATTGCCTCGCTGACTCGCATCACCCGCGATGTAGGTGTGTCCGAAGAGCTGGCGCAGGACGCGCTGGTGGCGGCGCTGGAGCAATGGCCCGCATCGGGCATTCCCGATAATCCCGGCGCTTGGCTGATGGCCATTGCCAAGAACCGCGCGATTGACCGATTTCGCCGCAACAAATTGTTTGAGCGCAAACATGAAGAGATCGGTCGCGAGCTAAAGACACAGCAGGATGCAGCCATGGCGGAATTCGAACTAGCCGGCGACGATGATATTGGCGACGATCTGCTTCGCCTGGTGTTCATCTCTTGCCATCCCGTGCTGTCTACCGAAGCACGCGTCGCACTTACGCTTCGTTTGCTGGGCGGACTCACCACACAAGAGATTTCGCGGGCGTTCCTGGCACCCGAACCAACGATCGCGCAACGCATCGTGCGCGCCAAGCGAACCCTGAGCGAGGCGCGAGTTCCGTTCGAAGTGCCGCGAGGCCCTGACCGGGCGGAGCGACTGGCCAGCGTTCTGGAAGTCATCTACCTGATTTTCAACGAAGGCTACTCGGCAACGGCGGGCGACGACTGGATGCGCCCGGGGCTCTGCGACGACGCGCTTCGGCTGGGTCGAATCCTTTCTGAGCTGGCCCCGCAGGAAGCGGAAGTTCATGGACTAGTGGCGCTGCTGGAGATTCAAGCTTCACGCAGCAAGGCACGCGTGGATGCTCAGGGCGAGCCCATTCTGCTGTTGGATCAGGACCGCTCGCAGTGGGACCAATTGCTAATCCGTCGCGGATTTGATGCGCTGGAGCGAGCCGAAAAGCTCGGCGGCGCCGACGGTCCTTACGCGCTGCAGGCGGCGATCGCAGCCTGCCATGCTCGCGCGCAGAGTGGCGATGAGACAGACTGGGCGCGGATTGTGACGCTGTATGAGACGCTGGGCCAGCTGACTCCTTCGCCGATTGTGGAGTTGAATCGTGCGGTGGCCGTTGCGATGGCATCTGGTCCTGCTGCGGGGCTTGTGCTGGTGGATGACCTGATGGCTGAGCCTTCGCTCAAGTCCTATCACCTGTTGCCAAGCGTGCGCGGAGATTTTCTCTTCAAGCTGGGACGTTTCGATGAAGCCCGTGTGGAATTCGAACGCGCGGCCGGGCTCACCCAGAATGCTCGCGAACGCAAATTGCTAGTGGATCGTGCATTAGCCTGTGGTAGCGGTTCGGTCTGCTAAATTCGGTTTCCCGTGGTCCGTTCTCCGTTTTTCCGTGGGAAATTTTGCAGGTCTCCCTTTTGCGGCGCGGTTGTGTGATGAAACGCGGCGAAGCTACACTGTGAGCCCATGGACAAGCTGACCGGGATTCACGCTGTGCGCGAAGCATTGGAGGCGGCGCGGCCCATCGAACACGTGTTTGTGGCCAAGAGCCGGCAAGATACGCGCGCGGAAGAAATCGTGCAGCTGGCGCGGCGCCATGGGATTCCGGTGCGGTTTGAGGAACGCGGACAACTCGACCGTATCGCCGGAACTCGCGACCACCAGGGAGTTGTTGCGATTGCCGCGGCGCGGGCGGCGAGCACGCTGGAGGAGATTCTGGCCAACGCCAACGAGGAAAAAGGCAAGCCGGGATTGATTGTGCTGCTTGACGGAGTGGAAGATCCGCACAATCTGGGAGCGATTATTCGAACGGGGCTGGCCGCGGGCGCGCATGGCGTGGTAATTCCGGAGCGGCGCGCCGCCGGACTGACGGACACTGTTGCGCGGGCTTCCGCGGGAGCACTGGCGCACTTGCCAGTGGCCAAAGTGACGAACCTCGCGCGCGCCATGGAAGAGTTAAAGGAAGCGGGCTACTGGCTCGTCGGCCTCGATGAGCACGCAGACAAGAACTACACCGAAGTGGACTACACTTCGCCGACCGGAATCGTGATGGGCGGCGAAGACGGCATGCACGAATTGACGCGCAAGCGCTGCGACTTTGTCGTGTCGCTGCCCACGACGGGCCCGGTGAAGTCGTTAAATGTTTCTGTGGCGACGGGCGTTGTGCTGTTCGAGGCGCTACGCCAGCGGCACAAACGCTAACGGCCGGACTCAATCATGCCGGTTTGATGCCGGCGAGCAGGGCCAGCTCCAGCCATTTCCAATGACAGTCCACGTCCTCGAAACCAATGGTGCGAAGCCAGCCGAGCTGCGTCTCGACATCCAAAAGTTTGTTGGACGGATCCTCGGTTTCCACGTTCTGGCCCAGCGCCGCGAAAAATTGCGCGTGCAGGCGTGGCGTGGGCGAAGAGACGTGCTCCAGATTGCAAAACGCTCCGCCGGGCTTCAGCAATTGAAACGCTTCAGCGTAAAGAGCCCGCTTGCGTTCGTGCGTCAGGTGATGGATGGCGAAACTCGAAACCACCGCGTCGAACTCTCCGAAATCGGGGAGCGGCTGATCGAGATTGTGTTCGCGCACGGAAACCCGATCGTTTCCCGTAAAGCGCCGGCGAGCGCGTTCCAACATCACCGGCGAAAAATCGACAGCGATGCCCGATGCTCGGGGACAATGCTTTAGAACAAGCGCCAGCAATCGGCCATCGCCACACCCCAGGTCGAGAATTCTGGATGCGGTTGCTGGAACGCAGTCGAGAAACACCCCCTCCCCTTCAGTTCGGTGCGGTATCTCGTTAGCGATGGCAAGATAGCCGGTGGCGTGGCTCTCTTCGCTCCACTTGTTTAGGTTGGTCATGAGGCTATTTGTCGTATTGGATCAGAGAGAAAACGTCGATGGCGGGGAGTTTCGAGCGTCCGTTGAGGAAAGTGAGTTCGACGGCGAAGGCTGCGCCTTCGACTTGGCCGCCGAGTTTTTGGACAAGTTGTGCGGTCGCTGCGGCAGTGCCACCGGTGGCGAGCAGGTCGTCGCAAATAATGACGCGACTTCCCTTTTGAATGGCATCTTCGTGAACTTCGAGCGTGTCGGTGCCGTATTCCAGCGCATAAGAAATCGAAGCGGTTTTGGCAGGCAATTTTTTCGGCTTGCGCACGGGAACGAATCCGGCGCCGAGGCGGTAGGCCAGTGCAGGAGCAAAAATGAAGCCGCGCGCTTCCATGCCGGCAACGACGTCAATCGTGTGGCCTTTGTAGTGATCGCAGAGCCGGTCAATAAGCGTGTGGAAACCCTGCTTATCTTTCAGCAGTGTCGTGAGGTCGTAAAACAAAATACCCGGCTTCGGATAATCGGGCACTTCGCGAATCAGTTTCTTCAGATCGTCCATGCGCAGGGGCTCTCCCGGTAGTTTGTCGTGAAGACTCAAGAATCGTACGTGATGCTGAAATCGGCTGCGAATTGCGGATCGACTTCGGCACGCTGTTCAGCCACATTCTGGACCATCGCTCCGCGCGGCCCGCGCTCCAGGAGCGTGCGCAGCCTGGCGAGGTTTTCGTCGGAGCCGATGGCGTAGACTTCAACACGGCCATCGCGCAGGTTGCGGACAAAGCCGGCCAGTTGAAGCCGTTCGGCTTCGTCCTGGGCGAAATAGCGGAAACCGACACCTTGCACGATTCCGGAAACGAAGTAGCGGCGTGCGATCTGGTCGGTAGCCATTAAAGTAGAAATTGTAGCAGAGGCCAACCGGCGTTCGCGGCGCAGTGGCGAGAGGAGTGCGATAGACTGAAGCCAGTTGAAGCGGCCCGGACAGGCGGCGAAGAACGGCGTGGGCGCATCTTATTGAGTATGGAAGCACACGGATTTTACGGCGTGATGAACGCGTTGGCGAAGTTTTTCGCGACGGCCGCCTTTGTGTTGTGTTTGACCGTTGCGAACGCACAAGATCAGGCCAGTGGGCCGCTGACTCCGCCACCGAGCGAAGACCATAATGTTCGCCGGGTGACGACGACTGACGCGGCGGCGGCTCCTCCCTCGATGCCTCCGGCGGAGATCGTCAAGGCATTTGCGGAAAAAGAAGACCGCTATGCGCGCGCGCGCGGCGGATACGGCTACAAGAAGACAATCAAGCTTACGGAATACGGTAAAGACGGCCAGCCGAGCGGTGAATATCAGATCGTGACGGCGGCCAGCGTTGACTCGGACGGCCGAGTGTACGAAAAGACTGTTGAGAAGGCGCAAAACAGCCTGCACTATCTGGAAATTGTGCCGGGCGGAGGGCTGGCATCCCTGGCGAAAATGCCCGCTTATCCGCTGGTGACCGCCCAACTGGCGAAATACGATCTGCGCTACGTTGGCGATGAAAAAGTCGATGAGATCGATTGCTACATTTTCGAAGCCAAGCCCAAACTACTGGATCGGGCCACGGCGCTGTTTCAAGGCGTAGTTTGGGTAGACAAGCAGTATCTGGAAGTCGTGAAAACCTACGGCAAATGGGTGAACGACCTTGGCCCCGTGCATCCACAGGAATTTCCGTTCGTGAATTTTGAAACGTATCGCGAAAACGTGGACGGGAAATATTGGTTCCCGAATTATTCGCGGTCGGACGATTTTGTGCGGCTGAAGGATGAAACGATTCCGGTTCGCCTGGTGATCAAGTGGACCGACATCAAGTCATTGCAGGCTGGTGCGGCGCCGGCCAATACAGCGCCGAGCAACGCAGCTCCGCCCGCTTCACCACAAACCAGCGACAAGCAGAAGCCAGAATAAATTACAGAGATTGGCCGAGACGCTGCTCGAGCTGCGCGCGGTAGGTTCTGCTCACGCGCGTGCGTGAACCGTTCTTCCAGAACGACGTCGAATTCACCGTGGGATGCGGGTTCGAGCTGAACGATGCTTTCGATGTTGACGATAGCCGACCGGTGGATGCGAATGAAGCGCTGCGGATCAAGTCTCTCCACAAGGTCGGTGAGCGAGGCGCGGTAGAGAAACTCCTTGCCGATCGCGATGAAAAGGCTACGAAACGAATCGCGTGAAAAGCGAACGGAATGGTTCCAAAAGGAAGATCTTGTGACGAACCGGCTGCTCGCGCTGCCAACGCGGCTTGATAGGATTGACACGTTTTAAGTCGGCCGGGTTGCGACATGGAGGACGCTTTTTGGCATAATCGGCATTCCGCGTTTTCAGGAAGCGGATGCCAGCCTGCCTTCAGGGGAAGCTCATGACTCTGGACCCGGAAGTAGATCTCAGGAAGACGTACGATGCGGTGATTGTTGGCTCAGGCGCGGCTGGAGGGATGGCGGCGCACGTCCTGACCAGCAAGGGGATGAAGGTACTCCTGCTGGAGGCTGGTAAGAAGTTGGACATCGAGCAGGAACTGCGCTCGATGGAGTGGCCGTACGACAATGCCAACCGTGGTTTCTTGCCGCCGGATTCGCATTCGCTGAATTTCAACGAGTATACGATTCGCCGGCCACCCTACGGCCCGGGGTTTGAAAAATCGAAGCACCTTCACAGCTACATCGGCAGCAGCGACTACACAAAGAATATTGTTGTAGACGAGCGCGAGAATCCTTTTACCGGCACAAACTATGCGTGGGTGCGCGCGCGTTGCCTCGGTGGTAAGACAAATATCTGGGGAAGGCTTGCACTGCGCTTGTCGGACTACGACTTCAAGGCCAAAGATCGCGACGGCTTCGGCGAAAACTGGCCGATCAGTTACGGCGACATCGCGCCGTACTACGACAAGGTTGACCTGTATCTCGGCATTACCGGCGTGAAAGAAAATCTGGACTACCTGCCGGACAGCATTTTTCAGCGGCCGACCAAGCTGAATTGCGCGGAACTAACGCTGAGGCAAGGCATCCAGAAAATGGGTCGCGTGCTGACGCAATATCGCGCTGGCGTAACGAGCGACGGCCTGAAGCACAACAAATACCGCAGCCGCTGCTATGGACGCGGCGCCTGTTCGCGCAAAGGTGGCTGCGACATTCACGCCGCATTCGATTCCCCGACGGGATTGATCTATCCCGCGATGGACACCGGTAACCTGACGCTGCGCCCGAATTCCACTGTGCGCGAGGTGACGGTCGATCCCGCGACGGGCAAAGCCAACGGTGTGCGCTTCATCGATTCGCAGACGATGAAGGACTACCACGTGAAGGCGAGGGTTGTGATCGTGGCCGCGTCCACTTTGGAGTCGGCGCGATTGCTGCTGCTCTCGAAGTCCCGACAACATCCGAATGGGCTGGCGAATTCGAGTGGACACGTTGGCCACAATTTCTGCGAACACGTGATGGGCCCAGGCATCACGGGACGGGCCAAGGATCTAGTCGGCAAGCCACCAACGTTGGATGACGGCAGGCCGGGCGGCTTTTATTTGACTCGTTTTCGGAACTTGAAGGAAAAACACCCGAAGTTTATCCGCGGCTACGGCTTTGAAGGCGGAAGTGGGAGCACGATGTTTCCTCGCGGGACGGACACGCACGGATTCGGCGCTGTGTTTAAAGATGAGGTGCGGAAAAATCACGGCGCCTACGTTGAAATGGGCGGCTTCGGCGAGGTCCTTGCGCGATATGAAAATCACGTTGACCTCGACCCGATGGTGAAAGACAAATGGGGCATTCCCGCGTTGCGCTTTCATTACCGGTTTGGCGATAACGAGCGCAAGATGTGCGAGGACATGAAGGAAACGGCCAAGGAGATGTTCGAAGCGGCTGGATTCGAGATTTTGCACGTCAGCGATCGAATGCTGACTGAAGGCTGGTCGATTCACGAGCTCGGCACAGCCCGAATGGGAAATGATCCGAAGACTTCGGTGCTGAACCAGTTCGAACAATCGCACGACGTGAAAAACCTATTCGTGGTTGACGGCAGCGCGTTTGTAAACGCGAGCTGCCAGAACCCGACCTGGACGATCATGGCGCTTTGCTGGCGCTCTTGTGACTACTTAGCCGACGAAATGAAAAAGGGTAATTTATAGGAGAGCGGCATGTCACAGCGAAATCCGTCCGATTTTCGAAAAGAGATTGACCTGAGACAAGACCGGCGGCAGTGGCTGAAGACGTCAGCCACGCTGCTGGGCGCTTCTGTACTTCCCCTGGTCGCCGAAACTACGGAAGCGGCTCCACAAACGCAGTCGACTCCGAAAGCGCCTCCGCGACACGCGCACGAGACGCGCCCGACGAGCCGTTTTTTCACTCCGGAGCAACACGCTCTCGTGGACGAATTGACCGAGACGATCATCCCCGCGGACAGCCACTCGGGCGGAGCCAAAGACGCGAGAGTCACCGACTTTATCGACAAGACGCTGCGTGAGACGCAAGACGAAGATCAGAAGCGGACCTGGCGGGAAGGTTTGCCGCTGATCGACAGCATGAGCCGCCACCATAACGGCAAGTCCTACGTGGATGCCTCACCCGAAGAAAGAATCGCGGTTCTGACCGTTCTTTCCGACAACGACCGCATGACCGATCTTCCCGAAGTGAAATTCTTCAAGGACTTGAAGCACTTGACCGTGATCGGTTATTACACGTCAAAGGTGGGCATTCACGATGATTTGCAGTACAAGGGCAACCGCGTGCTGCAGGAATATGTCGGCTGTGATGACCAGGGCGCGGCCAAGACCTAGATTCTGATTGGCGTTCTAAGCAGCAGCAACTTCAACTCATCGGAGCATCCATGGCCGACGGACCAGTAAAAGTCGGGATGATCGGTTCACAGTTCCAGGCGGACATCCAGGTTGTTTCGTTCCAGAGCGCGCCATATGAGGCCGAGGTGGTCGCGGTCGCTTCGCCAACTCCCGGCAATGCCGCTGAGTTTGCGAAAAAGTTCAACATTCCGCGGGTCTTCACGGACTACCGTGAAATGCTGAAAGAGCGCGACATCGAAATGGTCTGCATCTGCGCGCCGAACGCTTTGCACGCGCAGATGACCAAAGACATCGCGGCGGCCGGCAAGCACATCGTTTGCGAAAAGCCGCTGGCCATGACGATCGCCGAAGGCGAAGAGATGATCGCGGCCGCTAAAAAACACGGCGTGCTCTTGATGTATGGCGAAGAGCTTTTCTTCACTCCGAAGTATTTGAAGGCCAAGGAAATGGCCGATGCCGGCGCCTTCGGTAAAATTCATCTGGTGAAGCAGAGCGAAAAGCATTTCGGTCCGCACAGTCCCTGGTTCTGGGACGTCAATCGTTCCGGCGGCGGCGCGCTGATGGATTTGGGCTGCCACGGCATCGCGTTCTGCTACTGGTTTCTCGGGCGCTCGCCCATCAAATCGATCTACTGTCAGATGGGCACGTATGTTCATGGCGATAAGACGAAAGCGGAAGACGAATCACTGTGCATCCTCGAATTTGAAAACGGCGCGCTGGGCATGGTGGAAAACAGCTGGGCGCGCCGCGGCGGCATGGACGACCGCATCGAAGTCTTCGGCTCGGAGGGCGTGACCTACGCGAATCTGCACATGGGCAACGCTCTGCCGACCTATAGCGAGAACGGCTATGGCTACGCGGTGGAAAAGGCGCCCACCACGAAAGGTTGGACGTATCCGGTCTTCGAAGAACTGTGGAACTACGGAACTCCACAGGAGCTGATCCATTTCGCGCGCTGTGCGCGCGGCAAGGAAACGCCACAAGCCACCGGTGAAGACGGCCTCGTGGTGATGCACGCGCTCTACGCTGGCTATGCGTCGGCCGGCGAAGGAAGAAAAATCTCACTTCCCTATCAGGTTCCCGACGGCATCGCCAAGCCCATTGACTTGTGGCTGAACGGCTCGGCACACAAGACAGCCGCGCAACGCTAAAACTTTTCCGTCAGAACGATTTGCATGTAGAGTAGCTGGGCAATTGGATCCGGCAATCGCTCGCCAATCCTTCTCAGGGGAGGTAGTTCCGTGCCGCTGCTAATGAGACTTCGGCTTTCCGTGATGATGTTTTTCGAATACTTCATCTGGGGAGCGTGGTACGTGACGTTGGGCACCTGGCTCGGCCAGACGTTGCATTTTACCGGTGAACAAATCGGTTTGGCAGCCGGGACGACTGCGCTGGGCGCAATGATCGCACCATTCCTCGTCGGAATCATGGCCGATGAGCTTTTTGCGAATCAGCGGCTGCTAGCGGCACTGCACGGCATCGGCGGCGTCCTCCTATGGTACGCCTCCACGCGCACAAGTTTTGGCGCAATGTATTTGATCCTGCTGATTTATTCGCTCTGCTACATGCCCACGATGGCGCTGACGAATGCTCTAGCCTTCCGGCAAATGAAAGACCCGAAGCAGGATTTTGGTTCGATCCGCGTGTTGGGCACGGCGGGCTGGATCGTGGCCGGCTTGATCATCGGTTTCATCGGCCATCAGCCGGCTTACAACGGAATTGAAGCGACTTCCCTTCCGATTCGAATCGCCTCGGTTTGCTCGATCATTTTCGCGCTCTACAGCCTGACCTTGCCGCACACTCCGCCGCTGCGCACCTCGCACGGATTCAAACTGAGCAACATTTTCCCTCCGGAAGCGTTTCGCCTTTTCAAAGACAGAAACTTCACGGTTTTCGCCCTGGCATCCTTTTTGATTTGTATCCCGCTGCAGTTCTACTACACGTTCACCAATCCGTTTTTGAACGAAATCGGCGTGCAGAATGCCGTTGGCAAAATGACCATGGGACAAATGTCGGAACTCGCATTCATGGTCACGCTGCCCTGGTTCTTCAAACGTCTCGGCGTTAAGTACACGCTGATGCTGGGCATGCTGGCGTGGGTGGTGCGCTACATCTGCTTCGGCACTGGCAACAGCGGAAGCCTGGCTTGGGTCCTGTATCTGGGAATCATCCTGCACGGTATCTGCTACGACTTTTTCTTCGTGACCGGGCAGGTCTACGTGGATCAGAAAGCTCCGCAAGTTTTGCGCGCCGCAGCGCAAGGCATGATTACGTTCATCACTTACGGCATCGGTATGTTCATCGGTTCGTGGATTTGCGGGCGCGTGGTTGATGCGTACGCCACCTCCACGGCTGCCGGAGCTGCTGCCCACAACTGGTTCTCGATTTGGATGGTGCCGGCCGCGGCGTCGGCGGCCGTGCTGATTTTCTTCGCGCTCGGTTTCCGCAATCGCGAGGCCGAACCGCGTCCCGATGTCGCGTCGCCGGAAGCCGGCGGCGCGCAAGCGTAGCAACACGCGGTTCAATCGCGGAACTTCTGCAAAGCGCTGGGTAGCTCCTCAATCGATTCGAGCAGCAGGTCCGGCTTCGCTGCGCGCAGGCGCTTCTCCGTTGGAAACGGACCAAGCACTGCGATCGCCGAGCGCACACCAGCGCGGCGGGCCATTTCCATGTCCTCCGGAGAGTCGCCCACGTAAACCGTTTCTTCCGGGCGAAGCTTCATGTGCCGCAAAGCGAGCCGTAGAGGTGCTGGGTGCGGCTTACGAAAGCGGGTATCGCCGCTGCACACGCGCGCCGCGAAGTGCTCCCACAATTGGAACGTCCGCAGTTGCATAAGGACACGGTCGCGATCGCCACTGGTCACCAGGCCCAGAGCATGACGCTGCGAAAGCGTAGCGAGCACTCGTCGCACCCCGGGAAGGAGCCGAGGCCTTTGGTTTGCATAGTGAGTGCGCCACACCTTGTCGGCAGCGTCCCACTTGGCGCGAGGGATTTTCGCGGCGCGATAGACTCGATACCAGTCGGGGGAGTAGTGGGCTTCGAGTTCGGCCAGGCCCCATGGCACACCCATGGCGCGGAACATGGCGAGATAGGCGGCGCTGTCGGCGGCGTAGGAGTTGAGGAGTGTACCGTCCCAATCGAAGAGGACGCCGCGGAGGGTAGCGGAGGGAACGGAGTTTGTGTTCGGCACTGGAGAGGAATTTTACTACGGAGACCGGGAGCGGGAGTGGCGCCCTTCGCAGGCTGCTTTTTTATTTCGTGAAGACCCACCTATATGCTTTTGGGAGCGCGCGAGCTGACGCGGTCCGCGTGACAACGAGAACAAGAAGGGGCGCCGGAGCGCCCCTTGGTTTCAAAATTGATTAGTAAAATCGCCCGATTAGAACTCAAAGCGGAGCGACAGCTGGGCTTGGCGCGGGTCGCCGACGCCGACTCGCAGGAAACCGCTGAAGTCGGACGCCAGCGGCGTCGTCAAGGGATTTACGTTGTTGTCGTTGTTAAAGAGATTGAACACTTCGACTTTCGGAATCAAAGAGTACCTTTCGCCGAAACGGAAGGGGCGCGCAACGCCGAAGTCGAAGGTGAAAAACGCATTGTCTTTGCGAAGAAGGTTGCGTCGCACGATTTCGCCGTTAACTATGCGCGTACCAGATATCGGTTGAGCGGAATGAGCCTGCATGCGGACATTTGCATCGAAGCCGCCAGGCAGATTTGCGATCGTGTAGAAGTTGAACTTATGACGCTCGTCACGGTCCGAATAGCTGTATTCCCTAGACAAGTCGAACAAATTGGCATATCGGAAGCTAAATGGATCGCGTTCGTTGGAGTCGTCGTCACGGTCCACGGAATATGTGTAGTTGGCGTCGAACAAGAAACGGTGACTCATCCGCTTGCGCACGCCGACGGTGAAGCCGCGATACAACGATTTTGCCGAACTCACGGTGTCATCGATGCTGCCTACGAGAGGAAAGGGAGAAGACACTCCAGAGCCAATGACATCGCTCGGATAGGTCACGCTTGCTCCGGTGCTCGGCACACATACACCTGGATCGACGTTGGTGAAAGTTACCAACGCAGTGTCAAGGGTAGAACAATCGAATGAGGTGCTAACGCCCTTGTTTGGATCAACGAAGCGGGTGAGGTGAACGCCCTTGGACATCGTAAAGTCCAAGTAGGCTGCATAGTCGCTGACGAGCTGCTGCTCAAACCCCACATTGGTTGTGTAGATGCGCGGGTTGGCGTAATCCTTGCTGAACAGCTGGACCCCGGCACCCACCAGCGGCGGAGTTTGGGGACTAATCGGCACAGTTCCCGGGTAAGTGGGCGGAGGACCGCCGGCCGTGTTGAAAAAGGTTCCCGCAGCAATGGATTGTTGTTGAGCACCGTTTGTGGTGATCGAGCCAACCTGCGTCAACATGTTCTGTCGGGCGAAGAAAATGCCATAGCTTGCACGGAGAGCGGACTTGCCGTTACCGGTGATATCCCATGCGAATCCAACGCGCGGCTGGAATTCTTTGTTCTGATTGGGCAATGTGCCATTCGACGGAAAGCTTGGATCGTTCAAATAAACACCATAAGAAGTTTGAGAAGGTGGAGTGGCTGGGTCCGGAAAGTGCTGGGCATCCCATCGAAGGCCATAGTTGAGCGTGAAGTTTCTCCTTATCTTCCAGCTGTCTTGCGCGAAAAGAGAAAAATCTTCGTTAGCGATGTCTGAGGCGCCGGACTGATCCGGAGTCTGGGAGGAAGTCACTGGGCCATGCTGAAGGTAGAGCTGGAGCGGCCCACCGGTTATCGTCGCTCCTCCTGAACACCCGGCGATCAGATCGCCAAAGGAACCATCCGAGCACTCGACCGTAGTGGGACCAAATCCTGGCCCCATGGAGGCGGACGAAGCATAGTGCAGGAATCCCGTCGTGCTGTCGAACTGGTATTTGCCGTTGAAAAAGCCACGGAAAATCTGCGGGTTGCGGCTGTGCATCCACTCACCACCAAACTTCCAGGTGTGTTTGCCCCTGCTGAGCGAAAAACTGTCTCGCACATCGGTTCGCCAAAATAACTCGTCGATTGTAGGCTGCAGGAAATACGGTTGTCCGAAACGAAAAAGTGATCCAACCGCGGTATCTGGCACGGAATTTGAATCGATGGTGTTGCGAGGGCGGACCTCTCGAGAGTACGTGAAATGGGCTTCGTTGAGTTTGTTGCTGGAGATGGTGCTGTACCAGTTTGTGTTTACGACCTGAATTTTAGACGGCCCCTCAATACCATTCGCTGATGTGCCCCAGGTCGGGACGTCAAAGGTCTGATTCGGGTTCTTCGACCAGTCAAAACTATAAGAACCGAAAATCTGATTTTTTGCATTCCAGTTGTAGTCCGCCCGCCCAAAAACGGACGCATTGCGAACGGAGTGATCCACGGGTTTGCCTTCATTGGTATTCTGATAGGGTGAGAGGTCAGCTGTCTGGAAAAAATTCAACAATACCAGCCGTTGGCAGTCAGGACTCGCTTCGATTTCCGCGTCTGTTATGTTCGAGTTAAAGACTGGATTAGGAATCGCGCAAGGAGTCCCGATAGGTTCGCTCAGATTCTTGCGCGTCAGATTTTCGCGTATCCCTTCGGTCGCTCCGAAGAAGAACAGCTTGTCCTTTATGATCGGCCCGCCAAAACTACCGCCGAACTGCTCACGATGAAACCCTTCCAGGGGCTTACCGTCGGAGGTCGACGCCGTCAGAGCCTTCAAACGCTGGTATTCAAAGAGACTTCCGTGAAAATTGTTGGTTCCGGACTTGGTGATGACGTTGATCGCGCTCCCTGCGCTGCGGCCGAATTCGGCGTTGGCGCCGCTGGCCACGATCTGGAACTCCTTCACCGCTTCCAGCGTGATGTCGATTGCCGCGCGCTGGCCGCCAACCTGTTCGCCGAAGAAGCCATTGTTGTAGTCGCCGCCGTCCAGGCTGATGTTGTTAAAAATTCCGCGCTGGCCGTTGATGTTGATTTCGTCGCCATCGGGCCCTTGCGAGATGCTGACGCCGGGCGTCAGTGTGAGCAAATCCTCAAACTTGCGTCCCAACACCGGAGTCTGGGCGATCGCCGCTTCGGACAAAGTCGAGGACGATTCCGTCTTGGTGGTTTCGATCACCGGAACGTCGGACACGACGATCTGCTGCGCGACCGAGGAAACTTTAACGGTTACCGGAATCGTCAGCATTTGCCCCACCGTGAGGTTGACGTTCTCCTGAAGGATGGTGGTGAAGCCGGTCTTGCGGACGGTGATGGTGTAACGTCCCGGCGCAAGGTTCAGAAACGTGTAATGGCCGTCGGCATTGGTCGTTTCGGTCCGACCAAGGTTGGTATCCAGATTCTTGATTTCTACCGACGCGCCGGCCACGGTGCCGCCTGCCTCGTCGAATACATCGCCCTGCACACTGCCTGTGGTGAACTGCGCTTGCCCCCATGTCGTGATTGCAAAAAGAAAGTACAACACCATCGAAATGGCGCACGTCGAAAGTTTTCTCACGTCTCCCCCGTCCACGACCCCGTTTGTTTCGCAGGCTGAGAACTCCAGAGGTTGGAGAACCTGCGAAATTTGATGGATCGAGTTTACTGGGAGCAGTGAAAGATACGCAAGTGCATACCTGTGGAAACCGGTAACGGAAGTTTTGCAGGAAACGATGCAAATTTCAGGTTTGCTTGCTGCCTAAAACGCAAAATGGCGCGTGGGGATGTCGTCGTCGCGGTCAAATTCCAGGTCTTCGAACGACGCCGCGATTCCAAACCATCCAGGCATTGCCGCGGCTTCGGTTCGCGTCACGCGAGCCTTGCTGACGATCACTACATTACCCCGGCCCATCGGCCGGCTCACCAGG
>Ga0075434_100002894_pt1 | contig 15233 bp, 34 predicted proteins | sample RhiMethybrSRZTD3_FD_75298 | JGI IMG/M metagenome (GOLD analysis project Ga0075434, IMG submission 75298) | Populus rhizosphere microbial communities from Tennessee, USA - Rhizosphere MetaG P. TD hybrid SRZTD3 | ecosystem: Host-associated > Plants > Roots > Rhizosphere > Soil | place: USA... | reverse complement strand
CCCTGGACAGTGTCGCGACACGACCGCGACACCGGCGACACTACGGCGACATCACGAGACGGACCGAACAAACACCGGCGCTTGCGCGAGTCAAGACCTTGGCGCGATATTGGGCGGGTCGAGATTGCCATAGGGCGTTACCCCGTTACCTGGAGGTTCTGTGAAATGTCCCGAATGTGGCGCGAAGCACGGCGCTAACGACAACTATCCCGCTCGTTGTCCGGATTGTGTCGAAGCGGAATCGGAGACCGCGCGTTGTTCGGATTGTGGCCAGTATGGCGAGACCGCCGGTCATATGGGTTGCCAATACCCGCAGGACCATGAATGAGACCGCCGCGCGTGAAAGCGGGAACGGACGCGGAGTCTCCGGCGCAGCACGTCCGAAACGCTATGACGACCCTGGAGTTGTGCCGTCAACTCCAGGGCTACGGGAGTCCGGCGGTCGTGATACCCGCCGACGAGTACGAAGGAATTTACGCGCGCCTAGCGCGTGCGGTAATGATGCTCGAAGCGAAGTCCCAATAACCCGTTACCCCGTTACCCTGGAGGTAATATGTCGCGTGATCTGCTAGAGCGTGTCGGTCAGTATATCGACAAGTATGTAACCTTCGCCAACCCGGACTATTCCTTCGTCTCGTCGTTGTGGGCGGCGGGAACGTTCATGTTCTCCAAACCCGTTGACGTTGGCAACGACGAAGTCGGCGCGGCGGAGATTGCGTTTGACGCCTTCCCGTACCTCGTGATTACGTCCGACACGAAGCGGAGCGGCAAGACGCGCTTTTCGGAAGTCCTGTCCTCGTTGTGTTCGCGGGTCCGCAACTTCGCGGGCGCGACGCCCGTTACCGTGTTTCGGTCTATCCGATACGAATGCCCGACCATTTTCTTTGACGAAGCGGAAAGCATGGCGGGCGAAGCGGCGGATATGATGCGCCAAGTTACGAACGCCGGATATCGTAAGGGACAGACCGTCCCGCGCGCGTCCGCCGTCAATCCGACCGGCGTCGAGGAATGGCCGGTTTACTGCCCGAAGGGATTTATACTTATCGGAGACGTGCGGGACACGTTGCGCGACCGATCTATTGTTATCCGGATGCAACGCGCCGAACCGAAAGAGCGTTACGTGTTCTCCAAAGCGAAGGCGGAAGGCGCCGACTTGCGCGCGGAGTTGGAAAAGCTTACAAGCGTCAAGCGCGAGCAAGTGACGGAGATTTACACGCACCACAAAGGGCTAGACTTCCTGACCGACCGCGACGAGGAAATATGGTTGCCGTTGTTCGCGCTCTGTGAAGTCCTCGCGCCGTCGCGGGTCGAGGAATTGAAGCGGATTGCCGTCGATATGGCGACGGAAAAGACGGCGGCGGCGCGCCGGTACACGAAGCTTCAAGCGGACGGCGCGGAACTACAAGCGGAAGTCGAGGAATACGGTCGCCGCTTGGTGCAAGACTGCGCGAAGGTATTCGCGAAGGGCGAGCGCGCCATTTTCACGCGCGACCTGTTGCCGCGCTTGCATGAGTTGGTTACGGGTCCCTGGCGAAAGTATCGCGGCGAAGGTTTAACCGCGATGGCAATGGCGGATATGTTATCGCCGTTTGGACTGCAACCGCACCTGGTCAAGATTAAGGGAACCGTCGCGCGCGGGTACCATCGCGCCGACATAGAAAAAGTTGCGCGCGGGTTGGCATAGGTCGTTACCTCGTTACCGAAAAACGGAACGCCCCCGCAATCCGGGGGCGTTTCTTTTCACGCTGTCCGCCCTGGAGGACCGGAAGCGCGCCGTTGACGGTTTACGATGCCGCCGGAGTTGCTGGCGGAGTCGGAGCGGGAGACGGCGGCGACGCCGGAGTTGCTGGCGGGGGCGGCGGGGGCGCGTCCGGTTTCTTTTTCGCGTGTTTCCGCTTACGCGGCGGCGGTTCAGTCGGAGTGACAACCGGCGTTGCCGGTTCCTCCATGAGCGCGCCTAGCAATATGCCAACGAAAACGAAAGCGACGAGCGGACCCCATTTCATAACGCCCCCTCCAGGTTAGCGGAACAACCGCAAGACAGAAAAGACGAGTAATCCCGCCGCGATGGCGAGACCGATCTTGACCTTTGGCCATTCGTTGGGAACGGGTTCCCCGGCGGGCGCCGCGCTCGTAATCGTTTGGTCTCCGATCTTGAGCGTAACCTTGGGTTTCAACGCCGACACGATTATGCCGGGTTTGCCGCCCTCTCCAGCGAGCGGCACCACGAGCGGCGGAAACCATTTGGTCTCCACCACAACAACCGTGTTTGCCGGAATGAGCGACACGTTAGCCGCCCTTGGCGATAGCGTTCCGGGCGCCCAACACGCCCCACAGAACGCCGCCAGCCTGTACGACGACCTGCAAACCCGGAGACAGCGAGGACGGGTCGAAATGCGCCCACAGATACGAGCCAAGCGCGAGCGCCGTTCCTTGCAGGGTCATACTCTTGAACGGGTTGAATTTGAGACCGAACATTAGTCGCCCTTTCGTCGTGAGCGGTTCGCGAGCCAATCGGTTACGAGTCGTTCCATGAGTTGGACCGAACCTTTTAGCTCCATAACCGTGCTATTGGTTTCGTGGCGGTCCGCGCGAAGCGTCTTTACTTCGCGTTCAACGTTGCCGACACGCCACCATAACAGCGCGCCGACAACGGCAACCCCTGCCGGGGTTGCTAAGAGAATGGCCAGGGATTGCGCGTTGTCCATGTACCCTACTTTTTGCGGCGTTTGGGATGGAGCAATGACGGCATAATCGGGCCTTGGTCAACGGAGAGAAAAACCCGCCGACCGCCTAGGTTGTGCTCCGTGTGACGAACCGGACACGCCTCGCCCGCTTCCGCCTCACGTCCGACCCATACGCCGCGTTCGTCGTGTTTGACGACGACGCCCTCTTGTAGCAACTCGCCTTCCTTCACAGGTCCTCCAGGGGTTCGGGTTTTACTGCGGGTCGCGAATCAGGGTCGGCGCGCCCGCCGAATACGTAAAGACGAGCGACTGACCAGGACGCACCATGAACGTGCAAGGGATCGTCGTCGCCGCCGGGGTCAGGATCGACGCCAGGGTAACGCCGCCGCTCGCGACGGTCGTCGTTGCGCCCGCCGGTTGCGAGAAATACAGCAACTCCGTGTTTGGTCCCGCGTTCGTGTACGTGAACGGAGACGCGCCGACCGCGATAGGTTGCGGAGCGCCCGCGACGCTGACATTGGCGTCGCCTACTGCCCTGTGGGACATGTGATACCCTCCGGTAAAGGTTGGACTGGTACTGCAACTAACGGGACGCTCATGCGCCGCCTTCCGTCCCGTAAAACGATGCGTTGATCTGTACGCCCGCGCCGTTGACGCCGTGTTGTACCGCCGCGCCCCAACCCGGATACAAGCGAAAGAATTGCCCGGTAAACAGGAATTCGCCGGGAACATTCACGCCGCCGCCAACAATAAGCGACATGTACGAATTGGCGGGCGGAAAGTTTGCCGCCGCGCCCGGCGCGAGTCCATACTCTGTCCAAAAGTTGTTATCGAATGTAGACCCGTTTACAACTCCGACAATCCCGGAATCGTCCAGGACGCCCATTGGCGTCGCGGGCGCGAGGGAACGGTCGAGGAAACGCCGCGCTCCGGCGGTCAACACGCCGCCGCCGTTGTTGCTCAAGATGTTGCGTTGAAACGCGAGATAGAGATTTCCGTTCGTCGCGGACGTACAACTAACCCGCGATACCGTGATAATCTTCCCGCTATTCGCCGGGTTCCGGAGTTGGACTATCGGACCGGCGTTGAGGCTTCCCGCTTGGTTTGCTCGTCCGTACACGATTTGAGCGGCGCCCGCGACGCTTTCGTCTTGTCCGTAAATGAGAATGGACCCGTCCGCGTACGTCACGGCGAGAATGAGAAACCCGGAGCTTGCAACGTTTGAGATAAATACGCCGTCCGTTTCGGGCGGACATGGCCGGTAATCCTTCCCTTGTACGAGGCGAAGCGGTTCGCCGCCCTGTCCGAAATGAATTGACGCGGCGTTAGGGACAAGCTGCGCGTTGACCGTCGCGACCGGGTTGGCTTGGGTCGCGGGAATAACCGCCCGGTCGCGAGCTACAGACAAGTCAAGGGCAACGTTGCCGTACTTACTACTCACGGCGTCGCTTGCTGAGCTTCGAGTAATTCCGCGAGCTTTTGCATGGTCTTGTTGAACGCCTCGAAGCTAATCGTATCGACACGCCCGGACCCGTCGCCAATGTTGGGCGAACGTTCGGCGGGCGGTTCGTAAACCCATTCCGTGACGAGAATCCGCAACCCCTTGTATTGGTCGCCTACGTCGAGAGCGGCGGTTTCGCTGGAAATACGATGCCCTGGCGGAACCCGGACCATTGGCATCGCCAAAAGCTGTCCCTTGCGGGTTGGGTTAATCAAGATCGACGGTTGACCGCCAGGGTACGCGATGAATTCGACTTGTGCCGTTGCGACTTCGCTTTGTGCGCTACCCCAACGGGCATACCGTTCCGCGCCGTTGTCCAGATGAAACGTAAAATTCCGGTTCCCGGCGACCGCGCTTAGGTCTACCTGAACCAGAAAATTTTCAATCCCGTAAAAGAGTCCTTCCGGACCTTGGGGAAAGGTAAAAACGAATTCCTTGCCCGGTTGCGGATTCTCGTTCCACGTCAGGACCCGCATTTGCCCTCTATGCCACAAACCCGCGCGAAGCATCTTATCGCCTCCGTCGAATGAGAGAGAGTAAAACGACCGTAAGCGCCGCGACGACCGCGAGACCTACGCCGGGATGGTCGCTAAAGATACCCCCGTATCTTGGAGAGATACGCCCCCGCGAGTTGGACGTAGCTCCCTTCGCCCGTCTTGAGTAAAATCTCGCCGCGTAACCGCGCGCCCAATCCTACGTGAATATGATTGTCCGCGACGTAGAAAACGATTTGATCGAAGGGCGGCAATTGCTGCGCCTTTTGCGCGTCGATAAGTCGCTTGTAGACTTGATATGGCGTCAGGGTTGCAACCTCGAAGTCGGCGGCAAGTCCGGTCATATGGTCGGACGTTGCCTCGCCGCCCGCGTTCGCATTCTGTTGGGGCGTCCGATATCCGGACGTGATCGTAACGGGATGATTCCCCAAGAGCGCGCGTGCTTGCTCAAGCCATGCCGCGACGAGGCGCGCGTTCGCGACGATATCGGGCGGCGCGTCCGTGACCCGTAGCTCGCCCGCCGTAAAATGTGGCGCGAGTTGCGTCGAGGCGGCGAGCGTCATACTTCCTGCCCTGGTTGGACCGGCACGGATTCAACGCGGAACCCGCCGGGCGTATTGCCGTCACACGTTACCTTGTTTACCGTGACCGGCACGACCGCCGGAACGTCCAGGTCCGCGACAGGGACAACGATGCCGCGAACGAACGGCGACGGACGAAGTTTTCTCGTTGTCTTTTTGCGTCTCATTTTAGGTCCTTGCGAATTTTCCCGGCGTACACGAGCGCGACCGCGACAAGCGCCACGACGAGAATAACCGGCAACCATTTGACGATGTTCGCGGCGCCCGTTACGACGGTTACGCCCGCGTCTTTGATCTGACCGGCGACTTTCAACGCCTCGTCGCTTATACCCGCGAGGGTTTGCATGAATTGCGACGGCGCATCGTCCTTATAGGCGTCCTCTTGGAGTTGCTTGATATCGGCGTACACTTTTCGCCAAAGCGTCGCGAGTGCTTGTATCGCTTCCGTGTCGCCACGTCCGCGCGCTTGTTCCAATGACAAGCTAATCGCGTGTAATTGCCTCTGGAGAAAATCAAGCCGCGCTTGAAGTGTTTCGGCCATTGTAGACAACCTGCGCTAGAGTGAGTGCGACCAGGACCCACAGCCACCAAGGGAGACCCGGTTTCGACGCGGGTTTTGCGCCGGTCGTTGTTGGCGTTGGCGGCGCGCCAGTGATAGGACTCGTTGTTGCTGTGGACTTCCGACACGACCCGCACGCTTTGTCTGTTACGGCGCTCTGCGGTCCGGGAGTATCGGACGGGGGCGCGGTAGGTCCGACATTGGGTTGCGGCGGAGTTGACATGGTGTAGCACGGACCGCCGGGCGGCGCGATGTAGATTCCGCCCGTTCCGAATCCGCAATACGTCCAACCTTGCGCGCGAAGGGTCACGCCCTCTGACCCGTACCATGCCGCCGTACCAATAGCGTTATAGGTCGCGCCGTTGTTGTCCGTGTATTTCGTTATCGCCATTCGTTAGCCCTCGTAAGGTAGGGGCGAGCGACCGCCCCTACCTCCGATAAGGGATTATCGCAACAGACGAGACCCGACAAGCGCGGCGCCAGCTAGCCACGCCCAAAACGGAATACGCGACAAGTCGAAATTACCGACCGTGCCGCTTACGGGTCCCGGTTTGGTGACGGATTCGACCGCCGGAGCGACGGGCGGTTTCATGGGTTGTTGGCCGGTCGGAACGGGCATGACTTGATCGTCGCCCGGTCGTTGCGGGAGAATGAATGGACGCGCGATGGCCAATTTCGACCCGCGATCTGTTGGGACGTAGTCACCATAACCCGACACGTCGAGGTTATACCGCTCGTCCGGATTTGCCACGACGAGCGGCGTAATGTAGACCGGCGGTCTCATACCGAACGGCGTCCCGCCCTCGCCGCGAAATTGATAATCGGGCGCGGGCGCGGTAACAGGGTTCGGCGGAATAACCGCCTCTGTTGGCGGAACGTATGCGGGCGCGGACATTGGCTCAATCGGACTAACGACAACCGCCGGTTGAGTTGCGTCCGACACGATGGAGACTCCGTCTTGCTTCACGTTCGCGAGCATACGTCCTACTTCCGCATGGACTTGTAGAGGTAATATCCCGCGCCGCCCGCCAGCACGAGCACGAGCCACAACGGCGTACTATTGAACGCCGCCGCCGCTTTCATGGACAGGTCGGGAGAATTGGACACGACGGGCGGCGATGCCGTTCCGGTATTGCCGCCGCCGGTATAGGGATTCGCGAGCACGGACGCCGCCGCCGCTTCCGGGTTGGCGTTGTTGACGGCGGGAATCTTGCCCTTGTTCGCTTGATAGAGCGCCAACAGGTCCGGGCGTTGCGTTGTGGCTTGTTGCCAACCCCCAACCCAAACCGCGCGCTCTTTGTCGATACCTAGAAAACGACGCTCGTCTAGGCATCGCCATGCGGTCAGGTTGCCCGATAGCGCGGATTGTACGACGGACGGCAATACTTTTGCCGCCCGCTTTTCCGAAGGCGTCGCGAACGACACATGAATGCCGCTCCCGATTATCGGAGTAGGGATAGTGACAGAACCTAGCATGTCGTTACCCCCTTACAGCGCGAGGGGAAGGTCGCCCTGGAGTGTCGCCGCCGTGCGCTCCATTTCCCAAAGCGCGACGCGAACCTTGCTCGACGTGTTGCCGCCGCCCGAAGGCTGAACGTCCAACTCAAGACGAAGGTTCGTGTCCTGGAGAGGATTGAACAGCGAAGTCAAACGACCGTAGCGTTGGAAGTCGATAAACAGATATCCAAGCTGCGCCGTGACCGCGCCGCCGTATTCCTCTTGTGAATGCTCGACCAGATTCCGGAACGGAATCGCCCGGTCTCCGAAAATGGCTTGATTATCACCACGGAGCACGAGGTTATTGATAATGTCGCTAACCTCGCCCTGGTCCGTGTCCTGTTGAAGGGCGATACCGCGAATGTAGCGGTTACCGCGAAGGTCGATCTTGAGGGCGGTATTCGCGCCGGATACGTCTTGAGAGATTTGGCGGACATAGGACGCGAGAAGTCCGGGAACGCCAACCAGGTCGTCGTACACTTGCTCGACCTGCACCTGAACGTTGGTGACGGTTCCGGCGAGCGCGCCGCCGCCAGCAAGGCGCGTGATCTGGCGGAGAGGCGTAACGAAAACCTCTTGCGCCAGTTGTTTGTTCGCTTCCATGTACTTCGTGTCGTTGGGGTTCAACGAGCGCGGAGACGCGAGCCACAACGGGAAGGTTTCCCGTAACAGCGTCGCGGCTTGGACGCCCGCTCCGCCCAACCGTGTTGCCGGTAGCGCGGACGGAGCCATACACTCTCCGACAAACCGCGCGAGTCGTGCGTCGAGAACCGCCTTGTCCGCGCCGCCGTCGATAAACCCTACGTCCGACAACGCCGCCAGAATCGACCCGCGATTGCGGAGGGCTGTACCCGCAACCGTGATATCGACCTGACCCGTTACCGTCAGGTTGTACCGCTCCGTGCGCTTATTGTTCTCGGCGCTTGTACGCTTCCGTTGCCCGTCCGGGTCCGTGTTGGCTACCACAATGGCGGGGATGGTTTTTTGCCGGTCAATACTCGCCATGTTGGCGCCTACTTTCCGGCGGGCGGATTCACGAAACCGGAGACTCCCGGAATCCGATTCGCAATCGCCACGGCGGCGACCGCGATGAGCGCGGTAACCGCGATGTGCTTCCAACTCATACGTTGCCTCCTAAAAAGGTTAAAGGGGTAACGCCTTCCTACGCCCTGAACGATAAGAATAACGCACGACGCGCGCCAGAGCGGCGCGCGAAGTGAATCGGGAGAGTCTGTTTAACCGTTACCTCGTTACCTCACGTAAGCCAACGCCACAATAACAACCCGGCAACGATGCCGACCGCGCGTTGCGTTGTATCCTTCCAAGCGTCATGCCCTAGCTCGTGTCGATTCTGGTCGAGGAATATCTCGTAAACCCATGACAAGAGGACCGCGAGCGCGAGACGCCAACCGATTCCCCAACCGACAAACCGCACGACCTGAACCAACGTCGCGAGCAACAATCCGGCGACGAATTCGGTTAGCCACGATGGCCAACGATACCAAAACGGCGTTGTCATTTGCACCGCCGGGATTTGGGAGCTTTGTAGCTTGGCGACTTCGGACCATAGGCGACCAAATACCGCGCGCCACATTTCGGGCATTCGTACCCTTCCTCGTTGTGGTCTACGTCCTCCACAACAAGGACGGTCCGAACGCGACACTTAGGGCAACGATGTTTCCGCATCTTCGTCCCCTTCCTCGTTAGAGTCATCGTCCTCGTCCTCGACTTCGACCGTTTCGGACGCCAGGGCGCCGGGTAACCGCCGGTCCGGGTCCGCCAATTCCGCCGGGCGCGGCGGACGAAACTTCCCGTCCTCGCTTAACCAGAGCGACCGCCCGCTCATTACGTCGCGCCATAGTCCGCCGTGTGGGTTTTGCTTCCACCATGCCGGGAGTTGGGAAAGATCGACGCGCATAATCTTGGCCATGTATTCGAGCGCGGCGGGTTCAACTAGTTGCAAGCATAAGACGTGCTGTGATTGCGCCGTGACTTCCCGACTAACGGACTCCGGGCGTTGGGTTGTCGCGACGATAGACAACCCGACATGACGCGAGCGCCGCCACAACGTCCGGACTTCCTGGCGCGCCGTGTGCGGCGGCGCAATTAAATCGACTTCGTCAACGAGTAGCACGGCGCCGCCGATCTGACGGACCGGCGAGCGTTCCAAATGCGGGACGGGTATCAAGTAATCGACCAACTCCGCTATGTCGTCCTCGCCGTCGAGCGCGGCGCTTATCGTCCAGCGACCGCGCGATGCCAACCGGCGCATTTGAACGGACAACTCTTGAACCGTGTAAACGGTCGCGTCCGCGTTGTTGACCCATTCTCCCGTAAAGTCCAACAGGATGCGGCGCGGGTACTTTTCGAGGTAGAATCGCCACGCGGCGGTAGACTTTCCCGAACCGGACGAACCGGCGATAAACGCGCGCAATGTGGCCGGGAGTCCCATTTTACGACGGAACCGAAGGCGGCACGGCGGGCGGTCTTTCGTCTTGCGTCGCTTGCGCGCGTTTAATCGCGGCGCGGCGTTGGTCCTCGCTAATCCGGGATTGCGCGACACTCCAGGTAACCGCGAGCGCGCCGACAATCGGAACCGCTTGACCGTATTTTTCGAGGTACGGCGCGAGAACCGCCGCCCAAGCGGCGCCAAGGCTATCGCATTCGACTTGCTCTAGCTTCCAATGGTCGCCGCGCTTCGCCGCGATAACGGCGCCGACCGCCTTAAAGGTCAGTGACAACGCCGCCGCCGCTTCCTTCGCCGCTTGCTCGCTTTCGGGCGTTGGCTCGCCCTGTTGCGCCGCCTCCGCCTTACGGTCCGCCTCTAACTGCGCTTTCGTCCGCCGAATCCGTTTCTTTTTCTCGCCGGGCGGCGGCGCTATCGGTATCGGTTGGCCGGGCGCATCGCTCGACAATGTCGGGACGGGTACTTGCTCGTCATTCTGCATTGCGGTTCCCCTTCAAAAAAGGTTTTAAGTGATCTTGCTTTACTCGCGCCCGGAATTCGCGGCGCCGTTTATCTCTCCATACTTGCGCCTTATTCCATTCCGGTTCACACGGGACGACATGTTTCGCGTCCGGACGAATACACGCGCGTACGCCGCACCAATGGTGACCGTCCATCCCGCCCGGCCAACGTTCGCCGGTTACTAGCTCATAAGCGACTTGGTGAGCGGGAAAGGCGTTACCCCGTTGTCCGTCGCCATGCAACCGGACCCGTCCATACCCGTCGCCCGATACGGCGCCCGTCCAGAGCCAACAGGTCTCCGTAATTTTAACCTTAGACCAAAACCGCGCCAGGAACCCGTAAGGGTGCGGTAAACGGGTCTTTTTAGGCATGGGTAAATAAGAGCCAGCACACGTCCCCGGAGCAAACAAGGTAATTGTTGCCTATGTCGCGCCGAAGTAGGTCGCGGACTATCGCTACAAAAGGACGCGGAACCGAAACAACAAAGTCTAAGTCGTCCGTCCAACCGGACCCTAATTCTTTCTCAAATAGAGCCACAACAAGGGGCGACAACTCGCGCGGGTTGGGTTCAACATGAATTGGAATCATAAGTCACGCGCCGGGAATACCGCCGACAATGACCGCGCTTCCTCTATATCCTTCCAATGCTTATCCCATGTTGCCGGAATGTCGCCGTAGAAACGCGCCGCTAAAGCGGACTCTAAAAGCGCGTCAATACGAATTATGACGGCGCGAAAGGCTTGCTCGCGCTTATAGTTTATCGTGTTGTCGGTCGCGTGTGCTTCGTGCGCTAGACGTAATCCGTCTCCTAGGACTTTCGTAAGACGCCGCGACGCCGCCAGGGATTGACGGTTGCCCTCGTACAGTAGTCCTATGACGACGGCGTACGCGGCAACAATCGCTAAGACGAACCAATAGAATGCGGTCATTAGAACAATTCCCTTCCCGCTTCGTGTAAAATGTGTTTGTCGTGAAAATGTGGCTCGTCCGTCGTGTCGCATTGCTGGCAACCCGTTACCCTGTTGACCGGCGCGACATATAACGGGCAATGTGTCGCGTGTCCGATACCCGCCGCGTTCAATAGCTCGCCGTGCCGCTTCGCTAATACATCATATCCGCAACGACACGCGCGCCGATCTGGCCAACGTTCCTCCGGCGGTAATACAGGTAACGGGATATTAGACTCTAAACCCGGCCCGCCTTGCTGTACCGCCGGAGGATAAACCGGCGGTACAGCACGAACGAGCTTCCCGTTACGGTAGACCCATGCTACGCCTTCCCCTTCGCCTTGCCCGTCACGGTCTCCGCCTTCGGCGTGCTGCGGAGTAGCGACTTCCAGTTTTCCGCGTCCGCGACCCACAGGACTTTGGAAATTGTCTTGACCTTGGTTTTCGGGTCCTCGAATTCCGCGTTTACGACGATAACCGGCAATTGCTGGTCCTTCCAATTGTCGGTCTCGTCCGACCCGAATCCCTTTACCGCGTTCTGTTGGCTCGTCGCGTTGAGATAAAGTCCCTTGCCGGGGAATTCCCACAACTCTAGGAACGTCGCCCGTCCGCGCTTTCCGCGCTCGCTTGGGATGTTTACCTTTGCGTCCTTTACGCGGCATACCAGAGCCTCTTTGCCCTGGAAGTCCTCGACCCGCAACGGCGGTAGTAACGGGTTCGCTTCAATCTTTGCCATACAAAAAACCCTCCGATCTGTAGCGGCGTCCAGGGTCGCCGCGCCCCTCCGTCCGTCATGGACGGCAATACAACACGTTAAAGTTACGTTGCCAGTACGACGACACACGCTTACCATCGACCGCGACCGCGCGGTTAAGACAATACGCCTCGCGATACGGGTCGCTCCCAAACAAGAGTTGAAGCGCCACGACTTCGACCGCCGTACGCGGCGCCGGGCGGACAACAACCCAACGATGCCAACCGCGCCCGCTCGGACTCCGCCGCTCGCCTACCGCGACCAGGGTCCGGTTCGCCCGCGACGCCCGTCTCACTAGCTCGCGCAATGACAAGCGCGGCGCATGTGGGTCGTGATCTAGCTTAATGATGTGCCGGACGCCCATACCGCGACCTTTTCTATTGCCGCGCGTACCTTCCGCGCCGCAAACGTCGATTGAAAGATTAAGACCGCGTGCGGTATTTCTTGGTTCGCACGCTCCGCGTTAAAGAGGTTTACGCCGACCATCATCGCGCCAATACTGGCTAGCCCGGCGATGATCTTTCCTTCCTCTGTCTCTAGGTCGATTATCATTTGCGCCGTTCCTTTATTAGGCGTTCTACTTCCTCTTTCAACGCATCATTAGCGCCAATTAGATAGGCTCGCGCTATGACTACCTCTAATCCTTCGCGGGTCGGGTCGTGGCGCTTATCAAACCAAGCCATCGCCTCACGCCGCGCCCATGTCAACAACTCCGCGCCGGTCATTGCGTCGCTAAAACGTAAATTTCCCGCAACTCGCTATCGCTTATCTCTAAGCGAGTCGGGGTAACAGGTCCGTCAACCGCCATACAACGCAAGTCAACCGATTCCAGGATATCCGCAATCCGATCTAGGCGTTTCTGGCGGGTTAACTTTCCCTTTTCCTTGCCGCGTTTCATTGTTCCCGCCTATTCACGAGGGCGACCCGGAGACCGCTTAACCCAGCGGATTCCAGAATACCGCCCATGTTGCCTATAACTTCCGTCAGGTTCTCCGTGTATTGAAACGTCTTGGAATGACCAGAGGCGTATGTATTCCGCCAGTTTATCGCCTCTATGACCCATTCTCGTAACCCGGCGGCAACGTCGCCGCCCTTTTGGGCGATTTTATGCGCCGCCCACAACGCCGCTTTTGCTTCCTTCGCGCTCACGCGCTTACCATCCTTGCGACGGAGACGCACGGTTATATCGACAACTCGTTTACGGCGTCGTTTAGCCCTCATAGTAGGCGGTTACCTCCCAATCGTAATCATACTCCGGCGGTTCGTCGTATTCGTCATAAGGCGCCAGCACATTTCCAACGATAGCCTCGACCCGCGACGCCTCTTGAGACAACGCCCGCAATGAAGGCTTACGACTTCCTAGAGCGTCCCGAAATTCCCGGTACACTTGCCAAGCGTCTTTAACGGACAGGTTGTGATCTGACCGTATCTCCGCCATGACTTGGCTCGCGGTCGCGCGCTTCACTTCGCTACCGCTCCGCCCCAACCGCCGGTTGTCCGGCGCCGGTTTTTACGAGAACGGAATTGACGCCGCTTCGCGCGGTCGAATGTGAGCGGCGGCGGTACGTCGCCGTCCGCCAAGGGTTCCGGTTCCGTGTCCGCTTCCGTCTCCGTTTCAGGAAGGACCGGCGGCGCATATGCCAACCCGTCCGGTAGATCGTTGAGGCTCGCCGCGCGCCCGAAGGCGACCGCGAACAGGAACGAGATTACGACAAACAAAAGAATCGCGAGTAAGAGCATCATATAGTTATCTCCGCCCCTTCCTTCCCTAATGAGTGTGCGAACGACCGAACCGTTTTTATGGCGTCGCGCTCTGGACGCTTCCGCAGCTTATACCACCATTTCAGGACGGCCAGGACTTTCGACAAGAGCGCGATTTGTACCGCATGGGACCCGCCCGGTTGATATCGTACGAGGCGCCGTATTTCCTGGCGCTCGTTAACTGTTGTCGCGTTCGGAATGGAGTCGAGCGGCGACGGCGGGATATAGGCTAACCGGATATCGACTAGCTCCCAATTTTCGACGGACCGCTCCAATAAATCCGGGTCCTTGAGACGAACCAACGACCAGAGAAACCGCCGATTAAACCCGGAGTCCTCCCAAGCCTTGAAATGGTCCGTTTGAAATTTGGGGGTCATGGCGCTTAACAACGTACAGCGCGCCCGAAGGCGGTTTATGCGTGAGTCCTCAAATGACGCGGACGTGAACCCTTCGCCAACGAGCGCGCGGATATGCCCCTCGACGTTTTGCGCCGTGTACAAATGCCGCTCGTGAAGCTTGGCGTATTCGGGAAGGATAAGCGTCCGAATGGTCTTGCTCGCGATTTGGTCGCGTAGATCGTTAAGGCTCTGAACGTTCATGTCTGAAATTAAAACGGCGTCGTTGTAATTTTTTTCAACGAGCGCAAGAAAGGTTGACTTGAGAACGCCCGGCGGTCCGACAATCATAAGACCGCCTCTATCGTGAAATGGTCCCTCGACGTACGAGGATAGATGGACAGCGCAAAGGACTTCGAGTAGGACGCCAACCGATAGCGGCGTTGCCTCCGATTTCTGGTTGAGGGTTTGGCTATGACGCCGGGTCTTAGAACGGAGCGCACGGCGGCGCGTTTTCTTTTTTCTCATGAGATAGTCAGACCGGACACCGCGTTTTCGACTTCGTCGTTTACCTTTTCCTCAATCACGCCCGTCAAAGAGTCTACCACATGGTTAACGAGAGTGTCCCACAATTCCGCTTTTCGTTCCGCTTCCGACAGGCGGCTAGAAAGGTCGTCGCGTTGCCGCTTGACCATTTCTAATTGCGCGCGTGCCTTAAGTAACGTTCTACTCGCTTTTTTGGCCACGTGGAAACCTCCAGAAATGGGTTAATCGGGATGGTTTAATATGTGGGGGGCGATTCAAAAGCGCAATTAAACTTTTCCCTTAAACTTTCCCCTTAAACTTTTCGATGTGTTGGGAATGTGTTGACATTATTACTTGACAAGTAACGGGGTAACGGGTAAATACCATGTGGCTGCGGGTTCAAATCCCGCCGGTATCCCGGCGTCAATACACAAGGGTGACGCGGTACGCAACGGGGTTTAGGTCCGGTCCGTCAAACCGGACCACGTCCCGTTACAGGTAACGGGGTAACGCCCTATACCGTTTCCCGCGTTCGCAAGCGCCGGTCTTTGTTCGGTCGTGTCGCTGTCGTGTCACTGTCGGCGCCTGGTGTCGGGTTGGTGTCGCGACACTGTCCAGGGGGGT
>Ga0075434_100002892_pt1 | contig 15241 bp, 16 predicted proteins | sample RhiMethybrSRZTD3_FD_75298 | JGI IMG/M metagenome (GOLD analysis project Ga0075434, IMG submission 75298) | Populus rhizosphere microbial communities from Tennessee, USA - Rhizosphere MetaG P. TD hybrid SRZTD3 | ecosystem: Host-associated > Plants > Roots > Rhizosphere > Soil | place: USA... | reverse complement strand
AGCCGCTCACCGACACCTCGGCATTGCGGCTGAACCTGCTCGGCTACTACAACGACGTCGTCGATCGCGACGAGATCTACCTGATGCGCTTCGGCGTCGCGCCGGCGTACGTCGTCGGCCTGGGGACGCCTACGCAGTTCTCGGCGTACTTCTACTATCTGCACGACGATGCCAAGCCCGACTACGGATTCCCCTACGCGTTCGGGACCGTCCCCGACGTACCGCGTGGCAACAACTATGGGCTGGCCAACCAGGACTTCGAGCGCGACGACGTCTACATCTTTGACCCTGCGCCTCGACCACGCGTTCAACGACGCGGTCAAGATGCGCAACGCGCTGCGCGTCGCGTACTACCATCGCCAGGCCGCCGTGTCGCCGCCGGCGAACCCGGTCGTCCCGGACGGCACGCCGCTCTCGCTGATCACGGTCACCCGCGGCCACACCGAGCGCGACGAGCACGACAGCAACTTCACCGAGCAGACCGACTTCACGGTCCGGTTCGACACGTGGGGGCTCAAGCACACGCTGGTCGCCGGCCTGGAGTTTGCGTACGAGATCTCGCATGTCACGCGCTGGGGCTTCACCAACATCCCGACCACGAACCTCATCTTCCCCGATCCGCTGCGGCCGACCGACATGGGCCGGGCCACGAGCTTCCGCGGCCGGACCGACTCGTTCAGCTTCGGCGCCTACGCGGTGGACGAGGTCGCGATCACCTCGTGGCTCAAGATCATGGGCGGCCTGCGCTTCGACCACTTCGACACGAGCTTCGAGAACAAGTTCCTGCGCCAGGAGTTCGAGCAGATCAACAACGAGGTGAGCCCGCGGGCCGCGCTGATCATCCAGCCGACGACGTGGCAGACCTACTACTTCTCGTACGGCACCTCGTTCAACCCATCGGCCGAGGGCCTGACCCTGGCGATCAACACCGCGAAAGCCGAGCCCGAGAAGAACGAAGCGTACGAGATCGGCGCCAAGTGGGAGCTCTTCGAGCGCCGGCTCGCGCTGACGACCGCCATCTTCCAGATCGACAAGACCAACGCGCGGACGACCGATCCGCAGCTCGGCGTCATGATCAACGAGGGCAAGCAGCGCGTGCGGGGCTTCGAGGTGTCGGCCGCCGGGACCATCCTGCCGCGCTGGAACATCTTCACCGGCTACACCTATCTCGACAGCGAGGTCGTCGAGTCGCTCGACAACGTGGGCGGCGTCCCGGTCAAGGGCAAGGAGATCCCGAACGTCGCCCGGCACACCGCGACCCTGTGGACCACGTGGGACATCACGGATCAATGGCAGGGCGGGCGGCGGTGCGGTGTACTCGAGCAGCCGGTTCGCGAACAACATCACCACCCTCAACGTGCCGTGGTATGCGCGCGGCGACCTGACGGCGGCCTACCGCCCGGTCAAGTCGTTCGAGCTGCGCGCCAACGTCATCAACGTCTCGGACGAGCGGTACACGGAGCAGGTGCACCCCTCCCATGCGATCCCGGGGGCGTGGCGCACCTTGCTCCTGACCGGAACGTGGAGCTTCTGACATGCTGCTGCATCTGCGCGAAGTCCTCACCGAGGCTCAGGTCGCCCGCTGCCCCGAGCTGATGGAGCGGGCCAAGTGGGTCGATGGGCGCGTCACCGTCGGCCACCAGTCGGCGAAGGCCAAGCACAATCTGCAGATCGCCGAGGGCACCCCCGAAGCGCGTGAGATGGGCGAGATGATCGTGCTCGCCCTCGAGCGCAACCGACTGTTCGTGTCGGCGGCGCTCCCGCAGCGCGTCTTCCCGCCGCTGTTCAACCGCTACGAGCCCGGCATGAACTTCGGCGCCCACGTCGATAATGCGATCCGGCAGGTGACCGGCACGCCGCTCAGGATCCGCGCGGACCTGTCGATGACGCTCTTCCTGACCAGGCCCGAGGACTACGACGGCGGCGAGCTCGTCGTCGAGGACACGTACGGCGCCCACTCGGTCAAGCTACCGGCCGGCGACGCGATCCTCTACCCGGGTACAAGCCTGCACCGAGTGAACCCGGTCACGCGCCGGATCCGACTCGCGTCGTTTTTCTGGATCCAGAGCATGATTCGCGACGACGCGCAGCGCACCGTGCTCTTCGATCTCGACATGGCCATCAACCAGGTCGCCGAGGCGATCCCGGAGCACCGCGCGGTGATCTCGCTGACGAGCTGCTATCACAATCTTCTCCGCGGCTGGGCGGAGGGCTGACGGGCAGGGCGGCGCCCTGTGCGGCCGGCTGGTCGGGCTTCATCGGCTCGTGCTCGAGTCCGACGCCGAGAGACCGCGCGCATGAGCCGCCGTCGCGCGGCGCTCGCGGCGCCGCGCGTGCTCGTGGCCATGCTGCTGCTCGCCGTGCCGAGCGGCCCGGCGTTCGCCGCCGACCCGGCCGCCGGGACCGAGCGCGTGACGGTCACTATGCAGAAGCCCGAAGCGTTCCGTGACTTCAAGGCCACGTGCATCGGCATGGACGAGCGCACGCGCGGCATGCTCGCGGACCTGAGCCAGTTCGTTCGCGTGTCGGCCGCCCGATATCTTCGCGACGGCGACGCCCTCGAGATCACCGTGACCGACGTCGACATGGCCGGCGAGTTCGAGACCTGGCGCGGCCCGCGGGCATGCAGTGTCCGCGTGATGCTCGACATCTATGCGCCGCGCATCATCCTCGACTTTCGTTTGACCGATCGCGACGGCAAGGTCGTGAGCGCGGGACATCGCGATCTGGCCGACCAGCTGTACCTGACGCGGGCCGTCACCCTGTCGACCGACCCGCTACGCTACGAGAAGAATCTCCTGCTGGACTGGCTCGAAAAGGAGTTTGCGAGCCGGCTGTGAGTCGTCGATCTGTGCAAGCGCGATCGGGGCTAGCGCCCGCGCCCAGCGCCCCATCCCGTCCATCGGGATGCTACTCTGTGTGCCCCGACCGGGGATCGAGGAGGGGTGCGGGATGACGAGCCCGATCATCACCGAGGCGACGAGAGTCCTCGTCGACCGGCGTGATCTCACGCGTATCGAGGCGGCCGGCGCGATGGAGGCCATCATGTCGGGCACGGCCACCGACGTGCAGATCGCAGCCTTCCTGACCGCGCTCCGGATGAAGGGCGAGACGGTCGAGGAGCTGATCGGCTTCGCGCAGGTGATGCGCTCGAAGGTCGCGCGCGTGCAGACACGCGCCGAGGAGACGGCCGCGCTCACCGGCACGGACCGCGAGATGCTCGTGGACACCTGCGGCACCGGCGGCGACGCCTCGGGGACGTTCAACGTCTCGACCGCGACGGCATTCGTGGTGGCGGGCGCCGGCCTTCGCGTGGCCAAGCACGGCAACCGCTCGATGTCCGGGCTCAGCGGCGCCTCGCTGTGCGGCTCGGCCGACGTCGTGGAAACGCTCGGGGTGAATCTTCAGCTGAACCCCGAGCAGGTCGGACGCTGCGTGGCCGAGGTCGGCATCGGCTTTCTGTACGCGCCGCTGCTCCACACCGCGATGAAGCACGTGATGACGGCGCGGCGCGAGGTCGGCATACGAACCGTCTTCAATCTGCTCGGACCGCTGACCAACCCGGCCGGCGCGAATGCTCAGGTGATCGGCGTGGCCGCGGCGACGCTCACCGAGCCGCTCGCCAGGGTGCTCGCCGAGCTCGGAACGTTACGGGCCTTCGTGGTCCACGGCGCCGACGGGCTCGACGAGATCTCGAACACGGGCGAGAGCCGGGTGTCCGAGGTGCGCGAGGGGATGGTGCGGACGTTCACCGTGCGTCCCGAGGACTTCGGCCTGTCGCGCGCCTCGATCCGCGATCTGCTCGGCGGCGACCGCGAGCAGAACGCCGAGATCATTCGCGCGATCCTGCGCGGCCAGCCCGGCTCCAGGCGCGACATCGTCCTCATGAACGCCGCCGCCGCGCTGGTCGTCGGCGGCAAGGCGCGCGACCTGAAGGAAGGCGTCGAGCTGGCGGCCCGCTCGATCGACGCCGGGGCTGCGCGCGAGAAGCTCGAGCGGCTCATCGCCCTCACACGGGAGCTGTCGGGCGCCTCCTGAGCGTCGGGTCGACGGCCCCCACGGAAAGGTGATAGGATAAGCCGTCGCGGGCGCTCATAGGCCGAAGTGCCTTTCGGGGTTGTCGTTTCTCTTCCGTGCGTGGCGCTGTCGCGATGGCCGTTGGCGTTCGGAGTTCTAGAACACTGAGGTTCTATGAACGGCGTCAGGATGAAGCTTCACAGTCGAGTGCCCCGCTACCACCGCATCGCCGAAGCGCTACGCGAGCGCATCCGGGTCGGGGAGCTTCCGTCCGGCGCGCGCCTGGACAATCAGCGCCAGCTCGCGAAGAGCTTCGGCGTCACGCTCATGACCCTGCGTCAGGCGCTCGAGCTGCTCGAGCGCGAGCACCTCATCACGCGCCGCCACGGCCTCGGCACCTTCGTCGCCGCGCCGTCGATCGACTACGACATCCTGCAGCTCCAACGCTTCGCGGGCGATCTTTGCGCCAAGGGCGAGCGCGTCGCGACGCGCCTCCTGGCCACGCGGTTCGCGGCGGCTGACCGGCGCGTGGCCGAAGCGCTGCGCCTCGCCGGGCGCCCGCGCGTGCTGGTCGTGGAGCGCCTGCGGCTGGTCGACGACCATCCGATGAGTCTGCAGCGTTCGTTCCTGCCTTCGCCGCTTGGCGACGAGGTGATCAGGGCCGATCTCGCGCTCACGCCGCTGCACCAGGTTCTCGAGTTCAAGCTGGGCGTGGTCATCACACGCGCCAGCGAAACCGTCTCCGCGGTGCGTCTGGGCCGGCGCGAGGCGCGCGATCTCGGCTGTCACGCCGGCGAGCCGGCGTTCGAGTCCGAGCGCGTCTCGTACGACGCCGACGGCACGCCGGTCGTCTTCGATCGGGCCTTCATCCCCGGCGACCGCTTCCGGATCACCCGCGAACTCCACTACGAAGGAGCGACGTCATGAAGATCCTCGTGACCATCAAGCAAGTGCCCGACACGGCGACGCAGGTGAAGATCGCCGGGGACGGAAAGACCATCGAGACCACGGGCATCACGTGGATCGTCTCGCCCTACGACGAGTTCGCCGTCGAAGAGGCGCTCCGTATCAAGGAAAAGCGCGGCCAGGGCGAGGTCGTGGCGGTGTCGCTCGGGCCCGAGCGCGTGAAGGAAGCGCTGCGCTCGTGCCTGGCGATGGGCTGCGACCGCGCGATCCATCTGAACGATCCGGCATGGTCGGCCGCCGACACCTTGGCGACCGCGAAGGCGCTCGCCGCGGTCATCAAGCAGGAAGCGCCGCAGCTCGTGCTGTGCGGGCGCCAGGCGATCGACGACGACATGGGCGCGGTCACCGCGCAGCTCGCCGAGGTGCTGGGCTGGCCGAGCGCCTACTGGATCATGGAGGAAGCGATCGACGGCGACGGCAAGTCGGTTCGCGCCGCGCGTCAGGTCGAGGGCGGCCTCGAGGTGTTCGACCTGCCGCTTCCCGCGGTGCTCGCGGCCCAAAAGGGGCTCAACGAGCCCCGGTATCCGACGTTGAAGGGGATCATGGGCGCCAAGAAGAAGGAGATCAAGGACGTGAAAGCGGCCGACCTCGGTATCGCTGCCGAGGCGCCCCAGCTCTCGGTCGTCGGGCTCGAGGCGCTGCCGGCGCGTCCGCCCGGGCGCATCATTCAAGGCGACGTCCCCACCGCGGTGAAAGAGCTCGTCCGCGCCCTGCGCGAAGACGCAAAAGCGATCTAGGGAGAGTCGAGAATGCCGAACGCGTTCTGGTGCATCGTCGAGGACGATCGAAACGGCTCGCCCAAGAAGGTCATGGCCGAGGTGATCGGCGAGGCCGCGCGGCTTGCGCCCGGCCGGGTCGAGGCGGTGTGGCTCACCGACAAGGCGAGCGAGGCCGGTCTCAAGCAACTCGGCGAGTGGGGCGCGAGCAAGGTGCTCTTGCTCGAGAACGCCGCGTTCACGCCGTATCGCAGCGAGGTCTGGACGGCCGCCGCCGCCGAACTCGCGGCGAGGGAGTCGCCGGCGGCGATCTTCGCGCCGGTCACCAGCCGCCAGCGCGAGTTCGTGGCGCGGCTGGCCGCGAAGCTGGGCGTGGGGCTGTCGGCCGACTCGGTGCGGTTCGCGATGGAGGGCGACAAGCTCGTCGCGACGCGGCCGGTCTACGCGGGCAAGCTGCTCTCGAAGGTGACGTGGGCGAAGGCGCCATGGGTCGCGACGCTCAGACCGAATGTGTTCCGTCCCGCCGACGCGCAGCCCGGCAAGACCGCGACGGTCGAGCGGCCGAGCCTCTCGGCGCCGGGCGCCCAGATGAAGTTCGTCGAGCGTCGCGAGGAAGTGTCGACCGGCCTTCCGGAGTTGACCGAGGCCGAGACGGTCATCTCCGGCGGCCGCGGCATGAAGGGCCCGGAGAACTACGTGATCCTCGAGGAGCTCGGCCGCGTGATCGGCGCCGCGGTCGGCGCCTCGCGCGCGGCCGTCGACGCCGGCTGGCGTCCGCATCGCTTCCAGATCGGCCAGACCGGGCGGACGATCTCGCCCAAGCTCTACCTCGGCTTCGGCGTGTCGGGCGCCATCCAACATCTGGCGGGCATGCGCACCTCGAAGGTCATCGTGGCGATCAACAAGGACCCGGAGGCGCCGATCTTCAAGATCGCCGATTTCGGGATCGTGGCCGATCTGTTCGAAGTCGTGCCCGAGCTGACGAAAGAGTTCAAGAAGCTCCTGGAGAAGTAGGAAAGACGACGGATGTTCGACCTGACGTCCGAGCAAGAGCTGATCCGGAGCACGGCGCGGGAGTTCGCCGAGACCCAGATCAAGCCCATCGCGGCCGAGATCGACCGCGACTCGCGCTTCCCGCACGAGACGGTGAAGCGCATGGGTGAGCTCGGGCTCATGGGTATGGTCATCCCCGAGCGATGGGGCGGCAGCGGCGCCGGCGCGGCGGCCTACGTCGTGGCCCTCGAGGAGATCGCGCGGGTCTGCGCGAGCCACGCGGTCGTGATGTCCGTCAACAACTCGCTCTACGGCGATCCGATCGCGCGCTTCGGCACGGACGCCCAGCGCGAGCGATTCCTGATGCCGGTGGCCTCGGGCCACGCCCACGGCTGCTTCGCGCTTACCGAGCCGCAGGCGGGCTCGGACGCGACGAACCAGGCGACTCTGGCGGTGCGCGACGGGGATCACTACGTGATCAACGGCCGGAAGCGCTTCATCACGACCGGGCGCGAGGCCTCGTTCGCGCTGGTCTTCACCCAGACCGATCGCGCCAAGGGCCATCGCGGTATCACCGCCTTCGTCGTCGAGAAGGGGACCCCGGGATTCACGGTCGGCAAGACCGAGGACAAGCTCGGCATCCGCGCCTCGGATACCGCGGAGCTCCTGTTCGACGACTGTCGCGTCCCGGCCGGCAGCCGCATCGGCGATGAGGGCCAGGGATTCAAGATCGCGATGTCGGCGGTCGACGGCGGGCGCATCGGGATCGCCGCCCAGGCGGTCGGCATCGCCACGGGCGCGTACGAGCGCGCGGTGGCGTACGCGCGGGAGCGCAAGGCCTTCGGCGTGATCATCGGCGAGCACCAGATGGTCCAGTGGATGCTGGCGGACATGGCCGTGGCGATCGACGGCGCGCGGCTCGTGACTCGCAAGGCCGCGGCGCTCAAGGACGCGGGCCAGCCGTATCGCACGGCGGCCGCGATGGCCAAGCTCTTCGCCGCCGAGACCGCGATGAAGGTCACCACCGACGCGATCCAGGTCCACGGAGGCTACGGGTTCATCAAGGAGTACGAGGTCGAGCGTGCCTTCCGCGACGCGAAGATCACGCAGCTGTACGAGGGGACGTCGCAAATCCAGAAGCTGGTGGTCGCGCGCCACCTGCTGAGAGGTGATCATGGCGGAGCCTGAGCGCGGGCCCGAGCGCCCAGTGCGGTTCGAAACCTTGTCGGGTATTCCGATCGAGCCGCTCTACACGCGCGAGAGCCTGCCGGGGTGGTCGCCCGAGGACAAGCTCGGCCGGCCCGGGGAATATCCCTTCACCCGTGGTGTCTATCCGACGATGTACCGCGGCCGGCTCTGGACGATGCGGATGTTCGCGGGCTTCGGGCGTCCCGAGGACACCAACGCGCGCTTCAAATATCTGCTCGAGCAGGGGCAGACCGGTCTCTCGACAGCGTTCGACATGCCGGCGCTGATGGGCTACGACGCCGATCATCCGCGCGCGCGCGGTGAGGTCGGCAAGGAAGGCGTGTCGATCTCGACCCTGGACGACTTCGAGCGGCTGTTCAAGGACATCCCGCTCGGCGACGTCACCACGTCGATGACGATCAACTGCACGGCGTCGGTGGCGCTCGCGATGTATCTCGCCATCGCGGAGAAGCAGGGCGTGTCGTGGAACCGGGTCGGCGGCACGATGCAGAACGACATGCTCAAGGAGTTCATCGCCCAGAAGGAATGGATCTGCCCGCCCGAGCCAGCCGTGCGCATCGTCGTGGACATGATCGAGTTCACGTCCAAGCACGTGCCGCGCTTCAACCCGGTCTCGATCTCGGGCTATCACATCCGCGAGGCCGGCGCCACCGCGGTGCAGGAGCTCGCGTTCACCCTGGCCGACGGGCTCGGCTACGTCGAGGCGGCCTGCGCGCGCGGGCTCGACATCGACAGCTTCGCGCCGCGGCTCTCGTTCTTCTTCGACATCCACAACGACTTCTTCGAGGAGATCGCCAAGCTCCGCGCGGCGCGTCGCCTCTGGGCGCGCTTCATGAAGGAGCGCTTCGGCGCGAAGAAGCCGGAGTCGATGCGTCTGCGCACGCACACCCAGACGGCCGGCGTGTCGGCGACCGCGCAGCAGCCGCTGAACAACATCGCGCGGGTGGCGCTGCAGGCGCTGGCGGCGGTGCTGGGCGGCGCGCAGTCGCTGCACACGAACTCCTACGATGAGACCTGGGCGCTGCCGACCGAGGACGCCGTGACGGTCGCGCTCCGGACGCAGCAGATCATCGCCGAGGAGTCGGGCGTGGCGCTGACGATCGACCCGCTCGGCGGCTCGTATTACCTCGAGAAGCTGACGGACCAGATGGAGGCGGGCGCCGCCGAGTACATCCAGAAGATCGACGCGATGGGCGGTATCATCCGGGCGATCGACACGGGTTATCCGCAGCGCGAGATCGCCGACGCCGCGTACCGCTACCAGTTGATGGACGATCGCCGCGAGAAGGTCGTGGTCGGCGTCAACAAGTACGTCATGCCGGAAGAGCAGCCGATCAACTATCTGAAGATCGACGCGGCCGTCGAGCGCGAGCAGATCGAGCGCGTCGGCCGCTTCAAGGCCTCGCGCGATCGCGCGAAGGTCGAGCGCCGCCTCAAGCAGCTCGCCGAGGCGTGCCGCGACCAGAAGAACGTGATGCCGGTGCTGATCGACGCGGTCAAAGACTACGTAAGCCTTGGCGAGATCTCAGACGTGTACCGGCAGGTGTTCGGGCTCTATCGCGAGCCCATAATCTTTTAGCGCGACCAATGAAAACGGCCCATCTGCTTCGTTGGCGACTTCGGCCCTCCCTGAGGCGTATGCGGCATACGCCTCAGTCGGGCCTCAGTCGCCGCCTCGCATCTGGACCGTTTTGATTGGTCGCACAGCCGTTTCCGGGGCGAATATGCAAGCGAGGGTGAGAGAGATGACTGAGCCGATCCGGATCACACAGGCGACGGTGAAGAAACAGAAGCCGAAGGACAAAGACCTCACGTTCGGGACGGTCTTCACCGATCACATGTTCGTGATGGACTTCCAGGAAGAGAAGGGCTGGTACGACCCGCGTATCGAGCCGTACGGGCCCTTCCCGATGGATCCGGCGGCGGCGGTACTGCACTACGCTCAGGCCGTCTTCGACGGGCTCAAGGCGTTTCGCCAGCGCAACGGGAAGGTCGTGCTCTTCCGGCCGCAGAAGCACGTCGATCGGCTGATCGAGTCGTCGAAACGACTCTGCATCCCATCGCTCGATCCGGAGCTCGCGCTGAAGTCGCTGGTCGAGCTCGTGGGGATGGAGAAGGACTGGGTGCCCTCGACGGTCGGCACCTCGCTCTACGTGCGGCCGACGATCATCGCCAACGAGGCGTTCCTGGGTGTGCGGCCGGCGAAATCCTACATCTATTACGTGATCCTCTCGCCGGTCGGCGCGTACTACCCCGAAGGCATGAACCCGGTGAAGATCCTCGTGGTCGACAAGTACGTGCGCGCGGTCGAGGGCGGCGTGGGCGGCGCCAAGACCGGCGTCAACTACGCGGCGAGCCTCTACGCCGCCGAGGAAGCCAAGCACGGGGGCTTCACGCAGGTGCTGTGGCTCGACGGACGCGAGCGCAAGTACATCGACGAAGTGGGCACGATGAACATCATGCTGAAAATCGGCGACGAGATCATCACGCCGCCGCTCAGCGGGACCATCCTGGCCGGTGTGACCCGCGATTCGGTGCTGACGTTGATGCGGGAGTGGGGGCTGCGCGTCTCCGAGCGTCCGGTGGCGATCGACGAGGTCGCGACCGCGGCGCGCAACGGCAAGCTCGCGGAAGTCTGGGGCACCGGTACCGCGGCGGTCATCTCGCCGGTCGGTGAGCTCTCCTACAAGGGCGAGCGCATCGTGATCAACGGCGGGCGGATCGGTCCCCTGACCCAGAAGCTCTACGACACCATCGTCGGCATCCAGTACGGCACCGCGCCCGATCCCCACGGCTGGACGGTGGCGGTCTAGGCGGATCCATGAGTGACTGCGTCTTCTGCAAGATCCGCGATGGGCAGATCCCGTCGACCAAGGTGTACGAGGACGAGCGGACGCTCTGCATCATGGACATCAATCCGCTCAACGCCGGACACTGCCTGGTGCTGACGAAGGCGCACGCGGCCACGATCTACGACGCGGAGGTCGCCGACGTGCAGGCGGCGATCGCCACCGCCAAGCGGGTGGCCACGGCGCAGCGCGCGGCCCTCAAGCCGGACGGACTGAACATGCTCCAGGCCAACGGCCCGGCGGCGTTCCAGTCGGTCCCGCACTTTCACCTGCACTTGATCCCGCGCTGGACCAACGACGGCAAGGGATTCGACTGGAAGCTCGTCCCGGGTGACCGGGAGCGCATCGCGAAGGCGGCCGAGCAGATCCGCGGGGCGCTCGGGGGAGGCAAGTGATGATGGCCGAACGGGCGATCCGCGTCGTCGTCGCCAAGCCGGGACTCGACGGCCACGACCGCGGCGCCAAGATCGTCGCGCGAGCGCTGCGCGACGCCGGCTTCGAGGTCATCTACACCGGCCTGCACCAGACGCCCGAGCAGATCGTCGCCACCGCGGTCCAGGAAGACGCGGACGCCATCGGGCTTTCCGTGCTGTCCGGCGCCCACAACTATCTCTTCCAGCGCGTGCTCGAGCTGCTCGCCGAGCAAGGCGCGAGCGACATCGCCGTGTTCGGCGGTGGCATCATTCCTCCCGAAGACATCGCGGGGCTGAAGGCGATGGGCGTCAAGGAGCTCTTCACGCCCGGCACCTCCACGCAGGACATCGTCCGCTTCGTCCGCGAGCACATCCGCGCCGCGGTCTGAGGTCGTGATGAGCGACATCGATCTGACCCCCGAGCAGCAGCAGATCCGCGACGTCGCGCGCCAGTTCGCCGCGGCCGAGCTCGGCGACAAGATCGCGCCCTACGACGAGCGCCACGAGTTTCCCCACGAGATCGTCGCCAAGCTCGGCCCGCTCGGCTTCCTCGGCGTGGTCGTCTCCGAGGAATACGGCGGCGCCGGCCTCGATTACGTGTCCTACGCGCTGATCGTCGAGGAGCTCTGCCGCGGCGACGCCTCGGTCGGCATCACCATGTGGGCGCACAACTCGCTGTGCACCAACCACATCGCCAGCTTCGCCTCGCCGGAGCTGAAGCGGAAGTATCTCCCCGATCTCACGAGCGGCCGGGTGCTCGGGGCCTGGGGCCTCACCGAGCCGGGATCGGGCTCGGACGCGGCCGCGCTCGCGACGCGCGCCGAGCTGCGCAGCGGCCAGTGGATGCTGAACGGGAGCAAGGCGTTCATCACCAACGCCTCGGTCGGCAAGACCGCGGTGGTCATGGCGCGCACGGATCCGGAGCGGAAATCGCGCGGGATCTCTGCCTTCATCCTCGAGAAGGGCATGCCCGGCTTCTCGAGCGGCAAGCCGTACCGCAAGCTCGGCCTGCACGCCTCGGACACCGCCGAGCTGATCTTCGACGACGCGCGCGTGCCGGCCGAGAACCTGATCGGCGAGCGCGGCGCCGGCTTCATCCAGGCCATGCAGGTCCTGGAGGGCGGACGCATCGCGATGGCGGCCATGGGTGTCGGCATCGCGCAGGCGGCGGTCGATCAGGCCGTCAAGTACATGAAGCAGCGCAGCGCCTTCGGCAAGACGCTCGCCGAGTTCAACGGCCTGCAGGGGATGATCGCGGACGTCGCGACCGAGGTCGAGGTGTCGCGACTGCTCACCCTGCGCGCGGCGCATCTCAAAGACACTGGGCGACCGGCGATGCACGCGGCGGCGATGGCGAAGCTGCTCGCCTCGGAGACCGCGATGAAGGCGGCGTCGAAGGCGGTGCAGCTGCACGGCGGCGCCGGCTACATCACCGAGTTCCCGGTCGAGCGCATCTTCCGCGACGCGAAGCTCACCGAGATCGGTGAGGGCACCTCCGAGATCCAGCGCCTCGTGATCGCCCGGGAGATCCTCCAGCTCACGTGAGCGCGCGCCCCGAGCTGATCTCGATCGAGGGCGTGACGAAGCGCTACCTCACCAGCTCGGGTCCGGTCGAAGCGCTCCACGACGTCTCGCTCTCGGTCGAAGAGGGCGCGTTCTGCACGCTGATAGGGCCCTCCGGCTGCGGCAAGTCCACCTTGCTCGGCATGCTGGGCGGCCTGGTCAGGCCCGACCAGGGACGGTTGCTGGTGGAAGGTCGCCCCGTGACCGGCCCCGATCCCCGGCGCGTCGCTACGGTGTTCCAGGAAGCCGGCCTGTTCCCATGGCGCACCACCGTCCAGAACGTCGAGTTCGGCCTCGAGCTCCAGGGCGTGCCGGCCGATCGCCGGCGCCGCACCGCCGTCGAGCTCCTCGGCCCGCTCGGGCTCTCAGGCTTCGCCGAGAAGTACCCGCGTGAGCTCTCGGGGGGCATGAAGCAGCGCGTCGCGATCGGCCGCGCGCTGGCCCTCGACGCGAAGATCCTCCTGATGGACGAGCCGTTCGGCGCGCTCGACGAGCAGACGCGCGTGCTGATGGGCGAGTGGCTGCTCGACATCTGGCGCCGCACGCGCAAGACCGTGATCTTCGTCACGCACAGCCTGCACGAGGCGCTGTTTCTCTCGACCCGGGTGGCCGTCATGACGGCGCGGCCCGGGCGGATCAAGGCCGCGCTCGATCTCACGATGGAATACCCGCGCTCGATGGAGTCGTCCGAGATGGTGGCGCTCCGCGCCAAGCTCTGGAGCGAGATCCGCGAGGAATCCCTGCGCGCGATGCGATGACGTCGCGATGAAGGTCGCTGCGCTGCGCCTGGCGCTCCTCGCTCTCGTGCTCGTTGCCTGGGAAGTCGCGGGCCGCACCATGAACCCGCTCCTCGGTGTCCCGCCCTCGGCAGTCCTTCCCGCCCTGCGCGATCTGGTCCTGCTCCGGTCGTATCCCGATCTGCTGGCGAGCCTCGCGCTGACCGTGCGCGAGATCGTCACGGCCTATCTGCTGGCCGTGGCCGCCGGGCTCGGCTGTGGCTTCATGCTCGGCATGCACCAGCTGATCGGCCGCGCCTGGGGGCCGATGCTCGCCGCGCTCTACGCCGTACCGGCGGTGGTCTGGTATCCCTCGCTCATGCTGTTCTTCGGTCTGGACGCGGCGTCGAAGATCGCGTTCGGCTTCCTGCTCGGTTTCTTTCCGATCGCGCTGGCGGTGCTCGCCGGCATTCGTCAGGTGAACCCGCAGCTCGTCGTCGTCGCGCGCGCCTACGGCGCGGGAACCGTGACCGTCTTTCGGCGGGTCATGCTGCCGGGGATGCTGTTCACGCTGGTCGGCGGCCTGCGGACGGGCCTGGCCCTCGCGGTGATCGGCGTGATCGTGGGCGAGATCCTCGGCTCGAAAGCCGGGATGGGCGCCTTGATCAACCACGCCTACGGTCTCTTGCGGACCGGCGACTACGTGGCGCTGGTCCTGGTCACGTTGATTCTGGTCGTCGGCTCCGACGCGCTCGCGAGCCTTCTCGAGCGCCGCGCGCGGCGGTGGACCGAATGAAGGTGAGGGTGCTGCAGATCGCGACCATCGTGGTGAGCCTCGGCCTGTGGGAGCTGGCCGCGCGCGCCGGCTGGGTCGATCCGCTCTTCGTCCCGGCGCCGAGCGCCGTGGCGCCGGCGCTCGTCAGCATCGGCGGTGGCGCGCTCGCCGGCCTCGCCGACACGCTGGGCAAGACGGCCCTGGCCTACGTGCTCTCGGTCGTGCTCGGCGTCTCGGCGGGCATCGCCGTCGGCTCGGTGCGGCTCTTGCGCGACGTGCTGTCGCCATACGTCATCGCGCTGTACGGGATCCCGAAGATCCTGGTGCTGCCGTGGATCGTCCTCTTGCTCGGCTACGGCACCACGCCCGCGGTCTTCTACGGCACCCTGCACGGCTTCTTCCCGATCATGGTTCTGGTCATGGGGGCTGTGCGTGACGTCGACCGCACGCTCGTGACCGTGGCGCGGTCATTCGGCGCCACGACGTGGCAGCTCTACTGGAAGGTGCTCCTGCCGGCGATCGTGCCGTCGGTGCTCGCGGGCATGCGGCTGGGCATCGTCTTCTGTCTGCTCGGCGTGCTCGTGGTCGAGATGTTCGCCGGAGTTCGCGGCATGGGCCACGTGCTCGGCTCCTTCGCCAACGGATTTCAGGCACCCGAGCTCTTCGCGGCCACGGCGCTCGTCTCGGCGGCGTCGATCGTGATCGTTCTGGGGCTCGATCACGTCAACGACAGGCTCTCGCGGTGGCGCGGCTGAGCCTCTGCCGGTCCAGAGCTTCCCACTCGCCGTCCAGTTCCTGAACACCTCGCGCGCCGGGCCTTGCGGAGAGGCCCGCTGGCCAGGCCGTCAGCCTTATTTCTCATGGGGTTAGCGGCTATCTTCGAGCCCGTCTTCCTGGAATGCGGATTGCTCCTCTTGGTGGGGCAGGAGGACAACGGCGATGGGCTCGGACGCGGACGCGGCGACGGTAACGGAAGTCATGACCGTATACATGGCGATGGATGGTGGGCTTCACCACACCCGGT
>Ga0075434_100002890_pt1 | contig 15242 bp, 11 predicted proteins | sample RhiMethybrSRZTD3_FD_75298 | JGI IMG/M metagenome (GOLD analysis project Ga0075434, IMG submission 75298) | Populus rhizosphere microbial communities from Tennessee, USA - Rhizosphere MetaG P. TD hybrid SRZTD3 | ecosystem: Host-associated > Plants > Roots > Rhizosphere > Soil | place: USA... | reverse complement strand
GCCTCGCGATTCTCGGCCACTCCGCCGAGGACGAGCATCCGCGCGGCGAGCTCCACCGAGACGTCGACGAGGTCCGCGGAGTCGACGCCCTTGAGCACCTCGATGCACTCGATCACCTCGAGCGCGTTGCCGACGGCGCGCCCGAGCGGCGCATCCATCGTCGTGATGATCGCCTCGGTCTTCACGCCCGAGGCGTTGCCGATCGAGACGAGCGACTCGGCGAGCTCGCGCGAGTCGCGCTCGGTCTTCATGAACGCGCCGCTGCCGGTCTTCACGTCGAGCACCAGCGCGTCGATGCCCTCCGCGATCTTCTTGCTCATGATCGACGCGCTGATGAGCGGGATGCTCTCGACCGTGCCGGTGACGTCGCGCAGCGCGTACAGCTTCTTGTCGGCGGGAGCGATCTGCGAGGTCTGGCCGATCATCGCGCAGCCGACGCGCGCGAGCGCCGCCTTCATCTCCTCGAGCGACAGATCGACGCGGAACCCGGGAATCGATTCGAGCTTGTCGAGCGTTCCGCCGGTGTGGCCGAGACCGCGCCCCGACATCATCGGCACCGGCACGCCGCACGCCGCGGCGAGCGGCGCGAGGACGAGCGACGTCTTGTCGCCGACGCCGCCCGTGCTGTGCTTGTCGACTTTGCGGCCCGGGACCGCGCCGAGATCGACGCGGATCCCCGAGTGCACCATCGCATCGGTGAGCGCTGCCGTTTCCTCGCGCGTCATGCCGCGCAGCAGGATCGCCATCAGCAGCGCCGACGCCTGGTAGTCGGGCAGCGTACCGTTGGTCACGCCGTCGACGACGTATCGAATTTCCTCGCGGGTGAGCGTCCGCCCGTCCCGCTTCGACACGATGATGTCGACGGCCCGCATCTAGTGGCGCGCAGTATACTGCGAGAATTGATGTCGCAGCTTTCCCAGCTGTCCCCGGAACTCACACGGGGGTTGCTGCAGGTGGCGCGCGCGCTGCTCGTCGCCACGCGCAACTGGACGCTGTATCCGCCCGAGCATCCCACCTCCGCGCAGTCGGTCGCGCGCTTCGCCGACGCGATTCGCGCCAGCTCGCTCGGCAACGCGTTCGCGATCGGCGTCACGCCCGAGACGCTGATGATCGAAGGGACGCTCGCCGACGCGAGCCACGGCGGCATCGCGGAGGCGGCCGCGCTGCTGCACGATCGCGACATCCTGACGATCAGTTTTCGCGGCGACCCTCCCTCCGACGCGATCCACACGCTGCTGCGCCTGCTCACGATGGACCCGTCGGAGCGGCGCGCCCGTGGCGGGCCCGCCATCATCTGGGCCGCCCAGGGCCACGAGTCGATCGCCATCGAGCAGATCGACTACGAGAAGGTCCTCGCGCGCGAAGCGGGCGAGATCCCCGAGCCGGCGAAGCGCGACGACCTGTGGCGATCGATCGTGATCTCGATCAGCGGCGCGCACAGCGCCGTCTTCGACGAGCGCGCGATGCAGCGGCTGCTCGCGATCGCCGGCAGCCCGGTCGACATCGCCGATCTCGCCACCGCCGTCGCCTCGCCCAAATGCACGCTCGACGGATCGCCGATGCTCACCACGCAGGCCGCGATGGTCCTCGCGGCGTTCCGTCACCTGACCAGCATTGTCTCCGTGAAGGCGCCGGAACGCATGGCGGAGGTGATGGGCCATCTGACGACGGCCGCCGCGCAGCTCGATCCGCACGTCGTCATGCAGGTGCTGCAGACGCGCGACGAGGAGGCGGGCGTGCCGGTCGTCAGCGGCATGGCGGCGGCCTTCGACGACATGAAGGTCGCGCAGCTGCTCGCGACGGCCCTCGCGCTCGACGGCCAGGCCTCCGATCGCCTCGCGACGATCTTCAACACGATCGCGCCCGACGAGGACCGCAGGCGCCGCGTCATGACGCTCGCCCGCAGCCTGCTCAGCGAGACGGACTTCGGCCGCTCCGGCCAGTTCCAGGTGCTCTGGGCGTCCGCCGAAGAGCTCCTCATCTCGTACAACGATCGCGCGTTCGTCTCCGAGACCTACCGCGCGGAGCTCGACGGCGTCGGCGGCCGCGCCGAGCGCATGGCGGCGGTGCCGCTGCCTCCCGAGCTCGCCGAGTGGGTCGAGAGCCTCGGCCAGGACAACGTCCGCGCGCTGTCGGTGCGGATGCTGATCGATCTGTTCACGATCGAAGACGATCCCGCGCGCGCCGCCGCGATCGCCGCCGACATGGAAGCGCTGACGGAAGATTTGCTCCTGTCGGGCGCGTACGCCGACGCGCTCACCGTCTCGCGCGCGCTGCAGCAGCGCGCGGCCACGCCGAAAGGCCTCGGCGACGACGCCGCGCGCCAGGCGCTCGATCGGCTCGGCGAATCGCTCGCCATGCGGGAGACCATGGCGCTCGTCGGCGACGTGGACGACGACTCGTGGGCGGCGATCCGCGCCGTCGTCGAGACGATTGGCATCACGACGGTGGAGGCGATGAAGCCGGTGATCGCCGTCGAGGCCGACAGCGCCGCGACCGCCCGGCTCGAGCCGGTCATCGTGGGGTTCGGCGTGAAGGCGGTCACGAGGCTCGCGTCGCTCGTGAGCGACGCGCGCTGGTTCGTGCAGCGGCGCGCCGCGAAGCTCCTGGGACGCATCGCCGCGCCCGAAGCGGTGCCGCTCCTGCAGCCGCTGCTCCGCCAGGCGGATCCGCGCGTGGCGCGCGAGGCGGTGGCCGCGCTCGGCGCGATTCAGGATCCTGCGGCGGCGCGCGCCATCCAGACCGTGCTCCGCGCGGCGAGCGGCGACCTGCGCAAGGCCGTCATCGATGCGCTCGTCGCCGAGCGCGACGCGCGGGTCGTGCCGATGCTCGTCCGAATCCTCGAGGAGAGCCAGCCGCTCGGCGGCGATCACGACATGGTGATCGAGACGATCGACGCGCTCGGGACGGTGGGAACCGACGGCGCGGTGCCGGTGCTCGCGAACCTGGCGCGCCGGCGGTCGTTCCTGAAACGGGGCAAGGCGCGCACGCTCAAGGAGCACTGCGTTGCCGCGCTCGCGCGCGTCGGCACACCGAAGGCGGCGGCCGCCGTCGAGGAGGCTGCCCTGCGCGGCGATCGGATGCTGAAGAAGATCGCCGCGAAGAGCAGAGGCTAGGGCCGCGGGGCCAGGGCCGGCTGAAACGGGAGCCGGGGCTGGCCAAAATGGGGGAATCGGCCGAAACGATCACTGATTGCACTGCACGACCCGGCTAGCCCCTAGCCCCGACGCGATCACGATTAATGGACCAGAAAAAGGCGGAAGAGCTCGTTCGGCGGCTCGCGGCGGCGCTGCGCGGGGCCGAGCTCTACTCGCCGAGCCACCCGCTCGTCCAGCGCGGCATCGACGCGTTCACGACCGCCGCCACGGAGCGCCTGCAGGGCGCAGGGAGCGTCGTCGTGGGGTTCATCGGCGACGAGGTGGTCGTCGACAGCGTCCGCCTGCCGCGCGGCACGGCGACGCTCATCGGCTTCGCGCGCGACCTGCGCGACCGGGGCATCGAGAAGCTGACGCTGTCGCGCGGGCTGTCGCGCGCGGAGGTCGGCGCTCTGCTGTCCGCATTCGCCGATCGATCCTCGCCGACGCCGCTGCCGGATCGGCTTGCGGCGCGCGGCGTCCGCAACATCACCCTCGGCCGCATCGTCGTCGACGAGGTGAGCGACGATCAGGCGGGCATCGCGGCGGCGCGGCGCGTCTACGGCGCCGCGGTGGAGACGGCCGAATCGCTGTGGAACGCCGCGAAGGCCGGCGATCAGCCGGACCCGGGCGCCGCGCGGAAGATCATCGACGGCCTCGCGCGGCTGGTCACGCAGGACCGCACGTCGCTGATGGCGCTCACCGCGCTGAAGAAGTACGACAACTACACCTTCACGCACATGGTGAACGTCGCGGCGCTCGCGATGGCGCAGGCGCGCTCGCTCAACATCGAGGGGCCGCTCCTGCGCGAGTTCGGCTTCGCCGCGCTGATGCACGACATCGGCAAAGTGCATACTCCGCTCGAAGTGCTCAACAAGCCGGACAAGCTGACCAGCGAAGAGTTCCGGATCATGAAGCGCCACGTCGTCGACGGCGCGCACATCCTGCGCCGCACCCCCGAGATGCCGGCGCTCGCGCCGATCGTCGCGTTCGAGCACCATCTGAAGCAGGATCTCAGCGGCTATCCCGAGAAGATCGGGAGCAGGAAGCTGAATCTCTGCACGATGATCGTCTCGATCGCCGACGTGTTCGACGCGCTCCGCAGCAATCGTCCGTACCGCCAGGGGCTCGCGACCGCCCGCATCCGCAGCATCATGGGCGAGCAGGGCAACCCCGCGTTCAACCAGGTTCTCCTGAAGCGCTTCGTCAACCTGATGGGGCTGTTCCCCGTCGGCAACCTCGTGCGCCTGAGCGGCGACGAGCTCGCGGTCGTCACGGCCGAACATCCGACCGATCCCTTCCGGCCCCAGGTGAAGATCATCACGGACAAGAGCGGCGCCGTGCTCGAGGAACCGGTCCTCGCCAATACATGGGAGCGCGACAGCCGCGGCGAGCACCCGTACGCCGTCGTCGAAGCGGTGGACCCCGAGTCGGTCGACATCGATCCGCTCAAGTTCATGTAAATAATTGTGGTGAGGTGGTGACTTCCACGAAATGAGCGAGGCGCACCACGAGCTTGCGAGCGCGCAGGCCCGGCCGGCGCCCGAGCCGCTCGACGCGGCCGCTACGGCGCGGCTGATGGACTTCGCCCGCGCGTGCAAGGCGGCGGCGCGCGCCGTCGTGCTGTATCCCGCCGGGCATCCGGCGATCGCCGCCACGCTCGGCCGTATCGCGCAGATCACGTCGCCCGCCGCGCTGACGTCGCCGCTGCGCGTCACCGTGCTGCCCGACGCGCTGCTCCTCGACGATCGCCCGGCCGCGCGGCCCGACGCGGCACTCTCCGAGCTCGCCACGCTGCTGCACAGCCACCTGATCGGCCAGCTGATCGTTCACCCCGGCGGCGACGTCGAGTCGTGGCGCATGTTCCTGCTGCTGCTCGGCCGCACGCCCGATTCGGTGCGCACCGACGGCGGCATCTCGCGCGTCTGGACCACGATGGCCGGGCGGCACGTGGAGCTCCGCGAGATCGACTACGCCGAGGTGCTGCGAGAGCGCGCCGGCGGCGAAGCGGCGGTGTGGGATCGCGTGATCGCGAACTGCCTGCAAGGCACCGCCTTCGAGCTCGACGAAGAAGAGATCAAGGAGCTGCTCGGCATCGCGATCGATCCGGAGCGGCTCGCCGCGATGATGGCGACGCTCGAGGAGGGCGTGACCGCCGACGCCGGCATCGGCGCCAAGACCGCCGCGCTGATGCGGATGCTGCGCGGCATCGTGGACGTCGTCTCGAAGGCCGATCCCGATCGGCTCGAGCCGGTGCTGCGCAACATGGCCTCGGCCGTCGGCCAGGTCTCGGCGGAGGTCATGCTCGGGCTGCTGCACGAGCAGCAGGACGACGAGGGCCCGCGGCTGATGCAGGCGGTCGTCAGCCGCATGACGGACCAGACGATCGCGCGGTTCGTCTCGCGGCACGTGATCGCCGAGAGCGCGTCGACCGATCGCCTCGCGCTGGCGTTCCAGTCGCTCGTCGGCGACCCCGAGCAGCAGCAGCGGCTGCTGGCGCTCGCGCGCGAGGACGTCGCCGCGTCGCCGCTCGGCAGCACCGAAGGGTTCGAGTCGGTGTGGAATACGGTCGCTGAGAAGCTGCTGACGTCGTACTCCGACGAATCGTTCGTCTCCGACGCGTACGGCCGCGAGCTCTCCGGATCGCGAACGAAGGCGGTCGAGGTCGAGCGCGTGAGCGACGATCCGCCCGAGCGGATCAGCACGTGGCTCGGCACGGTCGCGACGACGGCGCTGCGCAACCTCGACCTCACGCTCGTCCTCGATCTGCTCCGCATCGAGCCGGACGACGCGAAGTGGGGCGAGCTGATGAAGCCGGTCGTCGGGCTGCTCGAGGATCTGATGCTCGTCGGCGACTTCGACGCGGCGAACGCGATCGTCGCCGTGCTCGTCCGCGACGCGTCGACCGCGTCGCCTTCTCCCACGCGGCGGCAGCACGCGATGACGGCGATCGACCTCCTCATCGCCGGCGCGATGATGCGGCACGTGACGGCGCATTTCTCGACGATCGACGACGCGCAGTTCGAGCGCGTCAAGACGATGTGCGTCTCGCTGGGCGAAGTGCTGGTGCGTCCGCTGGCCGAGGCGCTGTCGGTCGAGGAGCGGCCGCGCACGCGCGAGCGCCTCACCTCGGTGCTGCTCGCGTTCGGATCGGTGGGGCGGCGCACGATCGAGCGCCTGAAGACCTCGCAGAATCCGGCGGTCCGCCGCACGGCGATTCAGCTGATGCGCCAGTTCGGCGGCAGCGAATCGCTGCCCGACCTCACCGAGCTGCTCGACGACAACGAACCGCTGGTGCAGCGCGAGGCGGTGCGCGCGATCCTCAACGTCGGCACCGATGCGGCGTTCCGCATCCTCGAGCAGGCGCTCACGAGCGGCACGACGCGATCGCGCGACGCGATCATGCAGTCCATCGGCACGGTCCGCGACGAGCGGGCGACGCCGCTCTTCTCCTACATCCTCGGCCACGTCGACCACCGCGGCGCGCTCGCGCCGATCTACCTGCGCGCGATCGAGTCGCTCGGCGCGCTGCGCGATCCCGCGGGCGTCGCGCCGCTGCGCGAGGTGCTCTACAAGGGCGAGTGGTGGGCGCCGCGCCGCACCGCCTCGCTCCGGGCCGCCGCCGCCGCCGCGCTCGCGCGCATTGGCACGCCGGAGGCGACATCGGTGCTCGAGGAGGCGGTGGAGCGCGGGTCGCGCGGCATTCGATCCGCAGCGCGCGCGCAGCTCTCGTCGCTGCGCCGGCGGCCGGCGCGCAGCGCGGCCGGAGGCGGCGAGGCATGACGGCGCCGCGTCTGCAGCTCGCCGACGAGCTGCTGCGGCGCTTCGCCGCGTCACTCCGCTCGGCGCAGCTCTACTCCGCCGGCCACCCGATCATCGCGCGCAACCTCGAATCGCTCTCGAGCGCCTTCCAGCTGCTCCACAGCCTGCAGCCGCTCGTCGTCGTCGGCATCGTCGGCGACGAGGTGATCGTCGACGACATGCCGATGGCGCGCGCCGACACGCTCGGACCGCTGATCCGGCGGCTGCAGCAGAGCGGCGTCGAGCGGATCACCGTCGAGCGCGGCGTGACCGCCGACGAACTCGTCGCGTTCATCGAGGCGATCACGACCGTCGAAGGCCGCACGGCCGGCCCCGGCGACGAGCTGCCGGAGTTTCCGGCGATCCCGCACATCCGCGTCGGCCGCGTGAGCGTCGAGCAGAAGGTCGAAGGCAGCCTCACCGACATGGCGACGATCAAGCGGCTGTACCAGGACGCCGTGACGGTCGCCGGCGACGTGTGGGAGAGCGCCGGGAGCGAGGGCAAGCCCGACGCGACGATGGCGCGGACGATGATCGACGGCCTCGCGCAGGCGGTCGCGCAGAACCGGACGGCGCTGCTCGCGCTGACGACGCTGAAGAACTACGACAACTACACGTTCACGCACATGGTGAACGTGTCGATCCTCACGATGGGACAGGCGCGCGGCCTCGGGATCGACGGGCCGCTCCTCCGCGAGTTCGGCCTCGCGGCGCTGATGCACGACATCGGCAAGGTGCGCACGCCGAAGGAGATCCTCAACAAGCCGGACAAGCTGACCGACGCCGAGTTCGACGTCATGAAGCGGCACGTCGTCGACGGCGCGGAGATCCTGCGCATGACGCCCGACGTGCCGACGCTCGCGCCGGTCGTCGCGTTCGAGCACCATCTGCGGATCGACGGATCGGGATATCCGTCGCGTGTGAAGCGCGGATCGCTCAACATCGGCACGATGCTCTGCAGCATCGCGGACGTGTACGACGCGATGCGATCGCAGCGCCAGTATCAGCAGGCGTTTCCGACCGACCGCATCCTCGCCGTGTTGAAGCGCAACGACGGTCAGCAGTTCGATCAGCATCTCGTGCGGCGCTTCGTCCAGCTGGTCGGCATCTACCCGGCGGGCAACCTCGTGCGTCTCAATACCGGCGAGGTGGCGGTCGTCCTCAACGTCTACGCGCCCGATCCGTATCGCCCGCACGTGCGCGTCCTGATTGGACGGGACGGCAAACGCCTCGATTTGCCCTACGAGCTGAATCTCTGGGAGCAGACCGAAGATCCCGAGCGCCCCTCGTCCATCGTCGCGCCGCTGGACCCGGCCCTCTTCCCCTTCGATCCGCTGATGCTGATGTAAAATTCTGGCAACATGCAGGCGCGTCTGGTTGCAGCAGCCATCGCACTCGCCGGGGTCTGCTGGAGCGCGCCGCAGGCGGCGCCCGCCGGCGGGCCCAAGCTCGCCGTCATCATCGTCGTCGATCAGATGCGCGCCGACTATGTCGACCGCTTCAACGCCGAGTGGACCGGCGGCCTGAAGCGCATGGCGGCGCAGGGCGCGTGGTTCCAGCAGGCCGCCTATCCGTACCTCACCACGGTGACGTGCGCGGGCCACGCGACGATCGCCACCGGATCGTTTCCGCACGTGCACGGCATCTTCCAGAACGCGTGGTGGGATCGCGACGCGAAGCGCCAGATGACGTGCTCGCAGGATCCGGCCGCGCGCGGCATCGGCTACGGCGTCGACGTCACCGGCGGCGACAGCGCGTACCGCCTGCAGGTGCCGACCTTCAGCGATCTGCTGCGCACGCAACGCGGGGCGCACATCGTCTCGCTGTCGCTCAAAGCGCGCAGCGCCATCATGCTCGCCGGCCACGGCGGCGACGTCGTCACGTGGCTGACCAACGGACTCGAAGGCTGGGAAACGTCGTCGGTCTACGCGGACGGCCCGAACCCGACGGTGAAGGCCTTCATCGAGGCCAACCCGATCACCGCCGATTTCGGCAAGACGTGGGATCGCGTGCTCGACGCCTCCTCGTACTCCGGCCCGGACGACGGACTCGGCGAGGCGCCGCCGCAGGGCTGGACGCGAAGCTTTCCGCACGTGCTGAAGGGCGCGGAAGGCGAGCCCGACGCGACCTATTTCGCGCAGTGGGAGCGCAGCCCGTTCGCCGACGCGTACCTGGGCCGCTTCGCCGCGTCGCTCGTCGAATCGTTCAAGCTCGGACACCACGACACGACCGACGTGCTCGCGGTCAGCTTCTCGACACCGGATCTGGTCGGCCATGCGTTCGGCCCGCGCAGCCACGAGGTGCAGGACGTCTACTTCCGCCTCGACAAGACGGTCGGCGCGCTGTTCGACGCGCTCGACGCGCGCGTCGGCAGGGATCAATGGGTCGCCGCGCTCTCCTCGGATCACGGCGTGACGCCGATTCCCGAGCAGCTCGCTGCGGAAGGGAAGGACGCCGGCCGCGTCGACGGCGGCCGGATCGTGACGGCGATCGAGGACGCGCTGCACCCGGCGCTCGGCGCCGGCCACCACGTCACGGTGCTCAACACGAACGACATCTATTTCGAGCCCGGTGTGTACGACAGGATCCGGAAATCGCGCGACCTGGCGGTGAAAGTCGTCGGCGCGATCGAAGCGCGCCCCGGCGTGCAGCGCGTCCTCATGAGCGAGGAGGTGCGCGGCGGCGCGAACGCGAAAGATCCGATCCTGCGCGCGGCGGCCCTCAGCTACTTCCCCGGCCGCAGCGGCGACATGATCCTCGTGCTCAAACCCGGCTGGATGATCTCGGCCACCGGCACGACGCACAGTTCGGCCACGCCCGACGATCAGCGCGTGCCGATCCTGTTCTTCGGCGCCGGCATCAAGGCGGGCAGGTATCAGCAGCCCGCGACGCCCGCCGACATCGCGCCGACGCTCGCCGCGCTCACCGGCATCTCGATGAAGACCGAAGGCCACGTCCTTCCGGTGCTCAATCGGAGCGACGCGCGACCGACGCCGGCGGCCGCAGTCGAAAGGCCTCGAACCAGTGCGCGCGCGCCGGCGGCACCAGCCGCTCGATGAACCGTTCTCGCAGCGCGTGCTGTGGGTGGTGCGGCGCATTCCGCCCGGGCGCGTTGCGACGTACGGCGAGGTAGCGGCGCTCGCCGGCCGTCCGCGTGCGGCGCGCGCCGTCGGCAACATCATGCGCGGCTGCCGGCGGCCCGACATCCCGTGCCATCGCGTGATCGCGGCCGGCGGCCGGCTCGGCGGCTACGGCGGGAGCGAGGCGCTGAAGCGCTCGCTGCTCGCCGCCGAGGGCGTCGTCGTGGCGGGCGGCCGCGTGCGCGAGCTGGAGCGGGTCCGCTGGCGGGCGCGGACGCGTCCGGCCTGAACCTTTGGCCCCGGCTTCCTCGTATCTGGTTTCGTGACCGCCGCCAAGCAACGCCTGCCAATCCCTTTCCCGTCTAAAGGATCGAGCGAGGGGGCGGATCTGGATCTCGTCGCCCGGTGCCGCGCCGGGGACGCGGGCGCGTTCGAGACGCTGTACCGGCAACACGCTGCACGGATTTACACGCTCGCGTGCCGGATGGCCGGCTCGCGGGACGACGGCGAGGATCTCCTGCAGGAGATTTTCCTGCAGGCGCACCGGAAGCTAGGCAGTTTCAAGGGCGACTCGTCGATCGGCACGTGGTTGTATCGGCTGGCGCTCAACCACTGCCTCGATTACGTCCGCAGCCGGCAGGCGAAGATGAGCAAGCTCACCGACACGCTCGACGGCGAGACGTCCGTCGAGCCGACGGCGCGGCGCGAGACGCCGATTGCGCGGCTCGACCTCGAGCGCGCGATCGAGCGGCTGCCGGAAGGATGCCGCGAGGCGTTCGTGCTGCACGACATCGAGGGGTTCGACCACAAGGAAGTCGGCGAGCGGCTCGGGATCGCGGAAGGCACGTCGAAGTCGCAGGTGTTCAAGGCGCGGATGAAGCTGCGCGGCTTCCTCCGCGGAGCGTGAGTATGCACCCGAACGAAGAGGCGCTGAACGCGTACGCCGACGGGACGTCGAGCGCCGAAGAGGCCGCCGGAATCGAGCGGCATCTCGCGTCGTGCGCAGCGTGCCGTCAGACGGTGGACGATCTGCGCGAGATTCTCCGCGTCGCGTCCGGCCTCGACGAGCGCGAGCCGCCGGCGCGCGCGTGGCCGCGCATCGAGCGCGCGATCGCGCTCGATCGGGACGCGGCGGCGGACGGCGCGGGCGCACGGAGCATGTCGCCGCAGGCGAGCGGCGGTGGCGCAGCGGCGCGGACGCGGATGCCGCGCACCGCCGTCGTCGCATGGCTCGCGGCCGCCGCGGCCATCGTCGTCGCCGCCGTGGTCGGCCTGCGCTACGTGCCGGCGCAGCGGCAGCAGTCGGCGTCCTCCGCGCGCGCGGACGCGACCGAGGTGGCGTCTGCCGACGCCGCGGCGCAGGCCGTGGAAGCGGAGCTGCGCCAGGCGGAAGCGCATTACGAGAACGCGATCAAGGGGCTCGAGCAGATCGCGAACGCCGAGCAGAACACGCTCGACCCGCGGACGGCGGCGACGCTGCAGAAGAACCTCGCCGTCATCGATCAGGCGATCAGCGAGAGCCGCGCGGCGGTGCGCGCGCAGCCGGCGAGCGAGCCGGCGCAGCAGAGCCTCATCGAGAACTTCAAGGCGAAGATCGGCCTGCTGCAGGACACGGTGGCGCTCATCAACGAGATGCGGAAGGGCAACGAGGCGGGCGCGGCGCAGATCGTCTCGGGGCTCAAGCAAAAGGGCAACTGACATGCGACTCACAGTGGTGTTGGCGGCGGCGGGACTCACGGCGGGCGCCGTCGCGGCGTCGGCGCAGGACGCGCCGCGCCGGCTTGTGGCGCGCGAGGCGGTGCGGACCGAGCGCGCCGGCGCCTATCAGGGGCGCGATCGCGGACAGCAGCAGACCGAGCGCTTCACGCGCAGGGTGCGGCTCGGGCGCGACGGCCGCGTCACCATCCAGAACATCTCGGGCGACATCGTCGTCACGGCGGGCTCGGGCGACGAGGTCTCGATCGAGGCGGTCAAGCGCGCGCGCGATCAGAGCCGGCTCGCCGACGTCCGCGTGATCGTGGACGAGCGCCCAGGGCGCGTCGACGTCCGCACCGAGTACGAGCAGTTCCGCGGCGATCGCGATCGCGGCGGCAACGTGTCGGTCGACTACACCGTCGTCGTGCCCGCGGGCGCCTCGGTCGAGCTGAAGTCGATCTCGGGCAGCGTGAAGGCGACGGGCGTGCGCGGCGCCGTGCGCGCCGAGAGCGTCAGCGGCGACGTCGTCACGAGCGACACGCCGAACGTCGAAACGGCGAAAACGATCTCGGGCGACGTCACGATCGACGGGATCACGACCGAGGGCAACCTGTCGATCGGCAGCGTCAGCGGAACCGTGCGCGCGCGCAACGTCAAGGCGCGCGGCCTCGATCTCGGATCGGTGAGCGGCGACGTCACGCTCACCGACGTCGCCTGCGATCGCCTCAGCGCGAAGTCGGTGAGCGGCGGCTTCGAGTACACCGGCAGCCTCGCGCGCGGCGGCGTCTACGACGTGAACGTCCACTCCGGCACGGTCCGATTCGTGCTCGCCAACCCCGCCGGCTTCGAGCTGACGGCGAACACCTTCAGCGGGAGCATCCGCTCCGATCTGCCGCTCACGGTCGGCGGGAGCAGCAGCAGCAGCGCCAGCAGCGATCGCGACGGCCGCCGGCGCGGCGTGAGCAGCCGATCGCTGCGCGGCACGTTCGGCGACGGCAGCGCCACGCTCACGCTGCGCACGTTCAGCGGCGACATCGTGATCGCGCGCCGGTAACCTCAGCCGTCCGTCCGCCTCGGCACTGCTGACGTCTGTATAATTGGGCGAAGGCGGGCCGTACTGGCGGTCCTGGAGGCAAGCATGACGCGATTGGTACTCGTGGGCGCCATCGTCGCCGCGCTCGGCGCGGGCGCGTATGCGCAAAGCAGCGGATCACAGGGCGCGACCAAGCCGGCGCGCAAGGGATCGGCCGCCACCCAGGCCGCGGGCCACACCGAGCCGAAGCCGCAGCCGCCGACCGAGGCGTCGCCGTCGGCGCCCGATGGGCAGGTGGCGCTCGGAACCGTCCGCATTCCGAAGGGCGTGAAAGCCGACGGGAAGCCGCTGGCGGCCGGCACCTATCAGGTGCGGCTCACGACCGAGGCGGCGTCGCAGGAAGCCAAGGGACAGACCAAATCGCTCGAGCGCTGGGCCGAGTTCCTGAAGGGCGGCAAGGTCGCCGGCCGCGAGGTCGTCACCATCGTGCCCCAGGCCGACATCTCGAAGGTGCAGAAGGACACGCCGCCGCGGCCGAACGCGTCGAAGGTCGAGACGCTGAAGGGCGGCGACTACGTGCGCGTGTGGATCAACAAAGGCGGCAATCACTACCTCGTGCACCTGCCGACGGCGTAAGAGCCGGGCTTCGGGATTCGGGATTCGGGATTCGACGGAGGCCGCAGCGAGCAATCGCGCGGCCTTTTCCTTTTGTGGCCGGGGCCGACCTACCGTTTCGGCGCAGGCTGCTCGGCAAAGCGTGCGCCTCTCAGCGCGTTCATGAGCGAGTAGTTGGCTTCGTGGCAGGAGTACTCGAACATCCGCGCGCTCGTTCGCGACATCGCGCTCGTCGCTGACCACGGACGCGCGAACGAGTCGGGATCGTCCACCGTGAACGTGTAATGGAGGGTATCGGGATCGGCGAGCGAGAACCTCTCCACGAGGTGCAATTGCGAACCTGATCCCCGGATGTTCGTCTTGTCCGTGAAGTTGAGCGTGTCGACGACGAGCACATCCCCTTCCCAGTGTCCGATCGGGTCGCCTTTCCAGACGCGGATCTCCGGTGGAAGGTGCGCACGGCGATTCAGGGTGACGATGCGCGCGTCGTGAATCATTTCCGTGACGATCACGACGTGGTCTCGCGTCTGCACGATTTGCACGTTGTTGTTGTAGAACACGGGCAGCATCGGCGGACCGGTCGCGCTCCCGACACTCAGGCAACGATCCGCATTCGGGAAATTCTCGGGATTCTCGGCGTAATGGACCTTCTGCCGATCGGTGCGTTCGCGGAGCCGTTGTTGCGCCGCTGGCGTATTTGCGGGCACCATCCCGTCGGCCGGGTCGGTGATGAGCGACGTGCGCCTGTCGGGCAGCAGCTTGCCCGGCTCGAACACGTCCATGTCGGACGCGACTTCGAGCTCGAATGGATCGCCGGCCACAGTCGCAACCGCACGCTCCCACAAGTACCGTGCTTCGTAGTCGCGGGCCTCTTCTTCTGTGAAGTGCGTCTTGCCTGCGAGCTCTTTGGGGCGCTCGAGCGGAGTGGCCGTGTTGTTCAACCACGTGCCTTGAAGATCGGGGCGGCCGTCGGGCGTTCGCGGAATCCGCGACGCGATTCGTGCCTGGGCCATGGCCGCTGCCGCAACCATCGCCACAATCGCCGTCCTCGCCGACGTCGGCAGCCCCACGCGGCGTAAGGTTACACCGCTACGACCTGCCCGACCTGCCCGACCTGCCCGACCTGCCCGACCCGCCCGACCTGCCCGACCTGCCTGACCCACCTGACCCACGTGACCCACCTGACCTACACGGCCATCACGTCGAACTGCTCGTGGTGCAGCTGCGTGTCGGCCTTGATCGTCACCTCCTTGCCGATTGACTGGCGCAGATCCCTCAGCACGGCGCTCTCCTCCTCCTTCAGCGCGCGCGCGATGTCGGGGTTCACGCGCAGCAGCAGGCGGTGGCCGTTCAACTCGGGGCTCACCTTCTTCACCTCGCTCAGGATCTCGTAGCAGATCGTCGAGCTCGATTTGATCACGCCGGTGCCCGAGCAGTACGGGCACGGCTCCGTGAGCACGCGCTCGAGGCTCTGCTTCACGCGCTTGCGCGTGATGATCACGAGGCCGAAGTCCGAGACCTGCAGCGCCTTCGACGGCGAGCGATCCTTCTTCAGCTCCTGCTCGACCGCCTGATACACCTTCTGGCGGTTCTTCTTGTCGTCCATGTCGATCAGATCGAGGACGATGATGCCGCCGAGATCGCGCAGGCGGATCTGGCGCACGATCTCCTTCACCGCCTCGAGGTTCGTCTTCACGATCGTGTCCTCGAGGCGGCCGCTCGTCTTCTTGCCGACGAACCGCCCGGTGTTGACGTCGATCGCGACGAGCGCCTCGGTCTGGTTGATCACGATCGAGCCGCCCGACTTGAGCCACACCTTGCTCTTCAGCGCCTTGTCGATCTCCGCCTGCACGCCGTACTCGTCGAAGATCGGGTACGGCTTCG
>Ga0075434_100002889_pt1 | contig 15243 bp, 11 predicted proteins | sample RhiMethybrSRZTD3_FD_75298 | JGI IMG/M metagenome (GOLD analysis project Ga0075434, IMG submission 75298) | Populus rhizosphere microbial communities from Tennessee, USA - Rhizosphere MetaG P. TD hybrid SRZTD3 | ecosystem: Host-associated > Plants > Roots > Rhizosphere > Soil | place: USA... | reverse complement strand
GACGGCCACTTCGTCCTCTCGACCTACGTCGCGATGCTCGCCGCGAACGGCGCGATTCCCGTGATCACGCCGATCGTGAAGACCCGGGAGGAAGCGCGCGAGGTGCTCGACCGGATCGACGCGCTCTTGCTGACCGGCGGCGACGACATCGACCCCGAGTCCTACGGCCAGACCGCGCGCCGGCCGGACCTGATCGCGCCCCGCGACCGGCTGGCCTCGGACTTCGCCTACGCGCGCGCCGCCCAGGAAGCCGCCAAGCCGACACTCGGGGTGTGCCTCGGCATCCAGATCATGAACGTGGCGTACGGCGGCACCCTGTTTCAGCACATCGAAGAGGACCTGCCGGGCGCGGGCGAGCACGAAGACGACGACCAGGGCGTCGCGCCGAACCACGAAATCGCGATCGAGCCGGGCACGCTGCTCCGCACGATCGCGGGGACCGATCGCGCCACCGTGAATTCCTACCACCACCAATCGGTGGCGCAGGTGGCGTCCGGATTCCGCCTCGCGGCTCGGGCGACCGACGGCGTCATCGAGGCGATGGAGCGGACCGATCTGCCCTTCTACCTGGGCGTCCAGTGGCATCCCGAGCGGATGGCTTCGAGCGACCTGACGCGGCGCCTGATCGGCGCCTTGGCCGACGCCGCGCGCGGCGCGGCCGTCCGCGGCGCCTAGCGGGCGGGCTCGCCGTCGCCGGCCCGCGCGACTCCCCCTACCAGCCGTATTTCTTCCGGATCGCCTTGATCTGGTCCAAGTGGTTCAGGTCGTGCCCCGCGATCAGCTCCAGCGTCCGCCGCACGGTCTCGCGACCCCGCTCGGTGTGGTTGCCATAGCGACTCCACCAACCCCGCGGAACGCTGGTCACCAGATCCAGGTTCACTTGCCGTAGGAGTTGGATCTGGCGGAGGAGCTTCTTGGTATCGCGCGTGCGGTACTTGAAGGTCGCGGCCCACGTCGGCTCGTCGTACGCCTGGGTCTGCATCCCCGGCTGCGCGAGCGCCATGCGATACCGATAGCCGTAGACCACCTCGGTGTCCACCAGATGCCCGAGAATGTCGGCGATCGACCACTTCCCCGGCGCCGGCTTCTTCAAGAGCTGGCGGCGCGTGAGTCCGCGCACGGCCCGTTCGATCTTGGCGGGACCGGTCTTCATGAGGGGGATCGGCGCGCGGCCGGCGCGGTAGCCGTCGATCTTCTTCACGTAAGCGCGATACTCGGGACGGATTCGTTTCACGGATCGCTCCTTTCTGGTAGAGTGTCGGCCCGTATGTTGCATAGCGAGAACATGGTACGAAAGGATTAGCCCACGGTGAAGGTCGGCGTACCCAAGGAATCGGCCACCGGTGAGCGACGCGTCGCGGTCACGCCCGACGCGGTCAAGCCGCTCGTAGCCGCCGGCCTCTCCGTTCTGATCGAGAAGGATGCCGGCGCCGGCGCGTTCCACTTCGATGCGGCCTACACGGCGGCCGGAGCAAGCATCGTCGGGGATTCCGCCGCTCTCTGGCGGGACGCGGACGCGGTGCTCAAGATTCAGCCGCCGGGACCGAACGGACCGGGTGGCCGCCCCGAGGGGGAATCGCTCCGCGAAGGCCAGATCCTGGTCTGCCTCCTCCGCCCGCTCAGCAACCTCGACCTGGTTCGCGAGCTCTTGGCCCGAAAGGTCACGTCGTTCAGCATGGACGCGATCCCCCGAACGACGCGCGCGCAGCGGATGGACGCGCTCTCGTCCATGGCCACGGCGGCCGGGTACAAGGCCGTGCTGATGGCTGCGCTCTCCTCGCCCCGATTCTTCCCGATGTTCGTGACGGCCGCCGGGACGCTCGCGCCCTCGCGCGTGCTCGTGATCGGCGCGGGCGTCGCGGGGCTCCAGGCGATCGCCACGGCCCGGCGACTCGGGGCGGTGGTCGAGGGCTACGACATCCGCCCGGCCGTGAAGGAGGAGGTCGAGAGCCTCGGCGCGACGTTCGTCGGCCCGAAGCTCTCCGCCGAGGAGGCACAGGACGCGCAGGGCTACGCGAAGGCGCTCACGCCCGAGGCGCGGGCGCGCGCCCAGGAACTCCTCCGCGCCCGAATCCCGCACGCCGACGTGATCGTGTCGACCGCGCGCGTGCCCGGCCTTCCCGCGCCGCGGCTCATCTCCGCGGCGGACGTCCAGGGGATGAAGCCCGGCTCGGTGATCGTCGACCTGGCCGCCGACATGGGCGGGAACTGCGAGCTGACGGAGCCGGGGCGCGAGATCGTGAAGAACGGGGTGACGATCCACGGGCCGGTGCGCTTGGCGGGAACCTTGCCGATCCACGCGAGCCAGATGTACGCGCGGAACATCACCTCGTTCTTCCTCTTGATGGTCAAGGGCGGCGCGCTGAACCTCGACTGGACCGACGACATCATCCGCGACACCTGCGTCACTCACGACGGCGCCGTGAAGCACGCGCCCACGCGCGAGCGCCTCGACGCGGGCTCGGCGGCGGGCGCCGCGACGCGCGCGCCGGAGGAGCGACCTTGATCGATTCCCTGCTGAACGACGCCACGATCTTCATCCTCGCGATCTTCATCGGGTTCGAGATCATTTCGAAGGTACCCGTCATTCTCCACACGCCCCTCATGTCGGGGACGAACGCGATCCACGGGATCGTCCTGGTCGGCGCCATGCTGGTGCTGGGCGGCGCGCACGGAACCCTGGCCCACGTGGTCGGATTCGTCGCCGTGTTCCTCGGCGCCGTGAACGTGGTCGGCGGGTTCCTCGTCACCGACCGCATGCTCCTCATGTTCACGAAGAAGGGGCCGAAGCCCTGATGGGTCTTCCGGCACTCCACCCGACCGTGATCCGCGCGGCCTACCTGGTCGCCTCGATCCTCTTCATCCTCGGCATCCGCCAGCTCTCGTCGCCCCGGTCGGCGCGACGGGGCAACCTGACGGCGGGCGCGGGGATGCTCTTGGCGCTGATCGTCACGCTCCTCGACCGCCAGATCCTTTCCTACGAGCTGATCTTCGCGGCGGTGGTGCTGGGTTCGGCGGTGGGGGCGATCTCGGCCCGGCGCGTGGCCATGACCGACATGCCGCAGATGGTGGCGCTCTTCAACGGCTCGGGCGGCGGCGCGGCGGCCCTCGTCTCGACCCTCGAGTTCGTGCACCTGTCCCGCGTGAGCCCGGCGGTGCCGCTCGACTCGGGGATCTCGATCCTCCTCGGCGCCCTGATCGGCGCGATCTCCTTCACGGGCTCGATCATCGCGTGGGGAAAGCTGCAGGGGGTGATGTTCGAAGGCGCGGTCACCTACCCGGGCCAGAAGGTCGTCAATTCGCTCCTCCTCCTCGCGATCATCGCCCTCTTCGTCCTGGTGCTCACGGGCACGGGCGGAATGCCGGCGTTCGTGGCGTTCCTCGGATGCTGCGCGCTCTTGGGCGTCCTCGCGGTCGTGCCGATCGGCGGCGGCGACATGCCCGTCGTGATCTCGCTCCTGAATTCCTTCACCGGGCTCGCCACGGCGGCGACCGGGTTCGCGCTCCACAACACGGTGCTCATCATCAGCGGCACCTTGGTCGGCGCGTCGGGAACCCTGCTCACGATCCTCATGTGCAAGGCCATGAACCGGCCGATCACGAACGTCCTGTTCGGCGCGTTCGGGTCGGGGGCCGCGGCGGGGGCGGCGGGCGGACGCGCCGCGGACCTGGCCGGGAAGTCGGTGCGGGAGGTGTCGGTGGAGGACACCGCGACCCTCCTGGCGTACGCCGAGAACGTGATCGTGGTGCCGGGCTACGGCCTCGCGGTGGCGCAGGCGCAGCACACGGTGCGGGAGCTGGCGGACCTCCTGAAGGCGCGGCACGTCTCGGTCAAGTACGCGATCCACCCGGTGGCCGGGCGGATGCCGGGCCACATGAACGTGCTCCTGGCCGAGGCCAACGTGCCCTACGAAGAGCTCTTCGACCTGGACCAGATCAATTCGGAGTTCGAACGCGCGGACGTGGCGCTCGTGGTCGGGGCGAACGACGTGGTCAACCCCGCCGCGCGCACCGACACCTCGAGCCCGATCTACGGCATGCCGATCCTCGACGCCGACAAGGCGAAGCACATCGTGATTCTCAAGCGGAGCATGAAGCCTGGCTTCGCCGGGATCGAAAACGAGCTCTTCTACGACGACAAGGCGATGATGCTCTTCGGGGACGCCAAGGACTCTCTCGCCAAATTGGTCTCCGCCGTCAAATCCATGTAGTCACATCGGACGGGTAGGGACGTAAGCCTCGATTGTCAGCCCGGGTGACCGGACTGGGTTCCGGTCCGCACGCCCAGCGCCAAGGAGGTGTCCCATGCCGCTCGCGCATCCCCGCGCCCCCTTCCACTGTCTCGCCGTAACATTGCTCCTGGTCATGGCTTGCGCCGCCGCGCTTTCCCCTGCTCCGGCGCTCGCCTCGTTCCACCTCAACCAGATCAACAAGATCATGGCCGGCTACGAGGGGGACGAGGCGCTCGACGCGGTGGAAATGGAGATGCTGTCGGACGGCGAGAACCTGGTCAGCGGGGGCTCGCTCAAGGTCTATAACGGCGCCGGCGTGCTCATTGCCACGCTGGGGACGTTCGGGGCGAACCTGCCCGCTTCCGGCGCCTTCGCGGGGCGGAAGATCCTCTTCGCCACGATGAAGTGGAAGCAGAAATTCGGTCTCACCCCCGACCTCCAGATCAGCGCGGGGATTCCCAAGACCACGGGGCAAGTCTCCTTCGAAAACGCGGGCTGTCTCGTGAACGCGATCGCCTATGGCGGCGTCAGCGTGTTCCTGAACGGAACGACGGCCGCTCCCCCCCTTCCGATCCTGGGCGCCACCGCCCTCGATCGCGGGATCAATGGCAACGGGATCTTCCCCTCGTGCCCGCTCGGAGAGAACGCTGGAGCGCGGTTCACGGTGGTCCAGGGGTACCCGGGTAACGTGATCCGTTTCACGAACAACTCGGGAGCCTTCGTGGACGTGACATCGACCGTGACCGGCGTCGAGCCGACGACCACGCCCGCACCCCGCCCGCTTCGGGCGTCGCCGAATCCGTTCCAGAGAACGACCGACATCGAGTTCACGAGCGCGCCCGGCCGCGTCTTGGTCCACGACGTGAGGGGCCGCCTCGTCCGCTCGTGGGAAGGCCTGGACGCGACCGGGCGCATTCATTGGGACGGCACCGACGCGCGCGGGCGCGACGTGGCCTCGGGGATCTACTTCGTGCGGACGAGCGGAACCGAATCAAGGGGGGCGGAACCGCTTCGCGTCGTCCTCCTCCGCTGAGACGCCTAGCGACGCGCCCCGTACGATCCTGAAACAGAGCCGGCGCGGGCCATCGCGGGGACGCGGTGCCCGCGGCAAGGAGGCCACCCATGTCCACGCGCACCACGTCCACCATCGCCGCGGGTAAAAGACTCCCGCTTTCCATCCTCCTGACTCTCGGTCTTTGCGTGAGCTGGCCGCTTCCCGCGCGAGCCTCGTTCCACTTGATCGAGGTCAACAAGATCCTGCCGTCCTTCAACGGGAACGCGAACATCCAGGCGCTCGAGCTTCGCATGCTCTCGAGCGGCGAGAACTTGGTCACCGGCATGGCGGTTCGGACCTACAACGCCACCGGCGGGCTCGTCGGCACGCTCGGGACGTTCGCGGCGGACCTACCCGCTGCCGGCGCGCTGACCGATCGGAAGATTCTCTGTGCCACCACGCAGTTCCAAACCACCTTCGGGATCACCGCGGACCTGACGATCACCCCCGGGATCATCTCGGGGACGGGGCAGATCTCGTGGGAGAAGCCGGGGTGCTTCGTGAATTCGGTGGCGTACGGCGACGTCACCGTGCCCAAGACGGGCACGACCACCGCGGTCCCGATCCCCACGGGCCTCGCTTACGCGCTGGTGCGCACCGCTTCGAACGCGATATCGCCTTCCTGCCCGCTGGCGGAGAACTCGGGAGCGAGGTTCGTCGTGCGCTCGGGGAGCGCGGCGTCGCCGATTCCCTTCTCGAACAACGCGAACGTCACCGTGAACGTCTTTTCGACCATGACCGGGGTCGAGGCGGAAACCCCGACCGCGCGACCGCTCCGCGCGAGCCCCAATCCGTTCGCCCGGACCACCGAGATCGAGGTGGCCGGGCCGGCGTCGCGCGTGGTCATCCATGACGTGCGGGGGCGCGTCGTGCGCGAATGGAACGCCACCGGAAGCGGGACGGGGAACACGCGGCGATTCGCGTGGGACGGCACCGACGCGCGCGGGCTCGCCGTGGCGTCGGGGATCTATTTCGTGCGGGTCCTGGGAGGGGTTACCGCGGTCCCGCCGCTTCGGATCGTCCGAATGCGCTGAGGGCAGCTCGCGTCAAACTCTCGTGCCGCGGAGTCGGAGGGCGTTTCCGATGACCGAGACCGAGCTGAAGCTCATGGCCGCGGCGGCCACGATCGGGCTCAGCAGGAGCCCGAACGCCGGATAGAGGGCGCCGGCGGCGATCGGCACGCCGATCGAGTTGTAGACGAAGGCGAAGAACAGATTTTGGCGAACGTTGGCCATCGTGGCCCGGCTCAACCGGCGGGCGCGAACGATGCCGCCGAGATCTCCCTTCACCAGCGTCACCCCCGCGCTCTCCATCGCGACGTCGGTCCCCGTCCCCATCGCGATCCCGACCTGCGCCAGCGCTAAGGCCGGCGCGTCGTTGATCCCGTCGCCCGCCATGGCGACGAATCGGCCCTCGCCCTTTAGCCGGCGCACCAGATCGCCCTTCTGCGCCGGGAGCACGTCGGCGATCACCTCGTCGATGCCGAGCTGCCGGGCGACCGCGTCGGCGGTGGTTCGGCCGTCGCCGGTGACCATCACGATTCGGATGCCCTCCGCGTGCAGCCCGGCGATGGCCGCGGCCGTGGTTCGCTTGATCGGGTCGAGAACGCCCAGAATTCCCGCCAGGACGCCATCCACCGCGACGAACACGACCGTCTGCCCCTCCGCGCGGAGCGCCTCCGAGCGTTGGTCCGCCGTCCCGAGCGCGATGCCCAGCCGCTCGAAGAGCTTCCGGTTGCCGAGCGCGACGCGGCGCCCGTCCACCGTCCCCTCGACGCCCATTCCGGTGCTCGACGCGAAGTCCCGCGCCGGGACGAGCGCGACGCCGCGCTCGACGGCGCCGGAGACGATCGCCGCGGCAAGCGGATGCTCGCTACCCCGCTCCAAGCTTCCCCCGAGGCGGAGAAGCTCGGGCACCGCGACGCCGTTCCGGGGCTCGATGGCGGCAAGCTTCGGCTTTCCCTCGGTGAGCGTTCCGGTCTTGTCGAGGACGATGGTGTCCACCCGGCGAAGCGTCTCGATCGCCTCGGCGTTCTTGAAGAGGACGCCCATCGTGGCGCCCTTTCCGACCGCGACCATGATGGACATGGGCGTCGCCAGTCCGAGGGCGCAGGGGCACGCGATGATGAGCACCGCGACGGCGTTCACCAGGGCGTGGGCCAGGCGCGGCGCCGGTCCCCAGACCCCCCAGGCCGCGAAGGTGAGCACCGCCACGATGACGACCGCCGGCACGAACCAGGCGGAGACCCGGTCGGCCAGCCTCTGGATCGGCGCCCGGCTCCGCTGAGCCTCCGAGACCATTCGAACGATCTGCCCGAGCAGCGTCTCAGCGCCGACGCGCTCGGCGCGCATCACGAGAGACCCGGTGCCGTTCACGGTCGCGCCGATGAGCCGGTCCCCGGGGCCCTTTTCAACGGGGATCGGCTCGCCGGTCATCATGGACTCGTCGACCGAGCTCGTGCCCTCTTCCACGGCGCCGTCCACCGGCACCCTCTCGCCGGGCCGGACGCGGAGCCGATCGCCGACGTGGACCTGCCCGAGCGGCGCGTCCTCCTCGCTCCCGTCCGCCCGAAGACGGCGGGCCGTCTTGGGCGCGAGACCGAGCAGGGCGCGAATCGACGCGCTGGTGCGGCCCCGCGCGGCAAGCTCCATCACCTGCCCCAGCAGCACGAGGGCGACGATGACCGCCGCGGCCTCGAAGTAGACCGGCACATCGCCGCCGGCATTCCGGAAACCCTCCGGGAAGAGGCCCGGAGCCAGCGCGCCCACGACGCTGTAGAGGTAGGCGACCGACACTCCCAGCGCGATCAGCGTGAACATGTTGAGGCTTCGATGCACGAGGGACTGCCAGCCGCGGACCAGGAGCGGCCACCCGGCCCAGAGGACGACCGGCGTCGCGAGCGCGAGCTCGAACCAGCGGCCGGCGCCGGGCCTCATGAGCCATCCGAGCGGTCCTCCGGGCAGCATCATGCTCATCGAATGGAGCACGAGCGGCGCGCTGAGCGCGACCGACACCCAGAAGCGCCGGCGCATGTCCCGATACTCGGAGGCCTCCTCCGGATCCGCCTCGGCGGTGACCGTTCGCGGCTCGAGCGCCATGCCGCAGATGGGGCAGGATCCCGGGCCGATCTTCCGCACCTCCGGATGCATCGGACACGTGTACTCGATGCCGCCCGCGGCGGGTCTCCCGGCGGCAACCGGCATCTCGCCCGGCGAAGGCGGCGGTTGGTGAGGAGACTGGTACCGCGCCGGGTCGGCTTCGAAGCGCGCCTTGCATCCGGCACTGCAGAAGAGAACCTCCTTTCCCTCATGAACGCTGCGGTGGGCCGTGTCCGACCGCACCGTCATGCCGCAGACCGGGTCGCGATTCACCGCACAATCACCTTGCCGCCGACCATGTCCATGCCGCAGATGAAGGGAACCTCACCCGAGTCTCGGGGAGTGAACGTCATCTCGACGGCCTGGTTGAGGGGGAGAGCCTTCCGGATGTTCTGATCCGCGATCACGATCTCCTTCGCGCAGGTGGCGTCCGTGGTTCGCGTCACGACGAGCGTCAGCGGCACGCCTTTCTTCGCCCGCACCTCCGCCGGCTCGAATCCGCGCTCCGTGACCGCAAGCTCCACGCGGGTCCCCGCGCTCTTTCCGGCGCCGCCGGCGCCGCCGCACCCCGCGGCCACCAACACCGCGAACCCGACCAGGCCAAAGATCCAAGTTTTCCGTTTCACCTTCAAACCTCCTTTCGTTCCGGCAGCCGTCTCCCCTTCCACCAGGCGAAGACGGCCGGATAGACGACCAATTCCAACACGAACGAGGTAATCACGCCTCCGACCATTGGCGCGGCGATCCGCTTCATCACGTCGGCGCCGCTCCCCGAGCCCAATAGGATGGGAAGAAGGCCGAACAAAATGGCGGCGACCGTCATCATCTTCGGGCGAATGCGGTGCGCCGCTCCCTCGACGATCGCGTCGGTCAGGTCCACGCGGTCGCGGAGGAGCCCGCGGGCCTTGTGATCCTGGTGCGAGAGCTTGAGGTAGAGAAGCATCACGACCCCGGTCTCCGCGTCCAGTCCCGCGAGCGCGATCATCCCCACCCAGACCGCGACGCTCAGATGATACCCGAGGACCCACAGCATCCAGACCGCCCCCACGAGCGAGAACGGCACCGCCAGCATCACGAGCGCCGACTCGCCGACCGAACGCGTGCTGAAGTAAAGGAGGGCGAAGACGATGAGGAGCGTGAGCGGCACCACGAACGCGAGCCGAGCCTGCGCCCGCTGGTAATACTTGAATTGCCCCGACCAGTCGATCCGATAGGTCGGCGGCAGCTGGACCTCCTTGGCCACGGCGCGCTTTGCGTCGGCCACGAAGTCGGCCAGCGGTCGGTCGGCGACGTCCACCGAGACGAGGCCGAAGAGCTGCCCGTCCTCCTCTTGGATCATGGGCGGGCCGGAGCGGAACTCGATCCTCGCGAGTTGGGCGAGCGGCACTTGCGCTCCCGACGGCGTGGGCACCAGGATCCGCTGGAGCGCCTCGGGATCGTCACGGAAGTCTCGCGCGTAGCGCACGTTGATCGCGTACCGCTCCCGGCCTTCCACCGTTTGGGACACCAGCATGCCGCCGATCGCCGTCTCGATCACATCCTGCACGTCGCCGACGGTCAGCCCGTACCGCGCGACCGCCGCGCGATCCACGTCCATGTCCAGGAAGTACCCGCCGGTGATCCGCTCCGCAAACGCACTCCGCGTGCCGGGTACCGTTTGAAGAGCGCGTTCGACCTGAATCGCGATTCGCTCGATGGTCCCGAGATCGGGGCCGTACACCTTGACGCCCACCGCGCTCCGGACTCCGGTCGCGAGCATCTCGTTTCGCGTCTGGATCGGCATCCACCAGATGTTGGGCATGCCGGGCATGCGGACCTTCGAATTCATTTCAGAGATCAGCTTCTCCCAGGTCATCCCCTTTCGCCATTCGGACTCCGGCTTGAGTGAGATCACGGTCTCGACCATGGAGAGGGGTGCCGGGTCGGTGGCCGTCCGCGCACGTCCGATCTTTCCGAACACGGTCGTGACTTCGGGCACGGCCTTGAGCCGGCGGTCCATCTGCTGGAGCACCGCGCCGGCCTCGGCCACGGACATCCCGGGCGGCGCAGTCGGCATGTGGAGGATCGTCCCCTCGTTCAGGGGCGGCATGAACTCGCTCCCCAGGCGGAGGAAGACCGGCACCGTCGAGAGCAGGAGAAGGAGTGCGCCGAAGACCACCCAGCGGCGTCGACGCACGGCGAACCGCACTACCGGAGCGTAGGCGTTGACCATGCGGCGCGAGATGGGATGCTCGTGCTCCGAGCGGATCCGACCGCGGATGAACCACGCCGCCAGCGCGGGTGTCAGCGTCACGGCGAGGAGCGCCGCGAAGAACATGGAGTAAGTCTTGGTGTAGGCGAGCGGCTTGAAGAGCCGGCCCTCGGTCGCCTGCAGCGTGAAGATCGGGAGAAAGGACACAGTGATGACCATCAGCGCGAAGAAGATGGGGCGCCCCACTTCCTGGAGTGCGCCCACGATCACGTCGTTCCGCGGACCGACGCGGCCACCCGACTCCCAGGCCTCGAGCTTCTTGTGGACGTTCTCGACCATGACGATCGAGGCGTCCACCATAGCCCCGATCGCCACCGCGATCCCGCCGAGGGACATGATGTTCGCGGTCAGCCCCTGTCCCGCCATGGGAAGGAAGGCGAGGATGACGGCAATCGGGAGGGTTAGGATCGGGATCAGGGCGCTCCGGAAATGCCAGAGGAAGAAGACGATGACCGCGCTCACGATCAGCATCTCTTGAAGGAGTTCGTGCCACAGCGTGGCCACGGCCCGGTGGATCAACTCGGAGCGGTCGTACGTGACCACGAGGTGTACGCCTGGAGGGAAGGAGCCCCGGACTTCCTCGAGCCGGCGCTTCACTCCTTCGATCACGTGAAGCGCGTTCTGCTTCTGTCGCATGACGATGATGCCGCCGACCACCTCCCCTTCGCCGTTCAGCTCGGCGATCCCGCGCCGCTGCTCCGGCCCCAGGTGCACGGTGCCGATCTGCCCCACGGTTACCGGGATGCCGTCGACGCCCATCTTCACGACCACCTGCTCGAGATCGGCCGGGGACCGTACGTACCCGCGACCCCGCACGAAGTGCTCGTGTTCCGCGATCTCGAGGACCCCGCCGCCGACGTCGTTGTTGGAGCGCCGGATCGCCATGGCCACGTCCTGGATCGAGACGCGGTACGACTCCAGCCGGTGAGGGTCGAGGTCCACCTGGTACTGCTTCACGAAGCCGCCGACCGACGCGACCTCGGCCACGCCGTCCACGCTCTGGAGCCAGTAGCGGAGGTACCAATCCTGGAACGAGCGCATCTGGGCCAGGTCGTTCTTGCCAGTCGTGTCCACCAGGGCGTACTCGAACACCCACCCGACGCCCGTCGCGTCCGGACCGAGTGTCGGAGTCACGCCTTCGGGCAATCGGCCCCGGATTCCGGAGAGGTACTCGAGCACCCGGCTCCGCGCCCAGTACGTGTCGATGCCGTCCTTGAAGACGACGTAAACGAACGAGTCGCCGATCATGCTGAGCCCGCGCACGTATTGGACACCCGGCGCGGAGCGGAGCGCGGTCACGATTGGATAGGTGATCTGGTCCTCGACAAGATCGGGGCTCCGTCCCATCCACTCCGTCGAGATGATGACCTGCGTGTCCGAGAGATCGGGGATCGCATCGAGCGGCGTCTGACTCGCGGCGCGGAGGCCGAAGGCCGCGGCCAAGATCACCGCCGAAACCGTGAGGGCCCGGTTTCGGGAGCACCAGCCGATGAGATGTTCGATCATGGCCGCCCCGTCAACGCGCGCCCGAGGAGCGGAGGCGGCTCTCGGCCGAGATCAGGAAGTTTCCGGACGTGACCACGACGTCGCCCGCCTTGAGCCCGTGTTGCACCTCGTACAGGTTGCCTGCCTTGGCGCCCAACGAAACCTCGCGCGGGGCGAGCCGGCCTTCGCCCAGGTCCACGAAGACGACGCGCCGGTCCCCCTCGAAGAGCACCGCGCTCTCTGGAACCGCGAGCCGCTCGCCGAGGTCGCGCTCGAGGAGGACGTTCACGAACATGCCCGGCTTCAGGTCCCCGGTTGGATTCGCTACCTCGAGGCGCACCTCGCCGGTCCGCGTGTCGGGATCGAGATAGGGATTGATGTAGGAGACGCGGCCGCGGCGTGTGGTGGCGCCGAGAAACGGCGTCTCGATGGTTCCGATCATCCCCTCCCGGACGAGCGAGAGTTCGTACTGGTAGACGCTCGCGACCACCCAGATCGGATTCACGGGCGCGATCTTGTAGAGCGTCTGCCCCGCTGTGAACGCGCTGCCACGCACGAGGTTCTTCTCCACGACGACGCCGCTCACGGGCGCTGGGATCGGCACGACCTCCTGCGCGACTCCAGACCGGACGATCGCGTCGATCCGCCCGGGCGGGATGTCCCAGAGGAGGAGCCGCTGGCGCGCCGCGGCCGCCATGCTCGAATCGGGAGCCCCGCCCATCGCATGGCCGCCCGTCGCCGGTCCCGAAGCCGTAGGGCGGAGGGCTTCGAGCAGCTCCTGCTGTGCCGCGAGAAGCTCGGGGCTATAGACGGAGAGGAGCGGCTCGCCCGCGCGGACGAGCTGGCCCGTGTAGTCGGCGTGGATCTCACGCACCCAGCCCGAGAACTTGAGCGAGATCTCCGCGCGCCGCGTCTCGTCGTAGGCGACCTTTCCGGTGGCCCGAATCGTCGTCGACAGGCGACGCATGCCGATCGCTTCCGTGCGAACGCCAATCTCCTGGCGCCGCGCCGGATCGAGCACGATCACTTCCCCATCGCCGGTGGCGACGGCCGGCGCCCTCGATGAATCCGCGGCGCCGTCCGGCGAGCCCGTCCCCCCCTCGAACTGGACGTCGCCCGTGGTCGTGCTCACCCGATATCGCGCGCGGGCCGGTGCCGCCCCGCCCGCGGAAACCGAAAGTTCGGCCGTCCAGTCGCCACCCATCCCGAGCCCATATCGCGCCTCGTAGCGACCGGCCCCGACCTCCTTCACCATGCCCTTGCTCTCCATCCGCGGCATCGCGCCCATCGCGGGCATCGTGATGACCGCCTCTACCGCGGCATTGGTCACCGGCTTCCCTGCCTGGTCCCGCACCTCGATCAGGAGCGTGTTGTCGCCCACGATCGGACGAGCGGGCCGATTCGCGACCGCGATCCGATACGCGCCCACCGATTGCGGCGGGGACTTGCGGCCGCCGATGCCGCCGCAGCCCGCGAGCAGCACGACGAGTACCGCGACCGTGAGGGATCTCATCGCGATCCTTCCTGCCCGGGCTCTCCGGCCGGTGACGGCGGCTCCGCGCCGCGGGCCCAGTCCAGGTCCGCGAGCGCCATCCGGTAGGACGCCTCGGCGCGGTGGAGCGAAAGCCGCGCCCGCGATAGATCGCGTTCCGCGCTCAACAGCGCGAGAAAGTCCCCGCGATTCGACTCGTACGCCGCGCGTGCGGAGGCCAGCGACCGCTCGCTCGCGGGAAGGACGCCGGATTCCAAGATGTGGACCTCGTGCGCCGTCTCTTCGACGCGCGCGCGAGCCTCCGTGAGTTCCGCGCGTGCCGCGTCGCGCGCCGCGCTTCGTTCGAGATCGGCGCGCTCGACCATCGCTTGCGCCTCCCGCTCCCGCGCCCGAAGCCGCCCTTGCCAGATCGGGAGGTTCACGCCGACCCCGACGATGGGCCGCCACTCCACCTCCTCCATGAATCGGTCGTAGCTCGCGGTCACGGTCAGCTCGGGGAGCCGGGCCCGCTTCGCGAGTCGGCGCTCCTGATCGCGAGCGTCCCGCGAGGCGGCGAGCGCGCGAACGGACGGCAGCGCGTCGACCGAAGCGTCCGCGGCCGGCGCGATCGCTTCTTCGGGGGACGGCGCCGGAGGAAGGTCCGCCGGCGGGTCCGGGAACGGCGCCGGAGATTCGTCGTGGAGGAGCGCCTTCAGGCGAGCGGCCGTCATCCGTCGCTCCCGCACGAGCACGGCCCGCTCGTGATCGAGCATCGCGATCTCCACTTCCGCCTGGAGCGCATCCGATTGCCCGACCGTGCCCGCGGCGTACTTTTGGAGGGCGACGCGGCGGAATTGATCCACCAGCGTCCGGAGGTCGTCCGTCACGGCCTCCGCCCGGGCGATTTCGTACATATGGAAATAGAGGAGGCTTGCTTCGCGTGCCAGGTCGAGCCGCATCGCGCGTACGTTTTCCAGGGCAGCGCGTCCGTCCGCGCGGGCGGCGCGCCGCAGGAGCCCGCCCTGGCCGAAGGGCGCGAGATGCTGCGAGAAGGAAAGTCCCCAGGCCGGATCGACGACGTCGCTCCCGAGGCTGCGTGGGGCGACCATTCCCTCGAGCATCGGATCCATCAACGCGCCGGCCTGGTCGGCCCTTGCCTCCGCCGCGGCGTGAGCCGCGCGGAGCGCGCCCAACGAGGCGTTCCGCGCGAGCACCGCGCGAGTGAGGAGTGCCAAGTCCAGGGCCGGAGCGGAGCGAAGCGAATCGAGCGGATCGGGCGTCGCCCCGCGCGCCACGGCAACGACGGGGACGAGCGCGGCGGGGGCCAGCACGCCGGCCAGGGCAAACGCGGCGGTGACGCGGATGAGCGCGGGCGGCGTAAAACGAGCGGACTTCATGGCGAAACCACCTCCGGGTGATGGTTCCCCGCGCCGCGCGGCGAACGGACGGGCGGAGCAGGGGACGAAACGGCGCGCGAAAAGCATCGGACCGGACGAGCGGGCCGAAGCCCGGTCCGGATCGAGTCGCTAGCGCTCGGTCAGTTCCGGAGGTGCGTGGTGAGGGTGGCGGAAGGCGGAGGCGATGCCGCCGGGTTCGGCGGCGGAGCATCGAACGACGGCGCGACCAAGGCGGGGATCTCGGGGCACGCGACT
>Ga0075434_100002888_pt1 | contig 15245 bp, 28 predicted proteins | sample RhiMethybrSRZTD3_FD_75298 | JGI IMG/M metagenome (GOLD analysis project Ga0075434, IMG submission 75298) | Populus rhizosphere microbial communities from Tennessee, USA - Rhizosphere MetaG P. TD hybrid SRZTD3 | ecosystem: Host-associated > Plants > Roots > Rhizosphere > Soil | place: USA... | reverse complement strand
GCGGTCCGTGATTAGACTTTGGGTTTATGGTTTCCTCTATGCCCTTAAAGAATCCCTTCGCGCTGGGGCGGCGCTGCCCTCTAGCTAATCGATTCCATTATACTAGAATAATCCCCAAATTTTCAGAACAATGGCAATGACCAAGGCTGGGATAATCCTATCTCGGATAAATTCCCATAGGCCCGTTTTTTCTTTTCTAATGGCGACCTCGATCCGCTCCGCTGTAGTAAGTTGCCTCTCTTGGTCGCGCTTTTCCCGTTCGGCCCTATAGGTTTTTTGTTCTTCAATAAAGTTGATGACTAGTTGATTATTAATGGCAATTTGATTCGATATAGAACGGAACAACTCTACAATCATTTGGTCCTTAGAGATTCCCGGGTATTCTTTTTTTATTTCCTCCTCCACTTCTCCGAGGTCCTTTAAGGGAATTGTCCGATTCTTATCTTTTACCGGTGACATATTGACTCCATTTGTCGAAATAATAAGACGCGACAATAAAGGCGATTCCCATATCGCGGGCGAATCGTCCGGACTCAATTGCTTGGTCAAATTTTCCAACTACTTCAATAGTGGGAAGGTAAATTATCTTCCCGTCATCGCTCGTCTCTTGAGTGACAATAATCTCAATTGGCTCGCGGGTAAGAGTTCCTCCTCTTACTATAATCTCCCTCTTTCGTAGGGGTGCATGTTCGGGTAAATTTTCCATCATGACTCCAATAACGAAAAGGACTCGAGGGCTTCCGTTAAGTCCTCGAGTCCTCTAATAATAGCGTGTCATTCCCGGCTGATTATCCTTCCGGTTTGCCGTCCTTAGTGGAGGCGTTTCACTTTAGGACCTCGGTCCCTCCGTTCAGACCATCCACCAAGGCCAGCGCACCGGTTAGTTAATCACGGTCCGCGCGCTACCTGACCGGGAATGACAAATAGGAGTATATCACTCTTTTTTCGGGCTGGCGACCCCGCTGGGGTGTAGGATTTCCTCCGCCTCTTCCTTAATTCTCGCTTCCCCTAGGAAGTCCCTCATAAAATCGATTCCCGCTTCTGTAGGGATAAAGCCATTATCCGAGGTTTTCCCGTTTTTATAAGTGATGAATTTATGGGTGTATAGGTCCGTTTGCAAGGACTCGAATTCCGGATCTGTATAGAGTCTCCCTTTCCCGGCCCATTTTGCGAAAGTTAAATTAATTTGCTCAACATGTTCGGTCCGTGAAAAATCTTCCAAAACGCCTTGGCAAAATAACCTGAATTTGGCCGGGCTGCTATGGATATAATCCCTCGATTCTCCCTCATAGGCCCCGGTGTTTTCATTCCGGCGTATCGTCTCGATTCTTATCACGTCCTTAGAGGGCATAAATCCAAGTTCGGCGCGTTCTTCCGGACTCATTCTGTGATAAGTTTTTAGGTATTCGGTGTTGGCTTCAATAGCGGCGGTCCATTTGTCCCTTAAGCTTGCAATTACGATCCAGCCCGCCATTACCGCGCCCAAGATATAGAATCCCATATCTAGGGGCTTGTCTCCATTTTTCCCGACCACATACCCAGCCATTAAGAACAACGCGGGATAGAGGAAGTGATGAGGGTGCGCCTCCCATGAATAATTAATATACTTCTTTAAGTCTATTGCAATAGAGACCAAAAGCAGAACGGTGATTCCGCCATATAAACAAAGTAAACTTAGATTCATTTTTTCCTCCCATCTCCAAGTAAAGGCCTCCGTTTCTCCGGAAGGCTTGGCACGTCTCGCGCTTCCCCATCAATGACTCCCTCATCCGTTAATCTAGGAAGATCCCGGCCGCGCGGGAGGGATGATATGTCTATTGCATCCGAATCGATTACGCCCCAATCCCGGAGTCTAGGTAGATTCGCTGACTCCCCCAGCTTTTTAAAGCGATCCTCTTCCGTGACTATGGAGGCGGCTAGCGCCTCCATTTTTTTATGATACCGTTCATGTGCCTCTAATTCCGGCTTAAGAGACTGTGCTAGCATCGCGCCATAACTTTCTTTGGAGACAGGCAAGCCCAAGGGCTTGGAGGTGGGTGTTCCGCGCCCGCTTGGTCTCCCGCTTCGAACGGATAGAGAAATCATCAGCAAACAAAGTAGAATAACGATCAGCACGGTGATACAACTTCCGTTCAATAAAATCATTGTCAAAAATTGTTCTGTAGTCATAGAAGCTCCTTTTTATAGGGTAGAATTCTAGCGCCCATCACGCGGGAGGGTTGAAGCTCCGCCCGTGAGATGGGCATTTTAGAATCGCATAAAAATATTTTTTCATACTTCCTCCAGCCATTCGGCCCGCTCAATAGCTAAATCGAAAACCGTTTCTATGGGTTTCCATAGCTCGGTAGACGGGTCATTTTCTGCTAGCTCATTTTTACCGATCCCTAGCTTTTTGATTTTCCGGGCGTAGGCATAAATTTGTTTAGCTTCTCCGAATGTATCTTTCAGGACCTTGGTCCCATAGGGAAATTTGATTTTAGATTTTTCCATATAGCCCTTATTGCCGGCATACCATACCCGAATCACTTGGAGTCGATTCGTGCAATTTTCTAAGTATGCTTTTGTGGATTCATACTTCCGGGTTTTTTCATAGAGTGCCTTAAGACATTCTATAGCTTTGGCGATCCGTTCCGCGTCCGCGCCCGTGATTCGTTTCTTACGTGTTTCCATGTTTTTCTTCCTTTCTTTTTTCGACTAGCAAAATAGGACCCCGGAAACGGACTTCGCAAGCCTCTAATGTATTGGCTTGGAAATATTCCGGGAGGCGATCCAAGGAAATGGTTATGACCCGTCCGGTTACATGCGACGGTAACGGCGGGCGGGCGGGCTGGCTTGGGGCTGGCTTGGGTTTCATGAGAAAATCAGCCCCATCATTAAAAGTAAAAGCCCCGCGCCTAGCAGGAGAATCAAAACTAAGACGATTGCAAACATAGGAAGGTCCTTTCTATTTAATTATCGGGTATAAATATTATACACCCGGTCGCATTAAAAAATCATATTAAAAGAGACCCTCCAGCCGTACCCGAACGGCTGGAGGGCTTAACCGTGCGCGCCCTCGGGCTTCGGTTAATTTTACGGTCCGGGAAAGGACTAACCGGACCGATAGAATTTTACCATCACTTTGGAAAATGATGAGTCTAGTCTTTTGCCCAAGCTTCTGTAAAGTCATCAACAAAAGAATCTAATTCCTCTTCGGTCATAGTTGAGGTAAGATTTTCCGCCATATCAAAAACGGCGAGGGCTGCCAGCGCGGTATCCTCATCGTTGCCCGGCGTTTCTTGGTTAAACTCAAAGATAGCGCCTTTTAATTTGCGGGCGAGGCCATCTATTGAGATAGATTCGCCGCTTTTCAAAAAAAACATTCGTTCCGGTGTTGGCTCATTCATTTTTGACTCCTATTAAGATATGACCCAAAAAACGCCCAAGCGATTCTGTCCATAGTTAACATCAGTGGCTAGGATTTGCCCGGGCGCATCCGAATCCTGATAACATTCTAACCGGAATTGTAGACCGGCTGGAGCAGTAAAGTTTAGGGTATAGTCCAAATATTGCGCGCCCGCCCCGGCGGATTTTCCGATTCCTTGGATCACTCCGGACGCGGGCGCTACTTGCCAAGCGCGCAAGCTTCTATAACCGGCGGTTGCTTGATTCCAAAGCAGGACCACATTAAGCATAATGAATCCAGCTTGATTTACCGTGATGGTATCACTACCCGCGGACCCGCTTAAGATTCCATTCGTGGGATTCGTTATAGACGTCCAAGGGATAGCTGTCCAAGTGAATTTAACCGGATTAAGGACGGTAGAACGGAGTCCGCGAATGAATGACGATTCCTTTGTTTCGGCGGGAGGCTTAGGGAAAATGGACATAATTACGCCTCATCTTTGGTAAGAAGATAGTAACCGAGAAAAACGGAGGTAGTTCCTACTCCATAGGAAAGCGCCAAGAAATTGGAAGTTAGGAACCCCGTCAAAGAAGAAACGGACGCGGCTATAGAATAACTGCTTAGGTCAAAGCTTTGGTCCGCGATAAATGCCCTGACATATTTCCCGGTGGACCAATCCCCCACAAATTTTACTTGTATGTTAAATCCGGTTGCCCCGGGAATACTCATCGTAGAAATTGTTTGGAATCCGCTCGGAGTCCAAATCTGAAAATTTGGGCGCGTATACTGTAATATGGCTTGATAGGGATTTCCTCCTATCGGCTTATAGTCAATAGTGATTCGGAAATTTCCACAAACATCATTCATCCATACACCGGCCTCTAGGCCAAGCCGAGTCGCGCGGCCCGCGAACATTTCCCGGGCCATAAATGACCGATCATTAGAGACGGTCCCAGGATTTAGTTTCACCGCGTAGGGGGGACTATAAGCGGCGAAACTTGTATCAACCACCGGATCTACAATGGCGGGAATTAATCCAGCGCCTTGGTTATATAACCGGAATCCTCCAAGGCCATTATTGAACGTATCCAAGTACAAGACTCGCCCTTGGGAATCGATGGGAGAAAAACCCCATAGCATATTAGCAGTATAGGACGGGTCTACAACTTGGGAGGCGTATAGTGCTGATGTGATACCGCTATCCGGTAAACCGCGCGCCATTATTGGACCTCCACATAAAAACTATGAAAATAGGTATCATCCTCATTCCATCCACTTAGAACCAAATCATAGGGAGGCCCTTCTAAGATGACTCTTTCTGCAAGGGTTACTTGACTATCATCTCCCTCTATATATCGCTCCCCCCTCATATAGACCGGTCTCCCTTGGGATAATATCTCCAAATGTGCTAAGTAACTATGGCCTCTAGGGATGGTTATTACCGCTCTTTGGATCAAAGCCCGCCCATAGTTATACCGGATGGTCGCGGGCTTTGATTCTTTCGTATTGGGGGGAATGTCAAGCTTAAGTAACATTCTTTTCCTTTTCCCCATCTGGAATCGTTGCCGGTCCTGCGATCCGTTCCGCGCTCACAATCGCGAAAATGTTAACGGAGACGGTCCCAGCCCCATCATTGTAAAATTCAAAAGTAAGGGTATAGGGAGGCCCTAACAACTTTCGATTAAAGGGCAGGACCAAGCTTAACCCGCTGGGAGGCATCGCCCCATAAGAATCTTTTCCGCTTCCGAAATTAGAATCGCCCTTGGAACCCATCGCGGGATATAGCGCGCCTCCATGTTCTGTTATTCTTACTCCAAGGTCCTGTAAGACTCCGGCTTGGGGTATCGTGATTTCTATATACTCCAAGTTTGGGGCTTGGGGGGAAAGCTGGAATCGATTCGGCGCGTCCGGTGTGGTAATCGCTGGAATCTTTAGGCGACCGGACAAAGGGAAGTATTTTCGATTCGGGTCTATGTCCATTTTGACTCCTATAGTGGAACCGGCGCGGCTTTGGTGACGGCGGTAACCGTCTCCTTGGCTACCCCGGATTTGACGAATAAGAAGATTATCCCAAGCAAGATCAGGGTAACGCCTCCGAGGAACGCGACAAGGTCTGCGACTTCGCGCGGCTTCCCTTCGGCGTTTTTTCCTAGGATTCTTTCTCCAATCCCGTCTAGGATTCCATTCGCGGCCTCGGTGAGAGATCCGGCGACCGATCCGGCGACCGATCCGACCCCGCCCGTGACCACTCCGACCCCGGCCGCGCCAGTGGAAACGATTTCCGATCCCGCGCCCGTAAGGGTGGATGCGACCCCGGCGGAGGCCGATTCCGAGATACCGCCCAATGACAGCGCCAAAGATTTGGCGCTGCCATTATTCCACGTAGACCAAGGGGTAAACTTATTCCCTGCTTCCCTGTAGACTTGGTAAGCTGCCTCCGCGTTTTTCATCGGGTCATACACGGAGTCATTATTATACTGAGGGTGCGCGCTTCCGTAGATTTGCCATAGACCCCGGCTACCGCTGCCGGGCTTGGTTCCGGCCGCGCTTTCCGGGTTATAGGCTGTAGGGTTACCGTTCGATTCTCTCATGGCGATAGCGACCGCGTTAAGCAAGTCTGTACCCCGGAACCCGGCCCGGTAAGCATAAGCTGCAATCTGTTGAGGGCTAAGATTCGCCATAGGTTACCTCCCTTTTGTGCCGCCTCCCTTGGTGCCGGTCCCTAGACCAAGGATTTGAGTGCTAGCCACGCGCCCGCCCGGTAGGGTGACCGTTCCGGGAATCGGGCTGGAGGTGACCGGATAACCGCTTATGTAATAGATTCCGTTGATATACCCGGTGAAATATCTCCCTTTCCCAAGGGCTTGGGCGGGAGTCCGCGCGGAATCGCTTGGCCTATTTTTGGCAAGTGGGTTATTCTTCTTAACCCTCTCCGCTATTCCCTTCCCGGGCTGGGCGGGCTGAGGTGCGGTAACCGATTCTGTAGACCCGCCCGTTAATCCGGCTTGGTCCAAGAGACCACCGGCCCCAATCAAAACGGGAGACGTGATGTTATCGGGTAAGTTAAAGGATTCAGACAAGCTTGGGACCGTCTGAATCTTGGTATGCATATCCGTTCCGGTCATGACCGGCCCGCTGTCCGCTTTGCGGTTCTTTGCTTTCCCGCTAGTCTCACTCCAAACAGGTGGGGAGGCGGACTCTCCCAATTGTCCAAGGGCATCCGAGAGTCCGCCAAAGGAACCGCCTCCGAGGGAGTCGAGGCTTCCCGTCTCCTCTTGGCTTGGGGCTGCGACCGTGACCGGCTCTCCACCGCGCTTCTTGGCTGTATAAATGGCTAGGAGGATCACGGCCCCAAGGATAGCGGCTGCGGCCCAAGGATGTGCTTTCACCCAAGCTTGGATATTTTCGGCGCTTTGCTTAAGATCCATTTTGACTCCCTTTCCTTAATTTTGGCGTACCGGTGGGGGGTGCGCCAGCTGGGGAACCCTTACCGGTAGGGGTAGGATCAGGGACTCCAGCCAAAAGCGCGGCAAACATTCCGCCCGGGTTTGTAACCCCATAGGTCAAATGGTCCGCTTGATTCGTCATTTGGCTAGTATCCTGTTTAATGGCTGGCCTCATCAGGACTTGAATATAGTTTTGGCTATAGTTTGTCCGCCCCGGCTCCTGATTGATTCCAATATCTTGAAGCTCTCGCGCAAGGATACCGCCCGCGATCCGGCCCGGATCTTGGGTTTTATCTGTGGTCCAGTAAGGGTAAGTAAGAATATCCCGCGCGGCGTGATTATTAGACATAGGTCACCTCCCTTGTAAGGTCCGAGTCAAGCCGATTACAGCCGACCCGGAAGAAATGACTAATTGACTCGCGCCCTTATAATTCACGACTAATAGGTACGCGAGAATCAAGAATCCCATTGTAGCTATAAGGTCTTGGCCTCTCATTTGTGCCTCCGTTAACGGACCGATCCGAGGATAGTGGCAAGTCCGGAAAATTGCCCATAATGCCCTAGGACCAAGCCCACTAGAATCAGAATCAACAAAAAGTTAGTCGCTTCCGGCGCGACCTCCGCCGCTGCAATCGCGATCAAGATTACAAGCGCGAGTCTCGGATAAAATCCAAAGGTAGGGTTATTTTTGTTTCCCACCGGCGGACCCTCCCGAGGTATGGCCTCCCGCGCTACCCGCGCTTAAGCTGGCTGGCTGGCTGGCAGAACTGCCAGCGCCTTGGCTTTTTCCTATCAGCGCGTTTACTAGTAGGTTAAGTCTCCCGCTAGTATACATCGCGGCTAGGATAATCAGGATCAGAAGGACAATCGTTAATTTCGTGTTATTCATTTGGATAACACTTTCAAAACGTCCTTGGTGGTTCCGCGAATTCCAGCCAGCATAAAAGCGATCCCAATCAGGATTATCAAAACGGCTAGAAAGGTAGACCCGTTCATTATGGCCTCCTCTTAATCCTCCATAACATAGCGCATCCCTAGGTAACCGATCAGGAGGAAAATAAATATCCAAGCGGCGGGCGGAATTTTATAGATTACAGACTCGCCCTTATTGGGCGAGTCTCCGTCCGGTGTGCTAATCTGTAAGGGCTGTTGTTGGATATAGCCCGGAAGATTGATAGAAACGGGAGACGAATTGTTCATAGGATACTCCTAGAAGCAAGATAGGCCCGGGCGTTATCGGCCCGAGACCATCACAAAGCGATCCAAGATACACAGGACTGTGCCGGTAGAGGTACTGGTAAAGGTCCCTTCGATTCGGAGGTTTGCCAAAGATTCGGTATCCTTAACAAACTTTAACCCCGCGCCTCCAAATTTATAGAAATCCATCACCAAGACTCCCTTGGGAGGATAATGACCGTAGTCCTGTTGAAACTCTTGAGTGAAAGCCCAGCCCGGGCGGGAAATGGGAGTCTCATTCGCGCCATAAACCCATTTCAGATTAGATACGTCGGAAACATCCACCGGCGCGCCATTGGAATCGAGAACCATAATAATGGCGCGTAATAGGACCCCGGCGCGTGGGACCTCAAAGCGGAAAGCATTCCCGAGAATATCCCGCCGCGCTTCGATCACTTGGTGCGCCCATCTTAGATCAGGATATTCGTCTTGTTTGGCGGGAATGGTATACAGCTCGCGCTCGATTTGTAGTTGTGTACTGGCGACCGTTGCTGTTCCGGTCAATGTTCCACCCGACCAAAGCGAATTGACGGAGGAGGCTGCGGCATACAAGGGATTAAATAATACACTAATCCCTACATCAATGCTTTGATTCTGCAATAGCCATAGGCCAAGTTCCGCGACTTGTTGCTTGATATTCACCGGTAGCGCGAATTGTAGTTCAAAGGGTGCTTGCGCGTTAAAGTTCCCGGTTGCGCCAATTGCATCATATTTTTTTAGACTCGTCGCGGCGGAGACATTATCCAAAGTTGTATCATAGGCGACTGGCGCAAGGTTAGAACCATCCCGGTTTTGAATATCGTTATAAACCGTAAGGCCAAGCCCGGAAAGGTCTACTAAGGAAATGGACCCATTTGCGTCAATGCGGAGTCGGTTAATGAACGATCCCAGGACCCCATAGGAGGATTTTCCCGGCGCGGCGGTATAGGCGCTCACATTAAACAATGCAGTCGCAAGGAAACGGAGGCGGGAAAGCATTCCATTTCTTTGGAGGGTGCGCGTGGCTTGGCCTCCGCTCGCGCTTGGATAGGCGATTGTCTGTTCTTGAATTTGTTGCAGTTCGCTTACCCCCGGGTCTCCCCAAAAGTAATTAATTTTCAGTCCTGATTTAAACAAAGGGTACATATTATCCTCCAGGCATTTAAGTATAAGGCTTCATTTTGATGGTCAATCCATGCGATTCCCGTCACGGAATCGCGGCTAGGGTATCAGCCAAGCTAGGACTCAACTTACGAATTTGGGGGTTAACTGCTTTGAGACCAAGACGCGCGCCTTGGATGAACAAAAGCGCGAAAACCAAGAAAAGCAGAGTCCGCCCGAATTTATCCAAATTCATAACTACCTCCTTCCTTTATAGTCTCTTGGATTGGATATACATTTCGCCTCCCTAGGTCCAAGGTCATTAATCGAGGGGCATCCTCCTCCCCTCGGTAATAATAAAACTGATGACGCGGGATTCTTTGTTTGACTTCCGGCCCGGTGTAGCCAGCTACATGGTCTCGGTCGTCTGAGTCATTCATTCGAAAAATAAAGAATACTTCCGCCTCCGTGAAAAAGATTCTCGGTATGCCGCGCGGCCTCTGTGTGGCATTCCATAAACTTACATTTTTCTCCCGGCCCGTCAACGCGATTTCTTTCATGACCGAGAGGGACTCCGGATAGCGTTCCGCCATGACTGCTAACTCATCACAATAAATAGTCACATTTCGATCCCGGAACGCGGCAATTAAAAAATCGGATAATTTCTCGTCATCATCCCGCTTAGGTCTCACTAGCATTTGAAAATCTTTCTTGAAAAAACGCGGGAAGTTGATTCCTCGATTCAACTTAAACCCCTCCAGTCGAAAGGTATGTTTTGGGTCAATGACAATTGCCCGATTCGTCATAGACAGCAGAAATTTAGCTAAGACCGTTTTCCCGGCCCCGGTGGTCCCTACGATTACAACCCGGTCACTTCGATTAATGGTTATCATCTTCGCGAAGTAACCAAGGGATAATCTCAACTTGGATTCGGACGATAATAGCTCGTACCTGTTCCGGATCCGCTTTACGGATATAGTTCTCTACTAGATTCCGCGCGACCGGGCGAAAGGTGGCAGGGATAACCTCCGACTCTGTCATCAGGGATTCGAATAAGGCCCGGATTCGTCTAATAATTGGGGCTTCGGTTTTTAGGGTATTCATTAACGACTCCCTTCCGAGGCGGACGCGATCCGGTTCAAAAAGCTTCCGGCTTCCGGGCTAATTTGGCTGATGGGGTCTAGGGGCTTGGCGTGACCGTTGTCCTGATAAGGGACCGTTACCGGCTGGCTGGCTTGGGGCTGGGCGGGAGTCCGTAGATCCTCATGGACCCGAGAATACCATGTCGCGATCACGGCGATCATTCCGATCAAATCTACCGCGTCCGCGCTCATTTTGCTATTGACAGGCAAGTGACGGAGGAGAATCCCGGCCAGGTGGTCCGAGAATAAATTGATTTCCTCTTGATTCGGCTTGGCACTTTCCCGGATCCGAATCGCGGCCACTAACAAAGTAATAAGAGAAACTACAAGGACGGAAAAATCTTCTCGGGCGCGTGGAGTAACTTTTTTATTGGATTTGGGAAGCTCCTCCCCTCGGAGGGCATTTGTGGCTTTGGCGAGTAATCCCCCAAATCCGCCTGAGGTTGTCTCGGATTCCCGGTGGGATTCAATTTCGATTCCTTCCGGGCTGCGTTCTGGATCAGGCGCGATGACGGAATTTATATCGGCTTGGGCGTCGAGTCTTCGGTTGTGTTGCCGAATCGTCTCCGTCGGTCCGAGTATCCCCTCTTTTCGGAGTTTCTGTGTGAGTCTCCAGATTCCCCCCTGACTGTTTGGCAGTTCGATTCTTTGCCGCGCGGTATTTAGCTCCGCGCTTGGTTGCTCGCTCGCGCTTGGTGCGGTCCGTTTCCCGGTCGTTGAATTGTTTAATGGCATTTTCGACGGTCTCCAATCTAGCTTCTAAGGGGTTTGGCGCTTCCTGCTCTTGGACCTCTACCGGCTCCGCGTCCGGCGAAGCTGGCTCCGGAGGCTCGGACTCGGTGGTCCCATTGGGGGGGGTAACTTTTTTATCTGCCATTGCGTCACGTCCTTAACGGAAAATTAGAACAATTTTACTACCATTAAACTAGATTTTGCATTACAATCTGTCTATACCCGATAATTGAATAGGAAAGGACCTCCTTATGGCTTCAAAACAAAAACAGGCTACCGCCTCCGTTTTAAGTGAAGCGGACCGCGCCCGGCTTGAGGCGTTTATCGGCGTTCCGTTCGATTCGTTCTCCGAGGCAATTGAACAATGGGAATTAGAACGCGAAGCGCTGGCAGATTTTAACGATGAGAATCAAGCCTTACGGATTCTTGCGAAGAATCTGCTATCTGTGATTAAGTCCTCCGCTGTGATGGTAGAGGCGATCAGCAATGATGGGATTTTGTTCTTATCTCAAAAGACCAAGGATAAAATCGAATCTTCGCGCAAGGAATTACAAGAGGCGGAGGGGACCATCCAACAATTAAAGACTCTTGTTCAGTCTCATAATAAATAATCATGGCTCGCAAGAAGAATCGCAGTCCCTTTAAAGGGGCGGCGGACATTCTGGCCCAAGGCATTATCTCGGTTCGTAAGTTAGGGGCATTTTTCAGGGAAACGAATCGAGGAGGCAAGCGCGCCCAAAAAGAGACCCAACGCGCCGCGCGGGAGTTATGGAAAGAACGGACCGATAAACAGGTAGCGCAAGAATTAGGAATCAGCCGTCAAAAGGCGACCTCCCTACGAAAACGAGTCCAAGAGGGAAAAGCCTATAGCCCGGAATTAAAAGAAGTCCTTCGCCAAGCGGACCGTGAGTTAAGCGCCCGTCCGGCCCGGGAGACCCGCGCCCAAGGCCCGGAGGGCTTTTATATTCCCGAGGTCCGCGATGGAAGATCCCGGAAAGGGACCCAAAAGGCTGCAAAAGAATTATGGGAGGGGAGAACAAATAAAGAAGTTGCCAAGCAATTGGGCATCAGCCCACAAAAAGCAAGCCGAATCAGAAAGGCCATAGAATCGGGAGACCTATATAGCCCGGAATTAAAAGACGAATTAAAAAGCGCCCGCTTGGACTATGAAGCGACTCCGCAAAAAATGGAAAATGGAGTTTACTTTTTTCCGGACATCAAGAAACTTAAAAAGTTCACTAAGGTAGACATTATTAAAACATTCGGCTTTTTAGATGACGCGCTGGAATGGTGGGAGTCGGTGGTCTCCAGTGATACCTATATTGCGATCACAGAACAAAATGGTAGTTATCATGTAGTGGGGTTAGGGAAACGCGGCCAGCGACCGACCCGAGGCAAAAGTTATGAACGCGGCAAGGGGAACCGCGTCAAGCAATTAATTTCCAAGTATAAGAATCAATAGGAGGATTCTATGATAATGGCTTCCGTTGTTCTAAGTTGTGATTTTTATCCTATTCCCGAAATTGGGGTGTGTCTCGAAAGTATGGAAAGCTTTGAGTCCATAGAGGAGGCGGAGGAGTGGGTTAAGTCTCATGGCTGGCTGGCTATTGAGATGTTAACTCCGACCCGTCATTTATGCCCAATCCACGCGCCGCGCAAAGCGGAATATATAGAAAGGGTGTTAAGGGATGCAAAAGGACCTTTTTAAATCCAAATATGGCCCGTTGCATGGCTCGGACTGGATCCGGACCATACCGGCGGAGGATAGGCGTGTTTTTTCGTCGCTTGGCTTTACTGCCTCCGACTATGGGCGATCCGGCGGGCGGGCGCTGGCTGCGAAGTATGGCCCGGGCTATATGGCGAAAATTGGCGCGCGTGGCGCGGTGGTCGCAAATCTTACCAAGGAAGTGAAAAAGCAAATCAGGGAGGCATCTTATGAATCCTATTAAGGTTAATCTGCTGGAACGCGCCAAGGCCCGGGCGCTGGCTTGGCGCGCGCAAGTAGTAAAAGAATTGCCGGACCCGTTCACCCTCCAGGAACGGGCTATTTTAGGAAGTTATTCTTATGCCCTCCAGGTCTCTAAGGTACGTATGCTGAAAGAGGAATCGTTATTGTCTCTAGGCTATGGGATGAAAGAGACTCCCTCTACCATTGCCCGCGATTATCTTCTATTGTCCTATGGGCGCGGTCCAAAGGTCAAGCATGAGCAAATAGAATTAATTAAGAAGTCCTTAAAACCTTTTCCCATTTATGCCAAGCCCGGCCCATTTGAGGAAGGGCTGTATATTGACATTCGCGCGACGTTTTGGGAAGTGATTAATATCTCCGGGTGGGATGTAGACTACTGGCCCGGGCGCTGGCTGGCTGCCGGGCGTCCCCCTCATGATTTCCCGTTTCCCGACCACAAACAGGCGCGGTCCTGTTTGGTCTCCGTTGCTCGGCCCGGAATGGTAGTTACTTATAAACCGGACGGGAAGTTTCCGCTATTTTCTGCCGGATCTCCCATCATTAACCTATCGGTCTCTAAGCTGATTTCCGACCTCCTAAACTCAATTGCATCCGAGGCCATAGACCTAGGCGCGGTGTATGCCAATACAGACGGGTATATAGCACCCTCCGAGAAAATAGCCGCGCGCATCTGTGAAATGATTTTAGATTGGGGTTTAGAACCGAGGATCAAAGCGGAAGGACCCGGCGCGGTCAAATCCGCTGGGGCGTACCGAGTCGGCTCGGTGGAATCGGTCCCTTATGGTGTGAGGGGAGGCTATGAACCCGTCCAAAAGATTTATCCACCAAAATATAAAAGCTGGCTGAAACCGCGCTTTGCAAAATTATCAGCCCGCCGCGCTTGACGAAAAAACCCAACGGTGGGATAATACTCCTTAGCGCCCAATCTACCCGATAATTTCAAGGCGCTAGAAAAGGATAAAACATCATGTTTCAAATAGAATTGTTTCCTTGTCCGATTACCGCTGAGGATAATAGCCGGACCCGCCGCCCTACATGGGGGGAGTTAATCATGCTCTCTAATAATGATTTTATGACCAAGACCGAAGCGCTAAATTTTGCCGAATCGCTTTGGATAGGGACAAGCGCCCGGATTTTCATGGTAGAGTATTTAAAGGATATTTGTCATCCGATCCGCGCTTGGGAGTTGAAGCGATCCGGTTTTGATGTTGAGACAATGCGCGCTTTTCCGCTTCGGAGGCTATTATGAACAAAAGTAAAAAGAATCCCGCTGCCGTTGCGCTTGGCTCGATACGATCCGAGGCCAAAGCCAAAGCTGCCCGCGCCAATGGTCGCAAGGGAGGCCGGCCGCGTTTACAAGACTTAGTGAAAGCGCTCGCTTGGAATGATGCGTTCGGATGCTACACCCGGCCCGGTATGGAAAAATATCTATGGCCCAAAATTGCCAAGCGCGCCCGGGCTATAGTCTACTTTGATATAGATGGGATGCATGAAATTAATCAAGCCCATCGCGGTTATGAGTATGCCGATTCAATTATCCGAGAAGTATTTTCCTCCCTGCGCGGAAGTGACTACGCGGCCGGACAATGGAAATCCGGGGACGAATTCATAGTAGTTATCACCCTGCCCGACAAGCCCGGTCCTTATGACGTGAGAACAATAGATCCGGACGGGCTAGCCACTAGGCTGGAAAATGAATTCTCCAAACGTGGAATAACTGCCAGCTTCGCCACTGTTGAGGTTATAGGGCAGGACCTAGAGAAGATTATAGGCCCAGCAGTGGATAAGGTTTACAAGCTGAAAAAACAGAAAGGCAGGACCCGCCCGCGATAGGGCAGGGGATTAAAGAACCAAGTTAGGAGGCCGGGAAGGTAACCCCGGTCTCTTTTATTTAATCCTCCTCCCCTCCCCCACTTTGACGTGTCTACATGCGTTTTCTATGGGTTTTTCGATACACACAGGGAATACATACACTATTAGAATAGGCGTTCTAAGGATTAGGGAGGGAGGCCCGCGCGCTGGCTGATGGGCGATTAGGACCGACCACCCAAGGACCCAAGCCAGCCCAATGGACGATCAGGATTGACCACCCAAGGACCAAGCCAGCCCAATGGGTGAGGGGAGACTAAGACGGGTTTTAGATAAGACTAAAATTTTTGAAACGGTGGTTACATAGGCCATTAATGAACGAATGACAAGCGGACCGAATGACCGCGCCAAGCGGCGAAAGACCACAAAGACGGCTGACATCCCTC
>Ga0075434_100002887_pt1 | contig 15253 bp, 15 predicted proteins | sample RhiMethybrSRZTD3_FD_75298 | JGI IMG/M metagenome (GOLD analysis project Ga0075434, IMG submission 75298) | Populus rhizosphere microbial communities from Tennessee, USA - Rhizosphere MetaG P. TD hybrid SRZTD3 | ecosystem: Host-associated > Plants > Roots > Rhizosphere > Soil | place: USA... | reverse complement strand
GGGGCCTGACACCCCGTGTCTGACACCCCGTGTCTGACACCCCGTGTCTGACACCCCGTGTCTGACACCCCGTGTCTGACACCCCGTGTCTGACACCCCCGCGCGGCGGGCCGGGTGCCGCGAGCAGTGATTCATGGACGTCAGTGACGTACTTCGCGATCGGATGCACGAGCCCGCTGGACTCCAGCGGATGGTCGCCGTGTCCATTGGCGCGCACGCGGTGTGCGTCGCCGCGCTGCTGATCGCGCCGAGCGTGTGGCTGCGTCGCGCGCCGCAGGAGCCGCGCACGGTGATGACGATTTCGCTCGGCGGGGGCACCGGGCCGCAGGCCGCGGGCGGCATGACGTCGATCGGCGCGCGCCCCGTCCAGGTTCAAACGCCGCCCGAGGAGACGCCAAAACGCGAACCGGTTCGTCCGCCGGCTGCCGTCACACCGGAAATGACGCTGCCGATGAAGAATGCGAAGCCAACGAAAGCGACGCCTGCTCCGCCGGTGAAGCAGGCGCCCGAGGACGCGCGCGGCAAGACGCCGACCAAAGGCGCGCAGCGCGCGTTCGGCAGTTCGATGGCGGAAACCGGCGTTCGCGGACAGGGATTCGGACTGTCGACCGGCGGCGGCGCCGGATCGGGATCGACGCTCGACGTCGCGGATTTCTGCTGTCCCGATTATCTGTTCACGATGGTCGATCGCATTCGCAGCGTATGGGTCCAGAATCAGGGCGCCAGCGGCGAGTGCGTCGTCAAATTCACCATTCAGCGTGACGGTACGATCTCCGGTTACGAGGTCGAGAAGCGCAGCGGCAACGTCACGCTGGATCTCGCCGCGCAGCGGGCCGTCGCGATGACGCGCAAGCTGCCGCCGCTGCCCGACGCGTTCACGAATCCCGCGCTGACCGTGCACCTGAACTTCAAATACCAACAATGAAGCGGATATTCCTGACACTCTCACTCGCTGCGCTGGTCGCCTCGATCCACGCGCAGCAACCGCCGCCGACGCAACCGCCGGCCGCGCCGCCGCAGCAGCCGTCAGACGTCGCCACCACAATTACCGGAGACAACGGTGCGCCGCCACGTCTCGCGGTACCCGATTTCATCGCGGTGTCGAACGACGCCGAGAGCGTCGCGATTGCGAAGACGCTCGGCCAGGTGCTCTTTGAAGATCTGATGTTCGAGCGCGAGTTCCTGCTGATCCCGCGCGACGTGTATGCGACGATCCCCGCTGCGACGTCGATGAACGACGTCCCTTTCGATCGCTGGCGCGAGCTGAACGCTGACGGCCTCGTCGTCGGGACCGTGGAGAAAGCCGCCTGCACCGCTCCGGCAACCGGCACGTGTCTGAAGGTCGATGCGCGGCTCTTCAGCGTCCGCACGCATCAGTCGGCGTTCGCGAAGGAATACACCGGCAGCGCCGCCAATCCGCGGGTCTTCGCGCATCAAATCTCCGACGAGTTCCATCAGACACTGCGCGGACTCCGCGGCGTTGCGCGTACGCGATTGACGTTCGCCTCCGATCGCGACGGCGAACGGATGACCGGCACGATCGAACAGCGCGGCGTCAAGGAAATCTACATCTCCGATTACGACGGCGAACGTCAGACGCGCGTCACCGTCGGACGTACGCTGAACATCACGCCCACGTGGTCGCCCGACGGCCGCTCGATCGCGTACACCTCGTATCGCCGTGGTCCGGGAAACATCTTCATCTCGAACATCTTTCAGGCGACGCTCGAAGAGCTGACGAAGAACGCCGGAGAGAACTGGCTGCCCGCATGGTCGCCGGACGGCAAGCGCATCGCGTTCAGTTCGACGCGCAGCGGAGGCAGCGCGCAGTTGTACGTGATGGATCGCGACGGCTCGAACGTGAGGCGCCTGACCAACGATCGCTGGATCAATACGACGCCGACGTGGGCGCCGTCAGGCACGGTGATCGCGTTCGTCTCGGACCGCACCGGCGCGCCGCAAATCTATACGATCAGCGCCGACGGTCTTGGCGCGCCGCAGCGCGTGACGACATCTGAAAATTACGCGGATCGGCCCGCCTGGTCGCCGGCGCCGTTCAACGAACTGGCATACACAGCGCGAACCGGTCCGGGCAACGACATCAAAGTGGTCGACATGGCGACGCGGCAGGTGCGGCAGCTCACCTTCGGCGAAGGCACGAACGAGAGCCCGACGTGGGCCGCCAACGGCCGTCACCTCGCCTTCATGTCGACGCGGTCCGGCAAGTCGCAGATCTTCACGATTTCTCGGACCGGCCAGAACCTCCGTCAGATCACGAAGTCGGGAAACAACTACCAACCCGACTGGTCCAAGTAATCGTAAGGTGTGTGTGCCGTGCTGAATGTGGAGACGATCAGGATGAGACGAGCCCGGTTCGTGGTGGTGCTGCTCGCGGTGGCTGGCGCCGTCGCGTGCGGCAAGAAGCAGCCTCCGGTCGTGCGACCGATTCCTCCGCCGGTATCAACGGCAACGGGAACGCCGTCGCGGCCGCCTGGCCCGCCGGAACCGGTGGCCGAGCCGACCGTAGTGCCGCCGGAACCGGTGCGCGACGATGCGATTGCGTCCGCGTCGCTCGACGATTTGAACCGCAACTCGCCGTTGAAGCCGGTATTCTTCGAATACGACAGCGACGAGCTCACTCCCGAGGCGCTCCGGACGCTCGACGACAACGCGGGCCTGCTGAAGCGATACTCCAGCTGGTCCGTCACCATCGAAGGCCACTGCGATGAACGCGGGACCGCCGAGTACAATCTGGCGCTGGGCGAGCGCCGCGCGGTGGCCGCGCGCGCGTATCTCGTGTCGCTCGGGATTCCAGCCGATCGGCTGCGGACCGTCAGCTACGGCAAGGAGTTCCCGTTCGATCCCGGCCACGATGAAGCGGCGTTCAAGAAGAACCGCCGCGCGCATTTCGTCATCACCGCGAAGTGAGCTTATGAGACAGAAGCTGTTCGGCGCATTCGTCGCCTTTGCGCTCGTCACGGCCGCCGCGCCCGCGTCCGCGGCCAACAAGGAACATCAGCAGCTGATGGCCGACGTCCGGATGCTGCAGGAGCAGTCGGTCCTGCTCCAGAACATGCTCGCGACGCTGACCGATCTGCTGAAGACGATGAACACCCACCTCGATCAGCGGTTCGATCAGCAGAACAACGTGCTCGTCAAAGGCTTCGCGGATCAGAAACTGATCCTCGACAACCTGTCGAACGACGCGCGCGTGATCCGCGAGAAGCTCGACGACAACAACGTCCGGATTGGATCGCTCTCGCAGGAGCTCGAGGCGCTGCGCCAGGCGGTTCAGCAGCGATCGACGACAACGTCGGATGCCGATGCGAGCGGCGCGGCCGCAGCCGGATCGGCGCCGACCGCCGGGGGCACCGCGGCAGTGCCGACGGCCGGCACGCCGGTCGTCGCGCTCTCGCCGCAGAAGATGCAGGACGCGGCAAACGCCGATTACGCCGCCGGACAGTACGATCTCGCGATCGACGGCTTCAACGCCTACATCAAGAATTTTCCGAAGAGCGACTGGGCCGACGATGCGCAGCTGCTGATCTGCCGGTCGTTCGAGAACGAGGCGAAGTACCCGCAGGCGTTGGACGCGTGCGACGCCGTGATTCGCAACTACCCGAATGGGAACTCCGTGCCCGACGCGTACTACCACAAAGGTCTTGCACAAAAAGCCCTCAAAGATACGGACGCCGCGCGCGCCACATGGGAAACACTGATCAACAATTACAAGGATTCAACGGCGGCGCAGCTCGCGCAGCAGGCGCTTCAAGGATTGAAGCGGCCGCAGTAGCGTCAGAAGGATCGTGATATGGGCTCAGTCAACAAAGTGATTCTCGTCGGCAACCTCGGACGCGACGCCGAGGTGCGCTACACGCCCGGCGGCGCCGCGGTCTCGAAGTTCAGCATCGCGACAACCGAAGTGTGGACCGACAAGTCGGGCCAGCGGCAGGAGCGCACCGAGTGGCACAACATCGACCTGTGGGGCAAGCAGGCCGAGTCGCTGTCCGAGTACCTCGTCAAGGGGAAACAGGTCTACGTCGAAGGGCGCCTGCAGACCGACGAGTACACGGACAAGGAGGGCGTGAAGCGCAAGAGCACCAGGGTGCGATGCGATCGCGTCGTGCTCCTCGGCGGCGCCGGCGCCGGACGCCCGGTCGGCGCCGGAGCAGGAATGTCCCGCCGCGCCGGAGCGGGCGGCGGCCCTGGAAACATCGACGACATGGGCGATCACGGCGCCAGCCCGGATGTCTCCGAGCCGATCACCGACGACGATATACCGTTCTGAATTTGGAATTTGGAATTTGGAATTTGGAATGCGTACTGAATTGCGAATTACTGTGACCGTCGAAAACAAGTACGCATTCTGAATTCCCAAATTCCAAATTCAATTCCAAATTCTAAATTCCCCATTCAATTCCAAATTCCAAATTCCAAATTCCAAATTACGTCGTCGTCTTCTTCCCGTCTTCTCTACCGTAACGATCCTCCAGCCTCACCACGTCGTGCAGCTCCGGCGTCGACACCTCGAAGATATCGCTGTCTTCGATCGCCGTCATGCGGTGCACGGTCTTCGGCGTGATGTGCACGCGCTCGCCCGGCCGCATCTCCCGCTTCTTCAGCTCGCCGTGTTCCTCGATCTCGAACAGCAGCTTGCCCGAGTGCAGGTAGATCGTCTCGTCTTTCTGGTTGTGATACTGCAGGCTGAGCGCGTGGCCGGCGTTCACGTGAATCAGCTTGCCGACGTAGCGATCGGTCTTCGCCCAGTGCAGCTCGTACCCCCATGGTTTCTCGACACGTGTGATGTCACCGCTCACGGATTACTCCTGGTCAGTGCCAGTTTGCCGAGCGCGCCGAGCAGCTCGCGCTCGATGTCGTCGATGGTCGCGAGCCGCAGGATGCGGCGCGCGAGGGCGCCCAGCTCGTCGCTCCGGACCTCTGACAGTACCTGCTTCGCCACCGGAATGGCGCCGGGCGTCATGCTGAACTCGGTGAGGCCGAGGCCGACGAGCAGCGTCAGCAGCGCCGGATCGGACGCCATCTCGCCGCACAGCGATACCGGAATGCGCTGCCGCCGCGCCGCGCGCCGCACCATGAGGATCATGCGCAGGATGGCGGGGTGCAGCGGCTCGTACAGGCGCGACACGCGCTCGTCCGCGCGATCCACGGCGAGGCAGTACTGAATGAGATCGTTCGTGCCGATCGTGAAGAAGTCGACGTCGCGCGCGAGCAGATCCGCCGTATAGGCCGCGGCCGGAATCTCGATCATCACGCCGATTGGTACGCTCGGCGGCGTCTCGCCGCGGCGCGTCAGCTCGGCCGACGCCTCGGCGATCATCTTTCGCCCTTCGCGAATCTGCTCCACGCTCGACACGAACGGAAACATGATTCGCAGCTGGCCGTGTTTGGCCGCCCGCAGCAGCGCGCGCAGCTGCACCTGGAAGAGCTCCGGGCGCGTCAGGCTGAGACGAAGCCCGCGCAGTCCCTGGCGGCTGCCGCGTTCCTCCTCGGGGATCCAGCCGCCGCCCAGCGGCCGCCGCGCGAGACGCGACGCGAGCTGATCCTCGTCGACGTCGAACGTGCGCACGGTGACGGGACCGGGCGCCATCCCTTCGAGCATCCCGCGATAGACCTGATACTGCCGCTCCTCCTCGTCTGCGATCGGGATGGTGGCAACGGTCTGGGTGAGCAGGAACTCGGAGCGGTAGAGCCCGATGCCTTCGGCGCCGGCGTAGCGCGCGTGCGCGAGGTCGTCGGGAAACTCGATGTTGGCATCGAGCCGGATGCGGAGACCGTCGGCAGTCGCGGCCGGCCGTTGACGGGCGGCGTCGCCGACGGCCGCAGGGCGCCGATCGTCGGTGTGATGCGCGGCGCGGGCCAGCTCCTCGGCTGTCGGATCGACGATCACCTCGTTGCGCGATCCGTCGATGATGACGAGCTCGCCGGGCTGAACCTGCTCGCTCGCGTTGTGCAGGCCGACCACCGCCGGCACCTCGAGCGACCGCGCGAGGATCGCCGTGTGATACGTGCGGCTGCCGGCGTCGGTGGCGAAGCCGCGCACTTTCGTCCAGTCGACCTGCGCGGCGAGCGACGGCGTCAGCTCGTCGGCGATCAGGACCGACGCTTCGTCCAGCTGCGCGAGCAGATCGCGCGGCGACGCCACCCCTTCGCGGAGGTTCATCCGCAGGCGTCCGACGAGATCGGCGACGTCGCCTTTCCGCTCGCGCAGGTACGCGTCGGTGACTTCGTCGAACACGGCGCTGAACTCGCTGAACACCTGCTGGATCGCCCACTCGGCGTTCACCCGCTCGCGGCGGACGACGTCGGCGGCGCGCGGGACGAGCATCGGATCGTCGAGCATGAGCAGTTGCGCGTCGAAGAGCGACGCCATCTCGGGCCGCCGTCTGGCGACGCGCTCGCGGAGGTCGACGAGCTGCTCGCGCGACCGGACGCGGCTCTGCTCGAGGCGTCGAAGCTCGCGATCGACGCGAGCCGGCGCGATCTGATACCGGAGCACCTGCGCGCGGTGGATCAGGATGACCGCGCGGCCGGAGACGACGCCCGGCGAGACGCCGATGCCGGTCAGGCGCCGCATGCGTCCTCGCCAAATCCCGATTCGACGAGCGCCGCCAGCGCGCTCACCGCATCGCGCTCGTCGTCGCCGTCGGCGCTGATCGTGATGGTCGATCCTCGGGCGGCGGCGAGCAGCAGCACGCCCATGATGCTCTTGCCGTCCATCTCGCGCGCGTCGCGCGCCACGCGCACGTGCGCGCGATAGCGCGTGGCCAGATGGACGAACTTCGCCGCCGCGCGCGCGTGCATGCCGAGCTGATTCACCACCGTCACCGATCGCGACGTCATGCCGGACTCTTCTCGCCGCGCAGCAGATCGGACGCCACCCAGATGGCGTTGCGGCCGTGCTCGCGCATCTGCTGCGCCACGGCCAGCAGATTGGACGAGGACTGGCGGAGGCCGGCGAGCTTGATCAGCATCGGCAGATTCACGCCGGTAATCACTTCCACGCGATCGGTTTCGAGAAACGTCATCCCGATGTTCGACGGCGTCCCGCCGAACATGTCGGTGAGCACGAGCACACCTTCCTGTCCCCGCATGCGCTCGATGGCCTGGGCGATGTCCTCGCGCGCATCGTTCACATCGTCGTGCCAGCCGATCGAGACCGCAGTGAACTGCGGCAGATCGCCGACGATCATCTCCGCCGCGTTCACCAGCTCGGTCGCAAGCTGCCCGTGTGTGACGACGACGACACCGATCACAGGTCTATCGTAAGGCAGGACGGGCAGGATAGGCGGGACAGGCAGGACGGCCTTCCTGCCTCTCCTGCCCCTCCCGTCCTCCCTCCCCTCCTGCCCTTCCCCTCACGCATGCCCAATATCACGATGGCGTACGCGCACGCGCGCGACGCCGACATCGGCGAGTGCCTTCCGCAGCCGCTCGGCGATCATCACCGAACGGTGGCGTCCGCCGGTGCAGCCGATCGCAATCGTCAGATAGCTCTTTCCTTCCGCGATGTAGAACGGCACGACGTAGCGCACGTAATCCTGCAGACGATCCATGAAGGCGCGCGCCGACGCGTCGCGCTCGAGAAACTGCGCGACGGCGCGGTCGCGCCCGGTCCTGCGCTTCAACGCCGGGACGAAGTGCGGATTCGGCAGACACCGCACGTCGAACACCAGATCTGCATCGACCGGCACGCCGTGCTTGTAGCCGAAGCTGAGGAGCGTGATCACGAGCCGCGCGCGCGACCGATCGCGCGAGAGGCTCATGAAGAACTGCCGCAGCTCGTGGACCGTCATATCCGACGTGTCGACGATTTCGTCCGCCAGATCGCGAATGACGTTGAGACGCGCCCGCTCGTCGCGAATGCCTTCGGTGACCGACCGGTCGGGCGCGAGCGGGTGCGGCCGGCGCGTTTCGCTGAACCGGCGCACCAGCGCCGCGTGGCTCGCCTCGAGGAAGATCAGCACCGGATTCAGCCGCGGCATCTTGCGCAGGTTGTGGAACACCTTCGGGAACGAGGAGAGGAACTCGCCTTCGCGCACGTCGACGACCATCGCGACCTTCTCGATGTCGCCGCCGGCGCGCAGCGACAGCTTCGCGAGCGTCGGAATCAGCGTCGTCGGCAGGTTGTCGACGCAGAAGTAGCCCAGATCCTCGAGCGCACGGATCGCCTGCGACTTGCCGGAGCCGGACAGGCCGGTGAGGATGATGAACGGCTGGCCGGTATGGCGCCGGCGGCCGACCTTTTTCTTCGTCGATGGCGCGCCGCCGACCGAGGCGAGGACGCCGCCACGAGCCGCAGCGCCCGCCCGGAGCGAGTCACCACCGATCGCACGGTCGCGAGTCGAAGGGCGTTTCACCGGATGTCGTCTTCCTCTTCGTCCGGCACTGGAATGGTTTCGGCGCGGAGCGTGCGTTCGAGGCGATCGGCGAGCGCGCGCGCCGCGTGATGTCCGCGCGAACGCAGCAGCTGGTTGCGCGCCGCCACTTCGACGAGGATCGCAATGTTGCGCCCCGGCGCGACGGGCATGCGGATCAGCGGCACGCGCAGCCCCAGCACTTCGTAGAACTCGTCGTCGAGCCCGAGCCGCTCGTATTCGCGCGTCGGATCCCAGCGTTCGAGCTGCACGACGAACTCGACGCGCTTCGACGACCGCGTCGAGGCGATGCCGAACAGCTCCTTCACGTTGATCACGCCGAGGCCGCGCAGCTCCATGTGATGGCGCGTCAGCTCCGGGCACGTGCCGATGAGGATCGTCTCCTGCCGTCGCCGGATCTCCACCGTGTCGTCGGCGACGAGCCGGTGGCCGCGGACGATCAGATCGAGCGCGCACTCGCTCTTACCGATCCCGCTCTCGCCCGTGATCAGGACGCCGAGGCCGAGTACGTCCATCAGCACCGCATGCACCATCGTCCGTTCGGCGAGCGAGTCCTCGAGGATCGATCCGAGCTTCGCGATGGCGGTCGGCGTTGCGATGGCCGTCTTCAGCAGCGGAACACGCGCGCGTTCCGCTTCGACGACCAGTTCGATCGGCGGATTGAACCCGCCGGTGATCATGACGCACGGAAAGTCGAGCGTCAGCGCCAGACGCATCGACGCGACGCGCGCCGCCACCTCGAGACTCTCGAGATAGCGGATCTCGCTCTCGCCGAAGATGAGAACGCGTCCCGGCTTGAGGTACTCGTGAAAGCCGGCGAGCGCGAGGCCGGTCTTCTGGATGTGCGGGCTGGTGATGATGCGGTCGAGGCCGTCCGCGCCGGCGAGCAGATCGAGCGGGAGCCCGAACGCCTCCGGGCGGCTGCGGAGCAGCGCGCCTACGCTCACGCCTGACTGGGGCGGCACCAGTTAATTATCGGTCAGGCCTCGGTTTCGACCAGCGTCAGCTCGCCGTTCTTGCGGCGATACAGGACGTTGATGGCGGCGCTCTCCTCGTCGCGAAACACCACGACGCAGTCGCCGTCTCTGTCGATCTGAAGCGCCGCCTCGGACACCGACATGGGTCGAATCGTCTGCCGTGATGCCCGCAGGATGCGCGGCATGCGCACGCGCTCCGGCTTCGGCCTGGCCGCGCCCGGCACGACGCGCACCGCCTCGGGCGTCTCGCCGACGATCGGCTCGCCTTTCGCCGTCTTGCGGCGCTTCCGCTCCTGCCACTTCCCTTTCACCTTCAGCGCCTGCTGGCAGATCTTCTCGATGGCGTCCCCAATCGACGCCTCCCAGTTGCCCGTGTTCCCGACGCCGTGCAGAAACTTCTCGCCGCGCGTGTGCAGCGTGATTTCGGTGCGGTGGCGGTACTTCTCGCGGGTGAGCACCGCCTGCGCGGACACCGCGCTGTCGTTCAGCATCCGCTCGAGCTTGCTCAGTTTTCCTTCGACCAGGCGCCGGAGTCCGGGAGTGATGGCGACGTGACGGCCGGTGAGTTCGAGTCGCATCTCTTTAGCTTTCAGCTGTCAGCTCCCGGCTTGCAGCTATCAGCCGCCGAGCGCTGAACGCTTCAGTAAAGCACCTTGCGTTGATTGGATGTGGGAATCTTCAGCTCTTCGCGGTACTTCGCGATCGTGCGGCGCGCGAGGACCAGCCCTTCGCGCTGGAGGATGCTGACGATCTTCGAGTCGCTGAGCGGCTTCCGCGGGTCTTCGTTCTCGATGATCTTGCGGATCCGCTGTTTGATCGTGACCGACGACACGCTCTCGCCGTACGAGCTGCTGATCCCGCTGTGGAAGAAATACTTCATCTCGAACACGCCCTGCGGCGTGTGCATGTACTTGTTCGTCACGACGCGGCTCACCGTCGATTCGTGCATGCCGATGTCGTTCGCCACGTCGCGCAGCACCAGCGGACGCAGATGCTCGATCCCGTGATCCAGGAAGTCGCGCTGGAAGTTGACGATGCTCTTCGCCACCTTGAAGATCGTTTTCTGCCGCTGCTCCACCGACTTGATCAGCCACAGCGCCGAGCGGAACTTGTCCTTCACGTACGCGCGCGTCTCGTCGTTGTTGTCCGACGCGCCCTTGTCGAGCAGCCGCCGGTACACCGGGCTGATGCGCATCTGCGGCAGGCCGTCCTCGTTGAGAACCACGACGTACTCGTCCTCGACTTTCATGACGTAGACGTCGGGGATGACGTACTGCGACTGCGTCGGGTTGTAGCGGCTGCCCGGCTTCGGATCCAGGTGTCGGATGATCTCGATGTGCTCCTTGAGATCGTCGATGGTCATCCCGAGCTTGCGGGCGATTTCAGGAACCTGGTGGTTCTGCAGCAGACGAAGATGATCGGTGACGACTTTCTCCGTGGGCGTCCCTTCGAGCCCGAGATGGCGCAGCTGCAGCAGCAGGCATTCCTGCAGGTCGCGCGCCGCGACACCGGTCGGATCGAACGACTGCACCATTTTCAGCGCGCGCTCGACCTCGGCGACCGGCCACGGCCCCATCGCGGCGAGCTCGTCGAAGGACGCCACGAGATACCCGTCGTCGTCGAGATTGCCGATGATCGCCGCGCCGATCTCGCGCATCAGCGGATCGTCGGTCTGCATCGACAGCTGCCACATCAGGTGATCCGACAGCGAGCTCGATGTCGACAGCGTGTTCTCGATCGGCGGGAGCTCTTTCACCTCCTGCGGCGCGCGCGGTCGATACCCGTCGTCCAGATAGTCGCCGAAGAAATACTCGTAGTCCTGGTCGTCCCAGGTGTCGGTTTTGTTGGCCTGCTGCTCGGGCGCGGTCTTCTCGGGCGCCGTGGCGGCGTCGGCGGGCTGCAGTTCCTCTGTCGGGACTTCCTCGAGCATCGGGTTCTCCACCATTTCCTGGTTGAGAAGGTCCGACAGTTCGAGCGTCGACATCGGCAGCAGCTTGATCGCCTGCTGGAGCGACGGCGTCAGGATCAGTTTCTGAACGAGCTTGGTGTGAAGTTTCTGCTGAATCCCCATGAGGCCGCGCGTCAGCTAAGTCGTTGTGCCGGTACTAATTGCATTGATCGTTGGCGACAGCATGATGCGGGGCGCACAGTCCGTACTCGCCCCAGGTAATGCAATTCCCACGCCTATTTTAGTCCAATCGGAACTCGGTCCCTAGGTAAATCCTCCGGACCTCGTCGTCGGCCGCAAGCGTGTCGGGTGTCCCGCTTCTGAATATGACGCCTTCGTTGACGATATAGGCCCGGTCCGTGATGCGCAGCGTTTCACGGACGTTGTGATCGGTGATGAGGACGCCGATGCCGCGATCCTTCAGGTGAAAAATGATCTTTTGAATATCGCTGAGCGCGATCGGATCGATTCCGGCAAACGGCTCGTCGAGAAGGATGAATTTCGGCGACACGACGAGCGCGCGCGTGATCTCGGCGCGGCGCCGCTCGCCGCCCGACAGCGTATGGGCCGCCGCCTGCGCGAGCGGCGTCAGACTCAACTCCGCGAGCAATTCGCGCGCGCGCGCGCGCCGCGTCGCCGCGTCCAGGCCCATCGTCTCGAGGATCGCGAGCACGTTTTGCTCGACCGTCAGCCCGCGGAAGATCGACGGTTCCTGGGGCAAATAGCCGATGCCCTTGCGAGCGCGAACGTACATCGGATCGTCGGTGATGTCGTGGCCGTCCAGTTCGACGCGTCCCGAATCGGGGCCGGTCAATCCGACGGTCATGTAGAACGTCGTCGTCTTGCCGGCGCCGTTCGGACCGAGCAGGCCGACAATTTCACCCGACGCGACCTCGAGGCTGACGCCCCGGACGACCGTCCGTCCGCCGTACGACTTGGTGAGATTGTGGGTCCGGAGCGTGGGCATACGTAATGGCGGATGGCTGTGGCTGATGGCTGATGGCCATCAGCTAGGACACTTCCCGCCGCCCTTGGTCTGCGTGCGGATTTGCTGATTGCCGTCGATAACGATCCTATCGGACGCTTTGACGAAAATCAGCGTCTTGCCCGTGGTCTCGCGCTCGCATTCGTCCAGAATTTTCACCGGCGTCCCGACGATCACGTAGCGATCGTCGGCCGTCGTATACGTCATGCGGTTGCCGGTGGTCTTGCGGTTCTGCTCGTGGAGGGTGACGTTGTCGTAGCCCTCGGCGCGATCGAGCTCGTCGCCCGACGGCTTCAGATACAGCTCGATCTTCGCCGCGGACATGTCGCCGTCGACGCTGCTCATATGGGCGTCGCCCGTGTAGGTGAGGCGCCGCTCCGAGTCGTCGTACGCGAGCTCTTTTGCCGACGCGACCGATCTCACGCGCTCTTTCTTGTTGTCCTTCGCGTTCGTCTGCTCGAGCATCGTCGTGCTCGTCACCTGCGACGCCGCCAGATCGCCCGACTTCGTGTCGATCGTGATTCGATCGCCCTTGATCGACGTGTCGCCCTGCCAGAGCTGCGAACCGCCCGTATAGACCGCCGTCGACGCGCTGCCGTCGTAATCGAGCGCGGACGCGGTCACGTTCACCGGCTGATCCTGCTTCAGCATCGACGGCATCTTGGTTTGTGCGTCGTGGCTCGTTCCATCGGCGGCCGACTTCTGGGCCGGCTGGAGGACGCTCTTCACCTTGTCGGTCGTGCCGGCCGCAACGGCGTGGACCCTGGGACCGTCGAGCGTTACGTCGATCTTCGCGGCGTCGACCGCTATCTGCTCGTTGACCACGCGCGGCGCCGCGGCTCCCGGTTCGCTTCCACTGAGCTCGAGCGTCCCTTTGTCGGGATCGTAGCGGCCGAGCGCGGCGACGGCTTTCATCCTGCCTTCTTCGAAATGGACGGCACGCGAGAACCGCGCGTCCTCGAACGAGCTGAGCCCGGGTTTGAGGCCAACGTCGAGCGCGCCAGCACTGACGGCGCGATTCGCGTTCGCGCCGCTCTCGCGGTAGTCGACGCCGCCGGTGAACACGGCGCGCGTGAGGCCGCGGCCCGCCTGTCCTTTTGCGTCGAGCGCAGCCGCCCGAATCGTACGCGCGGCCGTCGTCGCGTCGGGCGGAATGACGAGGCGGACGGCTTCGCGCGCGACGACGGCGGTCGGGGTGGATCCGTCGGGTGCGAGCGTCACGTCGATGGTTTTTGCCGCGATTTCCCGGCCCGCCTGGCCCGCCTCGCCCGCCACCTGAATCGTCGCGCCGTCGACGATCTCCGCCTGCTGAAGCACTTGCTCCTTCGAGGCGTACCTCAACGTCATTTGCGAACCGCTCATCGCCTGCAGGGCGCCGGGCGTCGGGTGCGCCACGGTGATCCGCGCGTTCCCCACCAGCGTGAGCGACTCGATCCGATTCGAGTCTTCGCTCAGGAACGCGGTCGCGTTCTCGGCCTCGATGAGCTGACCACCGCGGTCGATTCTCACCGCTGAGGCGAAACGCACAATCCTGTCGCGGCGCGCGAACTCGGCGGACCCGGACGTGACATCCGCCCCCGCATCGCCTTTCTCGTCGCGACCGATATGCACGACGGCCTGCTGCAGGATCGTGAGCACGTCGCGCCCCTTGTCGTACGTCATGCCGACGCCCGATCCGTTCATGCGCCCGCGCGCGAACGTCACCGGTCCGGGCGCGCGGACGATGCCGTCCTTGTCTCCGTAAGTGGCGTGATCGGTCTGCACGGTGAGACCGTCCGACGCCGTAACATGCACGTCGCCGTCGAGGACGAGCGTCGATTCCTTCTCGCCGACGGTGCCTTCCTTGCCCGTGACCGTGAAGGTGCGGTTGCCGCCGCGCTCGTCGGTGTGAATCGTCACGCCAAAGAGCTTCGCGGATCCGTTCGCGTACAACAGCTGCCGCTGATACTCGACGACGACTTCGGACTTGGAGAACTTGACGCGTTCCACTTTGCCGCCCGTGCTTTCGAACACGGCGCCCGGGTCGGTGTGCACGACGGGCGGAGGCGCGGGCGGCGCGACGCGCGGCTTCAGCTGCCACGCGACCAGCGCCGCGAACACGATCGCGAACACCGCGACGAGCAGCCGAGCCTTGCGTTGCCAGGGAGTCATTGCGGATTGAGGATTGCGGATTGCGGATTTATTGCGGATTCAGATGTGATTGGTGATTGAGGATTGATTGGTGAGTGATCGGCTCGGGACTGCGGATCGGTGGCCCTTTGGGCCTTCGTTCCGCATCGCCCAATCAACACTCCACAATCAATCCGCAATCCGCAATCTGAAATCCGCAATACTCAATTCCACGAACGTCTCACCATTGTACTGGTTCTGCTCGAGCGAGAAGGCGACGTCGAGCGCGCCTTTCTGGGAGACCAGGTCGGTGAGGTCGTCGTGGCGCTCGGCCGCGCGCCAGGCGACGGCGCGGAAGATCCGGCCGTCCTGCTTCAGCGCCATCTTGAGGTGGCGTTCCTTCAGCTTCCGTGGACCGTCGATGATCTCGACGCGGCGGGCCGCGAACACCGGGCGGGGGTTGCCGGCGCCGAACGGGGCGAGCGCGGTAATGCCCGCCGCAACGCTGCCGGTGATGGCGCGGAAGGTCAAATCGCTGTCGATCCGGAGCCGCGGCATCAGATCTTCGGGACCGAGGATTTCGTCGGCGACGTCGTTGATCGCCAGGCGCAGCTCACGGATTCTCGCCGCCTCGAGCGCGAGCCCCGCGGCCTGCTTGTGGCCGCCGAACCGGATGAAGAGTCCCGCGCAGCGTTCGAGCGCGCCGAGCATGTCGAACTTCGGAATGCTGCGGCACGACCCGTGCGCGACGCCGTCTTCAATCGACAACACGATCGCCGGCCGGCAGAACGCGTCCACGAGCTTCGAGGCGACGATGCCGATGACGCCGCGATGCCAC
>Ga0075434_100002885_pt1 | contig 15258 bp, 12 predicted proteins | sample RhiMethybrSRZTD3_FD_75298 | JGI IMG/M metagenome (GOLD analysis project Ga0075434, IMG submission 75298) | Populus rhizosphere microbial communities from Tennessee, USA - Rhizosphere MetaG P. TD hybrid SRZTD3 | ecosystem: Host-associated > Plants > Roots > Rhizosphere > Soil | place: USA... | reverse complement strand
TCCACCCGACGACGTAGGTGTGTTGGGGCGGAACAAACCGAGCAACCGCGAACAAGAGCACGACGCCGAGCATCAGCTTTCCGATGGCCCCAAACCACTCGCTCGAACGGCAGTACAAGCACTTCGTGAGCGGTCTTTCTCCCAGAAAACCGGTCGCGTCCATTCCTGGCCACCCCAGCCAGTACACGGCATGTTTCCAAGAGGCGCCGCGATGAGCGGCCGCTTGCTGCCACGTGAGGCATTTGCACGAGACGTAGATGGCGGCGGCCATCATCCACATCAGCGCCCATCGCGGCCAATCGGACGGCGAGAACTGCGTCATGTGTCAGCTCCCCGTTCTTCGGACGCGTCACTGAAGAAAGCCTCCCGCACCAATTCGTCGGCTGAGATGACGAATCGTCGAACGGGCGGCAGCCGAAGTGTCATGCCCGCAGATGGCAGAACTTGCTGAAAGAGTGAAACGAGGGAGGTAGTCGCCCGTTGCTTCGAGCTCTTGTCGAGGAGCCACCACAAAAGTACGGCGAGGTGGACCAGATATAGCAGCCGTCCGATGGCTTTCGCCAGCGTGCGCGTTGGCGCGTCTGTGGAACCGACGACCGCGTCCTCGAAAACACGTTGTACTCGCAGACGTGAAAACGCCGCTCCCGAGGCGAACACACCTTCTTCGGGATCGCCGACCAGAACGGGAATCAGTCCGCGGAGAGCGATGCGGTGCGGCTCCAGCACGTCGAGACTCGTCTGCAGCGCGAAGATGAAGCGGTCGCGCCACTTACCCTCGGGCATGGCCTGCGCCTGACGCGCGTAATCGGCAGACAGTTCGTCGTAGAGGGCGATGATCACCGCTCGCTTGCTCGGGAAGTACCGATAGAGCAGGCCCACGCTGACGTGCGCGTCTTTGGCGATTTCCCGCAGCGTCGTAGCCTCGTAGCCCCGCTCGCTGATCATCCGAATCGCGGTCTGATACAAGCGGTCTCGCGCCGCCGCGCCTTGCGCCGATCGACCCGGCGGACGTCCAGGCTTTTGCCGCTTGCGAGTTTTGATGAACATGTTCATTAATATTAAAACATACTTCAGTCGGGAGCGCAACCGCCAGCGAATTGCGACCGCGCGTACGACGTGGCGCGGAGTCGATATCGTGTGCGCGGACGCTACGACCGTTGTCTGCTGCCGAGTCCTGAGTTCCGAAGTTGCGTCATCGACGCACAGGCCGGTGATTCTTGAAGATCGTGATTCAAGGCGGGTCAGAGGAGGTCAGGGCGACCCTCGGCCCGTGGCAGCGCGAAACGGATGGCGCTGACGTCGTCGTCAACCTGGCAGGGCGATGCGTATGATCAAAGCAGCATCGCGCGGAAAGAGATAGTTGTCAGCGCGCCCACGCGTACGCTTCCACACGCGGATCGGCGCCGGCGCTGAGGACGCCCGTCTTCAGATCCACCACGATGCCCGCGCTGGAACCGAGCGACCACGGCCGCGCCGCCAGCAGCTTATGTCCCTTTGCGAGCAGCGCTTTCTGGACCGCGTCGGACACACGCGATTCGACTGACAAATCGCCGGGATTGGTCATCTGGTGCGGAAACACCGACGAGGCGAAGCTGCGCGTCGACCATCGGGGCGCTTCGATCGCCTCCTGGATATTCATGTCGAAGTCGACGAGGTTCAGCAGCGTCTGGACGGTCCGCGGGATTTGATCGTCGCCGCCCGGGCTGCCGGTAATCATCCACGGCCGTCCGTCCTTCATCACCAGCGTGCTCTGCAGCGTGCTGCGCGGGCGCTTGCCGGGCTCGAGGGATCGCGGCTCGCCCGGCGTGAGCGAGTAGTAGTCGCCGCGGCACGTGAAGATGAACCCGAGATCGGCCATCACGACGCCCGTGCCGAAGCCGCTGTGCAGGCTCGGCTCGAAGCTCACCATATTGCGATCCTTGTCGATCACGGCGAGGTAGCTCGTATCGCCTTCCGAGTAGTCGGCTTCGCCCACCTTCGCGGCGGGCACGCGAACTGCCGGCTCCGTCGTCTTCATGAACCGCTCGGGGTTGCCGGGACGGATCTCCAGCGAAGCCTTGTCGGGATCGATGAGCTTCCGGCGCTCCGCCGCGTACGGCTTGGCAAGCAGACCTTCGAATGGAATGTGAACGAAATCGGTATCTCCGAGCTGCTCGCGATCCGCGAACGCCAGCTTCAGCGCCTCCGCACTCGTGTGGATGTACTCGGCGCTGTTGTGGCCCATCTTCTTGAGGTCATACCCTTCGAGCATATTCAGCATGAAGAGCTCAGCGGGACCCTGAGAGGAGGAGGCGTTCTTGTAGACTTCGTAGCCACGATAGTTCGTCGAGACCGGCGTCTCGATCTTTGCCGTGTAGCCGGCGAAATCCTCGTAGCGATAAAGCCCCCCGTTCTTCTCGGAGAAATCCGCCATCGTCCGCGCGATGTCCCCCTTGTAGAAGCGATCGCGTGCGGCGCGCAGCGCCTCCCGCCGGCCCCTGCCTGCCGCGGCCTTTTCGGCGTCTACCAGCTTGCGGAGCATTCGCGCGGAATCGGGATTCCGGAACAGCTCGCCAGGCTGCGGCGCTCTGCCGTCTGGGAAGTACACCTTCATCGTGGTGGGGTACTTATGGATTTTCTTCGAGCTTGCGATCGCGCGCGACAGGCCCTCGCCGATCGGATACCCGTTCTCGGCGACATCGATGGCGCGCGCCAGCACCTGCGCGAAGCTCATGGTGCCCCAGCGGTCCAGCATGAGATACCAGGCGTCGATCACGCCGGGGAGCGACGCCGAGAGCAGACCGTCGCTGTCGGGAATCCGTCCGCCGTTGTTCTTGTTGTACCAGTCGATCGTCGCGAGCCTCGGAGCGGTCCCCTCGGCATTGATCGAATGCACCTTCTTTTCGCGCGCGTTGTAGACCAGCACGACCGCGTCGGAACCGAATCCGTTCGATTCCGGATTGACCAACGCCAGCACGGCCTGGCCCGCCACCGCGGCATCGAACGCGTTGCCGCCTGCTTCCAGGATCCGGACGGCGGCTTCGGTGGCCTGTGGCTTCATCGACGAGACCGCGTACTGCGTACCTCGGATGACGGGCCGTGCTGTGCGGCTGGAACTCGTGCTGTCCGATTGTTCCTGCGCTTCCATCTGGTACGAGACGGGGACACCGACCAGCAACGCACCGAGAAGACAAATCTGAAACCGGCGCATGATATCCCTCCAACGGACAGCGGTGGGGCGGACGAGGATTGGCGGCTCATCGTGCACCCCGGCCGAAACGATTGTCAATCTGCAGCCCGGACGTCAGTTCAATCCGAGCAAGCGGGCGGCATTTCCTCCGAGAATCTTTGCTTTCGTCTCGGGATCCAGTCCGGCATTCTCGAGACTCTCTTTCATCAGAGGAATACTTCCAATCTGATGCGGATAATCGCTGCCCGCGAGGATCCGGTCCGGTCCGGCGAAATCGAGCGCGAGGCGGATCGCTGACGGGTTGAAGTTCACCGTGTCGAAGTAGAAGTTCCGCAGGTATTCACTCGGCGCACGGCTGATGTGCTCGCGGCAGTCGGCGAACGCGCGGTAGCCGCGATCGAGGCGCTCGGCGAGATACGGGATCGCACCGCCCATGTGCGTCAGCGCCCACCGGATGTTCGGATGCCGCTCGACCACGCCGCTGAACACGAGCTTCGCGGCCGCGAGCGTCGTGTCCATCAGAAATCCGACGAGCGGCATCAGCCAGTACTCCATCATCGCTTCGACGCCAGCCGGGTCCGTCGGGTGGATATAGATGACCGCGTTCAGCGCGTTCGCTTTCTCCCAGAGCGGCTCGAAACGCGCATCGGCAAGCGCAACGTGATTGACGTTGCTGAACACCATCGCACCCGGCAGGCGCAGCTCCTTCATCGCGCGCTCGAGCTCCGCGACCGACGCATCAGGATCGTTGAGCGGCAGCGTCGCGAGCGCCGCGAATCGGCCTTTGCCGCCTCGGGCGGCGCGGGCGAACGCATCGTTGATCCTCCTCGCGAGCGAAATCGCCACCGCCGGCGATTCGACGTGTACGCCCGGCGTCGTGAACGTGAGGACCTGCGTGTCTACGCCATGGTCCTCGAGCACGCGCGTCCGATACTCGAGGTCGCGGTGGCCGGGCACGAGGATGTTGTAATCCCCCGGGTAATGCACCAGCGGATTCCCCTCCGCGTCGTAGGTGACGCGTACCGCGGACTCTGACGTCTTCAGCGCTTCGATGTACTCGGGGGGATAGTAATGATTGTGAAAATCAACGACGGGCATGCCAGAGATAGTAGATCGGCGCGCCGATCGCGACCATGCCGAGACCGAGCAGCGCGTCCACCGGTTCGGTGAGCACCTGATTGACGACGATCGCGAGCGAGGCGGCGATGAACACGAGCGGCACGATCGGGTAGCCCCAGGTCCGATACGCAGGCGAGTACTCGCGCCGACGCCGCAGCGTGAAGAGCCCCGCCGCGATCAGCGCGAAGAACAGCCATTCCGTGTAGATGACGCGCGTGAACAGCTGGCGGTACGCGCCGGTCGCCGCGAGCACACTCGCCCACACGGCCTGCGCGGCGATTGCGTGCGACGGCGTCCGGAACCGCGGGTGGACGTAGCCGAGCCACCGGAACGCCAGGCCGTCCTGCGCCATCGAGTAGTAGACGCGAGGGCCGGTCATCACGATGCCCGTGAGGCTGCCCAGAGACGACACCATCACGATCGCGGCGAGCAGCGCGGATCCGCCGTGGCCGACGAGCGCGTCGGCGGCGTCCGCGGCGATCTGCGTGGACGATCGCACGGCGTCGAGAGGCAGCACGGCGAGGTACACCAGATTCAGCGCGATGTAGCAGGCCGTCACAATCCCGACACCCACGACGAGCGCGATCGGGATCGTACGCGCCGGCATCAGCGTTTCGCCCGCCGTATACGTCACCATGTGCCACCCGCCGTACGCGAACAGCCCGGCGACCATTGCGAGCAGGAACGCGTTCGGACCCGTGGGCGGAGTCAGGGCCGCGCTGCCGGTGGCGCCTGCGCTGCCCACCATCGCAAAGCCCGCGGCCGCGGAGCCTAAAGCAACGATCAGCACGATCGCGAGAACCTTCGCACCCGTCAGAACCGTCTGCACGCCGCTGCCGACGCGCACGCCGACGTAGTTGATCGCGGACACGCCGAGGATGACGGCGACCGCGACGCCACGGACGCCGGTGTCCCCCAGCGGCAGGAAGTGATCCGTGTACCGCGCGAACACCATCGCGATCGCCGCGATGATCCCCGCGTGCATCGTCCAGAACATCGCCCAGCCCCAGAGAAAGCCCGCGAGCGGCGAGAACGCCTCGCGGAGAAAGACGTAGAAGCCGCCCGTGTGTGGGAAGGCCGAGGCGAGCTCGGCGCATACCAGCGCGCCGAACAGCGTGAGCACGCCGCACGCCGCCCACACGAGCATGATCTCGCCGGAGGTGTGCAAATGGCGCGCGACTTCCGAAGGCTGGACGAAGATCGACGCCCCGATGATGGTGCCGACCACCATCGCGACCGCGTTCACTCGGGTCAGCGCGCGCGGTAGCTCGTGCACCCGGCAACTACCCCCTGTGCCCGCTGATCGATTACGATCGCCCGAGAGGTTTCATGAAGAGGCGCGCCAGGCGGCTTGTCTGGGCACTCGCCGCCAGCATCGGCATCATCGGCGCTTCCGCCACCGCGGTTCACGCCCAGCGAATCTGGGGGGGCTTCTACGGCCGGACGCCTCCGAAATTCCCCACCCCCACGACCTTCGACGGCAACTTCCACTTCTGCCGCGTCCTGTTCACGAGCGACAGGCGCGAAAAGCAGGGCTGGAGCACAGACTACCCTGGCGCCGACATCAATCTCAGCGTCCGGCTTGGCGAGTTGACCAAGCTGCGGGTGACGTTGACGCACGACGGCGAGGAAGAGGTCCCCGACGCGGTCGTCGTCACGCTGACCGACGATGCGCTGTTTCAATGCCCGTTCACGCTCATGGAAGATGCAGGCACGGCGCGTTTCAGCGACGTCGAGGTACGCAGGCTGCACGACTATCTGCTCAAAGGCGGCTTTCTGTTCGTGTCGGACTACCACGGTACAGCGGCCAAAGAGCAGTTCGACGAGGAAATCGGCCGCGTGCTGCCGCGGGCAGAGTATCCGATCGTCGACCTCACGCCGCCAGACCATCCGCTGTGGCACACCATGTTCAATGTGTCGCGCATTCCGCAGATTGCGTCGATTCAGACCTGGCGCCGAACGGGCGGCGGCACGATTGAGCGCTGGAATGACGACGGGGCTGCGCCAGACGCAAGCGGGATTGCCGACCAGCGCGGCCGCCTCATGGTCGTCATGATTCACAACTCCGATATCCCCGACCCCTGGGAGCGCGAAGGCGAGGACACCGAGTACTTTTTCAGGTTCTCGCCGGACGCCTATGCGATCGGAATCGACATCGTGCTGTACGCGTTGACCCACTGACGCTGGCACGTCTCCTGCTCTCCTCGCGTCATGGCCGATCGATCGGTGCAGAGCGAGGCTCAGACCCCCGCGCCGAACCCGAGCGACATTGCGCCAATATGCCCGCTTTGCGGGGAACGCGTGATGGTGTTCGTCATCGCTCTGTCACGAATGGAAATGTGGCAATGTCGCCCGTGCGGGGCAACATTGCTGACCTCGCATCGTACGGGGCTGCGGCCGCGCGTCGAGAACGGTCACTGAGCGGGACGAAATCCTGCGCCCGTGCGCCGCAACGAACGCCCGGATCGGCCGCAGCCGCGTCCGGTATAGTCGGATCATGGCGGCGCGCAAGGAACAGGAGATCCTGACAGCCGGCGGCCGGGAAATCGCGATCTCGAATCCCCGGAAGGTGCTGTTCCCGGACGCCGGGTACACCAAGCTCGACGTCGCGAAGTACTACCTTGCGGTCGCCGATGGCGCGCTGCGCGGCGCCGGCGGACGGCCGAACGTGCTCGTTCGCTATCCCGATGGCATCGGCGGCGAGTTCTTCTATCAGAAGCGCGCGCCCTCGGCGAGGCCCGAGTGGCTCGACATCGTCACGCTGCGTTTTCCATCGGGGCGGACGGCCGAGGAAATCGTCCCGCGCGAGCCGGCCGCGCTCCTGTGGATGGCCAACCTCGCCTGCCTGGAGCTCCATCCGCATCCGGTCCGCGACGACGATCTCGATCATCCCGATGAATTGCGGATCGATCTCGATCCCGTGCCCGGCGTCGAGTGGCCGCAGATCCGCACGGTGGCCGGAATCGTACGCGCCACGCTCGACGAGTTCGGGCTGCTCGGGTGGCCCAAGACGTCCGGGTCGCGCGGACTGCACGTGCTCGTGCGAATCGAGCGCCGGTGGACGTTCGATCAGGTTCGGCGGGCCGCACTCGCGCTCGCCCGTGAAGTCGAACAGCGCGCGCCCGACCTCGCGACGAGCAAATGGTGGAAGGAGGAACGCCAGGGCGTGTTCCTCGATTACAACCAGAATGCGAAAGACCGGACCGTCGCCAGCGCGTACTCGGTGAGGCCGCGCGCCGACGCGCGGGTGTCGGCGCCGCTCGCATGGGACGAGATTGACGACTGCGACCCCGCGGATTTCACGCTGGCGACGATGCCATCGCGCGTGGCGGCGCTCGGCGACCGGCACGAAGGCATCGATCGCCGCGCCGGGTCCCTCGAAGCGGTGCTCGAGCTGTCGGCGCGCCAGGAAGCCGAGGGGCTCGGCGATGCGCCCTGGCCGCCGCATTATCGCAAGCAGAAGGGGGAGGGGCCTCGCGTCGCGCCGTCACGCCGGCGCACGCCGCGTCATCCGCTCGTCGAAATCGCCCGCGCACGGAAGAAAGAGGACGCGCTCGCCGGTCTGGATCGCTGGCGTGCGCGGCATCCCGATGCCAGCGCGCACCTTCAGCCGGCCGACGTGCTGGTGGATGCGATGCGCGGCCGGTTCCACACCTGGACGCGAATCCGCGTCAACCTGCAGCACGTGCCCGCCGCGCTGCGTCCGGAGCAGGAACCGCTCGACCCGGACGCTGCGCCGGACGAGTTCAGCGGTCGTGAGCGGGCGTCCCGAACACTTTCGCGAGCTCGTAGGGTGGAGTGACTTCGAGCTGATCGTATCGGCAATCTCGGGGAGGTTTGTCGGGGCGCCAGCGCTGAAACACCGCGGCGTGGCGGAAGCGGTCGCCTTGCATGTGGTCGTACTTCACTTCGCACACGCGCTCGATCCGCAGCGGTTCCCACGAGAGATCTTTGCCGGCGCTCCAGCGGCTCTGGCCGCCGGGCATGCGCGTCATGCTGTTTTCATCAGCGCCGGCCCATTCGCGCCACGGATGATCGTCGAGCGCGTGCTCGCGCAGCGGCGCGAGCTCCTGCGCGAGCTGCTTTCGCATCGCCATCGTGAACGACGACGTGACGCCGACGTGATGGAGCCGCTTCCGCTCGTCATAGAGTCCGAGCAGCAACGATCCGACGAGCGAGCCTTTGCCGGTCTTGTGCCAGCGGAAGCCCGCGACGACGCAGTCGGCGGTCCGAACGTGCTTCACCTTGATCATCACGCGCTTGCCCGGTTCGTAGACTTGATCGATCAGTTTGACGACGATTCCGTCCAGCCCCGCACCTTCGAACCGCGCAAGCCACTCGGCAGCCTTTGCAGGATCGCGCGTCATCGGCGTCAGATGGATCGGCGGACGCGCAGGGGCCAGAAGGCGCTCGAGCTGTTCACGCCGTTCACGCTGTGGCAGGTCGCGGAGGTCCCGTCCATCGACGGCGAGCAGGTCGAACGCGACGAAAGCCGACGGGGTCTCTTTCGCGAGCTTCGCGACGCGCGACGCGGCGGGGTGAAGGCGAAGCTGAAGCGCGTCGAAGTCCAGCCCCCGCGCCGTAGCGATGACGATCTCGCCGTCCAGCACGCATCCGTCGGGCAGTCCTTCCAGGAGCGCATCGTGCAGCTCGGGAAAATAGCGATCGAGGGGGCGCAGGTCGCGGCTCTGGATGAAGACCTCGCCGCCGCCGCGAAAGACGATCGCCCGGAAGCCATCCCACTTCGGTTCGTAGAGAAACCCGTCGCCGCCGGGGAAATCCGTCGCGAGCTTTGCGAGCATCGGGTCGATGGGAGGAGCAATCGGGAAGCGCGTCGGCGGCATGTCCCAGAGTAGCGCGGGCCGCGGCTATACTGCGAACACTGGAGACCCGTCGTGGACGTGTATCTGATTGACGGCACGTACGAATTGTTCCGGCACTACTACGCCGTGCCGTCGGCCCGCGACCGCGAGGGCCGCGAGGTTGCGGCGGTTCGCGGAGTGCTGACGTCGCTGCTCGGGATGATGCGGGCCGGCACCCACATCGGCGTCGCGACCGATCACGTGATCGAATCCTTCCGCAACGACTTGTGGCCCGGGTACAAGACCGGCGAAGGAATCGCGCCCGACCTGCTCGCGCAATTTCCGCTCCTCGAGGACATGCTGTCGGCGCTCGGCGTCGTCGTATGGCCGATGATCGAGTGGGAAGCTGATGATGCGCTGGCCGCGGCCGCGGAGAAGGCGGCCGCCGACCCGCGCGTCGATCGCGTCGTGGTCTGCACGCCCGACAAGGATCTCGCGCAATCGGTGCGCGGGACGCGAGTCGTGCAGATGGACCGCCGCAGGCGGACGATCCGCGACGAAGCGGGAGTGGTTGCGCGGTTCGGTGTCGTCCCCGCGTCCATTCCCGACTACCTCGCGCTCGTCGGTGATTCGGCCGATGGTTATCCAGGTCTTCCTGGCTGGGGCGCGAAATCGGCGTCGGCAGTCCTCGCGAAGTATCGACACCTCGAATCGATTCCCGAAGACGCCGCGACGTGGGGCGTCAACGCCGCCAGAGCAGGCGCGCTGGCTTCTACGCTCGCGCGGGAGCGCGATCGCGCGTTTCTCTTTCGCGATCTCGCGACGCTGCGGACGGACGTCGCGGTGTTCGAGGACGTCGAGCAGCTGTGCTGGACGGGACCGACCTCCGCGTTTGCCCCGCTGGCGCGTCAAATGGATCTCGCGACGACGGCGGTACACTAGGCAGCCATGCTGCGCTTTCGTGTGCTGGCCCTGATCCTGTGCGTCGCCGCTTTCGCCGCCGGTTGCGGCGCATCCTCGGTTCATCCCGCCGCGGCGCCGACGCTACCGGGCAATTCGGGAAGGGCATGGCTCGAGCAGTTCGCGCGCGGGTATTTCCCGGGCCGCAGCGGGCAGGTGTTTCTGGTTCTCCGCGAAGGGGACTTCCTCGTCGATCGGAATCCGCTGTACGCCTTCATGCACGGATCGCCGTGGCCCTACGACACGCATGTGCCGCTCTTGTTCCACGGCGCGCCGTTCATCAAACGGGGCGTCTGGAACGAGCGCGTCTCCCAGCAGGACGTCGTCCCGACGCTCGCTGCGCTTCTCGGCACGGCTCCGCCTGCAACGGCGATGGGGCACGTCCTGCGCCAGGCCATCGCGCCGGGAGCGGCGCGGCCGCGGGTGCTCGCCCTGTTCGTGCTCGACGGCACGAGGGCCGACTATTTCGACACTTACGCGAGCGTGATGCCGACGCTGTCGCGGCTGCGCGGCGAGGGCGCGTGGTTCGCCAACGCGCAGGTCACGTCGGTGCCGACGCTGACGGCGGTCGGCCACGCAAACCTCGGTACGGGCGCTGAGCCGCGCGTTCACGGGCTCGTCGTCAACAACCTGTTCAATCGCGTGGCTGACAAGGCGCAGGAAGCGTACGACGCGTTGAACCCCGGCGAGCTCATGGCACTCACGCTCGCGGACGTCTGGAACATCGAAACGAATGGAGCCGCAGTCATCATCGGACAGGGCGGCGCGATCCGCGCGACGGCCGGTCTCGTGGGGCACGGCGCATGCGTGCTCAACGGCCGCCGGATCCTGGCCGCGAGCTACAGCACCCGCGACGCGGGCTGGGAAACCAACCCGACTTGTTATGCGATGTCGGACGCGCTGAAGTCGATCAATGCGCGGACGTACTGGGAGGCGGCGGGCGGCAAGTGGATGGGCCACGATATCGCCGATGCGACGAAGTTCCGGCACTCGGCGGTCTTCCAGCAGTTCGAAGGCGATGCGCTGGCGGCGGTCCTCGAGCGCGAGCCGATCGGCGCCGATGACGTCACCGATCTGGTGTTCGTGAATCTCAAGGGGCCGGATTACGTCGGCCACGCGTACGGTCCCGCGTCGCCCGAGATCAAGGAGGAGCTTTCGCAGCTCGATCGGCAGATCGCCAGGGCGCTCGACATCATCGCGCGGAAAGCCGGGAACGGCCGTTTCGTCGCGACGTTTACGGCCGACCACGGCATGCCGGGTGAGCCGAGAGCTGGCGGGCGTCACTACCTGGACGAGATCACGACTTTGATCGACAAACGGTTCACGCCATCCGGCGGCACCGTCGTGCAGTATTTCGGCGATGCGGCGAACAACGAGATACATCTCGATATCGCAAAACTGCGTTCACTCGGCTTCTCGCTCACGGATGTTGCGTCATTCCTGAAGGCGCAGGGATTCTTTGCGGCGGTTTACACCGAGGACGAAGTCCGCGACGTCCAGAGCGGGCTGTCGCTGCGAGTCCAGTGACCGAACGCTTCATCTCTCGCCGCGACGCACTCAAACACCTCGGGGCCGCGGGTGCCGCTCTCGCGTTTCCTCCGATCGTCCTCCGTGGACAACGATCGCCGCTCGCGATTGCCGGTTCGCCCGTCGAGATTGCGATCGCGTCAGTTAGCCGCGCGACGGCGCGCATCACAATCCGAAAGATTGATCCTGCGTCTCGGCAACCGCTGGCCGACGATGGCGCGCTGGTGCGTGAGGCGGCGGGCGCGACCCTTGGACGCCACGACGGCGAGTTCGCGCCTGTGCGGGCCGGGGCGTTGACCGTGCGATACGCGAGCGACCCGCCGGCATTGCACATCGCGCGCGATCGCGATCCGATCCAGACGTTGACGTTCACGCCAGCCGGATCCTCGATGTCCTTCGGTCTCGGCAGCGGACCGATCTTCGGGCTGGGCGAGGGAGGGCCTCAGTTCGATCGAAAGGGATCGGTCTACTCCAATCGGAACGGTCAGGGTGGATACCAGCTTCGGACGCATGGAGGCCGCGTGCCGATTCAGTGGCTCATGAGCCCCGACGGCTGGGGACTGTTCGTGCATCAGCCGCTTGGCGCGTTCGATCTGACTGGTCAGAACGGCACGCTGACTCCCTCCGGCGACCTGCTGCCTCTCGATGTCTTCGTCACCGCGTCGACGGATCCTCGTCAGCTGATGCAGGAGTACGCCCGCATCACAGGGCTCGCGACGCTCCCGCCGCTCTGGGCATTCGGCTACATGCAGTCGCACCGGACGCTTGGTGGTCGCGACGAAGTGATGCGTGTGGCGCGCACGTTCCGCGAGAAACAGCTCCCGTGTGACGCGCTGATTTACCTCGGCACCGAATTCACGCCTTCAGGATGGAACACGCGGAACGGCGAGTTCGCGTGGAAGCCGGAAAACTTTCCGGACCCGCAGCGGATGATCGACGAGCTGCACGCGCAGCATTTCAAGCTCGTCCTCCATGTGGTCATCGAGGGGCGCCGCATGAGCGGCGCAGTCAGCGACGCGTGCACGCCCGATAAGGCCGTCCCGAGCGGGCGCACTCCAGACAATCGATGGCCCGACGATCGCGCCGTCCAGTGTTACTGGCCGTACCACAAACCGCTCGTTGATGCGGGCATCGACGGTTTCTGGCCCGACCAGGGCGACGGCCTCGACGCGGCGTCGCGTCTCGCGCGCATTCGGATGTACTTCGAAGGGCCGCAACAGTACCGGCCAGGCGTGCGGCCGTTTGCGCTGCATCGCAATGGGTATACGGGCATGCAGCGCTATTCGGCGTTTCTCTGGTCCGGGGACGTGTATTCGACGTGGGAAACGCTGCGCACGCATGTCCCCGTCGCGATCAACACCGGCCTGTCGGGGATACCGTTCTGGGGCACCGACATCGGTGGGTTCGTGCCGACCGCGGAGTACACGGGCGAGCTTCACGTGCGCTGGTTCCAGTTTGGAACGTTCTGCCCCTCGTTTCGCGCGCACGGACGGAACTGGCATCTGCGGCTCCCGTGGGGATGGAACACGGGCGAGTTCGGTCCATCGGAGATTGCGTCCTACGCAGGCGGCGCGGCCGATCCGGATCCGGCGGAACTTCATAATCCGCGCGTCGAGCCGATCCTGAAGAAGTATCTCGAGCTGCGATATCGCCTGTTGCCCTACACCTACACGATCGCGCGCGAGTGCTGCGAGACGGGCCTGCCGATGATCCGCGCGCTCTGGCTGCACCACTCCGACGACGATCAAGCTGTGAAGTGCGGGGATCAGTTTCTGTGGGGACGCGACATCCTCGTGTCGCCCGTCGTCGAAAAGGGCGCGACCACGCGGCGCATGTACTTACCGCGCGGGGCCTGGTACGACTTCTGGACCGACGAGCGGCTCGAAGGGGGACGGGAGATCGATCGCGCCGTCGATCTGGACACGATGCCGTTGCACATCCGGTCGGGCACGATCCTTCCACTCGGACGGATCCGGCAGTACGTGGAAGAGCCGGGCCCGTCAACGCTGTCCATCACCATCTACCCGGGCGCTGATGGCTCATTTGATCTGTACGAGGACGACGGGAAGAGCTTTGAGTACGTCACAGGCGCGTGGACTCGCCTCGCGATGAGATGGCATGAGGCCACGCGGCGATTCACCGTCAGCGGCGCGGGTGGATCGCGCGTCAGGCCTGCGGCGCGTGAGCTCGAGATTCGGCTGGCTGGTGAGCAGCGCGTTCGTCGTGTGGTGTTCGACGGCCGTTCGACGAGTGTCGATCTGCGCTCCAGCGGCGGCACAGGTCGGAGGCCGCGGCCGGCCAGTCCGGAAAACGGAACTGAAAACCTGCCTCGAGCAGCCGCGCGGGAACGACGCGGCGGCTCTTGAGAATGAGCTCGGTTTCGGTGCGCATGAAGACTGCGCCGATCTCGAGCATCCATTTCGCCACCGGCAACGCGATCGGCCCGCCGCATGCGTGGCGCAGCGCGCGCATGAACGCGGCGTTCGTCAGCGGATTGGGAGAACAGACGTTCACGATTCCATCGATCTCTTGGTGATCGATGAGCCATCGCAGGGCGGCGACGAAGTCCACCTCGTGAACCCATGAGACGAACTGGCGCCCGTCGCCCGCAGGTCCGCCGAGGCCGCGCCGCGACAGACGTGCGAGCGTATCGAACACCCCGCCCGGATCCGGGCTCATCGTCATGGCAGATCGCAGCGCGACCTTCCGCGTGCGCGGCGTGATCGCCTCGTCGAACGCGCGTTCCCACGCACGAGCGACGTCGATGCTGAATCGCCACGTGTCCGGCGCGCCCGCCTCGTCTCCGCCGATGATGCCTGAGCGCTCGTCGTTCGGGGCGTCGTACCGATGGGCGTAGATCGTGGCGGTGCTCGCCTGCAGCCACACGCGCGGCGGTAATCGGGCGGCCGCGATTGCCTGCCCGACGACGCGAGTGGACAGGACGCGCGACTCCACCATCTGCCGGCGGTTGCTCTCGTAGTACCGGCAGTTCACGCTTCGGCCGGCGAGATTGATCACGACGTCGCATCCGTCAATCTCGCGCGCCCAACCGTCGAGCCGAACGCCATCCCAGCCGACGACGCGCCACGGCCGCGGCATGCCGGTCCGGCTGAGTACCACGACCTCGTGGCCCCCGCCGTGAAATGCGCGGGCGAGGATCGTGCCGACCTGTCCGGATCCGCCGGGGATGACGATTTTCACTGGCGCCTCCCGCGTACTCTCAGTTAATATTAGTAAACATGTTCACTAATAATGTCAAGACGCGTCCGCGCGGGCCTGGCGCGGCCGCTGGGCCGTGTTCTGTACCTTGCGCACGTCCTGCGGCTCCTGTGGTGGCTGCTCGACAAGACGCCGAAGCAGCGAGCCACCGCCGCGCTCGTCGCGCTGTGTCAGCAGACGCTGCCGGCCTGTTCCATGACGCTGAGGGTGCAGCCGGTGCGCCGGTTCGTCATGTCCGCGACGTTCTGATTGCCGAGGCGCTGTTCGGGAATCCCGCCGGAGAGTGACGCGATGTTCTTTGCTGTTCGTCCGTCGCCGTCATTCATCGCGCGTTTCCTCGATCGGTCGCGCGACCTTCCGCTCACGTACAGCCCTGTCGGTCTGGTTCACGGCACCGCGGCAGGGTACGACATCGACGAGACCGTCGAGGTCATCGGCCACGGGCGCGAGGACTTCCACCGC
>Ga0075434_100002883_pt1 | contig 15263 bp, 13 predicted proteins | sample RhiMethybrSRZTD3_FD_75298 | JGI IMG/M metagenome (GOLD analysis project Ga0075434, IMG submission 75298) | Populus rhizosphere microbial communities from Tennessee, USA - Rhizosphere MetaG P. TD hybrid SRZTD3 | ecosystem: Host-associated > Plants > Roots > Rhizosphere > Soil | place: USA... | reverse complement strand
CGTCTCACGCACCCTCGCGCAGCCACTCGGGCAGGCGGTCCTGGGCCAAGAGCTCGGCATAGCTGGGGCGGGGCCGCACGACGGCGAATTGGTCTTGGCGCACCAGCACTTCCGGTACCAATCGGCGCGTGTTGTAAGTGGAGGCCATCACCGCACCATAGGCGCCGGCCGTCATGAAGGCGACGAGATCGCCGGCCGCGAGCGGGACGAGGTCGCGCTCCAGCGCCAGGTAGTCGCCGGTTTCGCAGACGGGCCCGACCACATCCTGAGGCACGGGGAGGAGCCCCGGCGCGGCGGCCTTGACCGGCAAGATCTCGTGGTAAGCCTCATAGAGCGTCGGGCGAATGAGATCGTTCATGGCGGCATCGACGATCGTGAAGGTCTTGGCCTGGCCGCGCTTCGCATAAAGCACGCGGGCGATCAGCACGCCGGCGTTGGCGACGATTGCCCGCCCGGGCTCCAGATAGATCTTGAGATTGAGATCGCCCAGCGTCTCGCGCACGATGGCAGCGTAGTCCTGCGGCGATGGCGGCGCGCTGCCGGCCCGGTACGGCACTCCCAGGCCGCCGCCGATGTCGAGGTGTTCGATCGCCAATCCCTGCGCGCGCAGCTCAAGGGCGAGCTCGCGCATCAAGCTGAAGGCATCGCGGAAGGGTTGGGCCGCCGTGACCTGGCTGCCGATATGCATATGGATGCCGGCCACCTCGAGGCCAGGCAGGCGTGCCGCCGCGGCATAGAGGCGCGGCGCCTCGGCGAAGGGAATGCCGAACTTGTTCTCCGCCCGACCGGTCGAGATCTTGGCATGCGTCTTGGCGTCGACATCGGGGTTGACGCGAAAGGCAATGCGCGCCTTGCGCCCCCGGCTGGCGGCGATGGCGCTCAAGGCCAAGAGCTCGGGTTCGGATTCGACGTTGAAACCCAGAATGCCCTGATCGAGCGCGTAGGCCATCTCCTCGGCGGTTTTGCCGACCCCGGCAAAGATGATCCTGTCGGCTGGCACCCCGGCGGCGCGGGCACGCCTGAGCTCGCCCTCCGATACCACGTCCATGCCGGCGCCGAACCGAGCCAGGGTGGCGATCACGGCCTGGTTGGAATTGGCCTTAATGGCGTAGCAAATGAGGGGATTGAGCCCGCGGAACGCCTCGTCGAAGACGCGATAGTGTCCCTCGAGGGTGGCCGTGGCGTAGCAATAAAAGGGGGTGCCGACGGCCTCGGCAAGCCGCGCCAGGCTCACATCCTCCGCGTGGAGGACACCACCAACATACCGAAAATGATGCATTGGCTGCCCGTCAGCGGAGCAAGGGGTCCAGGACGGAAGGTCTGTGGGGCACCGGCTCACCGGGCTTGCCGGGCGTGGCATCGTTGCTTTCGTTTTGCACCCCGGGCGGTTTTTCGAGCGAGCCGCGCACGCCGCAGCCAGCAAGGAGGAGCGCGCTCAGGAGGGCGAGCGTCAGTCCGAACCCGATTGCCTGCCGCGCCTGCATCTGGCCGCCCGTCAAACCCATTTAACTCCGCGAGTGCTAAAGCCCGCGAACACGTCGGGGCCCCGAAACAAACGCTTCTGGGAGCCGCAATCTCTGAGGCTTTTTAGCCCTTTCCCGCGGCCCTTTCCAATCGCTTTATCCAGGATCGCGCCATTTTGCGGACGTTCTGTGGCGCCGTTCCCCCATAACTTGCGCGGCTGCGCAGAGAATTTCGCACGGACAGCACGGAAAACACGGCCTCGGTAATGCCGGGGTGCATTTCCTGCATAACTTCGAGGGGCAGCTTGTCGAGGCTCACACCGCTCGATTCGGCGGCCGCCACCAGGCGCCCCGTCAGGTGGTGCGCCTCGCGAAAGGGCAGCTTCAGGTTCGCCACCAGCCAATCCGCCAGATCGGTTGCCGTCGAAAATCCCGCTTCGGCCGCCGCCGCCATGGCCGCCGCATTGGGCTTTAGATCCTCCAGCATGCCCGTCAGCGCAAACACCGCCAGACGCAAGGCCTTGAGGGCGTCAAACGTCACTTCCTTGTCTTCCTGCATGTCCTTGGCATAGGCGAGCGGCAGACCCTTGATGACCATCAGCAGGGCCTGAAATGCCCCGGCAATGCGCCCAACCTTGGCGCGAACGAGCTCGGCCGCGTCGGGGTTGCGCTTTTGCGGCATGATCGAGGAACCGGTGGTAAAGCGGTCCGACAGGCGCACGAAGCCGAATTGTGGCGTCATCCAGAGCACGATCTCTTCGGCGAAACGGGACAGGTGCACGGCCGTGATTGCCGCGGCGGCCAGCGTTTCCAGCACGAAGTCGCGGTCGGCCACGGCATCGAGCGAGTTGGCCGTCGGCCGATCGAAACCGAGCGCCTCGGCCGTCCGATGCCGGTCGATGGGAAACGAGGTGCCGGCCAGTGCAGCGGCCCCGAGCGGGCATTCGTTGAGCCGGAGGCGCGCGTCGGCAAAGCGGCCGCGATCCCGGCTCAGCATTTCGACGTAGGCGAGCAGATGGTGACCAAACGTCACGGGCTGCGCCGGCTGCAAATGCGTGAAGCCGGGCATGGCGAGCTCGGCGTACTCGTCGGCCTTGCGGGCCAGGACGAGCTGCAGGGTGCTGAGCGCACTGTCGGAGCCGTCGATAAAGTCGCGCAGGTAGAGCCGGAAATCGGTCGCCACCTGATCGTTGCGCGAGCGCGCCGTGTGCAACCGCCCGGCCGCGGGGCCGATCAGCTCGTGCAGGCGTGCCTCCACATGCATGTGAATGTCTTCCAGCTCGCGGCTAAACACGAACTCGCCGGCTTCGATCTCGGCCAGCACGCGGTCAAGGCCGGCCGCAATTTTGCGCCCGTCCTCCTTACTGATGATGCCCTGGGCGGCCAGCATGGCCGCGTGCACCTTGGAGGCACGCACGTCGAAGGGAGCCAACGCCTTGTCGAAGTCGATGGAGGTGTTTATGTCCTCCAGCACCTCGGCCACTGACATCTCAAAGCGGCCACCCCACATCTTGTTGGCGGGTTTATCGGTCACGGGCCATGTCCTGCTTAAGCTGGAGCGGCATTAGGAGCCTCGAACTATGACAGAGCGAGAGCGGCTTGGCTCCAAGCTGCCGGCGCGCACCGCCGCGCTGGCCGGGCTGGTGGCGGCAAGCGTCGGTTTCGCAGCCATATACGTGACGCTCGGGCATTCTGACAACGGCGCGCGGGCACCCGCAGGCCCGATCGTGGCGGCGCAGGGCCAAGGCGGCGCGGCGGCCAGTGCCGCCGAGGAGGGCGCCGGTGCGCCGGGGCGCAGCGAGTTGCCCGCCTTCGTGTTTCGCAAAGAACCCGAAGCCCTGCCCGAGATCAAATTCCAGGATGCGGAGGGGCGGGAGCGCACGCTTGCCGACTGGCGCGGCAAGGTGGTGCTGCTCAACCTCTGGGCGACCTGGTGTCTGCCCTGTCGCAAGGAGATGCCGGCGCTCGACCGGCTACAGGCCACGCTGGGCTCCGAGCAGTTCCAGGTCGTGGCCATCAGCGTCGATCGCACGGGGCTGCCAGGAGCCAAGAAGTTCCTGGAGGAGACCAAGACCCCCAACCTTGCCGTTTATGCCGATCCGACCGCGCGCTTGGCCTCCTCCCTGCGCGCCGCCGGGCTGCCCGCCACCTTGTTGATCGATAAGGAGGGCCGCGAGCTCGGGCGGCTGTTAGGACCGGCGGAATGGGACGGGGAGGCGGCGCAGCGCCTCATCCAATCCGCCCTTCGCTAGGGTTAGCGCCGAGCCCGGCAGGTTCAGGGATAGAAGACCGGCTGCTCGCTTTCGGCGTCCGCCTGCAAGAGGCCGCCGACGATGGCGCGCGCCAGCTGCTCGGCCATGCAGCGGTGGCCCCGATCATTGAGGTGCAGATTGTCGGCGGAGAGATAGAAGGTGTCGCCGCGATCCTTTTGCAGCTCGCGCATGGCCTCGAAGCGATCGACCAAGAGCACGCGCGAATCGCGCGCCACCTCGGCAATCGCAGTGACCACTTGCTCGTAGTATTCGTCCTTGGTCAAGGCGGCGCCGTACTGCGGATCGATCAGCACCACATCGATGCGGTTTTCCGCGAGCCAGGTCAGCGCCTTTTTCAGGCAGGCCTTGAAGCTGTCGATGCTGACATGGCGAATGGCGTCGTTGGTGCCGACCTGCCAGACCACGAGATCGGGCTTCGTCTCCTCGACCTCGCGTTTCATCCGATCCGCCGCGCCTTGTGCGACCTCGCCCGACATGCCGCGCCCAACGACGTCGAAATTCATGCCCGTAAAAGAGCCCTCGAGCGTCGTTTCCAGATTGGCAACGTAGCTCGCGGCCGGCGAGGACGCGCCAACGCCGACGGTGGAGGAAGAGCCGATCGCCAGCACCTTGACGGTGTTGTTGGCGCGCACCGCGCGGCTCAGCGCCTTCAAGGGCCGACGAAACAATTCCCCGACGATGCGTTTGGACCGACACTCCGGCGACAACACCGGTGGCGCGGTTGGAAAGCTCGGCTGCGCCACGGCCGGTGCCATGGCCAACTCTTGCGCGGCAGCCGTCACAGGCGCGCACGCCAATAGGCTCGCGATTGTCGCCCACGGCAGAAATCGGATTGTCATGAAGCCCGAGCCCGCAGCCTTCTCATGCCCAAAATCTAGGCCAGGACTGCGCGCTGGTAAAGCAGCCTGTGTAAAGCTCTCAACATTTGCGAGCGCGCGCCTAGTCCATTGACAGGAGCGGGCGCTCCGCGCCAGAACGCTAACCATGTCAAACACCGATCTCAAATTCATCGTCGAGAAGGCCTGGGACGCGCGCGAGACAATCAGCCTCGCCACCCGCGGAGAGGTGCGCGAGGCGGTCGAAACCGCCCTTGAGCTGCTCGATCGCGGCGAGGCCCGCGTGGCCAGCAAGCAGGACGGGAGCTGGGTGGTAAATCAATGGCTTAAGAAAGCCGTGCTGCTCTCGTTCCGGCTCTACGACATGGTGAGCATCGCCGGGGCACCGGGCGGTGCCAGCTGGTGGGACAAAGTACCCTCCAAGTTCGCCGGCATGGGCCCGGACTCCTTCCGTGCCGCCGGCTTTCGCGCCGTACCGGGTTCGATCGTGCGACGCTCCGCCTACGTCGCGCCCGGCGTCATCCTGATGCCCTCCTTTGTCAACCTTGGCGCCTATGTGGACAGCGGCAGCATGGTCGATACCTGGGCAACGGTGGGCTCGTGCGCACAGATCGGCAAGAATGTGCACCTGTCGGGCGGTGTCGGCATCGGCGGCGTGTTGGAGCCCCTGCAGGCCAATCCCACCATCATCGAGGATGGTTGCTTCATCGGGGCGCGGTCAGAGGTGGTGGAGGGCGTGATTGTCGGCGAGGGTTCGGTGCTGGCGATGGGGACTTTCATTGGCGCCTCTACCAAGGTCGTGCACCGCGCCAGTGGCAAAGTGCACGTCGGCCACGTCCCACCCTACTCGGTGGTGGTATCGGGAAGCATGCCGGGCAAGCCCTACCCCAACAACGAGCCGAGCCCCAGCCTTTACTGCGCCGTGATCGTCAAGACCGTGGACGCACAGACCCGGGCCAAGACCAGCATCAACGAGTTGTTGCGCGATTAAGGTCGCCGGAGCTCGCCCCGTGCGCAACTTCCGCTCCCTCGACGCTCACAAGGTGATCGAAACGATTGCCGCCCTGGAACAGCGCATCGGCGAGCGCTTTCCCAGCGCCGGGCTCAAGGCGGTTTGCGGTGAGCTGCTAACCCTTGCGCGCGAAAGTTCGCAGCGGGCCCAGGCCATCGGCCGGACCAACACGGCGCTGAGAGTGCTGGTGATTGTATTTTTGCTCGGCAGCTTCTGGGTTTTGCTTTGGATCGCCTCGTTGATCGACTTCACCCGCACCAGCGCCGACAACGTCTATAGCGTTCTGCAAGGCATCGAGGCGGCGGCCAATCTGGCCGTGCTGATGGGCGCGGCCGTTTTCTTCCTGGTGCGCATCGAGGAGCGCGTCAAACGGCGCCGGGCGCTGTCCGCCTTACATGAACTGCGCTCGATCGTGCACGTCATCGATATGCATCAGCTCACCAAGGATCCGAGCGGCTCGGTCAGCATCGGCGGTAGCACGGCGTCCTCACCGGCGCGGCTGCTCAGCCGCTTCGAGCTCAGCCGCTATCTTGACTACTGTTCGGAGATGCTCTCGCTCACCTCGAAGGTCGCCGTGCTCTACGCACAAAGTTTTCCGGACACGGAGGTGACCGATGCGGTCAGCGATATCGAGCGCATTGCGGCCGGATTGTCGCAGAAGATCTGGCAGAAGATCATGATCCTGCAGGCCGCCGGCATCGACAGCGGCAAGGCGGCGGCTCCCGCGGCGCTGGTGCAGGCGCACCCCGCGCGCTGAAGGGGGCGATTTTGCTTGGCAAGGGCGCCTATTCGCCGGTGGCGAGCTTCAGCCAATCGTCCTCGCTCAAGACGGAAACGCCGAGCTCACGCGCCTTGGCGAGCTTGGAGCCGGCGTCGGCGCCGGCGACGACGTAATCCGTCTTGGCCGAGACCGAGCCCGTGACTTTGGCGCCGAGCCGCTCCGCCAAGGCTTTGGCTTCGCTGCGCGTCATCCGCTCGAGCGTGCCCGTAAACACCACGGTTCTATCGGTGACGGGTGTGGCGCGAGTCGAGGCGCGGGCGAACGGCTCGACCTCGATCTCGGCCAACAGGTCAGCGAGCGCATCGAGGTTGTGCGGCTCGCCAAAAAAATCGATCAGTGCGTCGATAACGGTGGTGCCGATCCCCTCGATGGCGTCAAGTTCTTGATAGGCAGCGCTGGCTTTGCCGCCCGCGGCCGCGGCGCTAGCGGCGGCACGAAAGGCCTCCAGCGTGCGCAGCGCTTTGGCGAGATCGCGCGCGGTTGTTTCGCCGATGTGGCGGATGCCGAGCGCGTAGATCAAGCGATCGAGCGGCACGCGTCGACGCGCCGCAATGGCCTTGAACAGGTTGTCGATCGATTTGGCGCCAAAGCCCTTCTTGTCCGCAAGACGTTTGCCTGCCGGCAAATGCGCTTCGCGCGCCGCCAAAGTGAAAATGTCGGCGGGTTGCATAATGCGGCCCTCATCGTAGAACAGCTCGATCTGCTTTTCCCCCAGACCCTCGATGTCGAGGGCATTGCGCGAGACAAAATGCTTGAGGCGCTCTTTGGCTTGCGCGGGACAAATCAAGCCGCCGGTGCAGCGGCGCACGACGTCGATGCGACCGGTACGCTCGTCCACCTCGCGCACCGCGTGGCTGCCACAGGCTGGGCAGAGCTGGGGCATCTTGTAGGGCTCGGCAGCCTTCGGCCGCTTCTCGAGCACGACGCCCAGCACCTGCGGGATCACGTCGCCGGCGCGGCGCACGATCACGGTATCGCCGATGCGGATGTCCTTGCGCGCAATCTCATCCTCGTTGTGCAAGGTGGCGTTGGAAACGACGACGCCACCAACCGTCACGGGTTCGAGCTTGGCGGCGGGGGTCAGGGCGCCGGTGCGGCCGACTTGGATCTCGATGTCGTTGAGGCGCGTCATGACCTCTTCGGCGGGAAACTTGTGCGCAATCGCCCAGCGCGGCGCCCGCGAGACGAAGCCGAGCCGCTGCTGCCAGTCGAGCCGGTTCACCTTGTAAACCACGCCATCGATGTCATAGCCGAGGGCGGCGCGTTTCTCGGCCATGCTGCGATGAAAGGCGAACAGCTCCGCGGTGCTCGCGCACACGCTAAAGAGCGGATTGAGCGGCAGCCCCCAACGCCGGAAGGCCGCATAAACGCCGGCCTGCGTCGCGGCGGGCAGCGTGCTTGCCGCGCCCCACCCGTAGGCGAAAAAACGCAACGGACGCCGTGCCGTAATCGAGGCATCGAGTTGGCGCAAGGATCCGGCGGCGGCGTTACGCGGGTTGGCGAAAATTTTGCCGCCGCTTGCCGCCTGCTCGCGATTGAGCGCCTCGAAGTCCTGATGCGCCAAATAGATCTCCCCGCGCACCTCGATCAAATCGGGCAGAGCGGCGCCGCGCAGGTGCTGGGGGATCTGTCGCATGGTCTTGACATTGGGCGTCACATTCTCGCCCTCGGTCCCGTCACCCCGGGTGGCGGCCTGCGTGAGCCGGCCCTTGCTATAGGTGAGCGAGATCGACAGCCCATCAATTTTCGGTTCGGCCGTGACCTCCACCACGGCCTCCGCTGCCAACCCGAGGAAGCGGCGGACGCGCGCCATGAAATCGCTGACGTCCTCCTCGCTAAAAGCGTTGCCGAGCGACAGCATCGGCACGGCATGACGCACCTTGTTGAAGGCCTCTGCGGGTGCCGAGCCCACCCTGCGCGAGGGCGAGTCGGTGCGCATCAGCTGCGGGTAGCGCGCCTCGATGGCCGCGTTGCGCTGACGTAGGGCGTCGTAGTCGGCATCGGAGATCTCCGGTGCGTCCTCGCGGTAGTAGAGCGCATCATGGCGCGCAATCTCACCGGCCAGGCGCGCAAGTTCGGCCGAAGCCTCGGCCTCGCTCAAGCGCTGCACGGCTTTCTTGGATAGGCTCGCCGCTGTCATGGCGCCACACTGCCCCAGCCGCGCGGTCAATGCCAGACCAGCAGAACCGCCGGATCGCGATCTACTGTGACTGGGCAAAGCCCAGCGGCGGGCGGCCGTTGGGCTTCGCCGCCGTCGGCACGTCCTCGCCCGGCACGCGCGGCGCCGGCAGCTGATCGGGCGAAGGCAGGCCCGGGGCTGGCTGCTGCGGCACCGGCGCGGGCTTCTTCTGGCCGCCGGGGGTCAGCGCTTTCAGCGTATTGCTGATCCAGGATCCGGTGTTCATCTGCGGGCTGAGACCGCCGGATTTCAGGAGCGCGTAGGCGTTCTGATACCACTCCGAATTGGGGTAGTTGTGACCGAGCACAGCGGCGGCCGACTGGGCCTCCGGCACAGTGCCGAGCACCATATTGGTCTCGACCAGGCGATAGAGCGCTTCTTCGACGTGCGCCGTGGTCTGGTAATCGGTCACAACGGTGCGATAGCGATTGATGGCGGCCAGCTGGTTGCCTTGCTTTTGGTAGTAGCGCGCAACATTCATCTCCGAGGCGGCCAAGACATCCTCGGCGATGCGGATGCGGTTCTCGGCTTGCTTGGCGTAGGGGCTGTCCGGATAGCGCTGGCGCAAAACCTTAAGTTCGGCCAGCGCCTTGCGCGTGGCGGTCTGGTCGCGAGCGGGATCCTTGATGTCGTCGAAGTTGGCCGAGGCGATGATGTGATGGGCGAGCGCGGCATCCTTGGTGCCGGGGTGCAGCGTGGTGTAACGCTGCGCCGAGGTGATGGCCTCCGGGTACTTGGCGCCTTTGTAATAGGCATAGGCGGCCATCACGATGGCGCGCCGCGCCTCGGGCGCATAGGGATGATCGCGATCAAGGTCTTCATACTTTTTGGCCGCCAGCGTCCACTCACCCTTATTCAGCAAGGCCTCGGCGTCTGCGTACATTTTGCCGGGCGGATCGGGGTTCAGCGCCTTAGCGGCATCGTTGCTGGAGGCACACCCCGTCAACAGCAGGCCCACTAACGCGCAGGCCAAGGCCAATCGCGGCCAGGGCAGCGTTTTGGCTCGCCCCTGTCTTCCTGCCCCAACGACGGCCATGCGCCCAGTCCCCGTTGCTGTCGCTCCGGTTCTTGAGAGGCCGGATTGCGACGTCTTTTAGCCACCCTGCGGCCGACTCTGCACGGCCATAGCATAGGACGCGGCACCGAGCACGTCCCTCGCGCACCACCCCTCTCGAGTTTGCCCGGACTTTGCCGCCAAATTGTGGACAGCAGGTCACCGTCATCCGCCATTGGCGCGCGGCCGCGACGGCCGCGGCCCAAGCTTCAGGACCGGTCGGCCGCGTAGTTGACCGCCGCCAGGCCACTCGAGACTTCGACGGGAACGACCTCGCGCACCCAGGGCGCGCGCACGACCGTCCAGGCCTCGCGATCAGCAAACAGCGCCTGCAGCACGCGCGCGTTGAGCCGGTGACCGCCCTTGACCGAGCGGTAGGACGCCAGCATGGGCGCGCCGGCGAGGGCCAAATCACCAACCGCGTCGAGAATCTTGTGGCGCACGAACTCCTGCGGATAGCGCAGTCCCTCGCTATTGACGATGCGATCGTCCGCCAGGGCCACCGTGTTCTCAAGCGAGGCGCCCAGCGCGAGGCCAGCCTTCCAGAGGCTCTCGACATCCCGCATGAAGCCAAAGGTCCGGGCCCGGCAGATCTCGTTGCGGAAGGCGCCCGCGTTCATTTCCAGCGCCATGCGCTGGCGACCGATCAAGGCGGTGGCAAAATCGATCTCGACGTCGACGTGGAAGCTCGAATGCGGGCTCAGCATCCCCCAACAGTCGCCCTCCTCGACGCGGATGGGCTTGAGCACCTTGATGAACTTGCGCGGCTGCGCCAATTCGCGAATGCCCGTTTGATCGATGGCGCTCACGAAGCTGGCGGCACTGCCGTCCATGATCGGTACTTCACGGGCGTCGATTTCGATAAAGCAGTTGTCGACGTTGAGCCCGCGCAAGGCGGAGAGCAGGTGTTCCACGGTCGAGACGGTCACCCCGGCCTCGTCACCCAGAACGGTGCACAGGGTCAGATTTTTGACGCTTTCGATATGGGCCGCAATGTCGGCGATGATGCGTCCGCGGCGGCTGACCAGAAAGCGGAAGCCTGTGTCGGCCTCCGCGGGATGAAGCACCAGGTTAACCGGTGCACCGCTGTGCACCCCCGTGCCCCGTAGCTGAATCTCATGAGCGATAGTGGTCTGGCGCGACCCTATAAATCGCCTGGACATGTGTCCCTCGATCCCCTCATCGGCAGAACGCCGCCCGTTTCGGCGTTCCGCGCCCCCAAAAAATCGACCCCCGCTGCTCGTCTTGAAACCCAGAGCTCTTTGGCTCTCACGCTCAACCGGCGTTTGTTGAATCAAACGATACTGGAGTGTGCCGATTGGGGACAAATCACGGTTTCTTACACTGTGTTACCGCTGCGCCGCAGCTCGGGCCGGAGCCCGCCGCCGGCGCGCTCAGGACGGCTTGCCGCGCCCAAAAAACGCGGGCAAATCAACGCGCTCCGCGGCTTCTTGCGGCCCGGATAGAGGTGGCGCGGGGTGGTCCTGCGCGCGACCGCGCGCAGCATCGGCAAGGCGCCGCAGCAGGCCAAATTTTCCCAACACCGAATCAGTTGACGGTTGCCGGTACACGGCTGACCGCGCCGGCTCGGGCGGGGTGGGGCGCAGCATCGCCCGGTAAGCCCTTTGCGCGTGCGGAGGAAAATCCGTCAAGCCGGGAAAGCGATCGTGTGCGGGATGGGCCTCGCTGGGCCGGTCGGCGGGCTCGCCGGCGAGCCGCGGTGGTCCCTCCGTGATGCGAACACCACCGGGTGCATCCCAGGCCAGGGTTCCGGTCGGCGACAGCGCCTGGCCCTCGCCCTCGGGCGCGGTCATGGCCTGCGACAAGCGCCAACGAAAATCGAGAGTGCGGGGGGCGTTGTCTTTGCCGGCTTCGAGCTCTGCGGCAGCCGCGGTTGGCGCCTCTTGCGCCGAGCGTCCGGTCTTGCCCATACCCATGCCGGAGGCAACGATGGAGACGCGCACGCGCTCGCCCAACGCCTCATCGAAGGTTGCGCCCACAATAATATTGGCTTCCGGGTCGACTTCCTTGCGCACGCGATTGGCGGCCTCATCAACCTCCCAGAGCGTCAGATTGGCGCCGCCGGTGATGGAGAGCAGCAGGCTTTTGGCCCCCTTGAGCGTTACGTCGTCGAGCAACGGATTGACGATCGCTTCCTCGGCAGCCACCACCGCGCGTTGCTCGCCGGAAGCCTCGCCCGTCCCCATCATGGCCGGCCCCATGCCGCTCAGCACGGTTCTGATGTCGGCGAGGTCCAAGTTGATAAGGCCGTCCTTGATGATCAGGTCGACAATGCAGGCAATGCCGGAATAGAGCACCTGATCGGCCAGCACGAACGCCTCCGCGAAGGTGGTGCGATCGTTGGCGACGCGAAATAGGTTCTGGTTGGGAATGACGAGCAGCGTATCGACATGTCCGCGCAACTCGGCAATGCCTGCCTCCGCAACGCGCATGCGGCGCGAGCCCTCAAACTGAAAGGGCTTGGTGACGACGGCGATGGTGAGGATACCGAACTCCCTAGCCGCGCGCGCGATCACCGCGGCGGCGCCGGTACCGGTGCCGCCGCCCATGCCCGCAGCGATGAAAACCATGTGGCTGCCGGCCAGTGCGGCGCGGATCTCCTCGACGGCTTCTTCGGCCGCGGCCTCGCCGATCTCGGGCTTGGAGCCCGCACCCAGACCTTCGGTGAGGCTGACGCCGAGCTGCACCCGAATGGAGGCCGTCGAGGCCTCGAGCGCCTGCGCATCGGTATTGGCGACGATGAAATCGACGCCGCTCAAGCCAGCCGCAATCATGTTGTTGACGGCATTGCCGCCGGCGCCTCCCACTCCGATCACGGCTATCCGCGGCTTCATGTCCGTCGCCCTCGCCCTTGCCTATGCCCAGCTGCGCCCGCGCGAGCTTCCATCTCGTTGCCTTGCCTCGCCGCGCCCGCGTTTGCCGCCGCGTCTGGCCTCGCCTCAAAAAGAGGCCTTCAGCCAGCGACCAACGCTGCGCAAATATCCGCCGGCCGCAAAGGTGTGCTCGGCGCGGCGCACGCCCGCGGCTGGATCGAACGCCACTTGGGCGACCCCCAATACCGTGGAAAAAGCGGGACTAGCGGCACCCGCCGGCCATCCGTAGGCCGCCTCGGGTTGGCCAACGCGCACCGGTTTGCCGAAGAATGCACCGGCGAACGCGCTCAAGTGTGGGAGCTGCCCCGCGCCTCCCGTCACCACCACGCGCTCGGTCGCCCCCTCCGGGATACCGGCCCGCTCCAGCCGTTCAGCAACCTGCCCCAAGAGCCCACGCACCCGACCACAGATAATCTCGCGCACTTTGCTGCTCGCCACCTCACTGAGCCGCGCAGCGGGTTCTCCGACCGGCACAAACGAGACGGGCGTCGCATCGGCGTCCGGGCCCGGCGGCACTGTGCCACAAAGCGCCTTGATTCGCTCGGCCTCCGATAGCGACGTGGTCAAGCCGCGGGCAAGGTCGAAGCTGATATGATGGCCGCCGACGGGAATGACTTCGCTGGCGAGCAGGTGTCCGTCGACGAACAGCGCGAGCGAGGTGGTCCCCGCACCAAAATCCAACACGAGGACGCCCGCCCTGCGCTCGTGCGGCGTGGTGACGGCGAGCCCACTGGCATAGGGCGCCGGCACCAGCCCGATGACAGACAAATAGGCGCGCTCCGCCACGTGCACGAGGTTGCGCAGCGGCGCGTCATCGGCGGTGACGGCGTGCAGATCGACGCTCAAGGTGTCGGCGGCAAGCCCGCGCGGATCGGCAATGCCCTGGGCGCCGTCGAGGCGATAGGCGATAGTATTCATGTGCAGCAAAGCCCGGCCATCGCGCTCGACGTAACTGCGCCCGGCCGACAGCAGGCGGGCGAGGTCAGCATCACCGACGGCGCGGCCCTCAACCTTGGTGTCGGCCGCAAAGGTGGTTGACTTGAGCCGTCCGCAGGCGACCGCGAGCAGGACCTGGCGCAGCTCACAGCCCGCCGCGCGTTCCGCCTCCGCCACAGCGGCGCGGACCGACTGCTCCGCCGCATCCAGCTCGATCACCACGCCGGCCTTGAGGCCGCGCGAGGGCTGCTGGCCAATGCCCAGCACGTCGACGCGGCCGGCGCGCCCCTTGCGCGGCGCGGCTACGATAAAGCACACGGTCTTGCTGGTGCCGATGTCCAGAAGCCCGAGAAGCGGGGGCGTCTGTCGGTTGAATGCCTGCGCCGGTGCCACGTGCGAGCCTCCAGGCCTCAGAGCCGCTCGCTCGGCCGGCGCTCGCTGGCCATCAGCTGCGCCCCATCGAGCCGGGGCGCCTCACGCACGATCGCCCGTGCGGGGGAGCGTACGTCGATCTCTGCGCGCTCGAAGCCCTTGGCCAACAGCCGCCCCGCCTCGCTCAGCGCCTCCGCTTCGCTGCTGGCGGGAAGCTGCACCGCACCGCCGCTGATGAGCCGCAAGGTCCAACGCCGGCCACCGATCCGCTCGGCGCTGGCAACGCGGGCCTTGAGCTCGGGGAAGCGCTGCAGCAGCCCGAACAGCTCGGCGGCGGCCGCGTCTGCCCCCTCGCCACCGACGCGTGGCAGCTGCGGCATCACCTCGGCGGGCACCGAGGCCAGCGTGCGTCCTTGCGCGTCGATCAGGGCGTGGCGCTCGGCACGGCTCCAGACCGCAACCGGCGTGCGCTCCTTAATGCGCACCTCCAGGCGATCGGGGAAGACGCGCTCGATGCTCGCCGCTTCAATCCACGGCAGCTCGGAAAGGCGGGAGCGCGCCCTCTGCGGGTCGAAGCTCAGCATCGTGCGCGCACGCCTAAGCTCGAGCGCCTCGAAGATATCTTTATCGGGAGTGTAGCGGTGCCCGATCACGGCGACCTGGTCGAGGCCGAGCCCGGCCACCTGCGCCCAAATTTCCAGCTTGGCGAAAAGGCGAGCGCCGGTCTCGCTGCGCGCGAGCTTGACGCCCGCGCCCAGGAGGAGGGCTGCGAGCGCCAGCAGCACGGGGAGGGAGGGGCGGGCGAGTTTCACTTGCGCGAGCCCGCGCGCGGGGAGCCGTCTTGCCAAGGCGGGTGCCAGCTTCAGGACCGGGCGGGGCGTTGGCGATGGGCTCGCCCGCCTCCAGATCTCCGCCTCCGGTCCTACCTGTTGCAACTCGCCTCCTCCACCATCCAAGTAACGAGCTCCGGCAAACTCAAGCCGGCATGCGCCGCCAGTTCCGGCACCAGGGACGTCCCCGTCATTCCCGGCTGCGTGTTCACTTCCAGGCAAACCAGCTCGCCCGTGCCGCCCGGCGTGTCGTCGTAGCGAAAATCCGCCCGGGTCACGCCGCGGCACCCGAGCGCCTGGTGCGCCGTCAGCGTTAACTTCTGCACCAATTCGTAAACATTCGATGAAATCGGCGCGGGCAGCAGGTGGCGTGAGCCGCCGTCGGCATACTTGGCCTCATAGTTGTAGAAGCGCAGCGCCTCGGCAGGCACGATCTCGGTGACACCCAATGCGCGGTCGCCGAGCACCGCGCAGGTCAATTCGCGCCCGGCGATGAACGGCTCGGCCAACAGCTCCTCGCCATAGGCCCAGCCCGGATCGTTCAGTTCCTGGGGCGGGTGCAGGTGATCCTCGCGGACGATATAGACCCCGACGCTCGATCCCTCGGCGACCGGCTTCAAGACGTAGGGTCGC
>Ga0075434_100002882_pt1 | contig 15264 bp, 14 predicted proteins | sample RhiMethybrSRZTD3_FD_75298 | JGI IMG/M metagenome (GOLD analysis project Ga0075434, IMG submission 75298) | Populus rhizosphere microbial communities from Tennessee, USA - Rhizosphere MetaG P. TD hybrid SRZTD3 | ecosystem: Host-associated > Plants > Roots > Rhizosphere > Soil | place: USA... | reverse complement strand
CGCGACGCCGCGTCGAGAATCATGTCGCGCGCCGAGTAATCGACCGCCACGCGCAGATGCATGTCGCGGCATTCGGCCGTGGCGTCCTCGGAGGCCTTGATCGCTCGGCGCAGTGTCCCGCCGAGGCGATCGCGCCGTCCGATCACGGAGAGGCGAATGCCGTTGTCGACGCAACGCTCGGTCTCGGCCGCGAGATAGCGGCGGAACAGCGCCATCAACGCAGCGATTTCGGACTCCGGACGGCGCCAGTTGTCTGACGAGAACGCGTACAGCGTGAGTGCCTCGATCTCGAGCCGCCGCGCGGCTTCGACGGTGCGTTTCACGGCCTGCGCGCCGGATGCATGGCCAAATGTCCGCGGTCGTCCGCGGGTGTTCGCCCAGCGACCGTTGCCGTCCATGATGACGGCAATGTGCCGCGGCATGCGCTGCGATCGGTTCAACGGTTGTGGAGTGCTCACATTCATGGTCAACGGCGAGCCGCTGGCGTCACGCATCTCTCGCGGCTCGGATCAGGGCTTCCATGTGGTCGAGGTAACGCTCGAATGCTCTGCGCCCGGGTACGGTCAACGCGTAGGCAGTCTTCGGCATCCGCCCCTCGAACGATTTTGTACAGGAGATGTACCCGGCTTCCTCGAGCTTTCGCGCGTGCACGCTCAGGTTGCCGTCGGTCGTCTGCAGCAGGCCTTTCAGCTCGTTGAACGTGAGCGACTCGTTCGCAGCCAGGGCACTGACGATCCCGAGCCGCATCCGCTCGTGGATCAGACGATCGAGTGCCCCTGGCGTCGCCTCGGTCGCTTTCCCACGAACTCCTCGCAACGGCTCCTTCTCGTCTTCGCGCTTTCGTGCCCCGCCTCGTGGGTCCGGGGCCGCGGCGTGTCTAGCCACCGTGCCTCCTCGCGATTTGGATCCCGAACACGACGTGAACCACCCCAAACCCGGCCACCATCAGCCACTCTCCGGCGGCAGGGGGCGCGAACAGCGCCGCCGCCCCGAGTATCATGAAACAGAGTCCCATCACCGGAATGATCCGAACGGAGAACGCTCCGCCGGCAACCACCGCGGTCCCGTAGAGAAGCAGCCAGACACCCGGCAACAGGTCGTTCGCTCCGATCCGAAGGAGAGCCCCCGTGAGGAGCGCTCCGACGACCATTGCGGGCGAAAACGCGAGCGCAAGCTTCTGTGCAGGGCCCGAGACCATCGAGAGGTCCGAGCGGCGAGCTTTGCGCGCGGTCGCCCACAATGACAGCGCAATGCAGACCGCGGCAGTCGTGACCCAGGTCTCTACGCGCCAGTCGACGGTTGCGCGAGCTCTCGCGACGAGCGCGGCAGCCATAGCCACAATGCCAACCGCTGCAATGCCCCACCCCGAGATCGCGGTAAACGTCCCCGCCCGCTCCATCGTCTCGCGGATGAAGCGTAGGTTATCGAGCGCACGATCACTGAGCGCCGGGTCTCGTTCGACCGCCGGTGGGCGCAGTTGTCTGACGGTGGCCATGGCGGACGCTACCAAGTGCGCTCAGAGTTGTCAAGCACTTTTCGATAAAAAGTGCAATCTCAGGGCGCGGGTGGTGGGTCGCTAGCCGGAAACGATTGCTCGACCACGAAGTCCTGCCGTCGCTCATCAATCGCCGCCGGAAACAGCTGCAGGATCTTGGCACAGAACGCCGGCAGGTCGTCCGGCTTTCGGCTGGTAATGAGCCTCTGATCGGTTTCCACAGGCCGATCCACCCACAGCCCCCCGGCATTCCGGATATCGGTCTTGAGGCTCGGCCACGACGTCAGCGACCGCCCGCGAACCGAATCCGCCTCGATCAGAAGCCACGGGGCGTGACAGATCGCGGCGACGGGTTTGTCCGCGTCGACGAACGCCCGAACGAACGACACGGCTCCCTCGTGCATCCGTAGCCGGTCCGGGTTCGCAACGCCGCCCGGAAGCACCAGCGCGTCGTAATCTCCCGCCCGAACCTCGTGCAGGAGCCGATCGACCGTGAAATGACCGGCAGGCTGGTCCCCCTCCATTGCTCGAATCTCGCCGCCACGAATCGATATCAGGTGCAACTCAGCGCCGGCGTCCGAGAGGGCAGTCCATGGCTCGGCGAGCTCGCGCTTCTCGACCCCGTCGGTCGCCAGAAACGCGATCTTCCGGCCTTTCACTCCTGATGGCATTCGAGAATCGGGGTGGGCGTCAACGATGGCGATCGCACGATATCCGGCGTCGGGCGCATAGGTGCCAGTCACGATTCGTGCCGCCGGTGACTGGTCGGGCGAACTCGCATCGACCATTTTCCGCTCGTGTCGATCGTTCCCCTTTATGGTCACGACGCGTTGCGCGCCCGCGTGTCCGCCGCAGTTCGACGCGGTGCCCTGCCCGCAAGTCTTCTGTTGCACGGTCCGCGCGGCGTCGGCAAGCAGCGGCTCGCGCTGTGGATTGCGCAGTCACTGGTGTGCTCGAGCCCCGGCCCCGATGGTGCGCCGTGTGGACGCTGCCAGGCGTGTCGGTTCGCACTTTCCGTTGCGCATCCGGATGTGCACTGGTTTTTTCCGCGCCCGCGCCTCGAGTCCGGCGCGACGAACAAGGACGTCACCGACGATTTTGCGGATGCCATAGCGGAGCGCGTGGCAAGCTCCGGGCTCTACGCTCCGTCGTCCGGGCTGTACGGCATTTACGTCGCCACAGTGCGCGTGATCGTTCAGCTCGCGAGCATCTCGCCGGCCATGGGCAAGCGGAAGGTCTTCATCATCGGTGACGCGGACCAGATGGTCTCGCAGGAGGGATCGGATGAAGCCGCGAATGCGCTGCTCAAGCTCCTCGAGGAGCCGCCGGCGAATACCACCGTCGTCCTGACCTCGAGCGAACGTGGTGCGCTGCTCCCGACCATTCGCTCACGCGTCGTCAACGTGCGCGTCGCTCCGGTGGCGCGGCGTGATGTCGAGGCGTTCCTGGCCGATCCCGCGGTCGCCGACGCCATGCGACGCGCCCATCCTCGCCGGTCGACGGCGGATCTCGTTAGGCTCGCGAACGGGGCGCCCGGTACGCTCGTCGCCGGCGACGAGCGCGAGGCGGCCATCGAGAGCGCCGAGCGGCTGCTCGCGTCTGCGCTGTCGGGCGACCGGTCGAAAACGATCCGCGTCGCCATGGCGCAGGGCACGTCGCGAGCGCGCGGCCGGTTCGCCGACATCCTCGATGCGCTGACGGAGTTGGTCGCCGAACGCGCGCGCGCCGCGGTCACGAACGGCGATGAGCGCGCGGCAGTAGGAGCGAGCCGGGCGATGGCGTCGATCGAGCAGGCCAAGACGCTCATCCCGAACAACGTGAGTCCCGCGCTCATCACCGCCGCGCTGCTGCGCGATCTCTCGGCCGAGCTCTCATGAGTGATCTCTCGCACGTCGACGACCAGGGCCGGGCGCGCATGGTCGATGTCTCGACCAAACCGGTCACGGCGCGCATGGCGCGTGCGACCGGCTCGATTCAGATGCGCCGCGAGACGCTCGAGGCCATTCGCGCCAACACGATCGCGAAGGGTGACGTGTTAGGCGTCGCACGCGTGGCCGGCATCATGGCAGCGAAGCGCACGTCGGAGCTCATCCCGCTCTGCCATCCCATTCCGCTCAGCGACGTTTCCGTCGAGTTCACGATCGACGACTCGCTGCCCGGGCTTCGCGTCGAAGCCACGGCAAAAACTGCCGCGCAAACAGGCGTCGAGATGGAAGCGCTCGTCGCCGTGTCAGTGAGCCTTGTCACCGTCTACGACATGGCCAAGGCGGTAGATAAGAGTATGGTGATCGGCGCGATTTTCCTGGCCGAGAAGGTCGGCGGAAAGTCCGGTCACTGGAAGAGAGGTTCGAAGTAGCGGCACACGTGTTGCTCGCTTCGCGGGAGCGGGCAGCGGCGATACCCTTCGTATCGCCGTAACCTTTGGTTATCCAACCATTCATGCGAAACCTTCGAGGGACGTACGTCCACCGTGGTGATCGCGACCGCCGTCACCGAAAGGTGCGCGCAGGGCTGCTGCTCACGGGCTTTGCGGCATCCGTCGGCTTCGTATTACGCGACAGCGGTCCGGCCGAGGCGAAGGCGGAGGCCCCGCGCTTCCCCGTCGTCATCGGCAGCGAGGCCGTGCGCCTCAGGACCGAGCTCGATGCCGCGCGCAGCGAATTGGATCTCGCCAACGCGCAGCTCGACCGGTGGCACAGGGTCTTTGGCTACTCGTCCACGTACCGCATTGGAGCAGACCTGGCGGCGTCGATCTACGACATCTCGCTGGCGGAGGGCATCGAGCCGGAGTTGGCATTCCGTCTCGTCCGCGTCGAGAGCGAATTCAACCAGCGCGCGACCAGTCCGGTCGGCGCGATCGGCCTCACGCAGCTCATGCTGCCCACTGCGCGTTTCTTTCAGAAGGGCATCACGAAGGAGGAGCTGTACGATCGCGACACCAACCTGCGCATCGGGTTCCGCTACCTCCGGACGCTCGTGCGGGAGTACAAGGGCAACGTGCAGCTCGCGCTGCTGGTGTACAACCGTGGTCCGGTGGCAGTCGAGAGCTCGCGTGAGCAGGGGCTCGACCCGTCCAACGGCTACGAGCGTGTTGTCATGAAGGGCTACAAGGGCCGCGGCGTCATCGACTGACGCCCGGCCAGAATAATCGTTAGGCCATGAAGAACGACGAAGGGCCTCGGGAATCCCCGAGGCCCTTCGTTCGTTTTGGGTACTGAGGCCGTCAGATCGAAAGGAAAAGGGTCAGATCAAGTTAATCTGACCCCCTGATCTGGTTGGCTCGTCGGCCTAACGTTTGGCGACTGTCTTGGCGCCTGGCTTCGTGCCGGACGAGGTCGACGACGTGGACTTGTCGCTCGTGCGGGACTTGGCAGCGGCTGCCTTCGACGAAGACCGCGACGCTGAGCCGCTCCGGGCGACCCTGGAGCTCCGTGTGCTTCCGCGAACGACGAGCTCCTGACCCGGATGAATCAGGGGCTTCTTGAGCCCATTGAGCCGCATCAGCGCGCTCACGGTCGTGCCGTGTTTCCTGGCGATTCCACCCAACGTTTCGCCACGCTTCACCACGTACGTGCGCGTGCCACCACGCGAGCGGTAGATCTCGAGCGACGGGTCAGGGATGTCGAGTGCTGCGCTGACGACCGAGTGGGTGGGTACGAGCAGTGCCTGGCCTGTCCGCAACCGTCCGCTCTTGAGCGCGGTGACCTTCGGGTTGTACCACTTGAGCTGTTTCGCAGTGAGGCCATTGCTGGCGGCGACAGACGCGAACGTCTGCCCCTTCTTCGCCTCGACGTGCTTGTAGGCGGTACGAGCCTCCGCATCGAGCGCTGCGAACGCACTATCGAAGCCCGCGGCGTGGCCCACAGGCACACGCGCCAGGAAGCGCGAGCCAGGTGGCGTTACGCCACGAAGAATCTGCGGGTTCAGCTCGCGGATCGAATCGAGCGGCGACCCGCTCGCCTTCGCGATCGCCGAGAGCGGCGTCGTAGCCGGAACGTACACCGAGTCGTATGCGAGCGGTGGCATCGTGCGGATCGTCATCCCGTACTTCGCCGGCTCCTTGGCGATCAATGCCGCGGCAATCAGCTGCGGCACATAGTTCTTCGTCTCGCCACGCAGGTAATCGTGATCGGCGAGCGCGAAGAACGCGTCATCTCGGGTGCCGCCGTCGAGGTCGTCGCCGAGCCGCGAGAGACCACGCGAGACTCGACCCGGGCCTCCGTTGTAGGCCGCGGCCGCGAGGTAGAGCGACCCGAATTCATCGCGCAGCCAGCCCAGGAACTTCGCCGCCGCGTCGGTGGACCTAACGGGATCTCGCCGCTCGTCGACCCACCAATCCACGCGCAAGCCCGTGCCGCGAGCGGTTCCCGCCATGAACTGCCACATCCCGACCGCGGCCGCTCTCGAGTAGGCGTGCTGATCGAAGCCGCTCTCGACGAGCGCGAGGTAGTACATGTCCTCCGGAATGTTCGCCGCCCGGAACTTTTCTCGAATCATGGGCTCGTAGCGCGAACCCTTCTCGAGTCGAGCGATGAAGCGTTCCCGGGCCGTCCCGCGGAAGGCGTTGGCGTAGTACTCGACTCGTCGGTGCGTTTCGTATGACCGAACATCGATGTCCCATGTCGCGCTATCGGTTGCGGCCGAGTCGGACGGCTGCGATGCAGCCGAATCGCCAAAGACCGCGGCGGCTTGCCGCGTCAGCACGGAGTCCGGAATGGCGATGACCACCTGGGGGATGGAATCGGGCAGCGCCGGAGTCGTGTCGCGCGCTGCGGACTTGGTGGCCACGTTCTGTGGCGCGGGAACCGGGGCTGGTGGTCGCGCTGGTTTGGCGCGACCGCTACAGGCAGCACCACCGAGCACGAGAACGAGCACGCGTGCGGCAGCCTTCATGTCGTCTCCTCTCGTCTTCTCGTTCTTCGGGGGACCGTACGATGCATTCGACAGCGCAAAACAGCGCCGCCGTTGCCCGAGCCGGTCGGCTTCTCACACCACACCACGTGTCGGAGTTCCACCCCGCCCCTGCCGCAGCCGCGCGGTAACTTAACCAGCGATCGCCCCACGGTAACCATGGCACCGCATGAGGACGATCTCACCCAAGCGTATGCTCGACGTCGGTTCGGCCGTCGTCAGCGCGTCGCGATGAAATTCCCGAGCACCCGGTTCGTCGCGTGCAGCACGGCAACGACCGCGCTGCGCAACGGGTCATCCTCGGCCAGGTGACATCCGAGGAGCCGCTGCTGGGGGCCGCCGCCGTGCGCGGCGAGGACTGACACGATCACGATATTCGCGTCGAACGCACGCATCGTCTTCACTCCGACCAACTCGAAACGCAGCGTGCCGTGCGAGAACTGCTCGATGGCACGAAGCGCCGCATCGGCGGCAACGCGAAGGTCACCGAGCGTGCTCGTGACTCCATCCGCTTTCCCGACGACGCGCTCGCCCTCGAGCCATTCGAACTCGACCTCGGAGCGACACGTGCCCGACGGCGCACGATGAAAAACGAAATTCGTGAAGCGCAGTCGTTCGCGCTTGAGCTGCGCCTGCGTAATGATCGAACCACTGGGTTGCTCGCTCGACGACGACGGCGGAAGCATGTGGGTTCGAGTGGCGCGGGTGGAAGTGATCGACAGCAGTGCGTTCGCTTCAGCAACACGACTAAGAAGGCCCCGCGCAACGTGTTTGCGCAGTGATCGATTGCACGAACGATCAACGCTTCTATATTCGCCAGTCATGCGATTCCAATCACATCTCGGGCGCGTGATCGGTGCGACGCTCCTCGTGTCGACCATCACGAACACGCTTTCGGCGCAATCGGCGCAAGGCGACTCGTTGCACAGTCGCCTCGCACAGCGCATCGCCGCCACACCCGGCGCTGTCGTCGGCCTGTATTACAAGTCACTCTCGTCGGGCGAGCTCGTGACGATCGCGCCCGACTCCTCGTTCCACGCCGCGAGCACCATGAAGGTGCCGGTGATGATCGAGTTTTTTCGCCAGGTCCAACGGGGTGGCCTCGCGGCGGACCAGCCGGTGCTGCTCGTGAACCAGTTCGCATCGATCGTCGACGGCTCGCCGTTCTCGGTCGCGCCGATCGATGACTCCGACAGCACCATGTATCTCCGCGTCGGACAGCGCGTGAGCGCACGCGAGTTGGTGGAGCGGATGATCGTGCGCTCGAGCAATCTGGCGACGAACGCCGTGATCGCGCTCATCGGCGCAAAGCACGCCGATTCCACCGCACACGCGCTCGGTGCGCGCAACATTCGCGTGCTGCGCGGGGTCGAGGACGGCAAGGCGTTTCAGAAGGGGTTGAACAATACGACCACCGCGCGCGACCTCGGCGTCTTACTCGAGGCGATAGAGAAGCATTCGGCCGCGTCGCCGGTCAACTGCGACACGATGCTCGCGATCCTCAGCCGCCAGGAGTTCAACGATGAGATTCCGGCGGGCCTGCCCCCCGGGACGCGGGTTGCGCACAAGACGGGCAGCATCGCGGCCGTGCTGCATGACGCGGCCCTCGTCTATCTACCAGGACGCAGCCCCTACGTGCTCGTCGTCCTCACGCGTAACATCCCCGACGAGCGCGTCGCGCGGCCGCTGATCGCCGACCTCTCGCGGCTCGTCTACGAGCACGTGACCGGCGTGACCAGCCAGGCGGTGCGTTAGGCGTTCAGACCGGGTCCGGAGCGTTGAGCGGCAGGTCCACCGTGAACACGCTCCCCTCCCCCATCGTGCTGCGGACGCTCACGTCGCCGCCCAGCAGGCGCGCGAGCTGACGGGCCACACTCAGGCCCAGACCGGTGCCACCCGACTTTCGCGTCATCCGCTGATCGACCTGCCAGAAGGCGTCGAACACGCGGTCGAGATGCTCGCGCGCAATGCCCGGCCCGGTGTCGGCGACGTCGAAGGCGACGCGATCGTCGTACACGCGCGCGCCCAGCCGCACACTGCCCTTCGTCGTGAACTTCACCGCGTTGGCTAGCAGGTTGATGATGATCTGTCTGACCTTCTGCGGGTCGCTGCGCATCACGGCCCGCGCGTTGCCGCCGGCGAGCGTGAACTCGAGTGACTTCTTTTCCGCCAGCGGCCGGATGATCACCGACGCCTGCTCGAGAAGCGCCGCGAGCCCGAAATCCTCGATGCGCACGAGCTCGCGGCCCGCTTCGATGCGCGCGTAGCTCAGAATGTCCTCGATGAGCATGAGCAGGTGCTCGCTGCTCGCCCGTACGCGCGAGAGGTGATCGCGTTGCGTCTCGTTCACCGGACCAACCACCTCGTCCGACAGGAGCTCGGTGTATCCGACGACCGCGGTGAGGGGAGTACGCAGCTCGTGGCTCATGATGGCGAGGAAATCGCTCTTCGCCTGGTTGGCGGCTTCAGCCTCTCCCCGCGCGCGCCGTTCGGCCTCGTGCAACCGCGCGTTGTCCACCGCCATCGCCACGCGATGCGCGATGTCCTCGATCAGCGCGAGGTCGTGCTCGTCGAATCGGCGTCGCGTCCCGGCCGTCGTCAGCGACATCACGCCTAACGTGCGCCCTCGCGCACGCAGGGCCACGAACACGCAGGACGTCGGGTTGAGTCGTCGCGCCAGCGCGAGCGATTCGGGACGGTCGTCCACGACCTGCGGCAGGTCCTCAGGCGAGATCTTCGAGTAAAAGATCGACGCGCCGGTGGCCAGCACCTCCAGCGCCGGATGGCCTGTCTCCGCAGTGATCGGGTTGCGCCGACGGAACTCGCCGACGATCCGACTCAGCTCCCCAGAGTCGAACACCGTCGCCACGCGTTCCAGCTGCTCGTCCTCGCCGACCAAGTCGATGACGCAGCTGCTCGCCAGCGCCGGTACCACGAGCTCCGCGATGTTCGACAGCGTCGTCTCGTAGTCCAGTGACGACGAAAGGAGTGTGCTCGCCTCGGCGAGAAGACGAAGGCGTTCGTCGTGGCGGCGGCGCTCGGCGATGTCGCGAAAGACGACCGAGAGGCCGTCCTCCGTCGGGTACGCGCGGTATTCGATCCAACCCCCGACCGCGATGCTGTACACTTCGCCTGATGCCTGACGACCGCTGGCCATCGCTTCGCGCAGCACGCTCGCGAACCGCGTGTCTCGAACCTCGGGGTACACGTCCCACAGAACGCGTCCGATCAGCTTCTCGGGCTGCTGGACAAGCAGCTCGCCGGCAACGCGATTCACGTATACGTACCGCCACTCGCGGTCGAACGTGACGAATGCGTCGGCAATCGCCTCGAGCACCGTCGCCTGACGTCGATGTACCGCTGCGATCGCTTCCTTCGCTCGCATCTCGGAGACGTACAGCCGGGCGCGATCGATCGCCTGGGCACACTGGTGCGCCAGCGCGCCGAGGAATGTCCGTTCCTCGGCGCCGGGCACGGCGGTCGAGGGGAAATCGAACGTGATCGCTCCGATTGCGCGCTCACCGGCGACGAGCGGGAGCGCGGCGATTGCCTCGACCCTGTCTGCTGGCGGCTCGAGATCGGGATAACGTTCCCGACGCTGGGTTGTCGTGCCGATGAAGACCGCCGCGCGAGTGCGCAATGCGTCCGCCGCCGGGTGACTCGCCTGAATCGGAATGCGCCGGACCCGATCGAGCACGTCGACAGTCACGCCCGAGGCGCACACCATCTCGAGGGACGTTCCAGACTCTGTGGTGATGTACACCATCGCCGACACGGCGCCTAACGCCTCCAGCCCGTGCTCGACGACGACTTCGCTGACTTGCGCGGGAGTTCGCGCGGACGAGAGCTCGGCGGTGACCGATTGCAGCCGTTCGACACGCAGGGCAGCGCGTTCGGCCACGAGGCGCGCCGCGCGCTCGTCGGCGTAGAGCCGCGCGTTGTCTATCGCGATCGCGGCGTAGCTCGCAAGATCCTTCGCGAGCGAGAGGTCATCCGCGGTGTATTGCCGCCGCGACTCGGCCATGCCGAGCGAGATCGCGCCGAACGTCCGGCCGCGAGCGATGAGCGGGACGCAGATCGCCGACGTGAGGCCAATCCGCAGAAAGATCGCTTTCTCCTGCCCCGAGAGTCCCGCGCGGCGGATGAGGTCGCGGGTGATCTCCGGAAAGAACGCGGCCACGCCGGTGCGCAACACCTGCGGCAAACCGTTAGGCGACGCCCAATCGCGCTCCACCTCGACGCCGAGCTTTCGTGCCCAGGCCAGCTTGTGGGGGTCGCGCCCCGCAACGGCCACGCGCCGGACGACCGGAGGCCACGCACTTCCTCGTTCCGAGTGCACGACGTCCACCGCGCACCAATCGGCGAGCGTTGGAACCGCAGCGTCGGCTACGTGCTGCAGGATGGTCTCGTAGTCGAGCGACTCGGCGAGGAGGCGACCGGCCTCGGCCAGAAATGTGGCGCGTGCTCGCGGGCTGGTGGCCGCTGCGGGAACGGGCGTAGATCGCTGTGGGGACGACACGCTCTCCGCTGCGGCGGGCGTTGGCCGACGGCTATCGGCCGGAGTGGTTCGATGCGGAGGAGCCGTGGGGTCGAATTCCACGAACGGCACGACGGTTGAGGCCGAATGGCATGGCGGCTGGTTAAGATTCGCCGATCGCTCGGCGGCGCAAGTATGGCTCCTCGTCGCACGTCAGCCAATGCCCGTCTCACGGGAATTGGCAGATCGTGAGTTCGGATCCTCAACCCGACGGCTGGGCGGTCGACCACTGCGACAGTCGCTTTCGGTTTTTGGGCGAGCCCAGCCGTTAAGCACTACCCGACACGCGATTCGGGCCTAACGTGCCGTACATCCCGGCCAGGATCGGCCGGTTGTCATTCCGAGCGAAGCGAGGAATCCTCAGGTTCCCGTTGAACGCCGCTTCCTTGGCCTTTACCATCCGACGAAGGGTCGCCCGGAAACCACGCGCCCTGTGCTAGCTGGACCGGCGGACACGGGACCGAGCCGTACGAGCAAAAAACGCAGCAGTCGCCTTTCTTCGGTCGGAGCACGGATCCACAGCCGAGGCATGAGTGGAAGATCGTGCAGCTGTCGGTTGGCATATCGAGCCAGTCTGAGCGCCCGCAGTGCGGGCACCGGAGCAGCGATCGGTGAGCAGGCGTGGCCATTCGGAGAATGTACTCAGCCTTCGCGCGCGCGGCGAACTTGCACGTCCGCGATGCCCGCCCTGCCAAAGACGCGACTCCCATTGCGGTTGACCGCCTTCGTGTGCTGCGGCTATGTTCACGCTCATGGACCCACGGGAGCCCAGCGTGATTCTCGGCGCACGCAACTTCGCGTCGTCTGTACTGCTGGCGGCTTGCGCCGTGAGCGTCTTTGCGCTCTCCCCCGCCCGCGCGCAAAGTCCTGCACCCGCGCCAGCGGCCAAGACAGCCGCGGCCGCGGACACACAGCGCGTTACGATCAAGGTCACAGGCATGTTCTGCGAGAGCTGTGAGGCCTCCGTGCGCGCGATGCTCAAGCGGGCCGACGGAGTCCACTCTGCGACGGTGGACGCGAAACGAGGCGAAGCGATTGTCGCCTACGACCCCGCGAAGACAACGCCGCAAGCCCTGGTCGATGTCATCACTCGCCTCGGCTACAAGGCCAGCTTGCCAACGGGGAACAAGGCGAAGGGGAGCGGCTAATAGCCGACCGCCGCGATGCGCACGAAGTAGCCAGCGACCGCGAGCAGCGCGGCGCCGCTGATGATCTCGAAGGGCCGACGCAGGCGCTCGACTCGCTCCAGCCATTGTTGTACGTGCCCCGAGAACATCGCCAGTGCGAGAAACGGGGCGCCACGGCCTAACGCGTACGCCAACGAGAGCAGAGCCCCGTACAGCGGGCGACCGAGCGCCGCCGCGACCGTGAGCAGCAGCATGAGAGGGCCGGCGGACGTCGTAATCGTCGCCACGCTGAACAGCACGCCGTAGGTGAAGGCACCGGTGACCCCCGCACGGCGCGGAACCGCCGGGTCGGGTACGATCCGACGGAAGACCGGTCCCAAGAGCACTGCGACGCCCGCCACGACGGTGAGCGCGGCCGCGCCGATCGCGAACGCGCTGCGCCAGCCCGCGAGTAGCCGTCCGAGCAACGCGGCGGCAATGCCGAGTGCGAGCAGCGCCAGCACGAGTCCGGCGAAGAACGCGAAGCCGAGACGTGTCGCGCTCGGAGCCGCTGCGTCCCGCGACCCTCGTCTTGTGCCTACGTACCCGACGATCCCTACGCCCGCAGGGACAGTGCAGGGTCAGGTGCTGGTGGACAGCACGCCGCCGGCAATCGCCACGAGCACCGCCACCATTGGATAGTGGGCGATCGCGCCCGAGAGGCGATCGATGAAGTCCGCAGGATTCACGGTACCACCTTGCCATCGAACTTCCCGGCAGGTTGAGAGAACCACCGATCATACCATGCAAGACTTCTATCGATCACATCGACGACGTGCTTGGTTTCGCGCACGCCGTGTCCCTCGCGCGGGTACCGCACCATGATCGTCGGCACTCCGACGTCCTTGAGCGCGATGTAGTACTGCTCTGCCTCGGCGATCGGCACGTCGTTGTCGTTCTCGCCGTGGATGAACATCACCGGGGTCTTCACGCGGTCCACATAGCGCAGCGCGCTCCGCGCCCACAGCGTGTCCATGAGATCTTTCTCGTGAGGATATCGGCCGAACTCCACGGCGAGATAATCGTGGTAGTACGCCATGTAGTTGAAGCTCACGAGGTTCGCGATGCCGGCCGCGGGCACCGCTGCCTTGAAGCGCGGCGTTCGCGTGATGAGCCAGTCGGTAAGCTGGCCTCCGTAGCTGCCGCCTTCGATGCCAAGGCGCGTCGAATCGACCCACGGGTATTTGGCGATCACCGCGTCGACTCCCGACAACACATCCTCGGCCTCCTTGCCGTTTTGGTCACCAAAAATCGCGTCGGCGAACGCTTGGCCGTAGCCGGTCGAACCGCGGTAGTTCACCATCAGCGTGGCGAATCCGTGAGTCGCGTAGACTTGTGCCTTGTCGTTGAACGCGGGGCCTTGCGCCCCATGCGGCCCGCCGTGAATCGCGAGCACCATCGGATACTTCTGATTCGGTGCGCGATTGAGCGGCATGGTCAGGTATCCTTCGACCGGCAATCCGTCTTTCGCTTTGAAGGTCACCGCTTCGACGGGTGAGATGCGTCGCTGACCGAGAAGCGCGGTGTTGAGCTTCATGATGTCGCGCGTCGTGCCGTCGGCCGCGCGCTCGCGCAACATCGCCGGCTCCATCGGCGACGCGAATCCGTACATCACACCACCGCTCGGCGTCAGCGCCCAAGATTCGACCGAGCCTTCGTCGCCGATGACAACCGTTGGCTTGCTTCCGTCGACCGGCACGCGATACAGATGCGAGCTGCCTCTTACCTGCACGATTGTGTAGATCGCTTTTCCGTCCGGCGCCCAGCGCGGCGCGCGCTGGCGGTTGTCGATCGCCTGCCCCAGCTCGCGGCGATTCGATCCGTCTGCATTCATGATCCAGACGTGCGTGTCTTCCATCGTCGTTTCGGACGACGTCAGTTCACGCTTGGTACCGAGGTACGCGATCGAGCGCCCATCGGGAGACCAGACCGGCTGATATTCGGCGTTGCGACTGTTGGTGATCTGGCGAATTGCGCCCGACGCGACATTCAGCGCGAAGACGTCATAGTTGAAGACGCGGTCCGGGTCAGCGCCGTGATTGGAGATGAAGACGATCTCCTTTCCGTCGGGCGACCACTGGATGCTATGCTCGTAGTAGTTGCCTGACGTGACCTGTTTGACCTGTCGCGTCGAGAGATCGGCAACAAAGATGTGGAGGCGCTTGTTGTCGTCGAAGCGCGTCAGCCCTTCGCTCGCCGTCGGCTTGTAGGAGTAGCGCGTGATGACCATCGGGTCGCCATTCGCATCCTCTTCGGGACCTGGCGTGCTCGAGACGAATGCGAGACGCTTTCCATCGGGCGACCACGCGACTCGCTCGCCCGTCGAAGGAAGCACGTGGTTGGTTCCGCCGACCGACGCGACGAACCGAATGGCGCTCCCGTCGGCGTGTGCGACCGCCACACCACCGCTATCGCCGACGCGGCCGAAGAACGCGACCGACTGCCCATCGGGCGACCAGCGCGGTCCCGACGCGCGCGTCGCACCGGTGCCGAGTCGCGTTTCCTGGCCTGTTGCGAGATCTCTGATCCACACTTCTGACGACGGCCGCCCTGGGCCATCGCGCCGAGTGACGGCGTATGCCACCCGCTTTCCATCGGGTGAAAGTTGCACATCGCCTAGAGAGCGCAGCTTGTAGAGGTCTGCGCTCGAGATGCCTGCGACCGGCTGCTGGGCAGCGACTGGCGAGGGCGCGGTCACGAACGCCACGGCAGATCCTGCCACCAGGCCGGACGAAATGATACGTCTCATATTGGTCCTCGAAACGAACGTCTGGAGTTACGGCCCGGAGGGACCACCGCGGCGGCCGGTTCGCGGTGTCGGAGCCCAGACGGCCGTATCGGCGGCGCTGGCCGGGCCGATCTTGCCTTCGGCGGACTTGAGCAACGCGGTCGGATCGTAGACTCGTCCGGCCTTGATGACGACGCGCGGATTACGAACTCGCTTGATGTCTTGCAACGGGTTGCCGCGCAGGACTACGAGATCCGCCCACTTGCCCGCTTCGATCGTGCCGAGCCGGTCGCCGAACCCCATGGCGCGCGCGCTGTTGATCGTAGCGATCTTCAGAATCTGCCAGTTGGGGATGCCTGACGCTGAGTACGCGTACATCTCACGCGCGGCGGAGAATGGGGTGAACCACACTCCCCAGCTCGGATGG
>Ga0075434_100002878_pt1 | contig 15267 bp, 12 predicted proteins | sample RhiMethybrSRZTD3_FD_75298 | JGI IMG/M metagenome (GOLD analysis project Ga0075434, IMG submission 75298) | Populus rhizosphere microbial communities from Tennessee, USA - Rhizosphere MetaG P. TD hybrid SRZTD3 | ecosystem: Host-associated > Plants > Roots > Rhizosphere > Soil | place: USA... | reverse complement strand
ACAGATAGCTTTTGAGCTCGGGATCAGCGAGATCACCGTGAAGATTCATCGCGGCCACGTGATGCGGAAGATGCAGGCGCAGTCGCTGGCAGAATTGGTTAGAATGGCGTCGAAACTGGAGCTTCCACCTGGAAAAAAGTAAGCCTAATGCCGACGCACGAGTGTCGAGCAACACGCCTTGTTAGTTCGCAACCCTCCCGGTTCAAGCAGCTTTCTCAACTTCACTTAGATTGTAGGTGCCCCTCAGCTTGGGTGCCCTGTTCGGACTCTCATACGAAAGTATAATTGCGCCACTTTGGCGGCGCTGTTAGATTCCAAGCATGGACACACAGGGAAAAAGCAGGTTGGTAGCGATTGTCGATGACGATGATTCTATGCGCAGCGCACTGCAAGGCTTACTGCGAAGCGCGGAGCTTCCTGCGCAATCGTTTGCCTCCGCGGAAGAATTCCTGAAGTCCGGCCAACAGCACCAGATTGCTTGTTTGATCGCCGATATCCGTATGCCAGGAATGTCCGGTCTCGAACTGCAAGCACATCTGAATGCCGAACGCTGCAAGATTCCAATTATCTTTATCACGGCGCATGGCGACGAAAAAATGCGGATGCAAGCGTTGCGAGCAGGCGCCGTGGAGTTCATGGCAAAACCCTTCGATGACGAAGCGTTGCTCGAAAGTGTTCGTGCTGCTCTGGAAAGTTGAGCCAGCAACTGGAAGTGGGCATCGAGTTCCATAAGGAGGTCTTTCGTGGCAGCTGTTGCGAGATTCGGATCCGCCGACCAGGACGCTAATCCGCGCAGATTCGAGCAGATCATAGGCAATAGCCCCGCTTTGGAGTCGGTGCTCGAACAGGTGGAACAAGTCGCGCCCACGGATTCCACCGTTCTTATTCAGGGAGAAACAGGCACGGGCAAAGAGCTGATTGCACGCGCAATTCACAACCTGAGCGCACGGTGCGGCCGCCCTTTTGTAAAGCTGAATTGCGCCGCCATTCCGTTCGATCTGCTGGAAAGCGAGCTTTTTGGCCACGAGCGAGGCGCATTCACCGGTGCCATAGCACAAAAGATTGGCCGTTTCGAGCTGGCCGACAAAGGCACGCTCTTTCTCGACGAAGTGGGCGACATTCCGCCGGGACTGCAGCCCAAACTGTTGCGCGTCCTGCAGGAACGGGAATTTGAACGCTTGGGCAGCACCAGGACTCATCAGGTGGACGTTCGGCTCGTGGCAGCGACCAACCGGAATCTGCCCGACATGGTCAAACGCAACGAATTTCGCAGCGACCTCTACTACCGATTGAATGTGTTTCCGATCCCGCTGCCACCGTTGCGAGCACGCCGCGAAGACATCCCGGCTCTCGTCGAACACTTTGTTGAAATTTATGGACGCCGGATGGGCAAACAAATCGACGAGATTTCTTCAGAAACGATGTCTGAACTGGGATCGTACGCATGGCCAGGGAATATTCGCGAGCTGCAGAATTTCATAGAGCGGAGCGTAATCCTCACTTCGGGCAACGTCCTGAAATCCCCTCTTGCGAGCTTGCGAAATGCCCCCGAAGCGGAATCCCTGGAACCGGTAACGATGGAGGACGCGGAGCGAGAACACATTCGCAAGATTCTCGAGCAGACGCGCTGGGTTGTCTCCGGCCCCAACGGAGCGGCTGCACGTTTGGGAATCAAGAGGTCCACGCTTTACTTCCGCATGCAAAAGCTCGGCATCTCACGTACCAACAAGAATTCACCTCCCTCATAGCAGCGTCGCCACCCTGCGGGGATCGATCCTCCGATCAATTTAAATCAGCCGCCGCACTGGTCATCAGACATACACCAGCGATCTCATCTCCAGTTGATCTGAATCCGAAGCTGTCTGACACACAGTCAAGCAAATAAGCGCACTAGCCTGTCAGCATTCTGAATCACGTCCAGCGGGCTGGCATCGCACAGGGCCCTTCTGTTTGTTTCAACCTCTACTTTCAGTCACTTACGGGGTGATTTCTTTGGCCATTGTTTTGCCTTTTCCAGTTGCGTCGCTTGACGCACCGAAACTTTTCGTGGCGACAGAAACGAGGAGAAATCCCGAAACTAGCGGCTTGCTGGAATATCCGCGGCTGAATCGCGAGTGCGCCGTTTTCTCGCGTAAGGCGTCTTGTTTCGGAATCTCAAAAAAAGGACAAAGTATGAAACTCTTATCGAAAACCGCAGCATCCATCGGACTAGCACTGATTTTGGCGACTGCTTCATTCGCGCAACACGTTAAGACTGACTACGACCACAGTGCAAACTTTGGCCAATACAAGACCTACTCTTGGGAGAAGGTCCAAACGAAAGATCCTCTGTTGGTCGATCGAATCAAAAGCGCAGTAAACAGCGCTCTGGCGGCTAAAGGTTGGACTGAAGTTCCTTCCGGAGGCGAGGTCGAGGTCTTTGCAATCGAAACTACCCAGAATCAACAGACCTTGGACACGTTCTATAACGGGTTCGGCGGAGGCCGCCGTTGGGGAGGATTGGGTGGATTTGGCGATGCAACCACGACCGTCGAAACCTACAAAGTGGGGACATTAGTGGTGGATCTCTTCGACTCAAAAACGGAGAAATTGATCTGGCGAAGCTCATCGAGCGACACGCTTTCCGATAACCCGGACAAGAACACCAAGAACCTCGACAAAGGCGTGAACAAAATGTTCCAGCATTTTCCTCCCGCCCCGCAGGCGAAACACTAAGAGGGCGAGATGAACCGTTATCTGACGTTTTCACTCGCTAACTTGATGACCATCAGCACTCCGGCCATTCCTCTGCGCGCGGCAAGCAATTCGCGCGCGGGGAAGACCGAACAAGCCCGGGCCCTGTGGACGAACGAAGAGCTTGAGAAACTCAGACCTCTGGGCCTCATCTCTATCGTGGGTCAACCCAGCAATGCAGAAGACGCGACCCCCGCTGCGCCACCTCCGCCTTACAGGAGCACGCAAGATCCTGAATGGTACGCCGAGCAGGCGGCAAAGTTGCGAGCGCAGCTCGAACGCAACGAGGCTGCACTTCGGCGCTACAGTCAAGCGATCGAAGATGCAAAGAGCCTCAAGACTAAGACGGGCGGGATAGATCTCGAGGAAGAGAACATAGGCATCACTCCCGAAGCGGGCCTTGAAATCCTTCAGCAGCGCGTAGATGAAGCGCAAGCGGAACTCGATGCGCTGGAGGACCTAGCCCGCCACAACGACATCCCGCCCGGCGCGCTACGCGGCCAGTGAACTTAGCTGGCGCTGTCTGCGAGGACGTATGAAATTTTTCGAACATTTGTTCGACATCAAGAGAATGAGTTCAATTTTGTACTGGAGAGTTTCCTATGAAGTTGTCCAAGCAGGTTTTAACTTTACTTCTTTGCTTTTCGCTCTTGCGATTCACTGCGCAAGCCGAATCTTTCGGCTCTACGGGTCAATCCAACGATCAGTCGCCGACTCCGCCCGCGCAACGGTCCCGTCAAGATCTGCAGCAACTCGTCGCGCCGATCGCCTTGTACCCGGACGCGCTCGTTGCACAAATCCTCGCTGCTTCCAGTTATCCAACTGAAATTGTCGAGGCGGACCGCTGGATGCAGAGCCATTCCAACCTCAAGGGCGAAGAGTTGGCAATGGAAGTCGACAAACAACCCTGGGATCCCAGCGTGAAAGCCCTTACGCAATTTCCTTCGGTTCTCGAAAATATGGACAAGAACCTTTCCTGGACATCTTCGCTCGGGGACGCGTACGCCAATCAGCTACAGAATGTGACGGATGCCGTCCAGATGATGCGTCAACAGGCTCGCAAGGCCGGCCATCTGGATAGCAATGAACAAGAGAATGTAACGACGCAAGGCAACAACATCGTCATTGAACCGGCCAATCCTGACCTCGTCTATGTGCCTGCGTACGATCCGTGGCTCGTATACGGCGACCCGATCATTGCGTACCCGGGTTGGTATCCCGTGCCGGGGATCTTCCTGGGTGGAGTGGGGATTGGATTTGGAATCGGCTTCAGCGTTGGTTTTTTTGGTGGATATGGATGGGGCTGGCACCACTGGGGATACGACTGGCATGGCCGGACAGCAATCTACAACCACAATACTTACATTTCTCACAGCCGAACGATTATCAACCGCAACAACTTCAACCACGGCGAATTTAATCGCGGCGGCTTGAACCACGGGAATACGTTTCGTGGAAGCAGACAGGGCGGCGGTCCGGGGTTCCACGGATCTTCCGCTCCTCACTTTCAGCCGGGAACACGCTCCGGCGCGTTCAGCGGATTTGATCACGGCGGAAACGTTCGAGGCTTTTCGTCTCGCGGGCGGTCGAGCTTTGGAGGCGGTTCTCGTGGAGGTGGTTTTCACGGTGGCGGTGGTGGACGACATCACTGATTACATGTGCCGTAGATCAGATCGTGAAATCTAAAATGGAGAAGAACATCATGCTGCGCAAGATCTCGTTTTTGATTCAAATGAAATGCAGGGATTTCGTTCGATTCGTTGTTACCGTAATGTTTGCGCTTTCCCTGGGCTGTTCGTCTGCGCCAATGCTCGCGCAAGAGCAAGAACAGCGGACTTTTACTTCCGCCGAAGATGCCAGTCGCGCGCTCTTTGAAGCAATGGAGTCGCAGGACGAGCAAGCTCCTTTGAACATCCTGGGACCGGCTGGAAAGGACGTAATCTCCTCCGGCGACCGGGTCGAAGATTCGGATGCTCGCGCCGGCTTCGTCGTCAAATACCAGGAGATGCATCGGTTCGTGACAGAACCGGACGGAACTGCCACGCTCGTCGTTGGAGCCGAGAATTGGCCCTTTCCGATTCCTTTGGTGAAGAGAAATGGTTCGTGGTATTTCGATACGGCCGCAGGCAAAGACGAGATCGTATTTCGGCGCATCGGCAAAAATGAACTAGCCGCCATAGGTTCGTGCCGCGAATTGGTCGAAGCGCAAAAACAATATTTTGCGCGCCCGCCGGGGAATCTCCCCCAGCAATTTGCTCAGCGATTGGTCAGCGATGAGGGCCAGCACAACGGTCTGTACTGGCATGGTGCGAGCGATGAGTTCGATAGCCCGATCAACCCTCTTATCGCTTACGCGCGCCAAAACCTCCCGACAGATCAAGTCGGCGAGCATGTTCCGTTCAATGGATATATGTTTCGGATCCTCACTCGCCAAGGACCACATGCGGAGGGCGGAGCAAAAAACTATGTCGTCGATGGAAAGATGAGCGCGGGATTTGCCTTCGTCGCCTACCCCGTTGAGTACCGCTCCTCGGGTGTCATGACGTTCATTGTCGACGCATCCGGAACTATCTACGAAAAGGATCTTGGTCTCAACACGGCCAAGCTTGCGCAAGCGATGACCACGTACGATCCAGATTCCACGTGGCATAAGACGGATTAACCGAGAGCGACGGAGTTATCTATGTCACTGACTACAATCGTCTCGCGATCCGCTGTTTTCGCCTGTTCCCTAGTGCTGGTTGCGGTCTTCTACACTCTCGAGTCAGGAAACAGGCCGGCGGATCGGAATGCGACTCCGCCTGAGCTTCGCGCGAAGGGCCATGTACTTTCTCTCACTCTGCATGCGGGAATCGCAAACGATGGAAAGAGTTCCTTCTTCTTTAACGGCCAGCCAAACGCTCCGACCTTGCGGCTATCTCCGGGGGACGAGCTAAAGATTACGTATGTCAATGATCTTCCGGCCCAACCGCCGAAAAAGTGCCTGGCAGGTCCGTGCATGGACATGACAAATTTGCATTTCCACGGCCTGACAGTTTCTCCCCGGGCGCCACAAGACAACGTCTTGGACACGATGGCCATGCCCGGGCAGTCGCTCCACTATACGGTGCAGATTCCGAAAGACCATCCTCCTGGCTTGTATTGGTATCACACACATCCTCACGGCGAGAGCTACCGCCAAGCTCTGGACGGTATGTCGGGGGCTCTCGTGATCGAGGGAATTGAATCTTATTTTCCGCCGCTTGCCGGCTTGCCGGAGCGCGTGCTGGTAGTGCGCGGCCGTTCCATTGTGAACGATCCCCAGTCCGCTGACTTGATGCATCGCGTTGAACTCCGTTCGGATGTTTGTGGTGCGGAGCCAGAAACGCCGGAAGAGATTTTCACGCTGAACGGATCCGTGCGACCTCAAATTGACATCGCTCCAGACGAGCGGCAGTTCTGGCGCCTTGTGAACGCATCGGCGGATCGTTACCTTGACCTGCAGCTTGAGGGGCAAACATTTGAAATCGTTGCCATGGACGGAATGCCCATCGCCCTGCACGATCCGAATCACCGAACGCGCATCGTCGACCACGTCTTGCTGCCGCCGGCGGGGAGGCTCGAAGCCATTGTCACCGGTCCAGCAGCAGGTACGCCCCGGCACCTCATCTCGCGCTGCGTAGACACCGGGCCAGATGGTGATCCGAATCCAGCGATGGTGTTAGCTGACATTGTTCCGCGACTGGCAGCAAGGTCAACGGAAAAAGTCCTGGAGAGCTCACGCAAACCTGATCTCAAGACCTTGGATCTTGCTGCGGAAGAAAAGGCGCCGCCGCAGTTCATCGTGACATTCACGGAAGATAAGCAGGGTTTCTACATCAATGGAGAAAAATTCACGCATGATGCCGATCCGATGGTGCGAGCAAAAGTTGGGTCGTTTCAACATTGGCGAATCGTTAATGCCACTGGCGAACTCCATCCCATGCACATCCATCAAGTCCACTTCCTGGCTTACGCGGAAAACGACAGGCCGATTGCCAACCCCGTGTGGCTGGACACGGTGAATGTTCCATACGGTGGTTCCGTCGACGTCATTATGGACTTCACAGACCCGGTAATCAGGGGCATGTCCGTCTTTCACTGCCATCTCCTCAATCACGAAGACAAGGGAATGATGGCAAAGATTCTTTTCCAATGAGCGACTTGGGACAACCCGTCCGAGAATCGCGATTTGCGGAGTTGCGCGGTTTTAGTGAAACGGTCCCGTTTCTGTCACTTCTGCGGCAGGACCTGGCCAATCGACCGACGTGGCTGCAACTCGGATTAGCTATCGCGGCGATTGCCGCCGTAGCTTATGCAGACCATCTCGTTATTTCGCTCTCGCTTGTTTACCTTTATACCTTGCCTCTTACGATCGGTGCGATTTTTTTGCGGAAGGAAGTCAGCTACGGGCTTATCGTCGCGTGCATCTCATTCCACTATTTTTTTCACTATTTTGATTCCCCGCGACACATCCGCTTAGGACTCCGCATTTTCCACGACCTCTCAGCGCTAGTGTGTCTCACCTTGGTTGTCTACGTCATTCAGTGTTATACCGAGCGGCAGGAATCGCTTATCAAAACGGTCCAGCAACAGCGTGACAGTCTCTTCGGGGACGTGGAGCTGGCAGCGCAAGTTCAGCGCTTGTTTCTTCCTTTGGGCAGACCGGCCATTCCCGGACTTGACGTAGCCGGAATGATGCAGCCAGCCAGAGGCGTAAGCGGCGATTACTACGACTATTTCCCCCGCGAGGAGCACACGACTCAGATCATCATTGCCGACGTATCCGGAAAAGGCGTTCCCGCCGCGCTTTTGATGTCCGCGACGGCGGCGGCTGTCCGGCTTGAGGCTGACCATGATCGAAACATGCTCGAGCAAGTGCAAAGGCTGAATACGGGGATCCACTCTGTGTCGGACTCCGACCGCTATGTGACATTGCTGCTCGCTGAGATCGACACCGAAAAGCAGAGTCTTCGCTATGTCAACTGTGGCCACAATCCTGCACTTTTGTTTCGAGCAAAAACGGGAACGCTTACACGTCTGGACTCATCATGTCCACCCATCGGATTATCTCCAGAGGCGTTTTGTGAACTAGCCTCGGAAGATCTTGTCGCTGGCGATGTCCTGGTTTTCTATACCGATGGAGTCACTGAGGCGGAGAATCAGCGAGGCGAGGAATTCGGAATTGAGCGCCTTTCCGCCGCAGTGCGCCGCGGGTCCTCGCTGTCGGCCGAGGATCTAGTGACCGATATCTACAATGCCGCTGCGGATTTCTGCGGCGATAGCTTCAACGATGACGTAACGGTTCTAGTCGTCAAATGCGATTTCGACAGCTCCTCGACTCCTAGTTCGCAAAACCTCCCTTGAGTGTTGAGTCTTAATCCCCGGCGTGACCTAACCCGAGCAGATGTCGCTTCGCGTCCACGCTCGTTCCCCGTCGTTCGGTAGCCGCCCCAATCCCCAAAGACACGCTGTCAGACTGCTGGCAATCATCCAATACGCTGGACACTTCGCTCCTCAGCTTCCGTGCCTGATTTCTGACCGATCTTCATTAAGTTCCGTGTTTTTAACGACTTTAAGGAACTTTCGCTCACTTGTTGAGCTGGCATTCGGGCTGCATTGTCTAGTGGCGAGGCAAGAAAAGAAAACTACTTGAGGAAAATCACATGAGAAAGCTTTTGACCTATCTGAGCTGCACCTTATTTGTCGTTACACCACTCTTCGCTGACGTGGCGAGCGCCGCGGACGAATCTAAGGATAACGATCGGCTGAGAAATTCTGGAACAGTCTTGAAAGAGATTCTGGACGTTCCTGACGATATACCGCAGGGCTTGCTTGACAAAGCGGATTGCGTCGTTGTCTTTCCGTCCGTCCTAAAGGCCGCATTTATCGTCGGTGGAAGCTATGGGCGTGGCGCGATGTCGTGCCGCACAGGTGAAGACTTCCGCGGGCCTTGGGGCGCTCCTACGATGATGGCTCTTGAAGGCAGCAGCTTTGGCTTCCAGATCGGCGGACAAGCCACGGATTTTGTCTTGCTTATTATGAATGGAAGCGGCGCGAGAGGTATTCTCGCCAGCAAGGTGAAGCTTGGAGGCGACGCTTCCGTAGCCGCTGGCCCGGTCGGTCGCGATTCGTCTGCCGAAACGGACGCGACTCTGCGTTCCGAAATTTTGAGCTACTCCAGAGCGCGAGGCTTGTTTGCCGGCGTCTCCCTCGAAGGCTCGACCATCCGTCCAGACAATGGCGACAACCGTCGTGTCTACGGCAAAAACGTTTCCGCGAAGGAAATTGTTCTGTCCGGAAAAGTTCCGGTGCCCCCGGCGGCCCAGCAACTGATTTCAACCCTGGATACAAGAACCCCGAAGCATAGGCCATAAGGGTCAATTTGATTGATGCAGTCCGGCGACGCCGGACGGAAAGACTAAGGACTGCGAATTATGTGGATTGTTAGAGTAGCGCTAAAACGGCCGTACACCTTCGTGGTGCTGGCTATCCTGATTTTGATCCTTGGAACTCTGTCGATTTTTCGCACTCCAACGGACATCTTTCCAAACATCAACATCCCCGTCGTAAGCATAATTTGGAACTACACGGGGCTGTCACCAACGGAGATGTCCAACCGGATCATCACTCTTCAGGAGCGCAACTTAACGACAACGGTGAACGACATTGAGCATATCGAGTCGCAGTCACTGAATGGCATCGCGGTCATAAAAGTGTTCTTTCATCCAGGCGTCAATATCAGCATGGCGATTGCGCAGATCGCAGGCCAATCCCAAACGCAGCTCAAGCAGCTGCCGGCGGGGACGACGCCGCCACTGATCATCACCTTCAGTGCTTCGAGCGTGCCTATTCTTCAGATGGCTCTTTCCGGCCCCACGCTTTCGGAGCAACAGTTAAATGATCTTGGTTTGAATTTCATCCGGCCACAACTCACCTCGGTACCGGGTACGGCTGTCCCATATCCTTATGGTGGCAAGCAGCGCCAAGTTCAAGTGGATCTAAACACTGCGGCGCTCCAATCGAAGGGTTTGTCTCCCCTTGACGTAGTAAATGCCATCAGCGCTCAGAATCTTATTCTGCCTTCCGGAACTGCCAAGATCGGGAAGTTTGAATACAACGTGGACATGAATGGAAGTCCCACGACAATCGCGGGGCTGAATAACCTTCCCATCAAAGCTGTGGGAGGCACGACGATTTACATTCGCGACGTTGCTAACGTTCGTGACGGATTTCCGCCTCAGACCAATGTCGTTCGCGTTGACGGCCGGCGATCTACGCTAATGACCATCCAAAAAATCGGGAACGCGTCTACGCTGGACATCATCACTGCAATCAAAAGGCTGTTGCCGAGTGTGAAGACGACGCTTCCGCAAGACCTTCAAATTCGTCTCCTCGCAGACCAATCTGTCTTCGTCCGCGGCGCCATTTCCGGAGTTTTACGGGAGGCGCTCATCGCGGCCTGCCTTACAGCCGCCATGATTCTCCTGTTCCTAGGAAGCTGGCGCAGTACGCTGATTATCGCGATTTCGATTCCTCTCTCCATTTTGACTTCGATCATCCTTCTCAGCGCCTTGGGAGAGACCATCAACATCATGACTCTTGGAGGACTGGCGCTGGCCGTCGGAATCCTGGTCGACGATGCGACGGTCACCATCGAGAACATTCACGGTTTTCTGAGCAAGGGCAAAGAGACGGAAGAAGCGATTCTCCTGGGCGCAGAGCAAATCGCGGTGCCAGCTCTGGTTTCAACACTGAGCATCTGCATAGTTTTCGTGCCCATGTTCTTGCTCACCGGGGTCGCCCGTTATCTCTTTGTGCCAATGGCGGAGGCGGTTGTCTTCGCGATGCTGGCTTCCTATCTGCTTTCGCGGACTCTCATACCAACCATGGCTAAGTATCTTCTTAAAGCTCATGCTGGAGAAAGCTCGCGTGCGTCGAGCAAGAATTCCTTTGCGGTGTTTCAAGCCTGGTTCGAACGCAGCTTTGAGAGGATTCGAACCTCGTATCGCGGATTGCTCGAACTTTGTGTCCGTTACCGCCGGGTTTTTGCCGGCTCATTTCTCACCGCGTGCGTACTGTCCTTCGGGCTCTACCCATGGTTGGGACAAGATTTCTTCCCATCCGTAGACAGTGGCGAATTCACACTACATCTTCGAGCTCCGACCGGTATGCGTATTGAAGAGACGGCCGCCCTATGTGACCGGGTGGAAGCCGAGATTCGCAACCAGATACCGTCTGCCGAGTTCGGCGGGATTATCGACAACATCGGATTGCCTTACAGCGGAATCAATCTTTCCTACAGCAGCTCAGCGCCAATCGGGACGGAAGATGCGGACATTATGGTCGCTCTTTCTCCGAAGCATCGGCCAACAGCAGGTTACGTGCATGACCTACGGCTGAAACTAACACGAGATTTTCCCGGCGTTACTTTCTATTTCTTGCCTTCGGATATGGTGACTCAAATTTTGAACTTTGGGCTGCCTGCTCCAATCGATATTCAAATTGTGGGAAATGATCTGCAGGGCAATCGGCAATTCGCGGACAAGCTCCTGGCGAGGGTCAAGTACGTTTCCGGAACAACGGACCTCCGCATTCAGCAAACCTTTGACCAGCCGAAGCTTCACATTGATGTCGACCGGACGAAAGCCCAAGAAATCGGTTTCACCCAGCGTGAAGTTGCGAACAATCTCTTGATAACGCTGAGCGGTAGCTCACAGACTTCGCCGACTTTTTGGCTGGACCCTAAGAACAACGTGAGTTATCAGATCGCGACGCAAACTCCGCAGTACAGGGTTCAGTCACTCCAGGACCTCGAGAACATTCCGGTTACGAGCGCAGGTACAGCTCCGCCTTCCATACTTGCAAATCTTGCCTCGTTCAGCCGCAATTCCGAGTTGAGTGTGGTCTCTCATTACAACGTGTCCCCAGTCATCGATATATTCGGTTCCGTCCAAGGCCGCGACCTCGGAGGCGTTTCGCGGGACATCTTCTCGATTCTGGGCGCTAGCCAAAAGGATCTTCCCCGGGGTTCACAGATCATAGTGCGCGGCCAGATTCAGACGATGAAGTCGTCTTTCTTGGGATTGCTGACCGGGCTCGTATTCGCCATCGTTTTGGTTTACCTCCTTATTGTCGTGAATTTTCAATCTTGGCTCGACCCATTCATTATTCTGACCGCCCTTCCTGCGACGCTCGCGGGAATCGTTTGGTTCTTGTTTGTAACCGGCACGACGGTCAGCGTGCCCGCACTGACGGGATCGATCATGTGCGTTGGAGTAGCCACTGCCAACAGCATCCTGGTAGTCAGCTTCGCGAAAGAACGCCTAGCCGCAGGGTGCTCTGCGGCCGAAGCCGCCATGCAGGCAGGGTTCGCGCGGTTCCGACCGGTCCTGATGACCGCTTTGGCGATGATCATCGGAATGCTCCCTATGGCGATAGGCCTGGGAGAAGGTGGAGAACAAAATGCACCTCTCGGCCGCGCCGTTATTGGCGGGTTGCTCTTCGCCACGGTGTCTACGCTGTTTTTCGTCCCCACGGTCTTCAGCATGGTCCATGGCCTTCGCCATCGTCCGGCTGAAACTGGGATTCAACAATAGGTCTCTTTAGGAACAGAAAGGTCTAACAATGTTGTCAGAAACAAAAGCGCAAGTTGTCGCAAACGCGCCGCAAATTCAAAGCGCCTCGGTCGGGAAACATCGCGTGAGACGTAGCTTGCTCGCCGGCGTGATCGTTTTTCTGGCGGTCGCCGGGATTGTCGTTTTTGGCATTCTTGGGCGTGTCCGGGCGCGCAACGCCGTGAGCACGGAAACTGCGGCCATGGCAGTGCCGTTGGTCAACGTTGTTTCTCCACAGCGTACCGCTCCATCGCGCGAGCTTGTGCTGCCGGGCAACGTGGAACCATACATGACGGCTCCGATTTACTCCCGCACCAGCGGTTATGTGAAGAAGTGGTACGTCGACATTGGAGCCCGCGTGAAAAAGGGCCAGCTACTAGCCGAGATCGACACGCCAGAGGTCGACCAGCAGCTCCAGCAATCGCGCAGCAATCTCGCCACAGCAGAAGCAAATCTCAGACTCGCGGAGATCACCAAGAATCGTTACAGCGAGTTGCTGAAGACCAGTGCAGTTTCTCAGCAGGATGCCGACAACGCCATCGGCACTTACAATGCCAACAACTCAATCGTCCAGGCTAATCAGGCGAATGTAAAACAGCTCGAGACGTTGCAATCGTTTGAGAAGATCTATGCTCCGTTTGACGGCATTGTTACCGTGCGAAACATCGATGTGGGCGACCTCATCAACTCCGGTAGCGCCCCAGGCACGAAGACCGACCTATTCCATATCGCGCAGCCCGGGAAATTGCGCGTGTATGTGTACGTACCTCAAGAATATTCACAAGCTGCCGCGCCAGGACTGACTGCGGATCTGACACTTGCCGAATTTCCTGGACGACGCTTCCCAGGGAAGCTGGTGCGTACCGCCAATGCAATCAATAACGCAACCCGCACGCTGCAGGTGGAAGTTGACGTGGACAATCCCACAGGCAAGTTGCTGTCCGGCTCATATGCTGAAGTCCATTTGAAGTTGCCTGGGCTCACCTCCACTTACCTGTTGCCCGTCGACACTCTGTTGTTTCGATCTGAAGGTTTACAGGTTGCGGTCGTGAAAAACGGCAAGGTGGTCCTTACACAAGTAACGCCCGGCCACGATTTTGGGAACCAGATCGAAATTCTATCGGGCCTGAGTGAAAATGAATCGGTGATTCAAAATCCTCCGGATTCTGTTCTCTCTGGACAACAAGTGCAGATCGCAAAGGCGGCACTGCCGAGCGGCGCAGGAGGTGGCCAGTGACTTCACGGCGCAGCACGAATGCAGCGATTCAGATTTGGAGGTGCGCTCTGGCCGGCGTCAGTCTCGCCAGCGTGCTCTTAATCGCCGGATGCACCGTTGGTCCGAAATATCAGCGCCCGGCCGCGGCGGTTCCAGCGACCTATAAAGAGGTTGGCGATTGGAAGCCTGCCCAGCCGAATGATCAGAGCCTCAGTACCAACTGGTGGGAAATGTTTCAGGACCCTCAACTGAATGCTCTTGAATCGCAGGTCAACGTCTCCAACCAAAACTTGAAGGCGGCCGAAGCCCAATACACGCAGGCTCGCGCGCAGCTCCGCTACCAGCGAGCCGATTTTTTCCCCACGATCACCGCGAACCCAAATGCCACGCGAAACCGAATATCTAACCACCGGCCCGCGAGTACCGTCACGAACGGAATTACGTACAACGACTTTCAAATTCCTTTCGAACTGTCTTATCAGCTCGACGTTTGGGGACGCGTACGACGTACCGTTGAGGCCTCTCGCGACCAGGCACAAGCCAGTGCAGCCGACCTGGCCGCCGTGAACTTGTCCATGCACGCCCAATTGGCTCTCTATTATTTCCAAGCGCGGCTCCTGGATGCCGAAGAGCAGCTTCTAAACTCGACAGTGATGCAATATGAGCAAGCGTTGGAATTGATCAAAAGCCGGTATGCGGGAGGCATTGCTTCCGATGTGGAAGTGCAGCAAGCCGAGACTCAACTGGAAACAACCCGCGCGCAGGCTATCGATATTGGAGTTGCACGCGCACAGTACGAGCATGCAGTAGCAGTTCTGATTGGTAAGCCTCCAGCGTCTTTCAGTCTCGCTCCACTTGCTCTAACCATGCCACCTCCGGTGATTCCTGTGGGCCTGCCCTCGGAATTGCTCGAACGGCGGCCCGACATCGCTGCAGCGGAACGCCAAATGGCCGCCGCGAACGCGCAGATCGGAATAGCCAAAGCTGCCTACTATCCCAACATCAGCTTGGGGGCAGCGGGAGGATTTGAGAGCAGTGCCATCACGACATTGATATCCGGTCCGAGCGTCTTGTGGTCGGCCGGCCCATCCGCTCTGTTTACCGTCTTCGACGTAGGGAGACGGCGCGCCGCTTCAGACCAAGCCGTCGCCGCTTACGATCAATCGGTCGCCAACTATCGCCAAACTGTGCTGACCGGCTTTCAACAGGTCGAAGACAACGTAGCGGCCTTGCGCATCCTTGAGCATGAAGCTCAGGTTCAGGACCAAGCCGTCGTCGCAGCCCAGAAATACTTGGAGCTCGCCAACACGCGCTATAAGGGTGGCGTAACCAGCTATCTGGAAGTGACAACCGCTCAGACCGCCGCGCTCTCGGACGAACTCACGGCCGTAAACATTCTTGGCCGCCGCATGGTTAGCGCCGTGACACTAGTCCAAGCCCTCGGCGGTGGCTGGAATAGCTCCGAAATACCTCAGCGACCCGAATGTTGCGGCAAACTGACAAGCAGCGGAAAGTAGGGTACCCATTAAGGCCGTCGTCGTAGATAGATTTGCTACCAATCTTGCTACTCATTTCGGCCCATTTGAGGGCCATTAGAACCCGCATAAACACCGGTGATTTCTTCAAATCGGAAGGCCGCATTGAAAACAAGAGACATACCAACGCTCACCAACCCTCACCTCC
>Ga0075434_100002875_pt1 | contig 15270 bp, 14 predicted proteins | sample RhiMethybrSRZTD3_FD_75298 | JGI IMG/M metagenome (GOLD analysis project Ga0075434, IMG submission 75298) | Populus rhizosphere microbial communities from Tennessee, USA - Rhizosphere MetaG P. TD hybrid SRZTD3 | ecosystem: Host-associated > Plants > Roots > Rhizosphere > Soil | place: USA... | reverse complement strand
AACACCTTGATCAAAGTGGTGGGTCGCAAGGCCTGCCACTTGGCGAGAACTGGAAGTAGAAGTTTGTATACCATCGCAGCCCCCAGCCTCTCACGCGGTGCACGATTGGGCCTAGTTCTCATTGCTTCAGAGCAACCGAGTCATTGATTGGGCGGCCCGCTCCTCTTCACGAGGAGTTCGAAGGAGTAATCATGATCGCGGTTGCAGACCGAAGAGATGCATGGGTCGAACTGAGTTTCCGACCTGAATCCTGATTGGAAGCGAGCCTTGGTTTGGACTTAGCACTTGTCCAATGAGAGCGAAGTGGCGCTCTTCTGCGGGTGCATGGAGAAGTGTTGTCGAAACATACTGGACACCGCCGGCATTGTCACAGACGCCCGTTTTCGACAGTTATCCAGGTCCCGATCGCTGGCCTGTGGCAGATCTTCCAGGATACGTCTGTCCTTCATGGCTAGTCATGCCCGCTTCTGGAAAAACCGGTAGGCAGCGTAGAGGAGTGCCAGCGCCACCACGACCTCAATCACGTTGGTAACCGTCATATTCGCCTCGGATAGTTGTTGAAAAAGATGTGGCGTAGCGGGCGGTGTATGAGGGTGCAAGTTTAAAAACTTGCCCGCTCTGGATACGCCACATGGCGAGATGAGACGAACAAATGAATCGCGTTCGTTCCCATCTCGTATGCATAACAAGTTACGACGCTGGGACCTTTCGTGACTGCTCACAATTGCTCAGTTTGAAAAGACCTTCAGACGCGAAGCTCAGGGTTCGTGCCCGTACTGGCGAAGGTTCTCTGCGATATTCATCCGCTCTCCAGCGAGCGGTTGCCAGTTTCACGAAAAGGATAGCCCCGCCACTTTCACGAGAAGACGGCTCTTAGCGGCTGCGAAAATATCCTGAGCACAGGCGATGGGAGCGACTGTCCAGATTCCGATGGTGAGGCCGCTCTCTCCATTCCCATCTCATTTGTTGGTGTGGTGGCCTCGTCAAACGGTGTTTCTGCAATGTCTGCTTTCGGCACCATCACCAGTGCGACGGTGAAGAGGAGATAAGCGGCCGCAACGTCTCGGATGCGCCATTCGATATTCACTTCGCGGACCGGTTGGCGAGGAGATTCCCGTCACCTCGAAACTGAGGCCCGTGCAGGAGTCGGTGCAAAAATAGTTTTGTTCGCCCGGTCGGCCTCCGAGGATAATCCCATCTGATGAAGATCCCTCACTGGCACAAGCCGTCAGTCACTCGCCAAGTGGGCCAACCTGCTTGTGAATAAAGGTGAGCAGTTTAGATCAGCTATTCCTTTCTAAGGGGGCCATCATGATGTTTGAGACGAGCGCTTCCTCTCTCGCATTGCTGGTGTGGTCTACGCAGGAAGGAGACGTTATGCGCTGCTTTTGGGAGCAAACGGGTGTCCTTGGTCCGATCTATCGTTTAGTGGGCCAAGGGCTGAATAATAAGGATATTGCAAAGAAGCTAGGTCTCACCGAAGCGAACGTACAGAACTGCATTGCCTGGGTCCTTCATTTTTTACAGCTGAAGGATCGCCAAGAGCTGGTTCTATACGCGTCAGCCCGGGCGTAGCTCTGTGGGCTGGTTGGAAAAACTGACAGCGACCGTCAGGCAGTCTTCTTGTGACATCAGAAGAAACATCGGGGTATACGGTCACAGATTTCAACAGCGGACAATAAGGGCATCAAAGGGGCCTTCGAGTTCCGCCGTTGGTCGCGATGTTGAGTGAGACGTAACCTCTAAACTCGGTTTTCATACCTTCCCGTTAGTAGAACGGGATTCAAAGGAAAGGAACCTGCAAGTATGGCTGCAAAGTTTACCCCACTGCATGACCGCATTTTGGTGCGGCGAGTCGAAGAAGTTGGTGCAACTCGGGGTGGAATCATCATCCCGGACTCTGCCAAAGACAAACCACAAGAAGGCGAAGTCATCTCGGTTGGCAAGGGCAAGACCAACGACGAAGGCAAAGTGTTCCCTCTCGCGCTAAAAGAAGGCGACCGCATTCTGTTCGGCAAATATTCTGGGACCGAAATCAAGATTGATGGGGAGGATTTCCTCATCATGAAAGAGGAAGAAGTCCTTGGCGTTGTCAAAGGTGCAGCGAAGAAAGAGACCGTAGGGGCCAGGAGATAGTGCTCCCTGAGCGCCCCGAAGTGGTCGTCTCTGACCAAGGTGCCGGCAAGCATTCGTGCTCCTGGACTGCGGTGACGCGAGAGGAGCATGCACAATTGAAGTTCTCAGCATTCCTAGGAGAGTACAGTCATGGCAAAGCAAATCGTGCACGGCGAAGAGTCGCGGCAGGCGATCCTGCGTGGCGTTAACCTAATGGCGGATGCAGTGAAGGTGACTCTCGGGCCCAGAGGCCGCAACGTTGTTATTGAAAAGAAATTTGGTTCACCGACGATCACCAAAGATGGCGTGACGGTTGCCAAAGAGATTGAACTGCAAGATGGTCTCGAGAACCTGGGCGCACAGATGGTGCGTGAAGTCGCTTCCAAGACCAGCGACGTCGCCGGCGACGGGACCACCACGGCCACGGTTCTGGCGCAGGCGATTTATCGCGAAGGCGTGAGAACGGTCGCGGCCGGAGCCAATCCAATGGCGATGAAACGCGGCATTGAGAAGGCGATCACCGCCATTTGCGGCACAGTCGACCCCAAGACGGGAGAGCGCGCCAACGGTGAACTCGACAAATTCTCCAAGCCCGTTACGGGGGACATGATCGCGCAAGTTGGTAGCATTTCGGCCAACAATGACGACACCATTGGCCAAATCATCGCCGATGCAATGAAGAAGGTCGGGAAGGACGGCGTCATTACCGTCGAAGAGTCGAAGACGCTGGAGACCCAGCTCGAAGTTGTCGAAGGCATGCAGTTCGACCGCGGGTACCTTTCGCCGTACTTCGTTACGGACCCGGAACGCATGGAAGTTGCCTTCGAGAATGCCTACATCCTGATTAACGAAAAGAAGATCAGTTCTATGAAGGACATCCTTCCTGTGCTTGAGCAGATCTCCAAGAGCGGCAAGCCGCTGCTTATTGTTGCTGAGGACATCGAGGGGGACGCGCTGGCGACCCTTGTTGTAAACAAGCTGCGAGGAACGCTGCAGGTTGCGGCCGTAAAAGCACCCGGTTTCGGCGATCGCCGCAAGGCGATGTTGCAGGACATCGCAACCCTCACGGGCGGGAAGGCAATTACCGAAGATCTGGGCACCAAACTGGAAAATGTGACGATGGAGGATCTAGGACAAGCCAAGAAGATCACCATTGACAAGGACAATACGACCATCATCGAAGGCAAAGGCAAGCATGATGATGTCGAGGGCCGGGTAAAGGAAATTCGAAGCCAAATTGATAAGACCACCAGCGACTACGACCGCGAGAAGCTGCAGGAACGGCTGGCGAAACTAGTCGGCGGCGTGGCCATTATTAAAGTTGGCGCCGCTACCGAGACGGAAATGAAGGAGAAGAAGGCCCGTGTCGAAGACGCAATGCACGCGACCCGGGCAGCGGTCGAAGAAGGCATCGTACCCGGCGGTGGCGTGGCTCTGGCCCGTTGTATCCCTGCTCTTGACAGGCTGAAACTCGAAGGCGATGAGCAAATTGGGGTGAACATCGTGAAACGTGCTTTACAGGAACCGCTCCGTCAGATCGCTCAGAATGCCGGTGAAGAGGGTGCGATTGTGTTTCGTAAGGTGACCGATTCAAAGGACCCGCACTTCGGCTTCAACGCTTTGACCGGTGAATATGGAGACCTGGTCAAGGCTGGCGTGCTCGATCCGACCAAGGTCGTGCGGACTGCTCTGACCAATGCTGGCTCCATCGCTGCACTGATGCTAACCACCGAAGCCCTCGTCGCAGACGTTGCGGAAGAGAAACAAGGCGCTGCCGCGAGCGGCCATGGCGGCATGGGAAATGCGTTCTAGGAAAACTGGACACACGGTCGACTGTCGTTCTTTTGTCGTCGTATCACGCTAGCTCAACCTGAGGCTTTTCTCAACCTGGTCAATATTGAGCAGATGTCTTGTTTCCTGCCAGTTACCATTGGGCCTCTTGAAGTGTCATCAATGAAGGTGGCGCCCATGTCTGGCCAAAAAAAAGAAGATGAGGGTCGTCCCGTCTCGATTGCAGCTAAGGACGCAGAAAGGGGCACACACCTAGTCGCTGGCAAAGATGGAGCGCCGTTCTATGAGAGCAAATTGGTGGCCGAAGCCCAGGTAGCCGCGCAATTCCGCTTTCGTATCCTGGTGGTCGATGATGAACAGTTGATTCGTGAAACGGCAAGGATGATTTTGGAAGGCGAGGGCTATGAGGTTCTAACGGCCGCGGACGGTCTGGACGGCCTACACTCGCTCAGCAAATCTTTGCCTGATTTAATCATTTCCGATTTGAATATGCCTCGCATGACGGGTTTTGAATTTCTGGCTGTTGTGCGCCAGCGGTTTCCGCATATCGCCACGATTGCAATGAGTGGAGGCTACAGTTCGTGCGAAATGCCAGCCGGAATTCTGGCAGACGCATTCTTGCAAAAAGGAAATTACACCATCAAGGAACTTTTCCACGAAGTCGGCAAGCTTTTGGCTGCTTCTCCCCTTCGCTCGGAGGGAAAAAAGAGTGACATCGCTCCACTGTTCGTGCCAAGAGATAGTGCCGGGTACCTGATGATTACGTGCCCCAAATGTCTACGTCGCAACAGACTAGAAGCGATGAGCCTGAACGGGGGCTTACACCAAACGACATGCCAGTCATGTGGCATGGCAGTGAGATTTGAAATCAATCACGAGATTGAGCCGCTAACGAAACCCAAAGACGCCTGAGTGAGAGCGGTTCGGCTCCAGCGATATTGGTCATGGTAGTCCTTGTGCTGGAGCTGGGCTCCAGCAGCAACCGCCAAAATGCACCGCCTCTCGGACCCTCGCGACCGCGATATTTTCTGTAGCCACAATTTCTACGTACACGCTTCAGGCTGGACGCTCACATGCTCTGGTCAATATTGCTCGATTTTCACAATTCTTCGTAGATGCGTTACCCACCGCATACAAAACTATTACACCCTCTGTAGACACCGACCGCCGGACGCCCACATCAAAAGGAGTGGGAGATCAGCAATGATGCAGCTTCAGGCAATCGAACGAAAGCAGCTGGCCGACGACCAAATCAACTGGGTAACCGCATTTTTTATGGCTGCCTTTCACCTTGGCGCGGTTGCGGCACTGCTCTTCTTTACTTGGAAAGCTCTCTTCGTTGCGATTTTCCTCTGGTGGATATCGGGAAGCCTAGGCATCGGGATGGGCTATCATCGGCTCCTCACGCATCGTGGTTACAGGACTCCGAAGTGGGTTGAGTATTTTCTGACCGTCTGTGCGACCCTCACTCTCGAAGGCGGTCCCATATTCTGGGTGGCTACCCACCGCATTCATCATAAATTCGCGGATCATGAGGGTGATCCACACTCGCCAAGAGACGGCAAATGGTGGTCACATATGGGATGGATTCTGACGGGACTATCCATGCATCACGACACAACCACGCTGGCCCACTACGTCCCCGACCTAGCGAAAGATAAGTTTCACATGTGGATTACCAAGTACCACTACTTGCCGATAGTCGCACTGGGCCTGCTGCTTTTCGCCGTCGGCGGATTGCCCTTCTTGTTGTGGGGTGTTTTCCTGCGCACGGTGGTGGGCTTGCATGCTACCTGGTTGGTGAATTCGGCAACTCACATGTGGGGCTCTCGGCGCTTTTCCACAAAAGATGATTCCACCAATAACTGGTTGGTTGCCCTTTTGACCTTTGGCGAAGGATGGCACAACAACCATCATGCGCATCCGACTTCCGCCCGTCACGGTCTAAAGTGGTACGAGATGGACATGAACTGGTACGGCATCTGGATGCTCAGGATGTTTGGTCTTGCTACGCAGATCAAACGCGTGGGAGTTGCTGACTTGGTCCGCAAGGAAATGCCTCGTGATGGCAATCTGCCACACGCTAGTGTCCGGCAATTGCAAAGCGCCGCAGGCGACTAGCGTCGGCGAAAACGCCGGCCACCAGGGCTCAAAATTGTCAGAGTCGTAATGCTTCGGACAAGCTTCGCACGCGTGGAGAGGATGAAAACGGTCCGAAGCCTGGCGACCTTCGTCGCCCGTGCGCTAGCGCACCCAGAATGCGAATATCATTGAACTGCTTCGCGCGAACGGAACACGAGCTGTCGGGGATTGATCCGTGCCGCCACTTCGACGGCCTGTTTCCTGTGACTGGTGCGCCAGCCTTCTGAGTTCGTGCTGTGTTTACACTCGCACGCAAATTCTCAAGTCTGAGCAAGAACGCTCAGTTCACGATCTTTAGGGTTCGTGCCAACGGCCGACATCCCGAGTCTCACGGAGTCTGATTGAGGCAGTGCATCCGCTCCGAGTAGGACGACCGTTGCCATGAGAACTGGAAGGCCGTTTACTGGTACCGCCGCCCACGTCACTATGCGGCACGTTTTGAACCAGATGTGCATCTGGTCGTCCCTTCGTCAGACTGATGCTGCAATAGGTTCCACATTCTCTAGGTCGGAGCCGGTCGTTTCCTGCAATTTCCATCATGCGGTTAAGATCTGCAAAAAGCTGATCAAAATCGCGCACTATCTCGGCACCCGGCAGGAACCACTAAAGTGGATTAGTGGCTACTCGATTGCAGCATTTCGAATAGTTTCCTGGGTGATATAATGAAGTTGAGGTGGTTACCACCTTCTCCTCTTTCAGGTTCCCTGAGCTAAGTCAGCCCATCTGAAGTTTTCTTCTCCTTAGGTTCTCTCAGAAAGCCGCGTACCCCATGCATTCGAATGCGATCCTGCACGAAGCTCGGCAACTCCACAACGTGAGTGACCGTCTTGACTTACTGGCAGAAGAACATCCCGTTGTGTCAGAAGCACTCATTACGATCTCGGGAAGTGTTCGTAACACAGCAACTCTGTTGGAAGTGCTGGTGGCGACTAGAATGGGGCGGCTCTCCGGACCGGATCCAGCAACTGCCTGATGGGCTCATCACTGTCAGGAAGCTTCTGTTTATAGGATGCGGTGCACTAGTCGTGCAGAACAATGTTCAGAAGTGAACTGTGTACTTGCAGTCCGTTCTCCCCGTAATCGAGGAAGCCTAACTCGCGGAACCGGTTCATAAAAAAGCTGACCCGCGAACGAGTTGTGCCGATCATCTCGGCGAGAGTCTCCTGACTGATTTTGGGGATCACCGCCTCTGGAATTCCGTCCTTGCCGAAGCGAGCAAGCAACAGCAGCAGTCGCGCTAGTCTCTTTTCGCTGGAATTGAAAAGCTGATCAACCAGATCTTCTTCGTATCGGATGTTTCGTGCCAGCAGATAAGCCACGAACAGGTCAGAAAACTCATGCTCGCGGTGAAGGGCACGCATCATGGCTTTCTTATCAATGCGCAGAAGTTCGCATTCCGTCATCGCGGTTGCGGAGCCCATGCGCAGGGACTGTCCGGCCAGGCTACCTTCTCCGAAGAACTGCCCTTCGGTCAGGATGCCTAGAGTTGCCTCCTTGGCAGTCTTGGATACGACACTGAGTCGGACTTTGCCCTCCTGGATGTAGAAGACGGCGTCTGCGGCGTCTCCTTGCGCAAAGATTGTTTGTTTCTTAGGAACGAGCACAACCTTCCTGCCGGCGCCGATGGTGGCTAGGAATTTCCGTGGGTCGAAGTCGGGTTTTTTCCTGGCCGGCGCGTTTTGTACCATCATCGCCTCTCTTGGGTGGAGCTACACTTCTTTATATTCTCTGCGATCCCCTCACCAAAGATGGTCAATTTTGATCGGATTGGGAAAACGTAGCGTGAAACCTATTGACCCACCGCAGCTTCGTGAAAACGTACTGAAAATTGAGCACTATTGAACATCTTCCAGCGGCCCAGTGTTGCAACATGTGATTGTGAAAGCCAAGGAACTCACCCCGAAGCAAATACTAACTGTGCCCTGTGCTACTTGTGGTGCAGCGATCGGGGAGGTCTGTGAACTTCATACCGGTGCCCCTCGCACCGAGCCACACCGGGATCGGAAACTCTCCGCAGCCGAGGCCTTGGACACGAAACCTCGCGAATGATAATGCCTGGCCAATTCCATGGGTGCCGAACCTATCGGTCCAGCAGTACTCCAAACTCATCCTCCTCGCCCCGGGCTCTAACATATTGCGCTTTTCCAATTGTTCCTGCGCCGTTTGGCCCCATCTCGTAGAAGACCTTCGCGGCCGGTGGGAACTTTTTCAGTGCCTCTATGAGCTGCTTCACTGTCCACTCTTGAGCTGCCGTATTTCCTCCCTTTACGCGGCCAAGACAGGCTTCGCGGATGGTCTGGCTTCCGAAGCACCTTGAACGATGGGTTCTTTAAATGGAGTAACCGCGTGGGAGCTCACTGTGCGGGGCTGACCGCGACAGTCGGTGCCGGAGCCGCGGCCTCCAACTCGCCCAGCTCGGTCAGCACAGCTTGCCACCTAACCCCGTCCTTCTTCGTCTCAATGGGCACTGAAAGATCGGAATAGAATTCTAGAATGTTGGCGCGCAGCTCCGGCGATGTCAGATCGAACTTCCGCTCTGACAGCCTGGCCAGCAACTTGGCGTAGGTACCGTCGGTCAGCGAGTATTCCGCCGCCTTAGTCGGTTGGCCACTGTCAAAATCGCAGTTGGCCAGTACCAATGTGTCGGTGCGCACTTCTTCGAGAAACGCCCGATATTGATCCACGGTCGTATTGATGCTCTTGATATACAGATCCTCAGTTTGCGGGGTCGGGTTGTTGAAGGCCAGCCCTTTGAAGGGACCGATTTTCGGCATGTATCTCAGGAGCGCCGACAAGATTCGGGTACCCACCCCCGGCTTTGTATAGTCTTTTCCCCACTGCTTCTCGTAATCGGAGCGCGAAAGGCGATAGAGGAACTTCTTTTTCGCGAAATTAGGCGTCTCGCGAATCAGATCTTTCTGGTGGACTTGCAGCGCGACCTTCGTCATCTGCGGAATCAGCCGGCTCACTGCAAAGCGATATGAACCCACCGCCATGTCCTCGTGCGTAAGCACGTCTTTCAACTCCACTCCGTATACGAGCGGGAAAACGCGCTCCAGCAAAGATTTGGACACTTGGAATCCGATGAAATCGTGATACTGCTGCGACGCATATCGATTCTTCGCAACCTGCACCGTGTCGAAGCCAAACTCCGTTTTCAGATGGGCCGTCTTGTCCTGCGCGTACCGAACGGACTTGCCATATTTCGCCCGCAGCTTCGGATATTGGATGGCGACAGACTGATTGACGGCCGGGTGGCCGGCGATGTCGGACACGTAGTGTGACAGGGCCCCCAGGGCGAAAGCGTACTCGTTTACATCCTGGCTCTGGAGCAGCAACTCGCGAACGAAATCGCCACTGCGGACGTAATGCACCAAGTCACTGAATTCTCTGTTGCCGAAGGGGTAGTAGCCGAGGTCTTGGATGACTGCGCCTCCGTAGGCGTAGGCGTGCGCTTCTGTGATCTGCGCTTCTGTCAGTCCCGGATATCGCTTGAGCAGGAGCGGTTGGATCCCACCGCCCCAGAGCAGGTCCACGATTTCTTCGTGCGTCAGAACGGAGTAGGCGGATGAGCTACTACAGGACATGAGCACGATAAGAAGAACTGTCCCTACACGCATGACGAAATGGCGCCCACTACCGGTGTTGGCGCCTTTCGACATGGATGTGTGCCACATAGCTCAAATGCGGCCGAGCGTGATTCTACTGGCGTTCATATTTCTTACCTCTGTTTCTTCGGGCTGCCGTGCGCTTGCTCTAGCGCAAGCGTCCAGTTGTCGCGTTCACCGGGCCGCCGATGGCTTCGCCGGATACGAGGAGTTCCACCCTCCGGTTCTGTTGCCGACCAGCGGAGTTATCATTGGAGGACACTGGCAAACTGTTACCGAAGCCTCTGACTGAAACTGAATTTAGCGCTACGCCTTGTTGCACCAGATAATCGCGCACTGAGCCGGCGCGGTTTTCAGACAGTGTTTGATTCATTGCATCGCTACCCACATTATCGGTGTAGCCGCCGACTTCAATGTTGAGTCCAGGGTAGGCGAGCAGAATACCGGCCACTTTGGCCAACTTCTCGCGTGCTCCTGGCTTCAGCGAATACTTTCCGGTGTCAAACAGCACATCGGACATGCTGACAATGAGCCCCCGCGCGCTGTCCCGAGTTTGGAGGATAGAGTTCAACTGCTCAGACAACTTCGCGCGCAGAGCCGCTTTGTCGGTTTCCGCCTGTTGCACGTTCAACTGGGCCTGCTGTGCCGCCAAGCGTGATTGGTCCGCATCCGCCTGTGCTGCCGAGATGGCCGTTGCTGACGAAACCTGGTTGGCGGCCATGTCTGATTGGGCCTTCGCGGTGGCAGCTTGTGCATCGGCAGCGTCGTTGCGTGCCCTTGCCGAATCAGTTTCAGCCTGGGCCCTGGCCGCTTGCGCATTCACGGTGTCAGATTCTGCTTGTGCCTTGGCGGCTTGTGCCCGTTCTGCGTCGGATTCAGCTTGGGCCGCTGATTTGCGGGCCTTCGCCTCGTCGTACTGGGCTTTCTCTTTTTGCCGAATCGCGTCATCCGCCTCGCCCTGCGTCTTCGCTTGAGCATCCGCGGATGCCTGACGTTCGTTGGCGAGCCGCACGTCGTCCATCTTCCTGACCGCGATCGCGCGTGCATCTTCTGCGGTTTGTACCGCCTCGCGGGAAACTGCGATCAATCGTTTCTTCGGGGGATTCTTTTCTGTGGCATACCCATCCGCGGTATCCATCAACTGGACGGCGCGCTGGTAGCTGTCGGAAGCGTACTGCTCGGCTCCCTCGGATTGAGCGATGCGTAGAGCGTTCCGCGCCTCGAAGAATTCCAACGGCAACTTGGCATTCAGAACCACGGGATCGAACTTGTAGGCGCTGGGAATATAGCCGCCCCGTTCCATGAGTTCATACTTCGCATTCACAGCCTCGGTGGTTCCTTTGGTTTCGGTGCGAACCACGTTTTCGAGCACAACGACATTGCTGGGCTGCCGAACCGCATAATAAGGTTCCGCGGTAACAATCAGGGCAAAGGCCTGAAGGTCCGTGGTCACGTCTAGCTTGCTGCGATGGTTGCCACCGACCAGCACTTCTCCCAGGTTGACTGCCCGGCCCTCGGGCGAGATTGCCCAGAGGATGTAGGTCAGATACTCATTCCCGAAAGTCGTAGGCTCTTGTAGATTGCCTAATTCCGCTTCAATTTCGGTGTAGCCCTTTTTGCTTTCTACCTTAGCCTGGCCGTTCGCCGCAGGCATGAGGTCGGTGCCGGCAAAATCGACCTTAGAAGCTCCGCCGCGATGCTTGTAGTTGACAGCTTGCACACTGCGGCTGATCACAGTCACCCGGTAAGTCGGCGTTGTGCTCATCGGTTTGACGGTTAAGGTGTTTTCAGGACTGGTCTGAGCCATCGCGCTTAGACTGAGGGTGATTCCTACAGCGAACAAAAAACTAGTTTTCAAAATGTCTCCTTTTGAAGATGTGCTGCGGTATTGCGATCTTGGGTTTCGGGCCTCAGCTTTGTGGGCTGCGAGGTCCTGCACTGCCCTCATGTGCCAACGTGTATTCGCGAGAGCGAGTGAAAGAGTCCGAACACGTTCAGCAGCCAGAGAACGACGGCAATGACGACGACGCCATTCAGAATCGACTTGATGGATCCCTGCATGGGAATGAAACGATTCACCAACCACAGCAGGACTCCCACCACGATCAGAACTTCCAGGATTTGAAGTAAAGGCATGATGTTTGACCTTCCTTAGTTGTTCGGGCAAGATCCCGTCATTCGCGCCAGGTCTTGCTCTAATTGTCATTGTTCGAGCGCGTTCGTCGTCGAATCGTGTTCTGCCGTAAGGTTTCGCGGCTTACACACGGATGAAGAACGCCGATGGGCTGGATGCTGCCGCTGCGTTGTGAATTAGCATCTCAACGGCAGCGACTTCAGAAGCAGGAGCTACGAACCGGTGGTCGCGGCCCCATCTAAACACTCAGCAGAATAAAGAATGACAGCTGTGGGCTTCGCGGTCTGAGCAAGATAGCTCACACGCGTCCGCTGGGAATCGGGTCTGGGCAAGGGCCGACTCAGGTTGCCGAAACGTTGGCACGCCTTGGCACTCGCAACAGGTCGTCTAGTTCAAACCGCCTACAAACGACCGCATTTCACGCACGGTGTCGTTCTCATTCGACAGGAGAATAGGCCCTGGCTCACTATCCGAGCGTTTGGGTCCGCGGCTTTTAAAGTCCTGAACTGTCCGCTTTGTGAAAGGCTTCGCCCGCGGCGTATTTCTGTTCCATTTGGCCCTCCGGCGCAGTAGGCCATTTTCGGCTACTTGGGACCCTTTGCCGCTAGCGATCGGCTGCTTGCATGGCGCGCCTTTGCGAGAACGTCTACGTCTTCCCCAAGGCCTTCGTACAGCCTGATGCCGATAGCTTTGCCCCGACCCTTGCCATATTGTTGAGTTCGGGCCTCCCTATCATTCCTGACCTGCTTCTGGGGTAGGAATCGACACTGATGTCGGTTGGCGATTCGCAACTCTCCAATCACTACAAAGTACCTGGTCGCGTGAGCTCAACTTACTGCGACTTCGAATCGCGCCGGAATGGCGCAGAAGGATGTTTGCAATGAGATTCAAAGCAGGGATATTGGCGGTGATGGCAACAACTTTCTTGGCAAGTACGATGGCAGTCGCCGCGGAAGAACCATCGGAGCAAGTCAAGCGAATGGACGCCGCCGCAACCGTGTTGGACGAAATCATGGGAACACCTGACAAGGGGATTCCTGAAGAACTTCTTGACTCCGCAAAGTGCGTAGCAGTCATACCCTCGATGATCAAAATAGGTTTTGTCTTCGGAGGGCGACACGGGAGAGGAATCGCAACTTGCCGCACCAAGTCCGGATGGAGTGCTCCAGCGCCCTTCTCCGTCACCGGAGGCAGCTGGGGGCTTCAAATTGGTGGAGAGGCGATCGACGTGGTCATGCTGGTCATGAACGACAACGGAATGGAAAAAATGCTTTCCAGCAAATTCAAGATCGGCGCTGACGCCTCCGCTGCCGCAGGGCCAGTCGGACGGCATGTGCAGGGCGAAACCGATTGGAAGATGCGTGCCGAAGTGCTTACGTATTCCCGCGCTCGGGGCGCTTTTGCCGGCGTTACTGTGAACGGCGCATCCATCACGCAAGACAAAGATGGCACCCGCATTCTCTACGGGAGGATGATTCCATCAGCTCAAATCCTGAAGGGAGAAGTGAAAGCCCCCGAAGGTTCGCGCAAATTCCTGGCGACAGTGAGAAAGTACGGTACTGAGGCCAATGTTACCGAAGCGGCGGCCCGCCGCACTGAAACGCGGAAAACTAGCACACAGTATGAGGGCTTGAGTTCAAGCGAAGCAAAGGGCGCAATTGAGGGAAAGCTCAGGACCGAGCCCGGTCTGGAGAGCAAGGACATCCAAGTGACTCTGTCGGCGAATGCCGTGCAACTGTCAGGATCTGTAGTCAGCGCTCAGGACCGTGACAAGGCAGTTCGAATCGCCAGATTGTATGCCGGTGATCGGGAAGTCCAAGATCGTTTGACCATTCAGACTCCCTAAACAATTTAGCTATCGGGTGCGTTCGGTAGCACTCAACGCCCCGGATCTCTCTTCAGGAGGAAATAACATGAAAGCGCTTTATAGAACTGCTCTCCGTAGTTTTCTGTGCACCGGTCTCCTGCTCGGCAGTGGAGCGTTCGCAATTGCGCAAGAACCCGCTACTCAGCCAACTGCTCCAGACAACACCAAGGTTAACGAGCGAGATCGGAGCAACGACGAGCCCACGGCGGATCAGCAAAAGGACAATCGTTCCGACCAGGACATCACCCAGCAGATACGGCAATCCATCATGAAAGACAAATCCCTTTCCACGTATGCGCACAACGTCAAGATCATCACCCAGAATGGTCAGGTCACGTTAAAAGGGCCAGTGCGATCGGAAGACGAAAAGAAGACGGTCGAGACAAAGGCCGCCGAAGTGGCGGGTGAAAACAAAGTAACCAGCCAATTAAACATTAAACCCAAGAGCTAACAGACGAAGCAAAAGGAGAATCAACATGGCAGGCAAAAATACAGCAGTATTTGGCATTTATCCGAATCGAACGAGTGCAGAGAATGCGGTGGACGCATTGAAAGCCGCCGATTTTCGGAACTCAGATATTTCAGTACTTCTTCCCGAGGGCGCTGGCACGAAAGATTTTGCTCACGAGAAAAACACCAGGGCGCCTGAAGGTGCCACAACAGGTGCCGGAACCGGCGCGCTGCTAGGTGGCGGTTTGGGATGGTTACTCGGTATCGGTGCCCTCGCCATTCCGGGACTGGGGCCATTCATAGCCGCTGGGCCTATTATGGCTGCCCTTGCTGGAGCCGGGGTCGGTGGAGCGGTAGGTGGGCTTACGGGCGCTCTGATCGGCATGGGAATCCCGGAGTACGAAGCCAAGCGATACGAAGGCCGCGTCAAAGATGGCGGAATTCTCCTGTCCGTTCATTCCGATGATTCCGCTTGGACCAAGAAGGCAAAGGAAATCTTGGAGCGCACAGGCGCACAGGATGTGTCCTCCACCGGCGAAGCCACAGGCGACAAAGACGATAAGGCTCGTGTTCGCGAAGTAGCCTGACCCACTGGGGTACAGCGAACTGAATCCTCGCGATAACGGATATTGGTTCGCTGCCCCGTTATTTCTAACCGATGGTGGGAGTGTCGCATTTGCCTTGCCCACTGAACCGAGCTTATTTCCTGGAGGAAAAGTGCCAAACGATAATTTGAACAAACTGTATGTGAACGAATTGAAAGACCTGTTTAACGCAGAGTGCCAGTTGCTCAAGGCGTTGCCAAAGATGGCCAAAGCTGCATCCTCAGGCGAACTACGAACCGGCTTCGAACAGCATCTGGAACAAACCAAGGGCCACGTTCAGCGTCTTGAAGAGATCTTCGAATCGCTAGAAGAGAGCCCAAAGGGCAAGAAGTGCGTCGGCATGGAGGGTCTGGTCAAAGAAGGTTCCGAGGTGATGCAAGAGAGCTTTGAAGACGCCGTATTGGACGCGGGATTGATCGGCGCAGCTCGGCGCGTGGAACATTACGAGATGGCAGCGTATGGTGCGGTCTGCGAGATCGCCAAGGTACTCGGACAAACCAAGCACGCGTCCCTGCTCGAAAAGACTCTCGCGGAAGAAAAGCAAACCGACGAAAAACT
>Ga0075434_100002874_pt1 | contig 15277 bp, 17 predicted proteins | sample RhiMethybrSRZTD3_FD_75298 | JGI IMG/M metagenome (GOLD analysis project Ga0075434, IMG submission 75298) | Populus rhizosphere microbial communities from Tennessee, USA - Rhizosphere MetaG P. TD hybrid SRZTD3 | ecosystem: Host-associated > Plants > Roots > Rhizosphere > Soil | place: USA... | reverse complement strand
CTTTATTTTTCAAAAAGCAATCAGCCGGAAACCGCGCTTCAATACTCAAGGCGATGCTTAGCGCTGAAGCCAAACGACAAAGATTGCGTCGACATTGAGCGCACCACTCGTTCAGCGGTGATTGGTGGAATTCAGCTGCGGCTCGGTGCGACGGCACTGCATGACCTTTATTCTCGGCGCGCATACCTACTGAAGGCGCGCGACACTGATCCGAGCAATCCGGCATTTGAAACAGACGTAAGGGCGGTGTCGGCAGAAATCCTACAACTCCGAGAGAGGACGACGCGATACGTTCAGAAGCTTCACGCGTCGGGATACGATCCGCTGCCGAATGACATTGCGTCCTATACAGACACGATGCCCGAGAGCATGCACGCGGTGACAGAAGCCGCCGTGCATTCAGCCATTGCCGCCGCAGAGGCTCAACTCGCAACTGGTGCTTTCGCGGGCGCTCATACGACGATCCGTCCAGTTGCGGCGCACCCAGAAGCAAAACCGGTCAGCTCAAGGATCACTGATGCAGCTCGACTGAAGCTAGACGCCGATTGGCGTTTTGTCGCACGTGGTCCGAACCTCCGAGCTATCGAAAGCTTCGTCACATCGTTGGACCAGTTTCGAGGACCAATGACGGACGAAGACGTGAGCGCCGTCCGGTCACAGGCAATCAAGGTGGCCGTTCAGCTTCTTCAGCATCGTGGCGAAGTGCTCGGTGTATTGGACGCTGCAACGGCGCGGACGCTTGTCGCCGCGCTGCGCAATACGGCGCCCGTTTTGGCGAAATCTCTGATCGAGAACCTCGCAAACAACACGCCCGGCGGTTTCGCCATTCAGACCCGAGTCGACATTGACCGCAATGGCATCGATTGCGATGATTTCGACCTGCGGTCCGTCGACGCATCGAACGTTGCCCTTCCGAATCCCTTCACTCATTCCACCGATGGCGAATCGCGATTCGTGATTCAAAGCATTCGCTGTTCCGTTGAAACAAAAGAGGCGGCTCCGGAACTCGTCAACTCAAAATATGTAGCCACGTATCGGCAAGATGTAAATCCACAATACGTGCAGCTGCAATCCGACCTTCAAGTTGCCCAAACACAGTTGACGCAGTTGAAATTGCAGCACGCGCTCAATCCTCCCGCAAATGCTTGGGTCGGTCTTGCGCAGGGCATCGCCGAGGCAGCTGCACAGGCGACGGTCAACCGAATTGTCACGCAGCTTTCAGACACGGCACCCTTCACCCAACGGCCAGTCGAACTTGCATATACTGCCTACAAAGTTCGCGCAACTCGGTCGGCAACTATATCCATTTTCCTCATGTTGGATGATCGACAGTCCGGTTTCGGCGACTCCGTCGAGATTGTGGGTTCGAGTCAAAGCACAGGCGAAGGGCTTCGCGGGGTCGATGATCGCGACTCGCAGCATCTTGAAAATCGACCACCCCCATTGGACACTGCTAAGGAACTGATCGCGAAAGCGTTTGTCTCGGCCGAGACAAACCTCGCCGCAGGCCTGCGACAACTCGGCCATCGAATGTTTCTTTCGAGGGCTTCATCCGCGTTCACCGCGAGTCGTCCAGCCGGTCAGATCCTCGGCAATCTGCTTTACTCGCGAGATCTCATGTCAAATGCTTCGGACCTCGAAAGCTATTCTGCTGCTTATCGTGTCCTCGACGCGCTTACTATCGACGGCCTCGACACGCTAACAGTCGACCCTGCGCTGTTTCCGAAGGCGGTATCGAAAGCAAATGTTCGCAGCACCGCTTCAGCGCTCACGCGTGTCACTGGTGACCGGGCGACGATGCTGAAGGATTCGATGGCCGCAGTCGTCCTAATCAAAGCTGGGAACAAATCAGGTAGCGGGTTTTTCGTCGGTTCAGATGGTCTACTGCTAACGAATGCGCACGTCGTCTCTGGAGTCTCGAGAGTCTCAGTGCATACGCCTGACGGTGAGAGCTTTCTCGCAACACCGGTCAGCGTTTCCAATGACTACGACCTGGCGCTCATGAAAATCGTAGGACGACCGCGCGTGGCGCTTAGCCTTGGCGAATCGAGCGTGGTGTCGGTCGGAACTGACATTGTGGCGATCGGTAACCCACTTGGACTCCAAGGCACCGTTACAAAGGGGATCGTTAGTGCGATCCGCAAGATCGGAGGGATGACGTTTCTACAGATCGATGCTGCAATCAACCCGGGAAACAGCGGCGGGCCGTTGCTGCTCGAATCCGGCGAGGTCGTCGGCATCACTACTTGGAAGGTCGGCGGAGATGGGACAGAACTGCTAGGTTTTGCGATCGCCATCGATGACGCTAAGAAGGTGTTCAGAGATTATCTAAGATAGACGGTCTCTTATCGCTCTTCAAGGAGTCGGCGATCCGACTTGAGAACTTCACGATTGGGCATTGGCATTTGCCCTGCGTTTCAGCTCGGGCCTCGGAAGAGCGGGACTCTGCAGAGGCTCGTCCAAACGGTTTATAGAACGGGTTTCGTGTTTGGTTGGCCGGTTTAGTCGATTGGGCGCTGAAGGTGGCGCTGGAACTCTCGCCGCGATTCAGCCGGACGAACGTGGACATGAAGTGTTTGACCGTTCGCCAACCCTGGGCATGGCTCCTCGTCAACGGTCACAAGGATATTGAGAACCGGTCGTGGAAGACGAAGTATCGAAGGCCGCTGATGATTCACGCGGCTCAGCAGAGGGCCGTCGACTACGCAGCGTTGATCAAGGAGTTACGTCGACGTCACCGCATCCACATTCCAGCCGACCTCCCGACTGGTCGCATCGTGGGCATCGTCACCATCGTGGACTGCGTCAAAAAGTCTCGCAGTCGCTGGTTCTTCGGTCCCGTGGGCTTCGTCTGCGCGAGGGCGCGGCGCTTGCCATTCGTGCCGTTAAAGGGACGGCTTGGAATATTTGACATCGATCCCAAGATCGAACGTCGGCTGAAGAGACGAGGTAAATGAGGATGGCTCTTTGGCTAGTTCGCGGCGGTCGAACCGGCGAGCATGAACAGAAGTTTTTCGATGATTCTCGGATTTACTTGACGTGGAGTGGCGCTCTGCAGGATGTGGACCTGTCGAACGTGAAAGACTACGACGAGGTTAAGCGCATTGTCGCGGAGTCGTATCCTACCGTCAGTCGGGGTCGCGTCATCAACCACGCGGGTCAGATTCTTGCCTTCGCCGCATCCATGAAATCCGGCGATTGGATTGTCCTGCCGCGCAAGGGTAAGCCGGCGATTGCGTTCGGTGAAGTTGTCGGACCCTATACCTACTCGCCTTCGGAGCCGTCGCCATACGCTCACTGGCGAGCGGTCAAATGGCTGAATCAGGACGTGCCGCGCTCGGCGTTCGATCAGGACTTGCTTTTCTCTTTCGGCGCATTTATGACTGTCTGTCAGATCAGCCGCAACGACGCGGAGAAGCGCATCCGCGCGATGGCCCAAGGTGGCTGGAGTTCTGCGCCCACATTCGTCGCGCCGCTGGGCAAATCGCCTGCGCCATCAACTGAGGCCGCGCCAGAGGCGACGGTGCAACCGGAAGACAGCGTAGACCTCGAACGACTCGCTCGCGACCAAATTGCCAAGTTGATCACGCGCCGCTTCAAGGGCCACGAGATGGCGACTCTAGTTGAAGCAGTGCTCAAGGCTCAGGGCTACACGACGTTCAAGAGTCCCCCCGGAGCCGACAAGGGTGTGGACATCCTCGCGGCCCCCGGCGCGCTCGGCTTTGGAAAGCCTCGGATCTGCGTGCAGGTTAAATCTCAGGACGCTCCGGTAGACACACCGACCTTGAACCAGTTGATCGGAACGATGCAAAACATGCACGCCGAGCAGGGGCTACTGGTCGCGTGGGGCGGCTGGAAGAGTTCAGTCGAGCGTGAGGTGGCCAACCAGTTCTTCCGCGTGCGACTCTGGGATCAGGACGCGCTTATCGAGGAGATTCTCAAGCACTACGACGCACTCGACGCCGACCTGCGGGTGGAGTTGCCGCTGAAGCGGATTTGGACGGTCGCTCAGGACGAGGAGGATTGAATATGGGGTGATGACGATGGGATCGTTGGGCATCACCGGGAAGCATACCGTAAGGGCCTTTTTCTGCCCTCAGGCGATCCTCAGAGCGACTTCGTTCCGCAAGGTCGGCCCCTTCACATGGCGCACCGCGTGGACGTCGCAGCGCGTCGCCGGGCTCTTTGGGCTGACGACCGAACCTGTCCACGCTGTCCGGGGTGTCTGGGTGCTTCCTATCCCTTTCAACTTGAGCACTGAAACTTGGAGGGGAATAGAGAGTCCATGGACACCCTGGACGGCGAGGAGAAGTGCGACTGTCCTGGCACAACAGCCAAGCCCAAGCCAACTCCGCTTGCACGAGTCGCAATCGTTCGGCCTTGACTGCTCAAGCAGTTGCCATAGGAGGGCCCGGGGCGAGCATCCGAAGCCGAAGAGGGACCCGCGACCGCGACAGGTTCTGGTGCTCGGCGTCTCAAATCGACATCAGTTGGCGTTGCCTTGGGAGCCATGCTTTTCAGCTGTGCCCCACTGGAACCAGCCCGTCTTCAAAGCGCCAGAGCGCGATACCCGTTTGCGGCGCGCGAGACATCCAATCCCTCACAGGAGACCTCTAATCCCGCCAACTATTCACAAGTAAAGGGTTTTCCGGTGGCGGCAGGAACCTGGTTGCAAAGCGCGCCGGCGTGCCCCCCAGCGAATTCCCTTGCAAACGCAAGAACTCCGAGCCCAATTCCGCGTCAATTCCAACGTCATTGCTCGCGACGTAGAGGGATTGGGCGAGGCACCGAGCGCCAACCGCGCCTTCCGGTCCCAGGCACTCACGACGGGTCGCAGCGGATGTTTGGCGGCTGCTCGAAAAGGAGGTGGCTGATGTCGCTCATCCCACTCGCACTCTTCCTATTTCTGGCGATATTTACGTTCACAGCGATTCTTACGCTGCTGTCGCTGATCAACGTAGTCAAAATCGAGCGCCACTACCAGAAGCAACTGTTCCGCCTCGTCATCCTGGAGGTTGTTGGCGTTGTCATCGGCTACGTCGTAACGGAGATTAGGCGCCCGCATGACATTTTTATGACCGAGGAGCTTCTGATTTCAGGTCCAGAGTGGGATTCCAGTTTTCCAGAGAAGAACTGGCGCACGCAGGGACGTTTCGTGAGGACAGCCGACGGTATCGAGTTTGTCGCAACGACTTTTGTATCCGCTTCAGATCGCCCGGCAACACCAATAATCGAGTGGCATAGCCTGAAGCCCTTTGCGGTGTCCTCCGAGTCGAGCGAAATCGCGTTTCCTGTAACGGCTAAATGGACGCCCGCGGCGACGTCCGTGTATCCGACACTCGAATGGGAAGCTGGAAAATCAAGAAATGGGACGATGAAGCTGAAAGCGGATCTGTCTCTGCGAGGGTCCTGGATAGCCGCGGATGGACCGCCGTCGTGGGGCGTGATGTTCACTAAAAGCTGGCACTAACTGAAGGCAAAGGCAACGAGAATCCATGCGAATCAGTCAACTCGCTGAAAGACGCGGCAGGTCATGTGCGCCCAGGCCAGCTTGAACTGACAGTGGACATCGGAACTCTGACGCGGGATGCGAAAGGCCGAGTCATATAGAATCCCGGACCTACTGGGAGGTCTAATAGCTCGCCATTCATCTCATATTCTTGAACTCGCGCGAAAAGGGGCCGAACATCCATCGAAGACCTGAAGGCCGAGATGGCCGCGCTGGTGTGCCACTTTCCTCATCTGAGCGGCCCTGCGCGATCCGGCCGCCAGCGTATCGACATTTCTGCAGAACCGGCAGCGAACGTCGACGGCCTAGGCGCACACGCCGTCGCATGTCGACTGCTGCGCGCAGGCGGTTAGCGAGCGGATGCGGAAATACTGGGCGTCGCGGCGCAAGGCTAAAGATCGAAAATAATTCTTCAACCGCTTGACTAATCGGCGAGAGTAGCGCCGGCTGTAGTGGCCACTGTGGGCGTCGCGATCATTTCAGGTCGCTTATGGCTTACCGAATGTGTCGGCCCCTCGTCGCTTGATCTGGGCTTCTAGCGCTGACGCCGACTACTTATGCGAACCGTCCTCGCCTTGAGATTTACCACCAAAGATGAATCCTTCAACGAATGGGATTACGAACAATTCAATCAGTATGACACCCACTATCGTGCCGCCAAGAACAGACTCGTAACCAAAATACATCGATAAGATGGCCGGTGGCACAGCGATGACGGGAATTATGAGACGCGCCAACTTCAGTCTTCTACGCTTAGTTTCTGTCGCATCCTTCTCTATCTGCGGTGTTTCATTGGTCTGATTCACAGCTGGCCGCTCTTCGGCGCGCCGCGCGTGCCGCGGTTTCTTTCGCGCAGGTGCCGGAGGCTGTTTGAGTCGCTGCGACAGCTGCTCGACAAGACGCCGTGCCTCGACATTGGTGGGATCGGTGTCAATGACCTCCTGAGCGGCTCTCCGACCCCCCTCCAGCTCTACAAATGTCGACCCATCGTTCAGAGCGAGGCGTGCCTTCATCAACTTGAACGCCGTCAAGCTTCCTCTCGTCGGCACGCTCTTTGGTTCCTGTGGGACAACGGGCGGCTGCAGGGTGCAGTCACCTACAGGCGGTGCCGTCGCGGCTGTTTGGACATTAGTCGAGAGCCTTGACGTCGGTCGCGGCGCAAGTAACTGAATCGCCGAGATCAGCTCATCGTATTCGATACTCTTGGTTTTCGGTCGCCACATCGTGAGGTCAGCCGCCTGCACGTCCTCGAACCTAAACGGAATTGTCGTGGTCGCAATCAGAACTGGAACGAGGGCCGGCGGAGTCCGATTGAGCCCGTGCGCTGCCTCACTACGAACCCAGCGTGACTTAACAGCGTCAGGTGACCATAGCACTACGACAACGCGGCATTCCTTCAAACGGTTCTCGATGTAGTCGTCAAACATGTGTCCAGGAGGGATGCGCCGATCCCAAAAGACGGACCATCCTTCTGACTCGAGCGCGTCCGCAATAAGGCGTGCAGTCTCCAGATCCTCGCGGGCGTAGCTTAGGAAGATGTCAGCCATCACCGGCCGTGAACCCTGCAGATGATGCCACAACGGCTGCGTTGCAGTGCGAGATCGAAGACACCGGACCAAGAGCGTAGCGAGATGTTGCTCGCCATCGTCAAGAAATTCGGATCCGTCAAGCCGCAGCCGGCTCCAGTAGGTCGATCCACTTGCAGACCAATCGACCCGAATCGAATCAAAGCCGCCACTGCCACCACGTGTTGATCCGACGGACCAATGGCTCGATGATGGGCCACACTTCGTTATAGACGAACTTGCCGAAATGAGCCAACAAGATCACGAACAGACCGGTGAAGACGATTCGAGACGTCCAAACGGCGAAAAGATCGGACATGGAGCACTCCATTTGAATCAACAACGAAGTGCTCGTTCACGATCATCTAGCCGTTTGGACCCGATGTCAGCGGGTGCCTCGAAGGTTGTCTGTTAGGCAGACCTGATCGTCACAGCGCCGGCCAAATCGTCACCTGTTGACAATCCAGACGAATCTGGGACTGCCGCGTTGCAATACGCGGCTGCTGTGTTGCGCGACGTAATGATTACAGTCCACTCTTTACCCGCGTGCGATGATCTGCTACGTCAGATGGAGCGTGAAGTGATTGCCATCGACCACATGCAGTTCGAACGTCGGTGGGTCGTTCTTCGGCCATTTCGCATTGCCGGTTTTAATCAACAGTTCGCCGATCCGTTGGCTTCGAAGTTCGGGACATTTGTTCCAGAACGAGTTGGACAGCAGGATCTTTACTGTTTCTGGCCCACCGTCTTCGGGCAGTTCAAGAGACACGTCCTTCCAGGATTTGAGAAAACATGCGTCCCGATCCTCAGGCGACAGGCGCAAACCGTAACCCGCTCCGGAAGGGCGAAAGGTGCCGTTGTTCCATGCCGACACTTTGATCATCATCTTCGCTCCTCAGCACATGGGAGTGTATCGCGCATCTTCGCTCGAGTCTTCCCCTCGATCCCGACACGTTGCGCATCAACGTTTGTTACCAATGTCTGCGCAGTGGCTTGCTATGACGCGCGGAGAAAACGCTCGTATCGTTGTTCCAGCAGCCGAGGGTCAGGCTTCCATGCCTCGCGTCTCGGCACCAGCAGCGCGGACCCGTGAAATCCTTGCAGCCCGTGCTCCAGCATTGGCCCATCGATTTCATGAAGGATGTCGAGTCGGACCTCCACACGGCATCCCGGGTTGATTCCGATGATGTGGCAGTCGAACGCCGCATGATGCAACTTGCAGAGCGCCAGTCCATTCGAAATGCGAGGCTCGCCCTCAGACTCGCGATCCGCGACGATATGCGCCGCTTCAAGAAGTTCGTGGTGCCGCAGTTGGCAAATCGCACAGTGGTCGCGGTATGCCTCCAACACACGCTCGCGGAATGCGACCTGATGCAGCCGCTGGCGGATCAGCCGCGTCACATAGCGGCGACGAATTTCGGTCTCGGCTGTCTCGGTTATCTGCGGCGTCACTAACAACTGCTTGTCATCCACAGCCACACTGAACGTGAGCGCTGGCGGGTCGTCACCAACGATGTAAACTGGCCAACTCGCCATATACCAACCGGGCACGATGCCATGCAGATAAACCAACGGCACCTGGCGGCGCATCGCCTCGCGAAGGCCAGAATTGTCACGATGGTCAGCGTCGGTCCCGCGATAGCGGTAACGCAGCAACCCGTCAGGACTGAACTTGTCATCGTAGGGCCGCGGCTTTCGATCCGACGGCGGAACAGTCGTGATGCTAAGCGGCAGATCGAGGATGGCCGGCTTGAAAATACCCTGCGGCGCCAACAACGGCACTCGATTGCCTTCGAACTGAAAGCCCGCGAGAAGGTCCGCGCGCGGCAAGGTGTCGCCGTGTGTCTGTCTCAGGCGCTCGAGAAAATCGAACGCGGCAAGGCGCACGCGCTGATCGAGATCGGCCATCCGGATGCAGCGATCTTATCGGAGAGGCCCGATCTGTGCGAATGTAGAGTTCTGGTCCTGATGTTATGGTCAGCAGCTTACCTGAATTCGTCGAGGACTTTGCGAATGCGCTCAACGCCGCTGATGGCAAACGTCCCGCAGCCGTCAGTCCACGCTCCGGTCGCATCTATCAACCAGGAATTGGGCCTCATCCTGAAGATCGAGCAGTCGATCTGATCGTCGCTGAATTGGCGATCTCGCGGCCGGGTCTGCGGATCTCGTTGCGCCAATGCTATCCGGGTTCGAAACAGACGTGTGACCTGCTCCTTGGCGATCCGGTTGAATGGGCCATCGAAATCAAGATGTTCAGGCCGAACGGCGACAACGGCAAGCCCGACGACACTGCGATCAAAGACATCCTCTCGCCGTTCGCATCCGACCGCAGCGCTGTCTCCGATTGCCGGAAGATCGCAGAATCTGAAATCGCTCCTCACCGGGCGATCTTGATCTACGGCTTTGATGACCAACGAAAACCCCTTGGCGACATGGTCGAGGCCTTCGAAACGCTCGCCCGCACGCGCGTCAGGCTCGGCAATCGACACGAAGCACCAATCGGTCCACTCGTGCATCCCGTTCACAGGACAGGATCGGTGTTCGCGTGGGAAGTCGCGCCGCTCTCACGAGGATAGCCAGTGAGCGTTGCATACAAGAAGTTGCGCACCTTCCTGCAGGACGAGATGCGCATGTCGCACATCTACCAGCCGCTAATGATCAAGACGATCCTCGCGGGACAAGGGCGCGCATCCACTCGGCAAATCGCGGCGGCGTTTCTCGCGGAGGACGAGAGCCAACTCGAATACTACGAGGCGATCACGAACAGGATGCCCGGCCCGGTCCTTCGACGGCGAGGGATCGTCATCCGCGATGGTGATGGCTACACGCTCGCGGATCACAGCCGAGAACTCTCGGACGAAGAGCGAGAGAATCTGATCGGGCTGTGCGACGAAGCCATCGCGGCCTACAAGAAGAAACGCGGTCGTGCTGTCTGGGAGCACCGTGCAGTGGGCCTCGGCCGAATTCCAGGGAAGCTGCGGTATGAGACGTTGAAGCGAGCGGGTTTTCGCTGCGAACTGTGCGGCGTCTCCGCCGACGAGCGGGCGCTGGATGTGGACCACATCGTGCCGCGCAGGGCTGGCGGTCTCGATGAGTCCGAGAACTTTCAAGCGCTCTGTTGGAAGTGCAACACGAACAAAGGCGCGGGCGACGACACGGATTTTCGCGCGGTGCGAGCGGCGCACGGCGTCCGTGAGGAGGGATGCCCGTTCTGCAGTCTTGCAGAGGGCGCGCTGGTGGGCGCTAATGCGCTCGCCGTCGCTGTTCGAGACCGATACCCTGTCACACCACTCCACACGTTGATCATTTCGCGTCGACACGTAAAAGATTTCTTCCAGCTATTCGCGAGCGAACATCGCGCCGTTGCCGTGTTGGCCGATCAGATCCGGCGCCAGATCGTTGAAATGGACTCAACGGTCGAAGGATTCAACGTGGGGGTCAACAGCGGCGAGGTTGCGGGCCAGACGATCCCTCACTGCCACGTTCACGTTATTCCTCGGCGCGCGGGCGATGTTGCGAACCCGCGAGGTGGTGTTCGATGGGTGATCCCCGAGAAGGGGGACTACAGACCGTGATCGATCTGAAGGCGCTGCTTGATCCGCCTCGACTCTGGTCGCGACACGAAGTGCTAACGACGGCGTGTGTTCCGCGATCCGCGGGTGTGTATGCGTGGTATTTCCGTGAGGTGCCGCCGCGCGTCCCGGTCGAGGGGTGCGTCGTGCGGGACGACTCCACGTTACTCTATGCAGGCATCGCGCCGAAGGCTCCGCGCAGGATTGACGGGCGGGCAAGCACCCAAACGCTGTTCCATCGCATTCGCTATCACATGCAGGGGAACGCCGAGGGCTCGACGCTCCGCCTCACCTTGGGATGCCTGCTAGGTCTTGAGCTTCGGCGCGTCGGCAACGGTCGGCGTCGGACGTTCGCGGATCGCGAGGCGGAACTCTCCGTATGGATGGACCGGAACGCCCGGGTGTGTTGGATCGAAACGAACGAGCCGTGGGTCGTGGAGAAGACGCTCATCGACTCGGTGTCCCTGCCGTTGAATCTCGACCAGAATCGCAATCATCCATTTCATGCAGCGCTAACGGGAATCCGCCGGGCGGCAAAGCAACGCGCTGAAGAACTCGCGAGCTGGAGTCGGGACTGGTAGACAATCAAGTGGTTTGCCTTTTCTTCGCCCTCGATCTAGACTCGCGCGCCGTGGCGGTCCGCTCGTGCGCTGTCAGCTTCGTTGACGCGCGAGGAATCCGTCACGGTGTCGAAGTTGAAGCGGAGAGCCTCTACGAGGCCGTCGTCCACGGCGTCTGCCGCTTGAGCGCCGATGTTTGGATTGAGAAAATCGGGCCGGCAACCGTGCTGGATGTCGAAGTTCGAGAGCCAGGAACCAAACACACGATCTCTCTACAGCAGGTCGAGCGTTGGCTGGCCAGCGTCAACAAGAGTCCGGGCGAAACCTCGAAGAAGGCGAAGCTGAAGATGATGCTGGTGAAGCGCTAATGCCGGAGACTTTCGGATGTGTTCGGAATTGGAGGGTGATTGCGTGCGAACCTGAACGATGGCGGGCGATATAAACCTCCTCAGTTCGAGTTCGAGAACGCCGTGACCGTCGCGCCGAGGTGCCGTGTTGATGTGAAGGCATCGCTGCCGAGCCCTCACGTTGCGAAGTGGAGTGAAGTCGCTGCGGGAGGAATGATCGACTCGGCTGGTGAGATTAGTCTTAGGTGAACTCGACCCGTTAGACGTCCGCACTACCTGCCCAACTCGCGCGGTTAAAGACGATGATCAGCCGGTATTTGTGGCGAATCGGACCCGTGATGCCAGTTAACGCGACAAACAAGAAGGTTACGACGAGCGTCCGATGAATACGAAGAGCATCCAGAAAACCGTCTTCAAGGTGAGCGACTTCATTTCTTGGCAGCGGATCGGATCGCTCGAGCTGAGCCCAGCGTTTCAGCGTCGGCCCGTGTGGCCGGCTGGGGCTAAATCGTTCCTAATCGACACCGTTCTGCGCGGTATTCCGATGCCTATCATCTTTATTCGCGAGCGATCCAATCTGCAGACGTTGGAACCGATTCGCCAAGTCGTAGATGGCCAGCAGAGACTTCGCACTCTGATCGCGTTCATCGACAGCTCGTTGTTAAAGAATTTTAATCCTGAGACTGACAGATTCGAAATCTCAAAGGCGCACAATCCAGACTTGGCGGGTAAGTCATTCGACGATCTCGCTCAACACTTGAAGCGGACGATTCTTGACTATGAATTTAGCGTCCATGTGTTGCCGTCAGATACGGAAGATCGAGAAGTGCTTCAGATCTTCGCGCGAATGAATGCAACCGGCTACAAACTCAACGATCAAGAGTTGAGAAATGCGGAGTTCTTCGGGCAGTTTAAGAATGCGATGTATGACCTCGCGTATGAGCAACTGCCCCGTTGGCGTCGATGGCGGGTGTTCTCGGAGACCGACATTGCGCGAATGATCGAGGTTGAGGAAACAAGCGATATTGTGATCACGATTCTTCAAGGCGTTCACGGTAAGAACCAAAAACGAATCGACGACATATATCGCAAAAATGACGACAACTTTTTTCACAAAAGTGAGATCGTCAGCAGATTTCGCGCGGTTATGGACGCAATCGATGACACGCTCGGCCGAGACATGCCACGACTGGCATTTCGTCGAAAGGCTCTCTTCAACACGTTAGCAACGTTCTACTACGATCACTTGTATGGGCTCAGATCGAAGCTCACGCATACGCGACCGACTAAACTGACGAGAACGATTCCTCAAGCCGTCAAATCGGCGTCGGCTGCAGTTGACAGCGGAAACCTGTCGGACGAGCTAGCGAAGGTTCTTCGAGGCGCAACCTCGCATCTTGAGTCCCGAACACTTCGCCTGAAATTCTTGGAGGATCAGATCTAGACGTGGCACGGCCGTGTTCGCCGCTCGCCGATGCTTTGGCATCACGGTTTCGGTCTATCGAACGCACGCGGTCGCGAGTCGAATCGCTTGCGTCGGCCGGTCACGTGAGCGTTCGTGCGACTGAACAGGTTTATGAAGGTCTTTTCCTCAATACTGTCACGGGCTTCGAGTCGTTCCTCGAGACACTCTTTATCGGGCTCCTTGTCGGCGGCTCGAACGGCCTGCGATCAAAGCACGATGTGAGAGCGCGCATTCTCGTTCGATCACATGGGATCGCCCGCGAGATCGTCCTTGCGCCACGCCAAAAATATGTGGACTGGTTGCCCTACGACAAGACGCTTGATCAGGCAGAGCGGTTGTTTCAAGGATCGCGTCCGTTCTCTCTTGTGTCCGATCCGCAAACACAGCTTCTGGATAAAGCGGTGAAGATTCGGAATGCGATTGCTCACAAGAGTCGGCACAGTCTCTCGATCTTCGAGAGGTTCGTGATCGGTAACACACCTGTAGGGCCACGGGAATCGACGCCCGCAGGATACTTGCGTGGGTTGCTCATGGCGGCACCGCCGCGGACGCGATTCGAGGATTACGCCTCATCGCTAGCAGCAATGGCCCGACTGCTGGCGAAATAAACCGAACACCTGCCCGCCGGCGTGCGACGTCTCGCGACGGGGTCGGAGCCTGGTGCGTTGTAGTGAAACACCATTGAGAGCCGATGTCGCCGCGAGAAAGACGCAGATCACCTGTCGCGCGAGGATCAGGCGGCATTTTCTTAGATGGGGAGCGAGTCTCGCGACAACACGCGCGGCGACCAGTCATGACCCCACGTTTGACCCCAACGCGGGTGGATTCGGGCGGATTTTACGGAACGCAGCGGACGCCAAGTCGAGCCCTACGCGGCGTTCGCTCTGGCATGATCGCTCTCGAGGAGAATCTCGATGACGGATGGGCAAATCCAAGCAAAGGCCATCATCGCCGCTGCGCTGATTCAGAGCCGGACGATTGACGCCGAAACACTGGGATCGTTAAACAAGGACATCAGCAACCACAAGCTCGCCCACCTGCGTGAGCTGACGGAGCGGATCTACCTCGCGCTCGCAGCGGATTCATCGAGCTGACGGTAATGGAGCGAGATGATCTCGACGCGGAGCTTTGACCCAACTTTTGATCCCAGCGCCGGCGATTCGGTCGCCACGAGTGTCCAAGGTGTCCATGGACCTCCTATTCCAGTCAGATTCTGAAGACTGAAGTAGAAGGGGATAGCAAAGCCCCAGACACCCTGGACATCCTGGCCATCAGCCAAGCCGATTCAGAATCGACACCTTCTGATGGCTTGCGCTGAGATCCTCCGTCAACAAGTGCAGGTAGCGTTGCGTGGTGGTGATCTGTGAGTGCCCGAGCACCATTGAGAGCCGGACGATGTCGCCTCCCTGGCGGAGGTAGTTGGTGGCAAACGTGTGGCGGAGGCGGTGCCAGCCGAACGTCGGAAGTCCGAGCTTCTCCTGGAGGAGATGCAGCCCGCGGAGTGCGTTTCGCTGGTCCCAGGACGTGCCGGCTCGCGACGGGAACAATAGCTCGCAGCGCGGGCACTGAGCCGACCGCTCTCGTTGGAATCGGAACATCACCTTCCGCAGCTCGAACGAAAACGGGATGCGCCGTTCTTTCCGCCCCTTGCCAAAGACCGTCACGAGCAAGTTGTCGTAATCGACGTTGTTCACTCGTGCCGTCAGCGCTTCCTCAATTCGCACACCTGTGTCGAGCACGAACGCGACGAGCGCGTGCAGTCGGCAGGCCACGAAGCCCTTCGGCTTGCGCGCAAGCAACGCCGTCATCTGCTCGTCGGTGAGTGTCTGCACGACGCGCTTCTCCAACTTGAGCAGCGGCAGCTCCAGACGCTCGGCGAGGTGCCCCTCCTCGTGGAGCCACCGGCAGAATGCGTTCAGGGCCTTGATGTAGGTGTTCACCGATACGGGCTTCACGTCGCGCTGTCGCATCTTCACGACGAAGCTCTGGAGCGATGACTTGGTGATGGGTGGCGCGTCGTTGCTCAGCGTTCGACGGAAGGCTTTGAACGCCGTTTCATACCAGTCGATTGTGTCAGGGGTGACGTTTTTCAGGTAGCGCCGCTCGTTCAGAAACTGCTCGAATAGCGTTGCCGAAGATGGAGACAGGAGGTCGACGTGGCATTCAACAACTGACGTAGACAGAGAGTCCATACGGGCTCCTTGCCCTCTGTCGAATTGGCTGTTTTGGTGTTGAAGTTGTTGCCGTGCAACAACTTTG
>Ga0075434_100002872_pt1 | contig 15281 bp, 15 predicted proteins | sample RhiMethybrSRZTD3_FD_75298 | JGI IMG/M metagenome (GOLD analysis project Ga0075434, IMG submission 75298) | Populus rhizosphere microbial communities from Tennessee, USA - Rhizosphere MetaG P. TD hybrid SRZTD3 | ecosystem: Host-associated > Plants > Roots > Rhizosphere > Soil | place: USA... | reverse complement strand
TTGACATGATGGACTGCGTGCTGCCCACACGCGCTGCGCGCCATGCATGTATCTACACGAGCCAAGGCCGCGTGCTGATCAAGAACGCGCGCTACGCCGAGGACGGGAAACCACTCGATCCGAACTGCTCTTGCAGTGTTTGCAGGCGCTACACCCGCGCGTACCTTCGGCACCTGTTCGCCGCGGGAGAATTCACTGCGGCCATCCTAGCCACCCACCACAATGTCCACTTTTACCTTGACTTAATGAGGCAAATCCGCGAGGCTATCGAGTTTGGGAATCTAGCGAAATTCTCATCCGAGGTGCAGGCGCGTTACGCCGCGGGTCCCGCGTAATGCGCTGCACGGGTTGAACGTCTGGCTCCTCGGAGAATCGCACAGAGAATCGAATCGGCAGGGAACGCGAGGGTGAAGTGACTCGCCCTTGGCGAATGGTCAGTATTCCCGGCAAGCGTGCGGTAAGTTCAAGGAAGGCGAGTTGTGCAAGCGATGATAGCGGCGATTTTCTGGCAGACCGGCACAGGCGGAGCGGGCAGCGGCTTGGGAATGTTCCTGCCCATGATTATCGTGATGGGCATTTTTTACGTGATGCTCATCTTGCCGCAGCAGCGGCAACGCAAAAAGACTCAGGCCATGCTGGCCGCGCTAAAAAACGGAGACAAAGTTGTCACCACCGGCGGCATCTATGGCACGGTGAGCGGAATTGACGGCGACACTGTGATTCTCAAGATCGCGGACCAGGTAAAAATTCGCATCGCGCGTTCCGCGATTGCGCAGGTGGAGGCGACAGAGGATGCCAAGTAAGCTCTGCCGCCGGTTAACGAATCAGGTTTTCTTTCAGCGGCCGCATCACGGCAATTCTGCAGTCGAAGTCGTGGCCGACTCCAATCACGGCGGAGTTCTAGCCGTCCTTTCTCATCATGAATCCTAATTTGAAGTGGAAAGCACTGTTCATCGCGGCGGTAATCCTTGTCTGTATTTATGGACTGCTCGGCTTGCCGACGTTCCCGACGTCGGTGGCGCAGATCAAGGACAACTTCGGCAAGCAGATCAAGCTGGGCCTGGACCTGCAGGGCGGCACGCACCTTGTTCTGCAAGTGCAGGTGCAGGAAGCCATCGCCCAGGAAACCGACCAGATGGTGGACCGGCTCACAAAACAGTTGCGCGACAAAAATATCCGCTACGACGAAATTCGCCGCGTAGACGATACTCACATTCTGGTGCGCAACGTGGATTCGTCGCAGGTTTCGGGGTTTCGCGACCTGATCCAGCAACAGTACGGCAACTTGTGGGACAGTGCTCCGTCGGGAGAGCAGTCAAGCTACACGCTCACGCTGAAAAACAGCGCCATCGCGCAGATTCAAGAAAGCACGATGACGCAGTCGCTCGAGACGATCGATCGCCGCATCAACGCGCTGGGCCTGACCGAGCCCACAATTCAGAAGCGTGGCCGCAACGCTTTCGAAATTCTGGTGCAGCTGCCGGGCGAAGGTGACCCGGGGCGCGCCAAAGCCGTGATCCAGGCTGGCGGCCAGCTGGAATTGCGTCTGGTAGAAGACCCGCGTACCTACCCATCGCAAACCGAAGCGCTCAGCTCGCACGGTGGCGTTTTGCCGCCGGGCACGGAATTAATGCAGGAAGATCCAAAGGGCCGGTCGGCCGCGACGCAAAATTCCACGGCCGACGCGTGGTATGTGGTGGAGCGCGCTCCGGTAGTGACCGGACGCGACTTGCGCAGCGCGACGGAATCGCGCAGCACCAACAATCCCGCGCAGTGGCAGGTGAATTTCATTTTGTCCGGAGAGGCTGCGCGGCGCTTTGGTCCTTTCACTGACGCGAACAAGGGCCGGCAGCTTGCGATTGTGCTCGAACACAAAGTGTACTCCGCGCCCGTAATCAACGGCCGAATCGACGACAACGGCATGATCGAAGGCAATTTCGGCCAGGAGTCGGCCCATGACCTGGCGCTGGTTCTGCGTGCCGGCGCGCTACCTGCCTCGATCAAATATCTGGAAGAGCGAACAGTTGGACCTTCGCTGGGCGCAGACTCCATTCGTCACGGTGTGCAGGCGTCGGTGTTGAGCTTGATCGTGGTCATGCTTTTCATGCTGTTCTACTACCGCATGGCCGGAGCGAACGCCGTGGTCGCGTTGCTGCTGAATCTGATTATCTTGCTGGCGGCACTGGCCTATTTCGGCGCAGTGCTCACGTTGCCCGGCATTGCCGGCGTGATTTTGACGATCGGCATGGGCGTAGACTCTAACGTTCTGGTGTTCGAACGCATCCGCGAGGAACTGCGCAATGGGAAGTCGGCGGCTTCAGCCGTGTCCGCGGGATTCGACAAGGCATTTCTGACCATTATCGACACGCACGTCACAACCGTTGTCTCCGCGTTCTTTCTTTTTCTGTTCGGCACCGGCCCGATCCGCGGATTCGCGATCTCGTTGACCATCGGTCTAATCGCCAACGTATTCACGGCGATTTACGTATCCAAGACGATTTTCCAGTATCACCTGGCCAAGATGGACCGTCAGGCGGAGCTCAGCATTTAGCGGTTCGGGCCGTGTACTAGGACTGGCAAGAGAGTTCTACCACTACCTTATGGGAAGAACGCTGTATTGGTTCTAGACCGTTGTTTGAAGGACGATAGCCGGCTGCTGCCGTCCTGAGCGCTCGAGTTTGCCACAGCGGGCCGGGAACAAACCGGAACTCGCTGGAGTCTAAGGAAGGGAAGCAAAACCGGAATGATCGAGTTCTTCAAAGAGCCCAACATCGACTGGATGGGCAAGGCCAAGTATTTCTATGCGTTAAGCGCTATCCTCCTGCTCGCCGGCTGGGTTTCGATTTTCTCCAAAGGCGGCCTGTACTACGACATCGACTTTAAGGGCGGCACCAACGTTGATGTGCGATTCAGCCAGCCGCACAGCACGGACGATATTCGCAAGGCGCTCAATGCGCAAGGCCTCGGGAAGAGCGAGATTCAGGCCAGCGGCAGCGGTGCGCTGGGCGCGGGAACGTCGAAAGAGTTTCTGATTTTCGTGGAGCAAAAGACCGGTGGTGACCAGCAGGCCGCGGAAGATGCCAGCAAGGCCCAAGTATTGACAGCTCTCAATGCCGCGTATGGCCCGGGCAGTTTTGAGGTCCTAGGCACGGCTGTCGTTGGTCCGAAAGTTGGCGCCGAGCTGCGCCGTCAGGCAGTGTTCGTTACCCTCTATGCTTTGGGCGGGATGCTGTTATATATTGCCTTCCGATTCGAGTGGGTCTTTGGGGCAGCGGCCGTCCTGGCGGTCTTCCACGACGTTCTGATCACGTTGGGATTTTTCTCTCTGTTGCACTTTGAAATTTCGCTGACGGTCATCGCGGCCCTGCTCACGCTCGTTGGTTATTCGATGAACGACACCATCGTGATTTTCGACCGCGTTCGCGAGAACAACCGTTTGCTGCGTAAGGAAGATTTCGCGCAGATCGTTAACAAATCCATCAACCAAACGTTGTCGCGAACGATACTTACCAGCGGTCTGACTTTTCTCACCGTGCTCGTGCTTTTCATCATGGGCGGCCAGGTGCTTCGCGCGTTCTCCTTTGCCCTGGTGGTGGGGATTGTGGTAGGAACGTACTCCAGTTTTGGGATTGCTGCGCCGCTTGTGGTCTGGTGGCATCACTGGAAGGACCAGGGAGCAGCTACAGCAGGAACCGGACCCGCAGCCGGCAATAAGCCCCGGAATGGCGAGACCAGCACAGCGCGTCTTGCCCCCGCCGGGAGGAGGTAGGGACTATGTTCGAGGAAATGGTAGTTTCGAGCCCTAAGGGAAAAGCAACCAACAAGCCGTGGACGGTGATTTTGTCCGGCGTGGTGCAGGCCACGTTTCTCGCGGTGCTGATCCTGATTCCGTTGATTTACACGGAAGCTCTGCCCAAGGCCAGTTTGGCAACGCTGCTGATTGCGCCGCCTCCGCCGCCGCCACCACCGCCACCGCCGGCGGCGACTCCGATCGTTAAGGTGAAGCCGCAAGTCCACCTGATGGACGCCGGCAAGCTGGTGGCTCCGAAGGCGATTCCGAAGGAAGTGAAAATCATTAAAGAAGAAGCCGAGCCCGATCCCGGCATGATGGGAGCTGCGGGTGGCGTACCGGGTGGTGTTCCCGGCGGCCAGATGGGCGGTGTAATCGGTGGTGTCATCGGTGGAGTGGGCGCTGCGCCGCCGCCTCCCAAGGCGAATCCGGGCCGCATCAAGCAGGGCGGCGCCGTCACGCAGGCTTCCTTGATCAACAAAGTGCAGCCGAATTATCCGCCGCTCGCGCGGCAGACCCGCATCTCGGGAACCGTGCGCCTGCACGCCATCATCTCCAAGGATGGTTCGGTGCAGCAGCTCGAAGTGCTGTCTGGGCATCCTTTGCTGGTGCAAGCCGCGCTGGACGCCGTTCGCCAATGGCGCTATCGCCCAACGCTTCTCAACGGAGAGGCTGTGGAAGTCGACACCACGATTGACGTGATCTTCTCTTTGAACCAGTAGTATCCAGCAGTAAACGGGGCGCCGCGCGAGTCGTGGGACATGCGGGGCGCTCCGCGCAGCAAGTTCGGTAACAAAGTTTCGTTGGCGCACGGCGCCACAGCGCCGCCAGCTACACGCAACTAATCAAGTCAAGGATGGCCGTCTAGCGGCCAGTCTTAAGGAGCAAAACGAATGGTAGCCACTTTGTATGTTTACGCCGCCATGTTGCTGCAGACGCCCCCTGCTTCCAGCTGGGACCTGCGCAGCATGTGGTCGCAGATGAGCTTTCTGCCCCGCGCGGTTGTGATCACCCTGTTCGTCCTTTCCATCTACTCTTTTGGCGTGATGATTGATCGCGCGCTGATGTATAGCGCCGCGCGCAAGCAATCGCGCATCTTCGTTCAGCAGGTCGCCGGCGCCCTCAAGGACGGCAAACTCGACGAAGCGATCGCCATCGCGGAGCGCAACAAAAAGAGCCACATCGCCAAGGTGGTGGCCACCGGCTTGAGCGAATTCCAGTCCGCATCACAACAAGTCTCCGATTCGGACGTCGTCGAAGCGGCCAAGCGTGGTCTCGAGCGCTCCGTCGCCATCGTCCACGCCGAAATGAAGCGCGGCCTCTCCGCCCTTGCCACCATCGGTTCGACGGCTCCGTTCGTCGGTCTGTTCGGCACCGTGGTCGGCATCTTGAACGCGTTTAAGGGCATCGAGCAGAGCCACGCGACCGGTCTGTCGGCCGTCGCCGGCGGTATCGCGGAAGCGCTCGTAACCACCGCGCTCGGCTTGATCGTTGCCGTGCCCGCCGTATGGGCCTACAACTATTTCACCAACCGCGTCGAAGCGTTCGACGTTGAGATGGACAACTCCTCGATGGAATTGATCAACTACTTCATTCTCCGCCGCGGCGCGACCAAGAAGTAGGGGTTCAGGGAAAAGGAGGCTGACATGGCGAAAGCCGGTCATACAGAAGGCGGACGGTACAAACCGCAAGCGGGCAGCCAGATGGCGTCGCCAAACGTTATTCCCATGGCTGACATCATGCTCGTTCTCTTGATCATCTTCATGGTGGTCACGCCCATGTTGCAGAAAAACAAGCCGGTGGACCTGGCGCGCACCAACACCGCGCGCGACATGCAGGACGCCGACAAGGAAGACGCGGTTGTCGTCGCGGTCACTCGTGATGGCAACATCTTCCTTGCCAATACGCAGGTCGCGAAAGCCGATTTGACCCAACAGGTGAAGGACCGACTTTCCAACAAGACGGACAAGACGGTCTATCTCAAGAGCGATGCCCGCGCCAAGTACGGCGATGTGGTGGCTGTGGTGGACGAGATTCGTGGCGCAGGTGTGGATCAACTCGGTTTGCTGACTGACCGTAATGAAAAGGCGACTCCCGCTCCTCCAGCTTTGGCCGAGACCAAGACCCCGGCCGCCGACTGAGGCTACGGCCGGTTACCATTCCGTTCGAAGCAGTTCCGTGATGCGCTGGCTCCCACCCGGCGCATCGCGACAGCTTCAGTCCTTCGCAGGGACTGGCTGATAGGAGACTCGCAATGGGGATGCAAGTAGGAGACCACAAGAGCGGTGCGATTGCGGAAATGAATGTCGTTCCGCTGATCGACATCCTGCTCGTGCTGTTAATTATTTTTATGGTGATCACGCCGCTGACGCCCAAAGGCTTGGACACGCTGGTTCCGCAGCCCAACCCGAACCAGCAGCAGAACCAGGATTTGGAAAACAAGACGGTTGTGGTGCAGGTCACCAAGGATAACAAGGTCAAGATCAACAACGAAGATTCCTCCTGGGAAGGCCTGGGTCCGCGCATCGAACAGATTTTTAAAGAGCGCGCGGAAAAGGTGGCGTTCGTCAAGGGCGACAATGACATCCAGTTTCAGGAAGTCGCTCGCGCCATTGACATCATGCGCTCTGCGGGAATCGACAAGGTTGGCTTGATTACCGCCAAACTGGAAGCGGGGCAGTAAACCCGTCGGGGCCGTGCTCGCGGCCCGCCGGTTTTCCGCCAGAGTTTTGGTTTCAGGGTCGGTACGCGCAAAGCTCTGAGACATCAGGGTTGTGAGAGTCCTCCTCGCCGGGTCATTTTCTTTGCGAGGTGGATTATGGGAATGCAGGTCGGCGATTCGAAGGGCGGCGTTTTTGTAGAAATGAATGTCGTGCCGCTCATTGACATCCTTCTGGTGTTGCTGGTGATCTTTATGATCATTCCGCACCAGCAGAAGGGGCTCGATGCATCGATTCCTCAGCCCGCAACGCAGCCCGAACGTCTCCCAGCCCCGGAAACTGTAATCGTGGTGCAGGTGCTGTCGAACGGCGAATTGCGAATCAACCAGGAACCGGTCGCTTGGGACGAGTTGGCGAATCGTTTGGAAGCAATTTACAAACAGCGCGCCAACAAAGTCGCCTTTATTCGCGGTGACGCTCCGGTAGAGTTCGCGCAAGTGGCCAGAGTGGTAGATGTCATGCACGGTTCCGGAATTTCAGTGGGCTTGCTGACTCCAGGACTGGAACAAAGTCGTTGATTGTGATGGAATAGCCCGCGCAGGGCTTATCCGACTTCTCTCGTGGGGATGGACGCTTCGATGAATCATGCACCGGTTGCAAACACGGCCCTTCCGCGGTCCGCATCTTCTTTCCGGCAAGCCGCGGCGTTTCTTACGCTGTTGCTCGTCGCGGCCGGTTTCTCCGGTTGCGACAAGTTGAAGGCGCGCGATCTTCTCAACAAAGGCGTGACCGCTTTCAAGAACGGCCAGTACGATGCGGCCGTCGAAGACTTCAAGCAGGCCAAGGATCTCGATCCCACGCTGCTCAACGCGCGTCTCTATCTGGCCACCGCCTACGCCAGCCAGTACATTCCCGGCGCACCTTCTGAGCAGAATCGCAACATCGGCAGACAGGCCGTTCAGGAATTCAAGGACATTCTCAAAGATAGTCCCGACAACCTCAATGCCATCGATGGCATTGGCTCTATTCTCTTCCAGATGGCCGGCACACCGTACGAACCGAAACTTTTTGAGGAATCGAAGACCTACCACCAGAAGCACATCCAGTTGAAGCCCGAGGATCCCGAGCCTTACTACTGGATCGGCGTCATCGACTGGACCCTGGCATTCCGCGCTAACGGCGAAATTCGTAAAGACTACAACGAGAAGAACATTCGCAAGCAGATCAAAGACACCGATCCGCTTCCCGCATCGGCTCGCGCCGACTACGTTGCCAAGTACGGCAGTCTGATTGACGAAGGCATCTCCGATCTGCAAAAAGCGATTCAATTGCGTCCGGACTACGATGACGCCATGGCGTATCTGAACCTGCTCTATCGCCGCAAAGCCGATACTGTGGAAAGCGCCAGCGAACGCGCCGACTACCAGAAGCAGGCCGATGATCTGGTAGACAAGGTCAAGGAAGTGAAGCAAAAGCGCGCGTCCCAGCCGACTCCGACGACCTAATCAGCCGTCGTCAACTTCAGCATTTTCCGCAACGGGGCATCTTCGGATGCTCCGTTTCTTTTGTTCCTCGCCTCCTGAGTCGGCTCGCCCTTCTTGCCTGACCGGCGTAAACTATTAGGATTATGTCCGGGTCGGCCAACTTGCCGTTGCAGTTCAATCGCGACCGAACCGAGCGCCAGCTTGACGCCCGTCTGGCCGAGCTTCTGGACAAACTGAAGAAGAATCGTCCCGCGGACGACCCCTGGCTGGTTCGCCGCGCTTACGAAATCGCCGCCGAAAGGCACCGCGACCAGCTTCGCCGTTCGGGCGAACCTTACCTCACGCACCTGCTGGAAGTTGCGCATATCCTCGCTGACATGCGTATGGATGCCACCACTCTAAGCGCGGCTCTTCTCCACGACGTTATCGAGGATACCGAGTTTCCGGTATCGCGCATTCAAGAGCGCTTCGGAGACGAAACGGCCCGGCTGGTGGAAGGCGTCACCAAAATCGGCCGCCTTAGCATGGCCAGCGCGGAAACCCGACAGGCCGAGAACGTGCGCAAGATGGTGCTGGCCATGGTCAACGACGTTCGCGTCGTGGTGGTCAAATTGGCGGACCGCCTGCACAACATGCGCACCATTCAGTATCTGGAGCCCGCCAAACAGCAGCGTATTGCCCGCGAAACTTTGGAGATCTATGCCCCCATCGCTCACCGGCTCGGCATGGGCATCATACGCAACGAACTGGAGGATCTATCCTTCCGCGTCCTCGAATCCGAGTCCTTTCTCGCGCTGCAGAAGGAAGTTACCGAACAGCAGCCCGTTCACCAGCGCTTTCTTGAGGAAGTGCAGGCCACGATTCGTTCGAAGCTGGTGGAAAATGGCATCCCCGCCGAGCTCGAAGCGCGTGTAAAAGGCCTTTATTCGTTGCACCGCAAGATCCAGCGCCAGCAGCGAGGCCTCGAGCAGGTTTACGACTTGCTGGCCGTTCGCGTCATCACCGATAACGAACGCAACTGTTACGCAGCGCTCGGCGTAGTCCATCACATCTGGCGCCCCGTGCCCGGCCGGTTCAAGGACTACATTGCCATGCCGCGGCCCAACCTTTACCAGTCGCTGCACACCACGGTGATTCACGCCGGGCAGGCCTTTGAGGTTCAGATTCGCACTCAGGATATGCATCATATCGCGGAGGAAGGCGTCGCCGCTCACTGGAAATACAAGGACGGCAAGCCCGCCGGCGACGACGACCAGCGCATCACGTGGATGCGCCAATTGATCGAGTGGTCCCAGGAATTGCAGGAGCCGGGTGAATTCCTAACGACTCTCAAAGTCGACCTTACCCCGAACGAAGTCTACGCTTTTACTCCCAAAGGCCGCGTGTTGGAGCTTCCCGCCGGCGCGACTCCGGTGGACTTCGCCTATGCCGTTCACACCGAGGTTGGCCATCAATGTGTCGGAGCGAAAGTCAACGGCCATATGGTTCCCCTGCGCCATGAGATTTCCAGCGGCGATGTGGTCGAAATCCTCACGCAAAAGGGCCACGGCCCGAGCCGCGATTGGCTGAGCTTCGTTAAATCGTCCGGCGCTAAAAGCAAGATTCGTCATTGGATCAATGTTCATGAACGCGAAGAGGCCACGGAGATGGGCCGCCGCCTCCTCGAAAAGGAATCGCGCGCTTTTGGACGCAGCCTCAAAAAGATTGAAGAAGCCGAATTGCAAAAAGCTGCGGCTGATTATGGCCTCTCCAAAGTGGAGGATCTCTTCGCCGCCGTCGGTTTCGGAAAATACTCCGCGCGCCAGGTTCTGACCAAAGTGGTCGGCGAAGGCATCAAGCCTGCCGAATCGACCGACGACAGCAAGCCCACTCTCGTCAAGACCGTCAAACGCATGTTGGGCATCGGTGAAGCCCCTCTTGTCGTTAAGGGCCACGACGACCTGCTGGTCTTCCGCGCGAAATGTTGCAATCCCATCCCGGGCGATGAGATTGTCGGCTACATTACCCGCGGCCGCGGAGTTGCCGTGCACACTCGTTCCTGCCCCAACGTGCAAAATCTTCTTTACCAGTCCGAACGTCGCATCGCCGTCGAGTGGGGCGGCCAGAGCGCGGCCACCTTCCCGATCCAGCTTGCGATTCGCGCCAAAGACCGCGCTGGACTCCTTGCCGAAATCACTGCCGTCATTAGCGGCGCCGGTTCCAACATTCGTAATCTGGAAAGCCGCCCGGATCGCCTCAATGCTCGTATCGAGGCCAGCCTGGAGATTGTCGACCGGCGCCAGCTTGAAAGCATTCTCGCCAACATTCGCAAAATCTCCGGCGTGCACGGGGTAGAGCGCGTCTATCAGGGGACCGCCGAATAAATTCGTCCCCACCTGTACCATCGGGCGGGTGCCCACCACGGCACAGTTCACCGCCACAGCGCTCGCCGCCTTCTAAAATAGGTACATGAGAAGAACGCAGTATCTTCCGCTGGTTCTGCTTTTGGCTTCGATTTTCGCCGGGTGCAAATCGCATCCACTCACCGATTACCGCCCGCTCGATAAGGCCGGCATGTGGTCCAGCACCATGGAAGACTTGAAGAAATTGAATGTGAGCGATGCCGAGATCGGCCAACTGGTCGCTCTCAAAAATGCCGGTGTGAGCGATGACATGTGCTTGTCGCTGGTCCAAGCGGCCCATGATCATCAGCATCCCTTTGCGAGCGGTGCCTCCGCCGGCAGCCTCAACCGTGCCGGCTTCTCCGACGAACAGATTCTCGATATCGCCCGCAACGATCAGCTAGACGCCCTCAGCGGCGACGCCGTCATGCTGCGCCTGATCGGCCTTTCCGACCCCACGGTTCAGCTGATTCTGCAGCGCCGCATGAAAAAACTCACAACCCTGTCCAGCGCTGAAATCGGCCGCTTGAAAAACACCGGCCTTTCCGAAAAAGAGATTGTCGCTCGCATCCAGAACGGCATGACCGATGCGCAGGCCGACGCTGAGGCTGCTGCCAGGGAGCACGCCCGCGCACATTCCGGCACCGGTTTCGTGCGCGTTCACGGTCGCCGCCGCTAGTACAAAGAAGTTTGCTCCGTCTCACCGCCCCGCTTTGCGCGATGAGATCGCGCCGTTACAATGAATTTGTGACGCGCGTCCCGCCACAACCGGTCTCTCCTCCCGCCGTCTTGCTGACTCTTTTTTTTGCTATTTGCTGGCTCGCGGGTTGTGCGGCTCCTCTGGGTCCCGGCTACGTGGTCCAGCAGCAGGAAATTCGCGTCAGCTTTTCCTCGCAGCCCCAGCCGCGTCTCCAGATATCCGCAAAGTACCGCCTGCAAAACACCGGTAACCAGCCTCTCGACTCTCTTGACGTTCGCTTGCCGGGTGGCCGCTTTCGCCCGGACTCGTTTCAGTTTTCGTGGGACGCCGCTCCGCTCTCGCACAATGTTTCGCCCGACAATCCGCGCGACACCGAACTCCGATTCGCCGAACTCTGGAAAGCTGGTGAGGCTCATACTCTGGAGCTCTCCTCTGAATTCGCCTCCGCCACCGGGGACGACGCTTTGAGTTTTTCTGCGGATGCGTTCTATCTTCCTGCGCAAGGCTGGACTCCCCAACTTCCGCAAGCGCGTGGCGTCTTTGGCTTCGGAGGCGTTCCTCCGCAACAGTGGCCGCTCGTCGTCACCCTGCCTTCTGAATTTCTGGTACACGCCAGCGGCGACGCCACGAAGCGCTCTGTGAAAGGCGGAAGGGTCCAATACTCTTTTCGACAGACGTCCGCCGATCTCAATCCGTTTATCATCGCGGGGAAATATGCGGAAACGCGCCAGACCATCTCGCGAGGTCAGATCGTGCATATCTGGACCCGCGGCAAAACCGACGCTGCCCAACTCAGCGATTTGGGCGCATCCCTGGGGCGGACCCTGGCCACCTATGAGGCCTTGTTTGGAGCTCAGCCCAAGTCGCGCTCGCCGCTTTGGATTGTTGAGTGTCCCGTGGCGGCTGGTTGTATTTCCCGGCGTGAAACGAGCTACGCCGCTCTGCTCTATGGAAAAGAGGCTTCCCGTTCGGCGGAATTGATTTCCCGCGATTCCGTGCTCATCGATCCTCGCATCGGCGCCACCTCGATTGAAACGTCGGCCGGTCCCGCCTTTGCTGCAGGTTGGCTCGGCTATGGGCAGAATCCCGGCTTCTACGAACAGCAGCCCCCGGTATCAGCGTTGCCCGCTTTCGCCGCCGCGCTTGCCCGCGAAGCAGAGGCAGGCGCCGCAGTCCGTTCCGAAATCATCCAGCGCGCGCTCGCCGCGGTTCCCGATCCCGCGCCGCTTTCTTCTAACGCCGATCCCGCGGTGGTACGCGCCAAAAGCCTGCTGCTGTTTTACGCGCTTCGCGACAAAGTCGGCTCCGACGCTTTTCAAAAAGCCATTCAGCACATGCTCTATGCTCGCCAAGCCCGCGGTTTCGATGTCACTGATCTGATTGCATCGCTTGAGCAGGAATCGCGTCAGCCCGTCGGGCCTTTTGTCCGCCAGTGGATCAAGCGCCCCGGCTTACCGGCCGAATTTCGCAGTCGCTATACGCGGTCCGCTTTGCAGCAGCAATCCTCTCTCTAGGAGACGACACGATGAAAGACGTGGTGTTCACCGACAAAGGCCCGAAACCGATCGGACCCTATTCCCAAGCCATCAAATCCGGCGGTTTTCTTTTCGCATCGGGCCAGGTCGCCCTCGATCCTCGCACCAACGAATTTCTCTCCGGCGACATTCGTCAGCAGACAGAGCGCTCCCTCGAAAATATCAAAGGCATTCTGGAAGCCGGAGGCGTCAATCTTCACCACGTCGTGAAGACCACTGTTTTCTTGAAGGACATGAATGATTTCGCGGCGATGAATGAGGTTTACGGAAAATATTTCACGTCCGCGCCGCCTGCGCGTTCCACCGTCCAGGTCGCGCGGCTTCCCAAGGACGCTCTCGTCGAAATCGAAGTCATCGCCTCGTTATAAATGGAACGGGTAGGAACGGACGCGCACAACCAGAAATCCGGGGTGCTTTCACTTTGAACTTTGTAAGACTTGCCCTGAGTTTCGAAAGGTCGACTTTGAACTGCCCTTATGGTTTGTCCGGGCTTTGCAGCGCTTCATATAACGCCACGCCGGTGGCCACTCCGGTAATGATCATTGCGATCAACAAGAACCGGCTGCGGCCTGCGCGCAGTGGCGGCCTGCCTCCGCGCGTCCCCGCGCCTTGCGGTCCTTGTCCCGCCGCTTCGGCTGCATAGTACGCATCCGGATCGAGAATCACCCGGTAAGACATGCCTTCGGGCACAAACTGCGTTTCGTCCTCAACCGTGATTGCCAGCGAGCCACGATTGCTGCGCACGCGCAGCTCCTTGTCGTTCACGTAGGTAACCTGTCCGACTGTGGGCTCGTCGGTCTTGGCGCGAATATTCGCTTTCGAAGCGTGCAGCACAAACGCGGCGGCGTTTGCCGTGGAAAAAATTACCGTGCCGCTCATCAACCTCGCTGCCGGAGTCTTCCCTTGCAGTTCCGCAACGTCGACGGCGCTCGCTCCGGACAACATCAATCGCGCGGCTCCCGCACGAACCTGAATACTTCCCAATTTTTCGGTGCTGAGGTGGTCTCCAACAAAAACTGTGGAACCAACCGAAGCCGTGGCCGCGCCAATACGCGCACCCGACGCTGATGTTACCGTTCCAATGGCGGGGGCGGGGGCGCCACTGACCGGCAACGCGAAGAGCGAAAGAGACACCACAACAGCAATCACTGCTTGTGGGCGAGACATCACCGCCTCCGTGAGAGGGCCACAATCAGAATACCCATGGCGTCCGCAACCGTCAATCGCATTTCATTCGGGAAGGTTCCCTAGCGTCGAATTTGTATGATGAATTTTCATAATCACTGTATGCCCACACTGTTACAATGCGGTGACATCATGGCGGACTGGAAACAGATTACGGCGCGCATTCGCCGCGCCCGCGGCAGCAAGGATCCGGCGGGACAGCTGACACTTCTCTACGAAAAGACCAAGGATGCGATGGTGGCGTTCGAACTGGGCCGCCACTTTGAAATTGTGCGAGAGCCTGCGCAGGCGATTCAGTGGTACCAGTCCGCCTATTCCCGCTTTCGTCGCGGCGATTGGAAAACGAAATCGGGTGAAGCGATCGCGCGGCTAGGCGGGGAACTTCCCGTAGAACCGCAGCCGAAAGGCATTAACAAAGCGCCCGCGCTCGAAGCTACGCTAGCCACTGTCGTGACTGCTCCCGAGCCTGCCCTTCCATTCGAACAGAATGCCGAGGCGTTTGAATCGCTCGTCGCCGTCGGCTCTGTCAATCCTCCTGCCGAGGCTCCGGCATCTGATGCCGCGCCCGGCGACAAGAAACGTCGCCGCCGCGGCCGTCGCGGTGGCCGCAACCGCAACCAAAAAGCTTTAACCTCACAAGCTTCGGTGAATTCCGCGTCGCGTCCTCATCGTGAGCGTGTACCGGCTGCTGTCGAGCCGGTGGAAATCGCGCCACCACGTTCGGCGGATGCGCGGTCCATTCCGCGCGTCCCCGTGGAGCAGCTTCCTGAGTCTGCATCTTCCGGCGTGCGCGGCCGTTTCGGCGATCCCGGTCTTTCCTCGCGTTTGTCGCTGTTGGAAATGCAGCTCCGCCGGCTGCTCACTTGTTCGCCGGTAAAACTCGATCACGCCGATCATGCTCCAGCCGGCCCCGGCGTTTTCGTACTAACCGATGACGACATGACTACTTATTATCATGTAGAGGCCTGCGACACTCTACGCATAGCAATCGGTACGCTTGCGAAAACGGGTGCCACTCGCCGCGGCAATCTCAATTTGAAACCGCTGCTTGCGGAGAACCTTGGCATTCCCGAAGCTCGTGTCTCGAAGTATCTTGCCGACCACTGCGTCGTCCGTTGGCTGCAACTCGACGAAGGTGCGCCGCAATTTGCCCACTTCGCCGTGGCCGTTCTGCGCCCCCTTCTGAATGAGTAGCTTCTCGACCGTCGCACCCTATCCGTAACCCCTTCTAACCCCATTCGGTTGGTCCCGCTTAACCCGCAATTCCGCCGCTCAACCCTGCTTTTCCACCGTCCAATGCAACTTCCTTCCCTCTAGCCTTCCTTTCCTGCAAGCTATACAAGCCGAAAGACTTAGGCCGATAACGCTGGGCGTGTTATCGTTAAAAAGTAGCCTGCTGGGGGCATTCCTACGGGTTTCAGGGTTTCTGGGTTTGTACTTCCAAACCCAGAGGTGAAGAAGTTGTACTTACAAACCCTGAGCCTAATCAGGCTGCTTTGCATCAAACATTTTTCGTTTCATGAACCGGCTCTGCGAGCCCTTGTAC
>Ga0075434_100002864_pt1 | contig 15300 bp, 15 predicted proteins | sample RhiMethybrSRZTD3_FD_75298 | JGI IMG/M metagenome (GOLD analysis project Ga0075434, IMG submission 75298) | Populus rhizosphere microbial communities from Tennessee, USA - Rhizosphere MetaG P. TD hybrid SRZTD3 | ecosystem: Host-associated > Plants > Roots > Rhizosphere > Soil | place: USA... | reverse complement strand
CTCTTCGATCTGCGCGAGTTCCGCCAGCAGCGCATCGCGCCGCGCGAGCAGCCGCTTGTGCGCGTCGCGCGTGCCTGCCGAACCCGGCAACGCAAGCCAGACGCCCAGCAACCCAATCGCAAGCGCAAGTCCCAACGCCACGTACCGCGGTATCGAACTATGCACCGGCAGCCCGTTCACCTGCATCCGCAGCGTTCCGCCGGCCGCTATTCCCGGACCGCTCGCAAGCAGGAACGTCGCGCCGTCGTCGCCTTTCACGTCGCCCACGGACGAGAACTGCGGGGAACTGAAAGACAACGGCCCGAGCTTCTGGGCGGCAACCGTCACCTGCTCGAGCGGCACGGGCCACTTCTGTTCGAGTGTGATCGAGGATGCGCTGAACGGCATCTGGAAGGCGACCTGCACGTTGGTCGCGCCAGATGCAAATGGGCCCGTGATGGTGATCCTCGACCCCGCAACAGTCGCCTGCGGCGAGGAGCCTTCGAGCGGCGATGCGCCCGCGGCACCTTTCGGCAAATCGATGATGAGCGGCCCGCCGATGTCCACCCGCGCACGTGCGTTGTTGACGATCTCGAGGATATAGAACACGCGCATGAGATCGTCGGGAAATTCGAAGATGATGCGGCTGTTGCCGCCGAGCACGACCTGGCCCTTCACCGGAGGAGCTGCGGCAGCTTCCGCTTCCTCCTTCTTCCGCCGCGCGGCAACATCCGCGAGGCCGGCGACGAGGATGACGCGCAGGCCGCCGGAGGGCGGAACAACGAAGCTGTCCGATTGCAACCGCTCGCCCTTCACATCAGCCTCGGCGCGCCCGTTAGCCCCCGCGGGCAGCCCTTTGAATTCGGCGCGTCCCTGCTCGTCCGTGACGGCTTTCTTCGTCTCGCCGTTAACGGTCACCGAGACCTGCTGGCCGACGACGTTGTTGCCAAGCGCCTCACGCACGACGCGAACGGTGACCGTTCCTGTCTGCAGCTCGCCGGCCGGGATGGCTTTGCCGTTGATCACGGATGGATCCGGCATGTTGATCTGCGCGAACGCAGAGCCCCCGAACCCCAGAACGAGAACCGCCCAACCAGCGAACCGACCGAAGCAACGGACCGCCGGCATCACCAGTCACCCAACTGATAGCCACAGCCCTTGCAGAACCGCGCGTCGGGATCGTTCGGCGTGCAGCACGACAGGCACAGCTTCGTCGTGGTCGCGGGTACGGCAGGCGGCTGTTGGGGCTGTTCCGGCTTTTTCACGTGCACACGCTTTTCGATCTCTGCCTCGATTGCCTGGCGATAGCTCGTGCCCGCATCGAGCTGACGAATCAGGCCCGCGGCGCGCGCGCGCAGCCGCGCACTCATCTCCGCAAAGTCCTTGTCCGATACCTTGCCCATCGCGTGGTCGAACTCCAGGTCCTTGATCGATCGCAGCACCAGCGACTTCTCACGCTCGAGCGCCGCGCGCGTGCGGCCGCCGAAGATCTGGGGACCCGCCGGCTCGTCGAGCCCGGACAGCGGCGAGAACATGCGCCACGCGGCCGCACCGACCGCCGCCGCGCCGAAGATGATCAGGCTCAGAAGGATAATGCCCGCGGGCGACTGTCCTTCGGACAGAAAGACGACGATGGTCGCGCCCACCAGGCCGGCGAGCGTGAAGAACTGCCAGGGCTGAAGCGGTTGAGAATCAGTCGAGGTCGCGGAGCTCATCTTCCAGGCGAGCGTTGATCGAAGGATCCAGTGCTGCGTCGCCGCCGGCGGTGGCGACCCTCGGCGCATCGGACCAGCGTCGCGCCGTCACAACGATGGCGATCAGGCCCACAACACCGGCGACGTACGGGAACGCCCATGCAACACGATTGAAGCCCTGGTCGATCGGCGCGGTGAGCACCGCCTGGCTGCCGAAATCCTTCACGAACGCGGCAATGATCTGGTCGTGATCTTTCCCCTCGGCGAGATAGGCCGCGAGCTTCTCCTCCTGCGCCTTGTGGCCGGAGCAGTTCAACATGCCGCAGGATCCAACCGGCAACCGGCAGCCGCACGTGCAGATGATCTCGTTTTCGATCTGTCTCTGGAGCGCGCTCTTCTGCTCGACCGGCACGGTCTGCTGCGCAAGCAGCGTTGACGGCCACAGCAGCATTGCCAGCAGCAGCATCGACGCGGTCGCGGCGCTCGCCGGCAGGCTCGCGAGCGCGAAGGAGAAGACTGTTTCCGGCAGCAGCGCGATGCCCGTTCCGATCGCCAGTACGCCAAAGCCCGCCCACACCCAGTCCACGAGCGGGTTGATGTGAATCCCCATGCTCGCGCTCTGCTCCTCGACGCTGAACGCCGGCATGACGAGATACACGTCCTCGGCGAAGCCGCGGCGGATGGCCACTTCGGTCGTCGGCTCCTCCTCGTGCTTACGGTAGAACCAGCGCGCCGGATACATCCGCGCGATTTCCTTTCCATCGCGCAGCACGGTCGTATCCGCCGTGATCATCTGCTTCTGGCCGTCGTCGCTGACCTTCACGGCGTTCAGCCGCACGATGAAGTCGCCCACCTGCGCCTGCTGCCCCGGTTTCAGGGTTACGTCCTCTTCCTTGCTGAAACCGTTGCCGGCGAAACCCAGGAAGATGAGAACAACTCCAACGTGGATGATGTAGCCACCGTAGCGGCGCTTGTTGCGCGCGACGAGACCGATCGCGGCGGTCAGGATGTCGGTTCCAGTGGCGCCCTGGCGCACGCGCGCCCCCCGCCAGAATTCCTGCACGATGGTGCCGACGACAAACGCGCTGAACGCGAAGCAGATGCCGGACGCCCACACACGAACGCCGAGCGCGACGACGGCAACGCCGACGGCGAGGGCGCACGCGACTGGAATCATGAAGGAATCGCGCAGGTTGATCAGCGTCGATTTCCGCCATGCCGTCAACGGCCCGTAGCCGGTGAGGAACAGGAGGATGAGGCCGATCGGCAGCATCCATTTATTGAAGAATGGCGGCCCCACGGTCAGACGCTCGCCTGTCACTGCCTCGCTCAGCGTCGGGAACATCGTCGCGAACAGGACGAAGAGCGCGGCGAACAGCAGGATCCAGTTGTTGACGAGGAAGGCCGCTTCGCGCGACACCCACGAGTCGAGCTCGTTGCGGGAGCGCAGGAGCGGCAGGCGGTAGATCACGAAGCCGAAACTGATCGTGACGATCGCGACCATGAAGCCGGTGAACATTCGCGCCAGCGCAATGTCCTCGCCGAAGGCGTGCACCGACTGGACGACGCCCGACCGCGTCATGAACGTGCCGAAGATGGTCAGGAAGAACGTGATGATGACGAGCGACACGTTCCAGACGCGCAGCATGCCGCGCTTCTCCTGCACCATGACCGAATGCAGGAACGCGGTGGCCGTGAACCACGGCAGCAGCCCGGCGTTCTCGACCGGATCCCAACCCCAGTAACCGCCCCATCCGAGCTCTTCGTACGCCCAGATCATTCCGAGCATCAGGCCGAACGACAGGCAGAACCACGCGATCATCGTCCAGCGGCGGACGGCACGCAGCCACGAATCATCGAGGTAGCCGGTGATGAGCGCCGCCATGCCGAACGCGTACGGGATCGTCAAGCCGACGAAGCCGAGGTACATCGTCGGCGGATGGATCGCCATGTAAAAGTTCTGGAGGAGCGGATTGAGTCCACGCCCGTCGGTCGGGTTCGCCGTGACGAACGTGTCGAACGGGTTGTTGTGGATCACCATCAGGAACAGGAAGAACATCTCGACGATCGAGATGATCGCCACTACGTAGGGGATCAACTCGCGATGACGTTCCCTGTTCACATAGACGGCGGTGCTGCCGAAGATCGACAGCAGGAAGACCCAGAACATGATCGAACCGTCGAGCCCGCCCCAGTAGGACGTGATCTTGTAGAAGAGAGGCTGGACTGCGTCGGAGTAGTGCTGGACGTACTTGATGCTGTAGTCGCCCGTAACGAACGAGTAGACCATCACTGCCGACGCCGCAACCATCACAGCGGCCGTCAGGTAAAACGCGCCGACGCCGCTTTCAATCAGCCGGCGTGAACGCCGGCGCGCGCCCGCGATGGAAATCGACGCGGCGTACGCGCAAACGACAAAAGCTGTCAGCAGGAGGTAAGAACCGAGAGCAGCCATCGACCTAGTTCGTACCGGTCGAGGCCGGCGTGCCGCTGGAGGTGGACGTTGGCGGCAGCTTCGCCGGGTCGTATTTCGACGGGCATTTGGCCATCACCCCGTCTTTGGCGACGTGAAACGTTCCGTCCGTGTCGAGACGTCCCTTGAGCACGACTTCCGAGTCGGCCTTGAATGTGTCGGGCACGATGCCTGTGTAGTACGCGCGGACAACCTTCCCGTTGCTCTGCACGTCGAAGCGATACTCGAGCGAGTCGCGCTTGCGGGCCGGCTCACCCTGAACGAATCCGTGCAGCTGAAGGTTCTTGCCGTACCACGCAGACGGATCGGCCATCACCTCGTCAACGTGTTTGTAGTATTCCGTGCCCTCGCTCAGCGTCGAGTACAGCAATCCACCGAACGCCACGACGAGCACGACGCAGGTCAGCCCGATCTTTTTGGCTTTCTGACTCATATATAAGGACTTCGTGGATGCGGAACATGCTCAGAATATCCCGCCGAACAAGCCGGGTCAACGGCAAACCCCCCGCTCCAGCAGACGCTGCGCGTCAAGAAGGGACCGGCGGAGGTCCGCCGGTCCGTGGCATGAAGGTAAAACCCTAGAGCGACTTCAGGTATTCCACCAAATCGTGCTGTTGCTCAGGGCTGAGGTTGAGCTTCATCACTCCTTGGTAATGCATGACAACGGCGTCGAGAGTCGGGAATCGACCGTCGTGGTAGAAACCGCCCTTGGTCCGCGTAAAAAGGCCCCGGAGCGGTGTCGTCCGGTACTTGTCGTCCGGCGAGCGGCTCGCCTGGAAATCGTCGATCCCAATATCCTTCGCCGGATGCAGGTTGTATCCCGGTTCCGTGAAAAGCGGCGGCACGTGACAGGTCGAGCACTTCGCCGCGCCGTTGAAGATCGCTTCGCCGCGGCCGGCTGCCGCCGCGTCGAACGACCCCTTGGGCGGCTTCGGCGCGGGCAGCGCGAGCTGGTAGAACTCCAGCGCCGCCAGCTTGCCCGTCACCAGGTCCGGATTGTGGCGAAGGTTGTCGTCGCCGAGCTTGTGCGCGAGCGGATACTGCTCGCTGTCGAGGCGCGGATCGAAGAAGGTCCCCTGCCCGCGCATCTGCGTGTTCGCGACATACGCATTCCAGTACGTGACGTTGCCCCACGCGCCGGTGTAGGTGTGGTTGTTCACGCCTGCGAGGCCGAACGCCGCGGGAAGGAGCGTCGCCCCTGATTTGCCATCCGGGCGGAACGCTTTGCCGTCATGATTCACTTCCGCATCGTATTTGCCGGGTCCCCAGCTGAGAAGAATCTTCTTGAGATCGTCCACGCCGAGACCGAGCTTGTCCGAATACGCCTGCAGGTTCGGTGCGCTCGCCACGATTGCGCCTACGTTGAGGTCGCGATTCGGCCAGCCATCGAGACGATGGCCGATGCCGGGAGTCAGCGAGTCGTCAACCGTCGAATGGCAGAGCGAGCACTGAATCCCGATGGACTTGAGACGATCGCCGTCGAAGATGCCGGTGACGCCGACAACCGCATTTGCCTTCAATAATGCGAGCGTCGTCTTCGGCTCATCAAGGTCCGTCGATCCGCGCTTGACCATCTCGATGGCCGCCTTCGGCATCGCGCCTTCATCAACTTTCAGCCCGAGCTTCAGGGCATCGCGCGGGCTGATGCCCGGCCCGACGCCGCCTTGTTTGTCTCCGAGGATGGCGAGCTGAAGATGCAGCTCGTCGCCCCAGAAGGCTTCCGAGCCGAATGTGTCGTGACGAAAGATTTTCTTTCCTTCGTCAAACAGCTGCTTCATGTACGCATCGGTCTCGTTGCTGTAGGAACCTTCCTGAGCCTTAACTGACGGATCGGTCTGGACGCCTCTCGTCAAACCTCCACACGCGGCGACGAGCAGGGCCCCCGAAAGGAAACAGGCAATGCTGAATCTGGACATTCGACCTCCAACTTCAGGAGAGCGAGAAACAATTCCGATGCCACACTCGTGGGGAGTAACGTGGAGTTACGTCATACGTAGTGTGGAGTTACGCGTCACGAGATTCTCGCGAAGACCGCGGCGACGACGCGATCGCAGCGCGGCTGCGGAAAGCGGAACGTGTCGGACGCCATGATGCCGGCACGCTCGGCGAGCTGGTTTCGAAGCGCTGCACGGCCGCGCGACAGCCGTGTCTTGACGACATCTTCGCTGACGCCAAGGCATTCGGCGGTTTCCGCCGTGCTCAGCCCGTCCACCTCGCGCAGCATGAAAACCTCGCGGAGGCCGTCAGGCAGCTCGTCGATCGACGATTCGAGAAGAGACCGCAGTTCGCCGGCAAACGCGTGATGTTCGGGGTTGCGTGATGGCTGCCGCTCCACGGCCTGGTTCTCCTCTTCTGTGAAATCGACCGCGTCGTACCGGCCTCGTTTCCGCGCGCGCGCGAGCGCCTCGTGGATGGCAATCCTGGTAAGCCAGGTGGAGAACTTCGCGCGGCGGTCGAACTGGCGCAGGTGGAAGTAGGCGTTGACGTATGCCTGCTGCATCACGTCCTCGGCCTCGGCCTCGTCCTTGACGATGGCGCGCGCTGCACGGTAGATCCGCTCGTTGTAGCGCCTCATCAGGACTTCGTAGAGGGCGGTCTGCCCGTCGATGACCCTGGCGACAATCTCCTCGTCGCTGAGCGCCGTCCACCGGTCGAGGATTGCTCCGCTTACGACGTGCATACCTATTAGAGTCGTGACGGCTCGAAAGGTGACACCCGGTTGGCGATCGCCAGGGCGCCCAGGGCCAGCGCGGCCAGGCCGGCGACTGCCGCCAGCGGGCGCATCTCGGCCGGGCCAGCGAGCGTGATGAGTTCCGCGGCGCCCGTTGCGAAGACCTCGCGCGTCGGCGTCTCCGCGCACCGGAGAATCACGTCGGCCGCAATCGTCGGCGCGTCGATGCTGGCGGGTTTGACCAGGGACACGCTGATTGGAATGCCATCCTTCTCCAGCTCCATGCGGAGCGAGTCGGTGAACGCCTTGATCGCGTGTTTGGCCGCGCAGTGGACGCCCTGCAGCGGGATCGCCCGGTCGGCCAGGCCGCTGGCAACGTTGACGAGGGCGCCTCCATGCTCCCGGAGCTGGCGAACGGCCTCGCGCGATCCATAGACGTGTCCCCAGAAGTTCACGTCCATTTGACGCCGCATGTCCTCGATCGGGATCTCGAACGTCTTCCCGTACATCGAAACGGCCGCGTTGTTGACCCACGTGTCGATCCGTCCGAATTCCGCGACCGCCGTGTCGCCGATCCGTTTCACGTCATCGGGATTGGCCACATCGGCTGCGACGCAAATCGCACGACCGCCATCCGCGCGGATCTCGTCGCATGCCGAGCGCAGATCGCTCTCGTCGAGCGCCGTGAGGACGACGCGCGCGCCCCGATGTGCGGCACGTTTGGCCGTCCGCAGGCCCGTGCCGCTCGATGCACCGGTGATGACGATGACCTGTTCGCTCAAGGGAAGCAGCTGCCATTTCATGATGCCCTCTGCGCAAGACTTTCGAGCGCATCGCGCGCGCGCTCGGCCAGGCCGGCCTCGAGCGATTCAGGCGGCGGCTGCCTGACGATGTGCAGCGTGCCCACCTTATTCATCACCTCGAAGTGCGACTCGCCTGACTCATCGCGAGAACACCGCAGCGTCACGCGCGCTCCGCCGACGCGGAGATCGTGAACGATCACGTCAGGCAGCCACGCGGGCAGTCTCGGGTCTACCACGAGCGTGTTGAACGGCGCGAGCGGCAACACGCCAAGCAGAACCTGCATCGCGAGCGGAAAAGAGGTGGCGTTCCAGAGCTGCGGTGTGTTCGCGCGCGGGTACGCACCCGGCGTCGGAGTCTCGGCTCGCGAGTACCCGCCGACGCATTCAGGAATGCGGTGCTCCGGATACAGCTGCGCGAGATCGAAGATCGCCCTCGCGAGATCGTGTACGCGCGCATCGAAGCCGAAGCGCCGCAACCCGAAAAGGATCGTTCCCTGCTCCACCTGCCAGACGGTGCCGCGGTGGTAGCTGAGCGGGTTGTAGAAGGCATGCGCTGACGACAGCGTCCTGATACCCCAGCCGCTGAACATGTCCGGCGCGAACAGGCGGCCGACGACGGGCCGCAAGTGATCGCTATCGACGATGCCCGTCGCCAGACAGTGCCCGACGTTCGAGGTCACCGCGCGCACGAGCCGCTTGTCGGGATCCATCGCAAGCGCGAAGAACTGTTCGTCCTCCACCCACCAGTCGCGATTGAATCGCTCCTTGAGATCCGCCGCGTTCTTCCAGTAGGTGGCGGCCGCGGCGTGATCGCCGAGCATCCACGCCATCATGCCCGCCAGGTGCTGCGCGGTGTACCAGTAGCCTTGGAGCTCGCAGGTCGCAATCGGCGGCGGCACGGGCGTGGCGTCGTCGTAGATGATCGCGTCGCCGCTGTCCTTCCAGCCCTGATTCTTGGTCCCCTGCTTCGAGCGGGTCAGATATTCGAGATACCCGTCCCGGTCGCGATCGCCGTACTCGCGGGCCCAGTCGAGAATGCGCCGCGCGGTGTCCCAGTGCCGGCGAATCACCTCGACGTCACCAACCCACGCATAGAGGTTCGCGAGCGAGATGATGAACATCAGCGGGCTCGCGAAGTCGGCGTAGTACGCGGAATACGGATTTTCGTTGAGCACCGCAAGGGGACCGGTTCTCATTTGGTACGGAAGGCGTCCAGGCTCCTCGTCGTGCCAGTCGTCCACCCGATGACTTTGCATCCGCCCCAGCCGTACGAGGGCCGCCGACAGCGATTGGCCCTGATCCACCATGCCGCTCTGCCAGCCTGCCGTTACGGCGTCGCGCCCGAAGAACGCGGGGTACAACGGCATCCCCGCCTGCATCGCAAGCCATTCGTCGCGTTGTCCGTCGAGCAACGGGAACGAGGCGAAGTCCCGGGTATTGTTCGCTACGATCCGTTCGGCGAGGCGATTGCCCGGGATCTCGATGCGCGAGAAGCTTGCGCGCCACTGCTGCCATGCCGATTGCCGCGCCTTGACGTCGTCTTCGCTCAAATCGGCCGTCGTTCCCTCTGGCCAGACGCGAAACGAGACATCTCGGATCTGCTGCGGCGCCAGATCGAATTCGTCATGCACCGCGTCCGGCGGATCGATCCGCGTCCGGTAGTCGAGGCCGTGGTTTCTGGGACGTCCCATTTCCGCTTCCTGGATGTCCGTGAAATCGCCGGCTGTCGTCCATGACACCGAGAGGTGCAGCGCCTTCCGCGCGCGGTTCGCGATGGCCGCACGCACGTCGAGCCAACCCGGACGGACCGTGTACGTCACGCGAATATCGATCGCGCGCTCGGGGACACCGTCGCGATCCGTCGTCTCCTCATCTCCAGCCTGACCGCTGCCGCCGCCGCTGGTTTCGTTGATCTCTGGATAGACGTATGTAAAGGCAAGCGTGTCGGGCGCCGGCGAGGCCGCTTCGCACGGCCATGGCGGGTGACCGTTGACGCGCAGCTGCAATGTTCGAAGGAACCGCGCCTCTCGAAAGTAGTACCCCGAGAGACGCTGGTCCTCACCGCATTCGCCTCGTGTGTTGACGACGAGCAGCGACATTCCCGACCACGCATAGAGCGTGTCGGGACGTACGACGGCGAGCGGCATTTACGCCGCTCGACGGGATTTCAGCGAGCTTGGCGCGTCCACGTGCGCGCCGGGATCCACGCCCACGGCCAGCCGATCGACGAGCTCGCCGCCGAGCCACCCGGTGACGAGCGCGATAAGTCCGCCACCGAACGACAACGCGTACGCCACCATCATCGGGTTCTGCGGCTCCGCGCGCCGGAACCACCAGCTCGTCGCGTAGAGCAACACGACGATGAGATTGCCGCCGCCGTGCCAGGCGCCTATCCGTTTCGCCCGCGTGTTGGCGGGAATCCCCAGCCAGTCGATCAAGCCGAACGGCGCGGCCACGAGGCCGCCGATGATGCCCGCCGCGATCATCCAGTACGCGATCTCCGACCAGTACCCGACGCCCGTAGCGAGATGAATGATGTCGAAGATCAGCGCCATCGCCAGCAGGCCCAGTGGGAAGACGATGAGCATCTGGTGGATGGGATGTCCAAGTAGTTTGGCTCTGCTTTCCATACAGCACTCCTGTTGCGTCCGCGTGCAAGCCACGCACCGGATGTCACCTCTGGCGGCCGTCCGACTCTATTCACGTGGGAGGCACCACATGGATACACGACTCAGCGGCACGGTTACAGCGCTCAGGATTGCCATCGGATTGATGGCGACGCTGGCCGGGCTCGACAAGTTCTTCAACCTGCTCGCAAATTGGGAGGCGTACGTTGCGCCCGCCGCTCAGCAGCTCCTTCCGATCTCAGCCGCGGCGTTCATGGGCATCGTCGGCGTCATCGAGTTCGCCGTTGGGATAACCATCCTGGCGATTCGGCCGAGTGTGGGCGCGTTTGTCGCGAGCGCATGGCTCATCCTCGTAGCAGCGAATCTCGTGCTTGGCGGTCACTTCGATGTCGCCGTGCGCGATGTGGTGCTCGCGATTTCGGCGTACGCGCTCGGTCGCTTCGAGCAGGCGCGCGAGAGTGTGGCGCCAGCCACCCAGGGCACGCGCAAAGGGTTTGTTACCGCAGCGATCGTCGGAGCTGCACTGGCGGTCGCTTCACCGAGCTTCGCGCTGGATCGCACCGCCATGTTGCATCAGGACATGCGGAAGCTCTGGACCGATCACACCGTGTGGACCCGCGACTACATCATCGCGGCAGTCGACGATCGTCCGGACGCGCAGGCCGCCGCCACCCGCCTGATGAGGAACCAGGAAGACATCGGCAACGCCATCGCCGCGTACTACGGACAGGGAGCCGGGCAGCAGCTGACGGCGCTGCTCAAGCAGCACATCGCGATTGCAGTCGATCTGATCAAGGCCGCAAAGGCCGGCGATCAGGCGGCGCAGAAGCAGGCCAGTGACAAGTGGCAGCAGAACGCCGTGGATATCGCCACGTTCCTCAGCAAGGCGAATCCCAACTGGCCGAAAGACGTGCTCGTGAACATGATGAACGCGCATCTGTTCACGACAACTAACGAGGTCGTGGCGCGGCTCAAGCACGACTACGATGCGGACGTACGCGCCTATGATGCGGTTTATAACCACATCCTCATGATGGCCGACGCGCTGAGCGACGGCATCGTCAAACAGTTTCCGGACAGGTTCAAAGCGTCGTAAGACCTTTGAGGATCTCGTAGACAAGCGCAATGGGCAGCCCGACGACGTTCGAATAAGAACCGTCGATTCGCGTGACGAAGCGGGAGGCATACCCCTGGATAGCGTATGCGCCGGCTTTGTCGCGCGGCTCGCCCGTATCGACATACCACTCGATTTCGAACTCGGTCATCGGCGCAAACTCGACCCGCGTGCGCTCGATTTCCGTGAGGACCGTCCCGCCTGGATGGCCGACCGACACCGCCGTCAATACCTCGTGCGACCGCCCCGAAAGCATGCGCAGCATCCTCTTCGCGTCATCGTCATCGACAGGCTTGGCGAGCATCATGTCGTCGACGACGACGGTGGTATCGGCGGCGAGGACGGTGCGGTCTGGAGCGCGTGCTGCGACGGTACGCGCTTTCGCATCGGAGATGCGGCGGACGTAGGCATCGGCGGCCTCTCCGGCGCGCGCGCTCTCATCGATGTGGGCCGGCAGAACTTCGAACTCGATGCCGGCTGCCCGAAGCAACTCGGCGCGGCGGGGAGAGGCGGAGGCGAGCACTAATGGCATTGCAGAATCTTCAATCTTCTATTTGGTGATTTGTGTATCGATTGAAACGTCGAAGCATCTTCTCATCGACACATTATCGAATCATTGGACTATCTAAGCGGCGTCCGCGGTCGTGAACTTGCACCGCGGCGGCAATCATGAGCAAAGCCGACGATCTTCAAGCACGGGCCGAAGCTTTCGCCGACGTGTCGATTCAGTTCGTCGACGGCCTTCCCAAAGGTCTAATCAGTCAAAGGATGGGCGGACAGCTGCTCGATTGTTCGACGTCAGTAGCCAGCAACTACCGCGCTGCGCGGCGCGGACGTTCGCACGACGAATTTACGGCAAAACTCGGAGTGGTCTCGGAAGAAGCTGACGAATGCGTGTACTGGCTTACCCGCTTCAAGAAGGCACGCATCTGTAGTTCAGTCGCGCTCGAGCCGTTGCTGACCGAAGCTATCGAACTCTCAAAGATTTTCGCCGCATCCGCACGAACCGCGCGAAGCCGACGCAAACGCCGTCGGCCAGGCGATCCACCCGTGAGATAAGCCAATCACCAAATCACCAAACCTAGAAATCGATCCTCAAATTGCAGATTGAAGATTGCAGATGTATCGTCTCACCCCATGATTCCGGTCCACCGCGTCATCCCCGAGGCTCTTGCCGAAATCCTGCGCAAGGCGCCGCTCAGCGATGAAAAGGTGACGTTTGCGTGGCGGTCGTCGGTCGGTCCCGCCATCGACCGAGGCACGACGGTGGCGCTGCAGGATGGCGTGTTGCGCGTGACCGTGCGCGACGCGGCATGGGGACGCGAGATCGGACGCTCCGAAACGTTGATTCGCGCGCGCCTCGATGCGCTGCTCGGGCGCGGCGTCGTCCGCGCCATCGAGATTTCAAGCCAGGAACGATAGATACAACAGCACGCCGGCGGCTACGAGCCCGCCTGCGATCTCGATCGGCTGCATGATGTCGAGCGGCCGCTGGGCACGGCGCTCGGCGTCCCATCGGGCCAGCAGCTTGGCCTTGCACCAGAGCTGCGCCGAGTCCGGGATTCGGGATTCGGGATCCGGGATTCGAAGGTTCGCGACGCGCGACATGAACGCCCCGATCGCCTTCTCGTCGGCTTCGTTCAGATCGAACCACTCGGTCATGAATTCACCAGCAGGCCGCGCGCCTGAAGGAGGTCCCGCAGCCGCCGCCGCGCACGAAACAGCATAACCTTGACGCCGCGTCGTCCAACGCCCAGCGAGGAGGCGATTTCCTCGTGGGATTCGCCTTCGACGTACGCGAGCCAGAGAAGCGCCCGGTCGCGCGACTTCAACTCTCCGAAAACCTTGGCGACCGCCGCATCATCCTCATATCGCGGACGGGCCGACACCTGTTCGGGCATTACGTCCTCTCCTTGTTCATGCCTGCGGTGTCGCCACCGATCGACGATGAGATTGCTTGCGACGCGATACAAATAACGCCGCAGATGTTCTTCGTCATCGGTCGGAACATCGGCGCGCAGCATTCGCAGGAATGCTTCCTGAACGATGTCGTCCGCGTCGGACGGATTGCCGACCACGCGGTACACGTACGCGCGCAGCGCGCGCGACGTGCCGGCATGGAACGCCGCAAACGCCGCCTCATCGAGACGGCCCACGTTCAGACGATCGGCAGTGAGTGTTCATTGCGCGGCCGTTCATCACCAGCGAGCAGTCCCATGCGCTCCGAAAGCCGGTACGACAGCGCCGCCGATACGAGGAACCCGACGCCGAGCCCGAAGAAGATCGTCGCGACCGCATTGATCGCGTTCGTCACGCGGCCGGGAATCGTTGGTGTCATCCAGCCGTACAGGTAAAGGCCGATTCCGAGCGTGGTCAGGACGGCGCCAGACTGCACCGCACGCAGGATGCGGAGGTGTGGTCCCCCCGCGTCGTTCACTGTCGTCAGTCCCTTCAGAAATCTCGCGCCAGCCTCGGTGTTCAGGAACGCGCCGAGTTCGTTGATCGAGCCGATGCGGTCGAGCAGCTTTGCCTGAAACTGGCTGAACGTGCGCTGCTGATGCCACCGCCGGAGTCCGTTAACGATGACGTAGACCACCCAGCTCACCATGACGAACGCGCCCAGCGGAACGAGAAGTCCTATCGCATCGTCCATTGCGGCCTCCCAAAGCCTGCTGACGATACAACGCAGGCGCCGCGAAATGGTTAACATCAACTTATGCAGGAAGCCGTCATCGTTTCCGCCGTCCGCACGCCGACCGGCAAATTCCTCGGCGGCCTGAAGGATTTCAGCGCGACGCAGCTTGGCGCGCTCGTCGTCGCCGAAGCGGTGCGCCGCGCGGGCGTCGATCCCGCGGCGGTCGAGGAATGCATCATGGGCAACGTCGTTTCGGCGGGACTCGGACAGGCGCCGGCGCGCCAGGCGGCGCTGCGCGGCGGCCTCTCAAACGACGTCGCGGCCCTCACGATCAACAAGGTTTGCGGATCGGGCCTGAAGGCGGTGATGCTCGCCCAGCAGGCCATCGCTGTCGGCGATAGCGAGATGATCGTAGCCGGCGGCATGGAGTCGATGAGCAACTGCCCCTACTTGCTCGAGCGTGCGCGCGAAGGGCTTCGCATGGGGCACGGCCAGGTGATCGACTCGATGATCAACGATGGCCTCTGGTGCTCGTTCGAGCAGTGCCATATGGGAAACGCCGGCGAGGTGGTCGCGAGCCAATACCATATCGATCGCGAATGTCAGGACCGCTACGCCGTCGAAAGTCATCGGCGAGCGGCCGCGGCCACGGCCGAGGGGCGATTCCGGGCAGAAATTCTTCCGGTCTCGATTCCTCAGCGGAAGGGGCCGCCGCAGATCATCGATCGTGATGAATCGGTCAGACCCGAAGCCAGCATGGAAACGCTCGGCTCGCTCAAGCCGGCGTTCAAGAAGGACGGTACCGTGACGGCCGGCAATGCGCCGCCGGTCAACGACGGCGCCGCGGCACTTGTCGTGATGTCAGCCGATCGGGCCGCGCATCTGAATCTCACGCCGATGGCCCGCATCGTTGGTCAGGCGACGAGCGGCCTCGCGCCGAGGGACGTCCTGATGACACCGGTCGAAGCAGTGCGTCGGCTGATTAAGAAAATCGGGTGGAAGCTCGAGCAGGTCGACCTGGTGGAACTCAACGAGGCATTCGCCGTCCAGGCGGTCGCGGTGCTACGCGAACTGGGTCTTGATGCGAGCAAGGTCAACGTCAACGGCGGCGCGGTGGCGCTGGGACATCCGATTGGTGCCAGCGGGGCGCGAGTGCTGACCACGCTTCTCTACGCGCTGAAGTCGCGCGGCCTGCGTCGCGGTATTGCGACGCTCTGCCTTGGCGGCGGCAATGGCGTCGCGCTCGCGGTAGAGTGTCTTTGAGCGCGTTGCAGAAGCTGCATTCGGCTGCTGATCCCGATGGC